>Ga0172371_10003182_pt1 | contig 25607 bp, 23 predicted proteins | sample Lak12m_FD_114543 | JGI IMG/M metagenome (GOLD analysis project Ga0172371, IMG submission 114543) | Freshwater microbial communities from Kabuno Bay, South-Kivu, Congo - kab_022012_12m | ecosystem: Environmental > Aquatic > Freshwater > Lake | place: Democratic Republic of the Congo: South-Kivu... | reverse complement strand
GCCTGTCCTCACCGCCGAATTCACGGCCCTGGGAGTCACCCGGATGCTCGAGGCCATGCGCCTGAGCAAGAGCGACGCCCGTTTTTACCAGGCTTCCTCCTCGGAGATGTTCGGCAAGGTCGCCGAGGTGCCGCAGACGGAGAAGACGCCTTTCCATCCGCGGAGCCCTTACGGCGTAGCCAAGGTCTACGGGCATTTCATCACCGTCAATTACCGCGAAAGCTACGACCTCTACGCCTGCTCGGGAATCCTTTTCAACCACGAATCGCCGCGGCGCGGCTATGAGTTCGTCACCCGCAAGGTGACCGACGGCGTCGCCCGCATCAAGCTGGGCGTGGCCAGTGAGCTGCGCATGGGCAACCTCGACGCCAAGCGGGACTGGGGCTATGCCGAGGACTACGTCCGCATGATGTGGATGATGCTGCAGCAGGATGAGCCTGACGATTACGTGATCTGTTCGGGTGAGACGCATTCCGTGGAGGAACTGGTCCGAATCGCCTTTGAACGGGCGGGGCTCAACTGGAAGGACTATGTCGTTATCGACGAGCGTTTCGTGAGGCCCGCCGAGGTCGACCTGCTCATAGGTGACGCCGCCAAGGCCAGGGAAAAACTGGGGTGGGAACCGCAGGTGTCCTTCGAAGAGATGATCGGCATGATGATCGACAACGACCTCAAGATGGTCCAGGAAGAGATCGACGCCGGGTTGAGGGCCGCGAAAGGCTAGAAGCCAGGCGTTTGGCCGCGGCCGGCGGCCGCTTGTTCGATGTCGTCGAGCTCCAGCTGGTCGAGGCGCGCGGCTAGCTGATCCGTAAGCTCCCTTTCCAGTTTCAAGCCGAGGGCATCGATGCGGCGCACCGGGCAGATTCCTAACAGGCTGCTGGTCAGGAATGCGGAGTCTTCATCCGCGTGCAGCTCTCCAGGCAGGGGCGCTTCATAGGCTACTTCCAGTCCTATCTGCGCCGCCAGCCCGATCACCTTCTCCCGCGCTATACCCTGCAGAACCGGCTGCTCTCCGCCAGCCGTGACCAGTTTCCCACCAGTCAGAAAGAATAAATTGGTGAACGATCCTTCCAGCAGGCGCCCATGGCCGCTGGTGAAAACCGCCTCCCAGGCGCCTGAAGCAGCTGCCTGACGCCGCGCCAGCACGGTCGCGAGCAGGCTGCCGCTCTTGATCGCGGCCAGGCTGCCGCGGTTGGCCGCGACCGAGGCGCAGACCACGCCTTGCTCGTAGATCTCCGGCGGATATCCAGCGAAGGCCTCGGCTGTCAGGAGCAGGGTGGGCGCCAGTCCGGCGGCAGGATCCAGTCCCGCAGGCGCGCGCGGCGTGCCTCGGGAGAGCTGGATGCGCAACCTTCCCTCCGTGACCGCGTTCGCTTCGGCCAGCGAGACGGCCTGGTTGAAGAGCCCATCCCCATCGAGCCGGTTCTCAAATCCCGTCAGATCCATCGCTTCGCGCAGCCGTGCGAGATGCTCCTCGAAGAAAACAGGAAAACCGCGACGGATCTTCAGGGTCTCGATCAGCGAATCACCGTAGGCAAAGCCGCGGTCGAACACGGGCACCATCGCGGCGGCTGCCGCTAGCAGGCGGCTGTTGAGATAGACGTACAAGGAGCCGCGCTCAGCTCTTGAACGGGTAGGTCGGAGGCGCAGCGGAAGAACCGGCCGGCGTCGCGGCCGCGCCGCTTGAGGCCGCCGCTCTCCGCGAGGCGGCGGCACCTCGTGATTCTCCCATGCTTCTGGAGGCCAGTTCCACCGCGCGCACCATGGCTTCGGCCTTGCGCAGGGTCTCACGGTATTCGCGCTCCGGATCCGAGTCGGCGACGATGCCCGCGCCCGCCTGGGCATACACGCGGTCGCCGAGGCGCACGAGCGTGCGGATGATGATGTTCATGTCCATGTTGCCGTTGTAGCCGAAGTAACCGAAGCTGCCGGTGTAGGGGCCGCGGCGCACCGGCTCGAGCTCGTCGATGATCTCCATGCAGCGCACCTTCGGGCAGCCGGTGATAGTGCCGCCGGGGAACATCGCCTTCATCAGGTCGAGGGCGTCCTTCTTCTCGTGCAACTCGCCCACCACGTTGGAAACGATGTGGATGACATGCGAGTAGGCCTCATTGACCATCAGCTCGCTGACGTTGATGCTGCCGTAGCGGCAGACGCGTCCCATGTCGTTCCGCTCCAGGTCCACCAGCATGATGTGCTCGGCCCGCTCCTTGGGATCGAGGTTGAGCTCCTGGCGCAGGTCGGCGTCTTCGCTGAAATCGATGCCCCGGCGGCGCGTGCCGGCGATCGGCCGGGTCTGGGCCCGGCGTCCCTCGAGCTGGACCAGCCGCTCGGGCGAGGAAGAGATGACCTGGTAGCCGCCGAGTTCGAGGTAACCGGCGAAAGGTGACGGGTTCACCGCCCGCAAACAGCTGTAAAGGTCGAGACTGTCGCCCGTGAAATCCAGCTCCAGCCGCTGTGAAAGGTTCGACTGGAAGATGTCGCCGTCGATGATGTACTCGCGCGCCCGCCGGACCATGTGTTTGAAACTGGCACGCGTCAGGTTGGACCGCGTGGCGGAACTGAGGCTGTAAGCGTGGCGGCCCACATCGCGGGGAGCGGCGGGCGCGCCGGCTGCCTGCTGGCGCCTGAGCGCGCTCTCGGCCTCTTCGAGCTCTCCCGGCGCGGCGTCCTCAAAGATGAGATGCGCGACGCCTTGCCAGTGGTCGTAACAGATGAGCCGCCGGGGAAAGATCAGATGGAATTCCGGCAGCCCCAGATCGTCGGCTGCCAGGGACGGCAGCTTCTCGACGTATCGCCCCGCGTCGTAACTGACCATGCCGAAAGCGCCACCGGTCACCGGTAGCGCCGCACTGTCAGCGGAGGCAACACTTGCGCCAGCGCCGGGGCACCCGACACCATCAGCATCCGCGGCGAAGCCGTCAATCCAGGGAAGGTTGAGCGGGTCGGGCGCCAGCGCTAGCAACAGTTCCCTGACCAGGGCGAAGGGGTCGCCGACCTCGAAGCTAGTCCCTTCGTCGCCTAGCAGACCGTCGACGACCTGCGCGTCGGGACCATGCAGCGTCGCTACACCCCGCCTGACCGAAAGCGTCAGACGCGGGTTCCAGGCCAGCAGGGAGAAACGGCAGAGGTCGGGGTTGCCGCCAGCGCTATCGAGCAGCACAAAAGGTCCGCTGCCGGGAAGTCCGAGACGGCGGATAAGGCCGACCGGGTTGGACAGATCTACCTCGATCCGCCGGTAGGAGACTGCCCGGGCCCGCGTCAGCAGGTCAGACCCGCTGAGCGCTGCCAAAAGAGGTGTATTTGTCCTGGAAAACAAGGTCGACGCTCCCCGTGGGTCCGTTACGGTTCTTGGCGACGATGAGCTCGGCCATCGCTCCGGGATGGCCGGACTCTTCCTTGGGCCTGAAGATGAACATGACCATGTCGGCATCCTGCTCGATGGCGCCGGACTCACGCAGGTCGCGCAGCTCCGGCCGCGGCGGCGTTCTCATCTCGACCCCGCGGGACAGCTGCGATATGGCCAGCACCGGCACCTTGAGTTCACGCGCCATGATCTTGAGCGATCTGGAAATCTTGGTTATTTCCTGCTGGCGGTTCTCAAAGCGCCCGCCTTCAGACATCAGCTGCATGTAATCGATGACCACCAGCCCGATCGCCTGCTGGCTGGCCAGTCGGCGGGTCAGGGCCTTGATCTCCAGCATATTGATGCCGGGGGCGTCGACCACGGTGATGGGCGCCCGCTCGAGACGGGCGCAGGCTTCGGTAAGCTTGGCCCAGTCGTCCGGCCCGACGGTGCCGGAACGCAGACGATGGCTGTCGACCCTGCCCTGCGAGCACATCATGCGCTGGGCCAGTTCGGAGTCGCTCATCTCCAGGCTGAAGATGACGACTCTGACGTCGTCCTTGAGCGCGATGTTCTGGGCAATGTCGAGCGCCAGTGCGGTCTTGCCCACAGCGGGGCGCGCCGCGAGGATGATCAGATTGGATTGCTGGAAGCCGGAGGTGATCTTGTCGAGATCCGGGAATCCGGTGGAGATGCCCGTCAGCTTCCTACCCTGTTCGTGCAATTTCTCGATGCGGTCGAACTGCTCCGCCAGGAGATCCTTGAGGGGCCGCGCCTCGCCGCGGATCTGCTGCTGCGAGATCTCGAAGACCATGTTCTCGCTCTGGTCGAGGAGGTCACGCACTTCGCCGGGGCGCTCATAACCGAGTTCGGCGATGCGGTTGCCGACCTGTATCAGGGCCCGCAGCACGGCATTCTCCCGCACGATGGCAGCGTAGCGTGAAGCGTTGGCCGCCGCCGGCACGGCGGAGACCAGAGTATGGATGTAGGCCTTTCCGCCGACCTGCTCCAGGGTGCCACGCGCCGCCAGGCTCTCGGTGACGGTTATCGGGTCGGCGGGATCGCCCTGGCCGAAAAGATCCGTTATTGTGCGGAAGATCTCACGGTGGGAATCGCGGTAAAAATCATCCGAGTGGACTTTCTCGATGACATAAGGGATGGCCGAAGCCTGGATCATCATGGCGCCCAGCACCGAAGCCTCCGCCTCCAGATTCTGCGGCGGCAATGCGGGTTTCGGTTTTTCTTCTCGCGCCATCAGTGCCTCGTCTTCCCGGTTATCCCGTTTTATTCCTGGTGTGATTCAGGCTTTGCCCGGTTATTCCTGGCCGGCGGGCGCCACGATCACCTTGGTGTTGGCTTTCACGCCCGTGTGCACTTCAATCTCGACCATGTAGTCGCCAGTCTCCTTGATCGGCTCCTCTAGATCGATCTTCTTCTTATCGATGCGGATATCCCGGGCGCGCAGCAGCTCCTTGGAGATGTCTGCGGCGGTCACCGAGCCGAACAGCTTACCGTCCGGACCCGCCTGAGCGGTCACGGTCAGCACCGTCTTGCCCAGCAGCTCGGCAACATCGTCGGCGCGCTCGGCGCTGCGGACCTTCCTTGTCTCTTCGTCCTCCTGACGGCGCCGCACTTCTGCGACCCGGCCAGCGGATGCCTGCTCGGCCAGCTTGCGGGGGAAAAGGAAATTGCGGGCGTAACCGTCTGTCACGGTCACGACCGAGCCCTTGTCGCCCAGCGATTCAACGTCCTGCAACAATATCACGTCCATGTCGTTACGGTCTCCTCTCTGGCAGCTTTTTCCTTGCTATTTGCAGCCATAATTTTATTCAGCAATTTACGCGCTTCAGACCTGCCGGCCGCCCGATCCCTTCTTCCTGGTGAAGCGGCGGCGGTAGTCCAGCCAGGTATCGAACAGCCCCAGCCACATGGTCAGGGAGAGCACCGCCTCCAGCAGCACCAGACCGGTGTACACAGCGATTCGCTTCGGGCGCGACGCCTTATAGGTCCAGAGGAAGAAGCTCGCTATCGCCATCCCCTGGAGGAAGAACAGCACCTCGGAGATGATGTACAGGTTGGCTCCCACGCGGTCGACCACCGTCGCCCCGGGATCGGCCAGGTATGGCGCCAGCAGCTGGCACAGCAGCCCCACGATGAAGGCATAGGCGAAAGCCCAGTGGACCCTCAAGTCGCGGAAGACGAAATCCCGCGGGAAGGGCTGGCTGAGGCGGTCGAAAACCCGCCGCGCCAGCGCCAGATTGACACCCGAAAAGGCAATCGAGGCGATCAGCAGCACCGCCGGCGCCAGGTATGGCAGCGTGGTGATGAAATCGCGCACCTCGCTAACGGTAGCGTCGATGTCCGGCTGGTTCATACCGATCGCCTGATAGATCTGGCTGCTGGTCTCCGCGTTGGTGTCGGCCAGGTTCTGCATGGCGGCCACCGGTCCCTGCCCGGCGATCAGCAGCAACGAGCCCAGCCAGAGAAACAGCGTGGCGAAGAAGATCGCCACCATGGCGATGAACAGCCGGAACTGGGAGACGCCCCGCCGCAAGGCCAGGCCGCCACCAATGCCGGCCAGCACCGTCAGCATGAAGATCAGCAGGCCGGCGTAGACGCCGACAAGCGGGACAGTCAGAGCCAGGCAGAGAGCCCCGGTGAGCAGGCTCACCAGCAGGCCCGCCACGAACCCGTAGCGCGAGGTGATGAACGCCGCCGGAATCGGCATCGCCGGAATCGCGACCGCCGAGACCAGCGGCACCAGCGCGATCACCACTCCCAGGGCGACCGAAGCCGCCAGCGCCTTGCCGCCGTCGCGCACAACCGTTCTCGAATCGGTGGTCATTTGTTCACCCATGGACCCGCAGCGAAGATGTCACTTGACCTATCTGACCAGGTACGGCAGCAGAGCCATCTCGCGCGCGCGCTTGATGGCGATGGCCAGCTGGCGCTGATGGCGCCGGCAGGTGCCGGTCACGCGGCGGGCGCGGATCTTGCCGCGGTCGGACACGTAGCGCCGTAGCTGGTTGTAGTTCTTGTAGTCGATCTCGTCGACTTTTTCCTTGCAGAAGTAGCAGTACTTACGCCGCTGCGAGCCGCCGCCGGCCCGCCACGAGGGACGCTTGCCGCCCCGGCGCGGTCCTGAACCTCTAGATGATGATGGGGGCATATATATACTCCGTTCTTGGTTTCTGTTTATTTCCCGTTGTTAGAACGGGATATCGTCGTCCGAAGATGACGAAGGCGCCTCGAAATCCGAGGTGTCGGGGCTCAGTCCCGACGGCGCGCCTGCCGCCACCGGCGTGCCGGCTGATGCGCCGGCATCCTGGCGTGAGCCGAGGAACTGCACCGTATTGGCGATGACCTCGACCTTCGAGCGCTTGGAGCCGTCCTGCGCCTCCCAGCTGCGGTAGCTCAAGCGACCGTCGACGGCTATCTGCCGTCCCTTGGCCAGGTACTGGCTGCAGCTCTCCGCCTGGGCGCCCCAGACGACGATGTCGAAATAGTTGGGCTTCTCCACCCACTCGCCGGTGTCGTTCTTGTAGCGCTCGTTCACCGCGAGGCCCAGGGTGCAGACGGACTTGCCGTTGGGCGTCGTCCGCAGCTCAGGGTCACGGGTCAGGTTTCCTACCAGGGTCACACGGTTGATACTGGCCATGATGGGCCTCCTTTAGCTCTCACTTGCCACTTTCTCCTTGAGGGCCACCGGCATGAACCGGATCACCTCGTCGGTTATCCTTAGGATGCGCGAGATCTCGTCAAGCGCAGCCGGTGAGATGGTGAGAGTGATGACATAGTAGAAGGCGTCGCGGATGTGGTCGATCTCGTAGGCGAGACGCTTCTTGCCCCATTCCTCGACGTTTTCAACGGACCCGCCGCCATCGGTGGCGGTCTTTTTGATGCGGTCCAGAATCTCCGTCTGGCGGGCTGTCTCTGCTTCAGGGTTCAGAAGCAGCATTATTTCGTAATTGCTCGTGGTAATCACCTCCTTCGGTCTAGGCGGCCCCATGCCATTGCATGGAGCAGGAGTGAGAGTATTCAACGCAATGCCGGCCCTTACCGGGCCCCAGCATCGCTATGCAGTGGAAGGCAAGAGTATAACAGAAGCGCCGGACGGATTGAATCCGGGGGAGCCTAAATGACGTCTTCTGGTTTTTCTCGCTCAATTCCGTCGAGTTTGTCGAAATCCCGGTCGTAACTCAGCAAAGTATCGTCAGCTTCATTTGCAAGTGCTGCAGCATAGCAGTCAGCAAGATCGATGTTGGACGCCGCGTAAAGACCGACTGCCTGGGAAAAAGCTGATTCATCCACAACCGACAGGTTGGGTGTATTCAGGATTAGCTCCAGTTTCGAGGCGATTTCCGATCTCGGCAATTCATAATATGACTCGAGCACCCAGACGACTTCGGCCAGAATCAGGGGATGGGTTCTCAATGTCAGTTTTCCGTCTGTGGCCATTTGCACCAGCCTGTGGCAGGCGGCTGCTTTTCGTTTGTCGTCTCCGGTCAGAAAACGCAGAAAGATATTCGCATCAAGGAAATATGTCTTCCTGGTCTTGGCCAACCGAAACCTATTGCTTCCCCTTGACCTTGACCGCCCTTCGCTTTCTGGCTTGCCGGCGCCGCTCGGCAAAATCCTCCGGCCGTTGTTTTGGTTTGACCGTGCCATAAGCGTCCAGGAGATTGCCCTTCACCGGCCTGACCAGTATCTCATTGCCCTCAATGCGGTAGACGAGGCCATCACCCGGCTTGAGATCCATCTGCTTTCTGATCTGATTCGGTATCGTGGTCTGCCCCTTGCTTGTTATGGTTGATCTCATTACCATCGCCCAGTCTCCTTACAATACATAATTGTAATGCATTAATATTATCGTAATGAATACCGGAATTTCAAGCTCGTTTCCGAATGCATAAAGTGTAAATGCTTTCCATTTACTAAGTACTCCGTCTTTCGTATACTAGTCACCCCACATAGCTAGGGGATTGTGACAAGTTCATGCAAATATATGTTTCCACCCGAGGTTTTTGTGAACTCGTTTTTTCGTGAAAGTTGAAGCCCGTGTCAAGTGTACATTCAGGTAAATTTTTGTAGAGGCTTCTTCCCGCAATGGATTCAACTACTAAAAACGGGTCGAATGTACTATCCCAAATTTCTATAGTAAGAAGAGCCTTTGCCCACTCGGCGAATGACAAGGGAGTCAGGCATAGCCTCGTCAACCATATTGTGTGTGTTGCAGAACTCGCAGAGCAGTATGCAAGAAGTTTCGGCGCGGGTGAGTTAGCGAGAGTTCTCGGGCTGGTGCACGATATTGGAAAAGCCGATCCGAAATTTCAGGATTATCTGGACGGTCAAGGACCCAGCATCGACCACAAAGGGGTTGGAGCGATTGTCGCCGCGAGCTGCTTGGAACCACTGGCCCTAATCGTGGCTGGGCATCATGGCGGTTTGCGAGAAGTATCGGAGCTCAAAGCCAATTGGTTGCCGGCAAGACAACGGGCGATCGAAGAAGATAAGGCATTGAAAACCATTCGCGAGGCCTTCTCCTTTATTGCCGATCAACCGTTGGCTCATCCTCCTTATCTGCGCTCAGAACTCGACGCAGAATTTTTCGTGCGCATGCTCTTCTCCGCTCTGGTAGACGCCGATTTTCTGGATACCGAACGCCACTTCAATCTCTCTTCATTCGAGGCACGAGAAGTTAACGCTTCGCTTGAGGAGCTCTGGGCGCGGCTCCAGGAGAATCAGGCCCAGCTTAGTGGACTCAAAAGCGATTCCGTCAATCTTCTACGCCACGAAGTCTATATGGACTGTTTGGCTGCGGCTGACTTGGCCCCAGGCTACTTCAGGCTCACGGTTCCTACCGGAGGGGGAAAGACCCGCTCGGGGATGGCCTTTTCGCTTAAACATGCCATAAAGCACGAGCTTGAGAGGGTCATCTTCGCCATCCCCTATACGAGCATAATTGAGCAGACGGCTGACGTCTATCGGCAAATCTTAGGCGCTAACTATGTGCTGGAGCACCACAGTGCCATGGTTCCTGACGAACAGAGCGACGAGATTGCCAACGGCACCTCCTGGCCCAGGCTCGCTGCTGAGAACTGGGACGCCCCAGTAGTTGTGACGACCACCGTCCAACTCTTCGAAAGCCTCTTTTCCAACAAGACAAGCAAGTGCCGCAAGCTCCACAACTTAGCAAAAAGCGTCATCGTATTGGATGAGGCGCAGACTCTGCCCACAAACCTTTTAAAAACGATTTTGGATGGGCTCGATCGACTGGTCGCCAATTACGGGGTCACGGTTGTCCTTTGCACCGCAACACAGCCGGCCTTCGAGCGCACCCCCGAGCTGAGCACTCTGCCCGGTATTAGAGAAATTGTCACTAACCCCAAGGGGCTTTTTGCGAGACTAAGGCGAGTCGAATATGAATGGCCGCGCGTTGATGAATCCTGGTCTTGGGCTCGGGTCGCCGAAGAGATGCTTACGGCCGAACAGGTCCTGGCGATCGTCAACACCAAAGGAGATGCTTTGGCACTTCTTGATGCCCTGAATGATCCCCACGCGCTCCATCTATCGACCCTACTCTGCGGAGAGCACCGGCGTGAAGTACTAAACGAGGTAAAGCGTTGCCTTTCCTCAGGTCAGCCCTGCCGGCTGGTCTCCACCCAGGTGGTAGAGGCCGGCGTCGATATCGACTTTCCGTTGGTGCTACGCGCGGTCGGTCCCTATGACCGCATTATCCAGGCTGCCGGTCGCTGCAACCGTGAAGGGAAGCTGGGTGCGGGCCGAGTCATCGTCTTCGTTCCCGAAGATGGAGGGATGCCCCCGGGCGCTTACCGCACAGGTGTTGATACGACGCTCAGTCTCATGAAACGGCCAGACTTCGACTTTGATGATCCAGCCTTCTGCGAGGAATATTTTGCTCTATTCTTCCAGACGGTTGATCACGATCATGGGAAAATCCAGGAACTCAGAACAACGCTTAATTATCCTGAAGTGGCAGCAAGATTTAAGATGATTGATGACGATTCGGTGCCGGTTTTTGTTTCCTATCACGGGCTCTCAGGACAGGATAAGGAAGCTCGTGACCTCCTCACACGAATCGAGAGTAGCGCGGAGTTTTCGCGCCGCCTAATGCGACGCGCACAGCCTTACCTGGTAAATGTGAGGCGTCGTCAGCTCGATCAATACGTCAAGGACGGTTTGGCTTACGAGGTTAAAACTGGGTTTTACGTCTGGACGGGTTCGTATAGTAGGAGTAGGGGGCTCATTGCTGACGGGATAAACCCCGAGCTGCTGGTTATTTAGCCCATGCATTTAGGCTACGAATCAAGGAGGCACATATGTATAAAGATGCGCCACTAGAAATCAAAGTCTGGGGTGACTTTGCCTGCTTTACCCGTCCCGAGATGAAAGCCGAACGCGTGAGTTACCCTGTTATGACACCCTCGGCAGCTCGCGGCATTTTGGAGGCGGTTTTCTGGAAGCCGGAGTTTTCCTGGCGTGTAAGGGAGATCCACATTCTTAGCCCGATTCTGCACTTTTCCATTTTGCGTAATGAGATTAAGGACAAGATGTCCCAATCGGTGGCAAAATCTCGGCTGGAAAAAGGAAAGTCGTATTATGCTGAGGACTCCCGACACCGGACGCAGCGTCACACCCTTGCACTCAGAGATGTGGCCTATCTCATCAAAGCAGATGTAAGCCTAAGGCCAGATGTGGGCGAGGACCCTGCAAAATATCGCGACCAGTTCCGCCGGCGGGTTGCGAAGGGGCGCTGTCATCACACACCATATTTCGGTTGCCGGGAGTTCAGCGCCTTCTTCTGCGAGCCGGCTGACAGCGAAAAACCAATAGACCTCAGCGACGATCTCGGTTTGATGCTTTTCGACTTGTCATTTTCAAATGATAGCCCCGGGAGGGGCATTCCTCATTTTTTCAATGCTCGCCTCGATCATGGGATCTTGCATGTACCTCAGGAGTTCTATTCAGAATTGGAATAACGGGAGATCTGAAATGCTTCTTAAAAGACTGTGCGAATACGCCGAGACGCTGGACCTGCCTCCTGTCATGTACCAGCGAACACCGGTGCGCTGGCTGATCGATCTCGATAAGGAGGGAAAGTTTCTTGGATTAGTAGCTACTTCAGATGGGGGCAAGCGTGATCGGGGAAAGCAAATACTTACGCCGCACGTGGTGCGTTCCTCGGGCCCACGCGCCAAACTTCTATGTGACAATGCTGAATACGTGCTTGGCGTACCAAAGCAGATCGAGGATCCCGAGAAGCAAATGAAAAGAGACGAGGATGCCGTCAAAAAGCACGTAGACTTTAATAGGGTGGTGCGGGCCTGCGCCAAAGCAACCGGCGAGCCGACTGTCGAAGTGGTGCTGAGCTTCCTCGAAGATGAGAAGCAAGTGGGGCTTGTCGAGTCGGATGAAATGGCGGAGGCAGACAACCTGACTTTCCGCGTGGCCGGTTCCTTTCCGGTGGACCTGCCCAGCGTGCAGTCATTCTGGGCTGATTTTACGGGTGCTGAGACTGAGAGCGGAGAGAACTCGATTGAACCGCAGAAATGCATCGTCTGCGGCCAACTCTGCCGGCCCCTCTCGCGGCACCCAGTTCTTATCAAACGCATTCCTGGAGGGCAGGCCTCGGGTATGGCGCTCATTTCGGCTAATTCCAACGCATTTGAATCATATGGACTTAAAGCCTCGTTAATTGCCCCTACCTGCCGGGGGTGTGCCGAAACTTACGCCAAAGCGGCAAACACGTTGCTTGAGCGGGAAAGCACTCACGTAAATATCGGCCCGCTGGCTTACGTCTTCTGGGCAAAGGAGAGTTATAACTTTTCCTTTGCCAACCTCATCTCCAAAGCAGAGCCGGGCGAAGTGAAGGTTCTTATGACTTCAGCGTTGACTGGCAAACAAGCAACAACACGCTTGGAAGCGTCTCCATTTTATGCCGCAGCTCTGGGAGCAAGCGGTGGGCGCGTCGCCGTTCGGGACTGGCTGGAAACGACGGTGGTTAACGCCAAGAAGAATCTGGCTCGCTATTTCACTCTGCAGCGAATCATCAAGAGAGATGGCAGCGAGTCGGAACCCATCGGCCTGTATGCGCTTTCGGCTGCCACAGTCCGCGATCCGTCCAAGGACCTGGCGCCCAACGTGCCCAAGGCGCTCTTGCATATGGCCCTCAAGGGAGGCCCGCTGCCCAAATGGCTCCTATTTCAGACGGTCAAAAGAAATAGGGTTGAACAAAAGATTACCAGGCCAAGGGCAGCGCTTATCAAAATGGTGCTTTGCTCGCAAGAACAAACTGGATCGGAGGAAAGGATGGAAATGCTCGATTCTGAAAACAGGAGCCCCGCCTATCTCTGCGGGCGTCTGCTCGCAGTGCTGGAGTCTATTCAAGAAAGGGCGGTTCCTGGACTAAAGGCGACCATTGTCGATCGCTTTTTCGGCACTGCATCTTCTGCTCCAGCCTCGGTCTTTGGCCGTCTCTTGCGCGGTGCGCAACCGCATCTAGGCAAACTAAGGAAGGAGCGAAAGGGCACTTATTCGGCGTTGAGCAACCGGTTGGAGGAAGTGCTGTCCGGCCTTGAAGGCTTTCCCAAGACTCTCGCTCTAGAGGATCAAGCAATCTTCTCCCTGGGCTACTATCACCAGAGAGCTGCAGACCGCGCGGCGGCTATTGCATTTATGGAGCAAAAGGCGCAGGAAGCAACCCCGGATAAAGTAACGAAGGAGGAAAAATAATGGACGCAATTTACAATGATGTTAAGCGCCGGCAGGACTTCGTTCTTCTGTTTGACGTGAAAGACGGTAATCCAAATGGAGACCCTGATGCCGGGAACCTCCCACGCGTCGACCCTGAGACGATGCAGGGTCTCGTCACCGACGTCTGCTTAAAGCGCAAGGTGAGAAACTTTGTGGATATGACAGTCGGTAGCGATGAAGGCATGAGGATTTATGTTCAGAATAAAGGCGTTGCTCTGAACGACCTTCATCAAGAAGCGTATGACAATCTAAAAATAAAATCTACCGGGACGAAACAGAACCGCGAGGAAGTTGAGAAGACTCAGTCCTGGATGTGCAAAAATTTTTATGATGTGCGGATGTTTGGAGCCGTCATGACGACAGGAGTCAACTGCGGACAGGTGCGAGGCCCGGTCCAGATATGCTTCGCTCGCAGCATCAATCAGGTCGTTCCTCTCGATGTGTCTATTACACGTGTAGCGATCACGAAATCAGAAGACGCGAAGGTCGTCGAAACCGAGGCCGAGGCTACCGGAGGCAAAAGAACCGAGATGGGACGCAAAGCACTTATTCCTTACGGCCTCTATAAGACTTATGGTTTCTTCACTCCACATTTCGCCGCCGAAACCAGCGTATCCGAGAATGATCTGGAACTCTTCTGGTCGGCGCTTCAAAACATGTGGGACGTCGATCGATCAGCCAGCCGGGGAATGATGGCCTGCCGTGGCATCTATATTTTCACCCACGATAGCGCTCTCGGAAATGCCCCTGCTCATGAACTCCTGGAAAGAGTGACCGCCTTACGTATTGAGGGCGTGGAGTCTGCAAGGAGCTTTGATGATTACGTTGTCTCCGTGGATCGCGACAATCTGCCTGTGGGGGTAACGCTCAACACAATCGGACTCTAATTGACAATCGCTATGGTTAGCGCCGATGAAACAAATAAGCCTCAACCGGAGCCCATCATGGTCTCTGCCTTGGAGCACTACAGCTATTGCCCCAGGCAGTTCGCCCTGATCCACGTCGAGCAGTCCTATGACGAGAACATCTTCACGCTACTGGGAACCACAGACCATAAGCGCGTTGACGAGGGCTACTCTGCGCCAAACGCCACCGTCAGGGTCGAGAGCTCGCTACCGATTTGGTCGGAGCGACTTTGTCTTGTCGGCAAGGCTGATATTGTCGAGTTTTACGCGGACATTCCCTACCCGGTTGAGTACAAACACGGGCCAAGGAGTATAGGCGGCCATGCCGAGCTTCAGCTCTGTGCGCAAACGATCTGCCTGGAGGAGATGTTCGGCTGTACGGTACCTAAAGGCGCCATCTTCAACTGCGGATCACACCGGCGCCGCGAAGTTATCTTAACGGACGATTTACGCGAGCTAGTTGAGTATACAGTTACGAACATTCGAGACGTGCTCAAGAGTGGCGAGACCCCGGAGCCGATGAACGACGCCCGCTGCAACAACTGCTCGCTGAACGACCTCTGTTTGCCGTACGCAGTCGGCGAGCCCCGCAGGCTCCGCCAGATCGGCAAGGCTCTGTTCGAGATAGCTGAAAATTGAGCATCTTGTTGCTTAAAGCGATTCAGCGAGGCGGCTTTAGATTGAGGAGATATAGATGAAGCAGTTGCTCAACACTCTTTATTTAATGACTCCCAACATGTACGCGCACCTTGATCACGAGACGCTTAAAGTGGAAAAGAATCGTGAACTTCGACTTCAGATGCCTCTCCACCACCTGGGTAGCATTATCTGCTTCGGCGACATAATGCTTAGCCCGCGACTGATTCAAAAATGCGCCGAGGACGGCAGGGCAATCGTTTTTCTCGACCGAAACGGGCGCTTTAAGGCCAGGATCGAGGGACCGACTTGCGGTAATGTTCTCCTCAGGCTGGCTCAACACCAGTCCCATATCGACGCGAACAAGTGTTTAGCATTGGCTCGTAATATTGCCGCTGGCAAGTTGCAGAACGCGCGAAGTATTCTTATGCGAGGTGCTCGAGAGGTCAATAACTCAGCTGACGAGAACAGGCTGAGGGAGGCGGGAAGGCACATTGCTAAGATTATCATCCGGCTGCCCGGGTGCAGAGATCTGGATGAGGTGCGTGGCTGTGAGGGTGAAGCCGGGCGATCTTATTTTTGTGCGTTTGATGCCATGGTCAATACGGACCGAACGTTCTTTGCGCTTGTTGGCCGAAATCGACGCCCTCCTCGTGATCCTATGAACGCGATTCTCTCCTTCTCGTATGCTCTTCTCTTAAGCGACTGCATCTCTGCCACCGAGGGTGTCGGTTTGGATCCGCAGCTTGGGTTTCTTCACGCAGTAAGGCCGGGCCGGCCATCTCTGGCTTTGGATCTCATGGAGGAACTAAGGTCAGTACTTTGCGACCGCTTGGCGCTTACACTTATAAATCGAAAGCAAATAACCCGGCAGTATATTGAAATGCGCCCCGGTGGCGCAGTTTCGCTCACGGAAAAAGGCCGAAAAAAGGTGGTTATCGCATATCAAAAGCGCAAACAAGATGAGATATCCAATCAATTAGTGGGCAGAAAGATGCCATTAGGTCTCGTGCCACATATCCAGGCGCGGCTACTTGCCAGAGTGCTACGGGGAGATATCGTCGAGTATCTGGCCTTTAGATGCTAGGGGAGGATGAACAATGCAGGTTCTGGTGGCTTACGATGTTGTAACCGAACACGCAGCGGGAAGGCGCAGATTGAGAAAGGTTTCTCAAGCCTGCAAAAACTATGGTCAGAGGGTTCAAAATTCGGTCTTCGAGTGCTCGCTGGATGATTTGCAATATGAGAAACTCTTGCATGAGCTACGTGAGATTATGGATGAGAACGAGGATAGCCTAAGGGCGTATCGACTACGGGAGCCGAAAGAACAATTTCTGCTCGTTTATGGTAAAGACGCGCAGATCGACTTTGAGGGCCCATTAATTTTGTAAACCTTAATGCGAGTGCGAAGTGGGATCAATATAGAAATTGTGAGAGGTTCGCGATTTACTATATTCCTGTTTGATCACATTTTTTTTAAAACGGTTGACGTGTATATGTTTTTTGATAGCTATTCAGCAGCAGGATCGCGTATAAGGCCTATTCTAGCCTTATGTAACGAGCTTTTTATTAGGAGCCGTAGCAGCCGCCCTTCGGGGCGGCTGAGGATTGAAACTCGAAACCCACGGCATGCGTGCGCAGGTAGAGCAGGTAGCAGCCGCCCTTCGGGGCGGCTGAGGATTGAAACTCGTGAGATGGTCACCTCGAGCCTCATGGCAATCTGTAGCAGCCGCCCTTCGGGGCGGCTGAGGATTGAAACTTCGTATTCTGCATAATCGTCGTCATCGGCCTCAAGTAGCAGCCGCCCTTCGGGGCGGCTGAGGATTGAAACAAGGGCGAAGGGGCTAACAGGCAGGTCATAGATGCGTAGCAGCCGCCCTTCGGGGCGGCTGAGGATTGAAACGCATAGTGGCATATGATGAGAACTCGGCAGCGGTCGTAGCAGCCGCCCTTCGGGGCGGCTGAGGATTGAAACACACAGGCGCGGTTGCGGCAGAGGTGGTCTACGTCGTAGCAGCCGCCCTTCGGGGCGGCTGAGGATTGAAACGTTTCTGACGCCCCTGCGACGATCCACTGGCAAGAAGTAGCAGCCGCCCTTCGGGGCGGCTGAGGATTGAAACTCGAAGCGGTGCGAACATAACCGTCAGATGATGGAGTAGCAGCCGCCCTTCGGGGCGGCTGAGGATTGAAACAAGGGATTGCGTCGATTCGATTTAGAGCCGAAGGGCGTAGCAGCCGCCCTTCGGGGCGGCTGAGGATTGAAACCTCAATCTCATCCCACGTTCGACGCTCACAATCAGTAGCAGCCGCCCTTCGGGGCGGCTGAGGATTGAAACACCTCCCTAGTAATCGTTCTGAATCGGGACGTAGGTAGCAGCCGCCCTTCGGGGCGGCTGAGGATTGAAACGCATTACCCGCCGAAGCGTTGTATACGCTCAGCTGTAGCAGCCGCCCTTCGGGGCGGCTGAGGATTGAAACGATTTGTGGAAGTGACCAGGACCCGGAGGTCGAAGGTAGCAGCCGCCCTTCGGGGCGGCTGAGGATTGAAACTTGGGGTTAAGACACCGCTGCCGCATCTGAATCCAGGTAGCAGCCGCCCTTCGGGGCGGCTGAGGATTGAAACTGGATGAGCCAGTCAGACGAATGTTCGGAGATGTACGTAGCAGCCGCCCTTCGGGGCGGCTGAGGATTGAAACTCCAAGTACTGGATCCTCGATTCTCTCGACATGGAGTAGCAGCCGCCCTTCGGGGCGGCTGAGGATTGAAACCGAAGGTACATCATCCAGCGCCACCTCGTGTGTCGTAGCAGCCGCCCTTCGGGGCGGCTGAGGATTGAAACGACGGTCTCAAGCGCGCCAAGCGCGCCGTCCGGGCGTAGCAGCCGCCCTTCGGGGCGGCTGAGGATTGAAACTATATCCTTGGTGCTAAGGCCAGCCACGTCGGGCGTAGCAGCCGCCCTTCGGGGCGGCTGAGGATTGAAACTCGGAGTGCCGCCTGATATGCCTTCTGCTTATGAAGTAGCAGCCGCCCTTCGGGGCGGCTGAGGATTGAAACTACAACGCTCTTATGATAGACGGCGTGGAGACTCCGTAGCAGCCGCCCTTCGGGGCGGCTGAGGATTGAAACGACGGTAATACGGTTCCCACGCCCGCGCAGTGGGCGTAGCAGCCGCCCTTCGGGGCGGCTGAGGATTGAAACGATGTCTCTCCCGTCACCTATCCCGCTTACCCGGGTAGCAGCCGCCCTTCGGGGCGGCTGAGGATTGAAACTTTTGCATACTCTTCGCTTTGCCCGCCGGATCCCCGTAGCAGCCGCCCTTCGGGGCGGCTGAGGATTGAAACCAAAACAGGCCGGGGAAATCTTCCTCGATAATATGTAGCAGCCGCCCTTCGGGGCGGCTGAGGATTGAAACATACATGAGATATCAAGCGTTGGTATAGGTAAGACGTAGCAGCCGCCCTTCGGGGCGGCTGAGGATTGAAACTGGTCATCCCATATCGCCTTATCCGTCGCTCTCAGTAGCAGCCGCCCTTCGGGGCGGCTGAGGATTGAAACATGCCAAAGGTCCACGCCTTCGCCGAGAAAGCGTCGTAGCAGCCGCCCTTCGGGGCGGCTGAGGATTGAAACCCCAGCGGGATGTTAATAGTGCCGAAGTTGACCGGCGTAGCAGCCGCCCTTCGGGGCGGCTGAGGATTGAAACGGCATTACCCACGGTCACGGTCGAGTTGGAGCTGAGTAGCAGCCGCCCTTCGGGGCGGCTGAGGATTGAAACATCATCGTGCCGCTGATCTTGACGGCGGTATCGAGTAGCAGCCGCCCTTCGGGGCGGCTGAGGATTGAAACTGGTCATCCCATATCGCCTTATCCGTCGCTCTCAGTAGCAGCCGCCCTTCGGGGCGGCTGAGGATTGAAACCCTCATGAACGAGTGACAGGTCCAACCCGTCGTGAGTAGCAGCCGCCCTTCGGGGCGGCTGAGGATTGAAACCGGTGTCCATACCCTGATTCACGATTCCATCAGCGTAGCAGCCGCCCTTCGGGGCGGCTGAGGATTGAAACATTATGCAGGTAGTCAATCGCCCATCAGACAAATACGTAGCAGCCGCCCTTCGGGGCGGCTGAGGATTGAAACCCGGTGCTGGAACTCGCGGCTCCGTCCCCGGTGCTGGTAGCAGCCGCCCTTCGGGGCGGCTGAGGATTGAAACTTTTCCACTGTCCCCAGCACATCCACGGGCCGTTGGTAGCAGCCGCCCTTCGGGGCGGCTGAGGATTGAAACTCAGGATCTCCGGCATTATGCAGGCCCCCAAAGTGTAGCAGCCGCCCTTCGGGGCGGCTGAGGATTGAAACGGAAGTCGCGGTTCTTTTACCATGCGCCCGACACCGTAGCAGCCGCCCTTCGGGGCGGCTGAGGATTGAAACTCGATTATGTGGCTGGCTGCTCGACCTTCAACATCGTAGCAGCCGCCCTTCGGGGCGGCTGAGGATTGAAACTTGCTCTCCAAGCATCGAAACGCTCCTGGTTCTCGTAGCAGCCGCCCTTCGGGGCGGCTGAGGATTGAAACACGGACGATCGCTGGCAGGTGATCCCGGTGGAGAGTAGCAGCCGCCCTTCGGGGCGGCTGAGGATTGAAACACTATAGAGTAATTAAAGGGTGTGGGTATATGATGCGTAGCAGCCGCCCTTCGGGGCGGCTGAGGATTGAAACTCATCGACCTGCCCACGGCCGGGATAGCTCCGACGTAGCAGCCGCCCTTCGGGGCGGCTGAGGATTGAAACGAGAAGATGCAGGATGTTCCTGCCGAGTGATGTATGTAGCAGCCGCCCTTCGGGGCGGCTGAGGATTGAAACATGGTAGGCATGCTCTCAAAGGACCCTCTGGCGGGTAGCAGCCGCCCTTCGGGGCGGCTGAGGATTGAAACGCCAACGAGCAGATAAACGGTGTGGGCAACATAAAAAGTAGCAGCCGCCCTTCGGGGCGGCTGAGGATTGAAACTGGTGAACGCCAAATCAGAAAACACCGGCCTCATCGTAGCAGCCGCCCTTCGGGGCGGCTGAGGATTGAAACAATAACACCCTCTCTGCCGCCACTCCGGCTCACGCGTAGCAGCCGCCCTTCGGGGCGGCTGAGGATTGAAACCGACCTTCGCAACCTCTGGCGTTTCGGTAGCCAGTTGTAGCAGCCGCCCTTCGGGGCGGCTGAGGATTGAAACACCACGGCCACTGTCGCCGGGTTGCGCCCGAATAACGTAGCAGCCGCCCTTCGGGGCGGCTGAGGATTGAAACAGCTTCTGGGCTGGGCAGGCCGGTGACTCTATAAGTAGCAGCCGCCCTTCGGGGCGGCTGAGGATTGAAACGCCACCGGCTATGGCTCGCAGACGATCGATGCGCGTAGCAGCCGCCCTTCGGGGCGGCTGAGGATTGAAACCAGTTCTCCAGGGCAGGCTTGTGGGCGCAGCCGAGGTAGCAGCCGCCCTTCGGGGCGGCTGAGGATTGAAACATCTATACCGTGCTGATTCAGATGCAGGTTGTCGGTAGCAGCTGCCCTTCGGGGCGGCTGAGGATTGAAACGCGAGGTGGTATCCGAATTGACCGTGCCGGTCGTCGTAGCAGCCGCCCTTCGGGGCGGCTGAGGATTGAAACACCGACAAGCACATCCCGGTATTCTTCAACCCTGAGTAGCAGCCGCCCTTCGGGGCGGCTGAGGATTGAAACCACTGCTAGATACTCTCGTTGCCCAGACGCATCACGTAGCAGCCGCCCTTCGGGGCGGCTGAGGATTGAAACCACTTGCCTGCCGCGCCCATCGGGATGAGCGGTGTGTAGCAGCCGCCCTTCGGGGCGGCTGAGGATTGAAACTCACTCACGTCCAAGTAGCCGCCGCCGGACATAACAACGAATTATCGAACAACCTTTCACATCTGTTTCTACTTTTTTAACACCTCGCAATTTAAACTCGTACTCCGTGTTTGAACTCCACCGCGCGTGGGAAATTGCGAGGTGACGAGTTTTTTGCATGCAGCCGGGGGAGGTCCCATGACTAACGAGGAAGCCACGAAGCAGGCCACGAAGATCGAGATACCGTATCCGGAGGGGGAGCCGCTGCAGCTCAGGATCAGCGTGGGCGGCTGCCGCCTGCGGGTTTCACCGACCAAGGGCGCCGCCGCGGGCCCCTGGGTCAGCGGCAGCTACTCGGACCCTTCCGGCGGACTGGCCGTCAAGATCGTCGATGACGGCAGCGGCCAGGTGCGCATCACCCAGCAGGCGGGCATCTCCGCGGTAAAAGCTCCCTTTGCCGGCATGCCGGAGCTCGACCTCGAAATCAGCGGCGCCAGGCCCTTCGCTCTCATGGTGGAGACCGGCGCCAGTGACGGCGTCCTGGATCTGGGCGGCCTGCCGCTCACCCGCCTGATCGTCAAGAACGGGGCCGGCCGCTGCGAGTTCGACTTCTCGGCGCCGAACCCAGCCGAGATGGAGAAGCTCGACATCGATGCTGGCGCGGTGACACTGGTCATGCGCAATCTCGCCAACGCCAACTTCTCCTCGATGTCGATGAACGGCGGCGCCGCGACCTATGATTTTGATTACAGCGGAGAACTGCGTCGGGACGCCGCGGTAAAACTGAGCGCCGGCGCCTCCACCATCAAGCTCAAGGTGCCGGGAGAGACCGCCGCCACGATCACTCCGGGATCGGTGCTGGGCAGCCTCGATATCGGCGACGGTTTCTTCAAAAAAGAGGGGGCCTTCTGGACCGAGGCCGCCCTCGCCGGGAAGAAGCCGGTGCTGGCGATTAACGCCAGCGTCACCCTGGGGCTGCTGGGTATCGAGGTAACCTAGGAGGTCCGTGCCATGAGACTCAAGCGCCCGAAATTCACCAGACCCCGGCTGGTCGCCATGCTCGCCGCCTCTGCCGCCAGCGGTTACGCGGCGCTGGTGCGCCCGCGCCTGGTCGGTTGGGGGGCCACCGACGAGGAGGCGGCGATGCCCCTGCCCGGCGACGAGATCGTTCCCCAGCCCCATTACATGGCCAATCACGCCATCCGCATAGAGGCTCCGCCAGCGGTCGTCTGGGCCTGGCTGATTCAGATCGGTCAGGGGCGCGGCGGTTTCTACAGCTACGACTGGCTCGAGAACCTGCTGGGGCTCGGCATCCACAGCTCCGACGAGATCGTCCCCGAGTTCCAGACCCTGAAGCCTGGCGACCATGTCCGGCTGGCGCCGGAGAGCGAGCGCGCCGACCTGCACTACGAGGTCGTGAGCGTGGAACCGGAGAAGGCGCTGGTGCTCAAGACCTCGGGCACGCTGGAGGAGAACATCGCCCACAGGATGCCGTTCGGCACCTGGGTCTTCGTGCTGCTCAAGGAAGGCGACGGCGCCACCCGCCTGCTGGCCCGCACGCGCAACAGTTTCGGCAGAGGGATGGGCAACGCCCTCATCAACAAGTACGGCCTGGAGCCCGTCCACTTCCTGATGGAGCGGCGCATGCTGCTGGGAATCAAGAAGCGGGCAGAATCGTCGGTTACTCCTGGTGGCGGTCTGGGAGAGATGGTAGCTGGAATCGAGGCCACGCAAGCCGCAGCCTGATGCCCCCGCTAAGCCGCCGGCGTGTATATGCTGCGGCCCTGCCCAAAATACGAATCATAGACGTGCTGATATAAAAGATCGCACTTCTGCTGGTAAAGCTCTTTCGAGTAGGCGTCAGGCAGCTCGTCGCTTAGCACATCGCGAATGGCGACCCTTACCGCCGCTCGCGCCTGTTGCCGTTTGCGCCAATCCAGAACAAGCTTCTCTTTCTTGAGCGTTGCCAGTAAATCACGAGCGGCTCTCTTTACTTCTTTGCGATCCCTCGCTGAAAGTTCAATTTCTGGCCGGGTCAGAAGATCGAAGATCGCCAGCTCCTCCTCGCTCAGCTGCTCAGATAAAGCTCGCTGGTCTTCCTGACTCAGCTCTCGGGTGAGTTCAAGCAGCCTGTTGTAAAATTCCTCCACGTTGCATGCGCCTGAGTTGTATTCGTCTATCATCTGCTGGAGCTTATCCAGGAAATCCATGCGGCTGTGATTCTGTGCAGCCATTTTCCTGATTTTCACGGATAGCGCCGTCTTGAGCTTTTCTGTCTCGAGGTGACGGTGGCCTTTTTCAAACCGTGCACGCAACGCATCGAAATCTATTTTGCTGAGATCGATAGCGTTATCTGTAGCGGAGATGATGTAGCCGGCAGCGGCGATGGAATCATCGAGTAAACGATCCACGGATTCCACGACGTCAGCGACGTCCACCTCGGGCGCATCGGAGCGGATCTTGTCCGCAATCACGGAAAAAAGCGCGCGAGCCGGGCCGAATTCGTTGGCCGCTTTGTCCGGCAACATCGCCCGGAACAGACGGTTCACATTGTCTGCCAGCGACAGGAAACGCTTTTTACTCTCCTCATCGGAGACGATGGTGTCCGCCGCGTCGTCTCGCAGTTTGATGAAATCAAAACCCTCGGCGCTGGCCAGCGCTTTCGCATCTATGTGCAGATCGGCGCAAAACTTCTGAGTCTCTTCGATGGCCTTGCCGAGCTCCGCCACCAGCGCCGACTTGTCCTGAACCGGCCACTCACCTTCACCCAGTGTGCCGCCTTCACCCGTTCCATATATGGCAAGAGCGCGCTGCAGGCTGCGGAAGATGCCGACGTAATCGACTATCAGCCCATTGACCTTTTCGCCGAAGACGCGGTTGGCCCGGGCGATGGATTGCATCAGGGTGTGATTGCGCATGGGCTTGTCAAGATAGATTGTGGAACAGCTGGGCACATCAAAGCCGGTCATCCACATGGCGCAGACGAAAACGATGCGGAAAGGATCGTCCGGGTCCTTGAATTTTGTGTCCAGGTCCTCGGTGATCATCCGGCGACGGTGGGGCGCGATATCCAGACCCATCTGCTTGAAGTCCTCGATTTCATTCTGCGCCTGAGAAACGACCACGGCCATGTCGGTCTCTTCCATGTATTTGATCCTCGCTGCCAGGTCTTCGCGCTCAGTTTCCCTGCCGGCGAAATCGCTCTCCTTCAGTTCAGACTTAAGCTTTTCGAGATATTCCCGCCAATACTTACGCACCTTGTCGTACATGCGCACGGCGGTTGCCTTGTCGATGGCGACGATCATCGCCTTGCCGGCGAAGCCACGGCCCATGAAGTGACTGACGATGACCTCGGCGACTTTCTCCAGCCGGTCGTCGCGGGTGATGAGGTGATACTCGCGCGCGAACTCCCGCTCCAGCTTTTTTTCCTGTTCCTCGCTTAGCTCGGCCTCCTCAAGGAGGCGCTCCATGTCTTCGTTCAGGTCCTCGTTGGTCAGCTGCAACTCGGGAATGCGGTTTTCGTAATAGAGCGGCACGGTAGCGCCGTCGTCCATTGATTGTTTGAAGTTGTAGACGCTCACATAATCGCCGAAGACCTCGCGGGTCTTCTCTTCACCCACCATAAGCGGCGTGCCGGTGAACCCGATGAACGAGGCCTTGGGCAGCGCGTTCCGCATATTGAGGGCGAAGGTGTCGTACTGGCTGCGGTGAGCCTCGTCGGTGATGACGATGATGTTGTCACGCTCGGAAAGTGTGGGGTAGATAGCGCCCTTTTCGGTGCGAAACTTCTGGATGAGCGTGAAGATGAAGCGGTGATCCTCTCGGAGAAGCTGCTTAAGGTGCTCACCGCTTGCCGCCTGGATTTCACCTTCGGTCACGGAACCGGCCGACGCAAAATACTTGTAGATCTGATCGTCCAGGTCGGTGCGGTCGGTGACTATGAGAAAAGTGTAATTGCCAGGCAGCTTCCGGAGCACCTTCTGGGAAAAGAACACCATGGAGAGGCTTTTACCGCTGCCCTGCGTGTGCCAGAAGACACCAAGTCTGCCCTGCCGGTCGCAGGCGTCACCCATCGACTCAATGGCATTGTTCACACCCAGGAACTGGTGGTTTTTGGCAACCATCTTGATGAGACCACCGCGGATGTCGCTGAAGACCGTAAAATTATCCACCAGGTCAAGGAAGCGTCCCTTCTCGCAGACGCCACGGATCATGGTTTCCAGCGAAACTACGCCCGCCTCACCCTCGCTGTTTATCTTTTTCCACTCATTGAAGTGGCCCCACTCTGAGGTCATGCTGCCGATGCGGCTCTTGCTCCCATTGGAGAGAATGATGAGGGCGTTGTACCAGAAAAGTTGTGGAACGGCGTTTTTATAATCGCGCAGGTTGTCGCGGTAGGCATTTTTCAGGCGCTTGTGTGAGGCTTTCAGTTCGATGAAGAGTAGCGGCAGACCGTTGACGAACCCGACCAGATCCATGCGCCGTTTGTACATCTCGCCGGAAATCCAGAACTGCGAGGTCAGTAGGAAGTCGTTGTTCTCAGGATTGTCCCAGTCGATGACGCGCGCGGTCTCGACCTGTTCCTCGCCGGTGCCGACGCGGTCGCCCGTCGCCACCTTGACGCCGTCTTTCAGGAGCTTATAGATTTCGCGGTTCGCCACCACCGGGCTCATGACGCCACGGTCGCGGGTCAGCTGCTCGATGGCATCGCTGATGGCCTCGTTGGGCAGGCCGGGATTCAGCTTTTCCAGGGCCTTACGCAAGTGGGAGCCAAGAACAACCTCGGAAGTTGTCTCCCGGCCCAGATAGGGCCGCTCAGGTGTGGCCCCTTCACCACTCGAGCCGAGGGTTTCGTAGAAACAGCCCGCAGTCTCCCAGTCCAGCTCTGCAAACAGAGCGATGGCGGGTTGTTCAACGAGGGCGTCTTCTGAGTAGTCTGCGTTCAATTCAGTAGAATCTAACTACGAATTGACTCACGCTGCAACTACCCGGTGCGGCTGAATTTCTCCAGACCCTGAACGATCAACATGCGCGCCAAAGTACTCTTACCGATGTGGCGCTGCCGCGCAAGCGACTCCATTCTGGTGATAGTCAGTTCGTCGAGCCTGATC
>Ga0172371_10003181_pt1 | contig 25609 bp, 24 predicted proteins | sample Lak12m_FD_114543 | JGI IMG/M metagenome (GOLD analysis project Ga0172371, IMG submission 114543) | Freshwater microbial communities from Kabuno Bay, South-Kivu, Congo - kab_022012_12m | ecosystem: Environmental > Aquatic > Freshwater > Lake | place: Democratic Republic of the Congo: South-Kivu... | reverse complement strand
TCCGTAAATAACAGGGAGCCGCGCAAATGAATTTTCGGGATGGGATGCCAGGCGCAAAATCCAGGGCAAGGCTGTCTGCCTTGGCTGATTTTGCAACACCGCAGACCGCCCGAAAATCCGTTTCCCCACCAAATCCGTTGCATGGGCGTCCAGCCCATGCGGCGTGATGTTGGCGGACAACTCATCCCGATTGCATTCCACTGCGGCCCCCTGTTATTTACGGACAAGTTCTAAATGCTGGTAACTTTCAAAAAACGCAAGTATCACGCATAAATGCAGACTTTGACTGACAAAATTCTTCATGCGGGCTGGGGCGAGCGGGTGCTGTCACACGCGCAAGTGGCGCGTTTGTTGGACGGCACGCCGCAGCGGCGCTACAACCTGGTTAACCGCGCATTGCGGCATGGCGAGTTGGTGCAGTTGCGCCGGGGCTTGTATGTGCTGGCCCGACATGCGCAGCGGGTTCACCCGTTTGTGCTGGCGCAGGCGCTGCAAAGCGGCTCGTATGTGTCGTTTGAGTCTGCGCTCAGCTTTCACGGCTGGATTCCGGAGGCGGTACCGGTGACGCTGTCAGTGTTGCCAGGGCGCCGGCAGGTGGCGAGTGATCTGCAAGCCTTGGGCTTGTTTCGGTTTTACCCACTGGCGTTGCAGCCAGGCCAGTTTTTGCAAAGTGTCGATCGGCACACATTTGCTGGCCAAATTGCGCTGGTGGCGCAGCCGCTGCGGGCGCTGTTGGACATGGTTTGTCTGCGTAAACTCGAGGCTGATGACATGATCGCGCTGAACCAATCCATGCGCATGGATGTCGATCTGTTATTGCAAACGCCGGCATCCGCCTGGCACGCGCTGCTACAGGTGTATTCGCATCAACGTATGGCCCGCAATATGGCAGCTTTAAAAGCAGTCTTAAACGAACCGACCGGACCAGACAGATGATTGATTTACTACGCCAACGCCTACAAACCTATGCCGCAGGCAACGCTTTGCAAGAGCAGCAGGCGCTTAAGGAAATCTTGCAGGAGCTGACTCTTTATGCCTTATGGCGCGGCAATTTTTTTGAGGTGGCAGCCTTTCAGGGCGGCACCAGTCTGCGTATTTTGCATGGCTTGCCGCGCTTTTCTGAAGACTTGGATTTCATCCTGCTCAAGCCCAACCCCGACTTTCAGTGGCAGCCATACTTCACCGCGCTGACCTCCGTGCTGGCCCAATTTGGTGTGCGCTGCGAGTTAACCGAGCGCAGTCGCATGGACCAAGCGGTGCGCCACGCCATGCTGAAAGACAACTCGATGGCGCGCCAACTTGATTTGTCTTTTTTTGATGCCAGCACACCGGTCAAGCTCAAGGTCAAACTTGAGATTGACACCAATCCCCCCAATGGCACGGGTACCCGCTGGCAGTATTTGGATTTTCCGCTGGACTTTGAAGTCTTCGCCCAAGACCTGCCCAGCAACTTTGCCCTGAAGTTGCACGCCTTGTTGTGCCGACCTTACCTGAAAGGGCGTGACTGGTTCGACTTTGCCTGGTATTGCAGGCAAAAGACACAGCCCAATTTACTTCATTTGACCAATGCGTTGAACCAAACCGGGCCATGGCAAGGTCAAAACCTGCTGATCAACAGCCAATGGTTGGCCGATGCACTCAGAGCCAAAATCAGCAGCATCCACTGGCCGCAGGCTGCGCAGGACGTTGCCCCGTTTTTGCCTGCCGCCGAGTTGGTCAGCCTGACGCTGTGGGGCGAACGTTTTTTTTCCGACAAAGTCAGCCGACTGTTGCCAGCGGCATAAGTTCATTGACGCTTATGCACTCTGGTGCTGGTGATTTTGATCCTGTGCGTATTCCCCGAGATCGCGACCTGGCTGCCCGAGCGGGTGATGGGCAAGCAGGGGGGTTGGTAGCGCCCCCGCGTATCAGACGTCCCAAACCGGGCGTATTTGCTGCAACAGCGCTGCTGGCACCCGGTCGTCATGTTGCGCGTCGTGCAATGTAGTGCGCATGGCCTCGGTCATTCTTTGCAAACTCAGCGCTGGCTGACGCACACCGCAGACACGGCGGCCAAATTCGATTAACTCCTCGTGCGTTGGGTACGCCTTGGTGTGATGCTTGCCGGCAAACAACTTCAGGGCCATGGTGCGGTCAGGCAACTCTGGCCCGCCCGCATACTGGACATGGGTGTAGATGGCGGTGGTGACCACATCAAACATGGGGGCCAGCCACATGTCTGCGGCTGAACGGTAGAGCACGCCAAAGTTCTTCAGGTGCGCGTCACCGTTGCGCACCAGCACCGAAAACGCCACTTGCTCAAAAAAGCGGTGCAGATCGTCGCTGTGCAACTGCAACTGGCGCAGCAGTTCTGCCACCCGCTGGTAGCTGCCCTGATATTTACGATCCGACAGCACGTCCCGCACGCGCAACCCGGCCAACGCTGCAATGTCCTCAAAACCCAAACGCTCAACGCGCCCGTCAGCGTGGGTGACCAAGTCAAAGCGGTCCACGATCAACATCTGCCCGTCGTTGGACAGCTCAAACACGGGTACGTCGATACCCGCACGCCGCGCCGCGCTCAAGCACAGGTATTCATTGGCAGCCAGACCCGGGTACGCAGCGCTGGCCGCTTTCACAATGAGCGAAGGAACGGGTATCGTGGGCCGCTCTGGCACCATGATCTTGGGTTGCACGCCCGATATTCCCGCGCCGGTGCTGAGGTAGGCGGCCACCAGTGCATCAAAAACTTCGGGCGTGTAGCGTGTTTGCAGTAGTTCGGCTTTGCTCAGCGGCTGCGGCGCGGTGGCCATGGCACGGTCTGGCAATTGGTAGCCCAGACGACCAATACCGTTGCTGCCGATCAACGCCAACAAATGCATGGGCGTCATCGCCTGCTTGGGAAAAAACTGCCGGATGCGCATGAACAAATCACCCTCGGGCAAATTCTGGTCCATGCTGGCAAACAGATCGCCGCTTTGCCAGGTCAGCCGCTGCGCTGCGGGCATCAGCAAAGCCACCGAAGGTTGGACCGGATCGGGGTTGAGATAGCGAAACTCGTAAATCGAGCCCTTCAGCAACTGCCCCGCCATGGCTTCATCGCCAATGGCTACTTGCAGCAGGGGCAGCTTTTCAGGCAGCGGGGCGATCATCATCGTCGTCCATCAGAAACCGGCGCGCCACGTCGCTCGCCGCGGGCAGGCCAGCACGCTCCAGGCGCAACACCAACCCCAGTGCCCCCAACACCGCCAGCAACGACGACACGGTGCTGTCTTGGCCAGCTTCCAGCCGATAGATCACCTCACGCACCTTGCCCGCCCTGTCGGCCAACTGCGATTTGCTCAAACCAAGCGCTTCACGCTGCAAACGCAGTTGCTTACCCAGCTCATCCGGAAGTCGAATTGTGTCAGTCATAGCTTGCATTTTGGCGTTGAAATTCACAATTTACAAGCTTTAACTTACATTTTCACGCCAGCATATCAAACCCCTGCGCTTCCACCTGCATAAAGGCGCGGGTAAGTTCGGCTACTGCCGCGTAAAACCTGGCCTTGGGGTGCTGGGCGACGGCGTCGCACAGCGCATTGACCCAGGGCTGAATCTGCGCGGCAAAAAACGCCTGCTGCTGCGTCAGGTTGGCCACAGCCACGTCGTCACCGGCAATCAGGTAACGCATCACCTCGCACAGGTAGGCAATGTGGTCTTCGGTTTCGCTCATGGCCTCATCACGCGCCAACCCCAGGCGGCCCAGTTCGGTGCGCAGGCGCGCCAGCGGTTTCTCGTTCAAAAAACCGCTCAGGTAATGCGACGCGTACAAGTACACCTCAGGCTTGCCGACGCCGCCAAACAGCGCGTCGAACTCGGCGGCAATCTGCGCGTCGGTCAGCAGCCGCGCCTGCGCCACCAGCGCGCGCCAAGACTCTTCCAGAAATGCCCCAGCGGCGGGCGATTCGGTCGCGGCCAAGCGCAAATTTGCAAGCAATTGAGAAGCTGGCGGCGCATAGTAGATTTGGGCCAGAAGCCCATAAAGCTCTGAACGCGCAGCTTCTTCGTCAAGCGCGCTGCTGGTGGCGGATTCGGGCAAAGGCATCATGGTTTGACGTCCGTAATCTTGATTTCATTGTCGGCCGAGTAGATGTCGATCACCCGGCAGTCGCCGCACATCTTCAGGCGTTGCAGCGCTTCACCCTGAAACATGCTGTGCCCGGCCAGTTTGGCCAGCATTGCCTCAATGCCTTTGAGCGTGCCAAACGGCTTGCCGCAACGCACGCAGGCGTAGGGTTGCATCTCGTTGAGCACCACCGCCTCTTTGCGCTGGGGCTTCAGAGACAGTTGCGGCACCAGACTCAGGGCACGCTCCGGGCAGGTGGTGACACACAGGCCGCACTGCACACAATTCTTTTCCACAAAGCGCAGTTGCGGCACGGCTGGGTTGTCGGCCAGCGCGCTGGCCGGGCAAGCGTTGACGCAGCTCAGGCACAGCGTGCAGGCGTCCTTGTTGATGGCCAGAGCGCCCAACGGGGAACCAGCCGCAGGCAAAGCGATCACCCCCAACCCGGTACCAGCCGCAATGACGCCATCCCGCCCGTGGGGAAAGGTTGAAATGGAGGCTTGCGCAATCAGATGGTCCAGCGCCAGCTCCAGCGTGGCCCGTTTGTCGGCCTGCACGGCAAAACTGGCGTGGTGCGCCGGCACCTGGGCACTGGGGGCTTGCAGGTCACGGTCTAAAGCGGCCAGGTCGCGCGCGTCACGCACGTGCAGCAACTTGAAGTGCTCACCCGCGTAGCCCAGCCCGTTCAAAATCGTTTGCGCCACGGCCATCTGTTCGGCCAGCGCGACGGCGTATTGCGGTGCCTCCTCGTCGGTCAAAAGCACCCAGACGTTGGCCGCGCCGTAGGCCACCGCTGTCAGCCACAGCTCCAACCCCACGCTGCTGGTGTGCCACAGCGCCAGCGGCAACACGCGCGCGGGCACGCCGTGGGTGCCGTCTTTCTGACGCTTTTCCAGTTGCGCAGCACGGCCCAGGTCGCCCAGCAGCGCCGCGCCCAGGCCCTGGCTGTGCAGCAACACAGCAGCGTCCTTGCCGCCACTGCGCTGGTAGGTGGACAGCAGCGTCTTGAGCTTGACGCCTTGCTCAGGCGCACGCGGATAGGCAAAACTGATGGCGCCGGTCGGGCACACGGTGCTGCACGTGCCGCAGCCCACGCAAAGGTGCGGCTCCACCTTGATCTGCTGGCGTTTGGCGTCGCTGCGGATGGCGCTGGCCGAGCACACGTCGATACACGCGTGGCAACCCACCTTTTCATTGCGGCTGTGCGCGCACAGCTTGGCCTTGTAGTTGAAGAACTTGGGTTTTTCAAATTCACCCACGCGGTCACGCCATTGCAGCAGCGCCTTCAGGTCCAGCCCATCCCACTGCAGGTAGCCCTGCGGCTTGGCGTGCTGGCTGAACGCGGGCGTGCCGCGCAAGTCCAGCACCAGGTCAAAGGTGTCGGTTTGCGTTTGCGGCGTGCGGCTGAAGTCAATGGCACCGGCCACCTGGCACACCTTGACGCAGGCGCGATGCCCCTTGCAGGCGGCCAGGTCAATCTGGTAGTCCAGCCCAATGGCGTCTTCGGGGCACGCCGCCAGACAGGCGTTGCAGCGCGTGCACAAGTCCAGGTCGATCGGGTTGGTTTGTTGCCAGGCGAGCTCAAACGCGCCCAGCCAGCCAACCAAGCGCTCGATGCGCCCGGCCAACACCGGGTAACGGCGTTCCTGAGCAGCACCGCCCTCGCTTGGCCCATCTGCAAACAGGGTCACTGCCAGCGTGTCGCCCAGCAGGTCTGCCGCACGCTCGGCCGCGTCCAGCGGCCCAATGATCAAGGCGCGCCCCGCGCTTTGGTAGCTGACGGTGGCCACCGGTTCGGGTTCGGACAGATGCGCCAGCGCCAACAGCGCCGCCAGCTTGGGGCTGGCCTGCGCCGCGTCACGGCTCCAGCCGCCGGTTTCGCGGATGTTGACAAAGCGCATCGGTGCGCTGCGACCGGCCTGCTCGGCCAGCTCGCCAAACAGGCGCTGCTCTTGCGTACACGCCACCACCAGGTCGTCGCTGCTGCCAGCGGCCTTCAAAAATTCAGCAGCTTGGCGGCGGCACAGGCTGCTGTGCAGCGTCAGGGGCTGGTTCAGGCTGGCGCTCAAGGCCCGCGCGTCCAGCGGCATGGTCTGGTTGCAGTCGCAAATCAGGGTGGTCATGGTCGGGTTCAAGGGTAGGCGATTGTTCAGAATGTAGCGTGTTGGCAGGCGTAGGCGGCTCGGTAGATTCCTGGGGCGGTTTGGGCGCGTCCACCAGCTTCATGAACTGCGCACTGGCCATTTTTTGCAGCATCGCCTCTGGCAGCGGGCTGGGCTTGGAATAGTCGTCGATGTAGATGTCCAGCCCGTCCATCACGTTGAAGTGCGGGTCGGCAAAGAGCTTTTTCATGGCGGCGTTACGCACCGCGGGCGCCACATCAGGGGCGACAAAGCGGGCAAAGTTGTCCTGGGGGGTGAGCGCCTGCACATCGTCCAGCGTGAGCGCAGGCGCGGGTGGTGACGCTGGCGCTGGTGGCGTTGCGTCCAGGCGGTCGCTGGCAGACTCAGCAACCCCTGCAGCCGTCACACCCGGTGGCAATTTTGATACAGAATTTGTAGCTTCCGGCGCTTGTCCATCAACGGGTTGAGCCTGATTTTTCTTGACAAGTTCTGGCACCTGCTGACCCGCACGCAGCGCTTGCTTGCGCTGCGACCAACGGCTCAGAAAACTCTCAACCATGATGGCTACCACCCACTGGCCTGGCACCGCTTTGCGCAGCATCCGATTGAGCAGCACCCTCTTGACGCACCAGATTCTCGCCACCCGCGCCCGCACCGCCACCGCCTCCAAAAGTCTTCAGCGTGCTGATTGAAGCGGGGTTGCCAAAGCGGTCGGTCAGTGGCCGAAAACTTTCGGGGCGCTTGCGCTTTTTGGGCTCGATCACGTAATGTGCATCTACAAACGCCCCCAGCCAGGCCAGTACCTCGGGCGGCGCTGGCACTTGCTCGACAGTTTCCTGCGCGTCCAGCCAGCGGCCTGCGTCGTAATAGCTCAGGGTGGCGATCATGGGAATGGCAATGGGCTCTGCGGCCACGCTGGGCTCGTCTTCCATGCGCCAAAGCACAAACCAGCTCGGCACGTCGGTGCTGGCGTTCAGGTAATAGCCTTCGGCGTCGTCCTTGAACAATATCACCTTCAAGCCGCCGTGAATCCAGCGCTGTGTGCTCTCATTTTCATACAACAGGCGGGGTTCGGTGCCAAAGCCGGGCTGCTGCATCACCACGTCGGCCAGTTCCCAGCGCCAAGGCTGCCAACGCGCGCCGGGGCCGGTGTTGGCCACGCGCTGCATGACCACAGCCACATCGATCGTCGTTGTCCCCCAAGGGGGGTCGTTGTCAGCCATGCTCTTCCTTTCGGCCACCTGATATTCTCAAACAGCTTGCGCAATTGCCAGGCCCAAGTCGCGCGTGCTGTCCGTGCCGCCCAAATCAGCGGTACGCGGTGCGCCACTGCCCGGGGCCAGGCAAGCCTCAATAGCGCGCATCACCGCATCATGCGCGTTGTGGTGGCCCAAAAAGTCGAGCATCAGCGCGCCGCTCCAGATTTGGCCAATCGGGTTGGCTTTTTGCTGACCGGCAATATCCGGGGCCGAGCCATGCACCGGTTCAAACAACGACGGGTACTTGCGCTCGGGGTTCAGGTTGGCGCTGGGCGCAATGGCAATGGTGCCGGTGCAGGCTGGCCCCAGGTCGCTCAGGATGTCGCCAAACAGGTTGCTGCCCACCACGACGTCAAAATAGTCCGGTCGCTGGACAAAGTGCGCCGTCAGAATGTCAATGTGAAACTTGTCCACGCGCACTTCTGGGCAGGCTTTGGCCATTTCGGCCACGCGCTCGTCCCAAAACGGCATGGTGATGGCAATGCCGTTGCTTTTGGTGGCGCTGGTCAGGTGCTTTTTGGGGCGTGACTGCGCCAGCTCAAAAGCGTAGCGCAGCACCCGGTCCACACCGGTGCGCGACATCACCGTCTCTTGAATCACGATCTCGCGCCCGGTGCCAGCGTACATGCGCCCGCCGATGCTGGAGTATTCGCCTTCGGTGTTCTCACGCACGATCATCATGTCGATTTCACCGGGCAGGCGCGCGCTGCCGTCACGGCGCACCACCGGGCAGGTGATGCCAGGCATCAGGCGCGCCGGGCGCAGGTTGATGTACTGGTCAAACTCACGCCGAAACTGCAACAACGAGCCCCACAAAGACACATGGTCCGGAATTTTTTCCGGCCAGCCCACGGCACCAAAGTAGATCGCGTCGTGGCCACCAATCAGGTCTTTCCAGTTGTCGGGCAACATCTGACCGTGCTTTTCAAAATAGTCCCAACTGGAAAAATCAAAGTGGTCAAACTGCAGCTCAATGCCAAACTTGTCGGCCACCGCCTGCACCACACGCAGGCCTTCGGGCATGACTTCTTTGCCAATGCCGTCACCAGCGACGACGGCGATACGTTGTGTGCTCAAGATGTCTCCTTGCAAATCAATTTCAAACCCGGGGTTGCCGCACCACCAGAGCCACTCCCACGGCGGTGAGCAAGGTGCCGCCCAGAGTCACGGCGGGCATGGCGCTAATCAGCCGCTGCGGCGCAGCAACCGTCATTGCACACGCGACCTGATTTCGGGCAAGGCCTTTTGCAGGTAATAGACCATCGACCAAACGGTCATGATGGCAGCCAGCCAGATCAGCCAGGTGCCCCACACACGGGTGTTGACCAAGCCAAACAACGTGCCGTCAAAAAGCAGGAAAGGGATGGCGACCATCTGCGCCGTGGTTTTGAGCTTGCCGATCATATGCACCGCCACGCTCTTGGCCGCGCCAATCTGCGCCATCCATTCGCGCAGGGCAGAGATGGCAATCTCGCGCCCGATGATGATCAGGCCCACAAACACATCCGCACGCCCCAGGTGCACCAGCACCAGCACGCTGGCGCAGACCAGAAACTTGTCAGCTACCGGGTCCAGAAACGCGCCAAAGGCCGACACCTGGTTGAGCTTGCGCGCCAGGTAGCCGTCAAGCCAGTCGGTGGCGGCAAACACCACAAACATCACGGTGGCAATCAGGTTGCGGGTGGCAGGCTCCAGCGGCAAATAGAACACACCCACGATCAACGGAATCGCCACAATGCGCGCCCAGGTCATCAAGGTGGGAATGGTCCAGAACATGCGCGAATTGTGGCATGACACGGCTGTAGGGGTAAGCCACAGAACATCTGTTTATTATTTCCCTTACCCGCTGCAGCCTCTGCGCATCTCACCTTCGGCGACTGCGCATGCAGAACAGAGGCAATATCGCGTTGAACCCGCGCGGTAGCAGGCTTTGGCAGCCTCCTCATGCGGGGGTACCCGAAATCATCGGCCCCCAAAGCCTGCCACCGCGCTGAACATGGTTGCAAGTGATGTCAAAGCATAGAATTTGAGTTGAGAACACTCTGCATAACTCTGGCGAGAGTGTGGCAGTGCGGATCGGGATGGGATGCAATGCGCCGTTTTGCAGCCAATAGCCGTAGCTATTGGCAAAAAATGCAACGCTGCAGACCGCCCGAGGCCGCGCTGCCACAACTCGCGGGGAGTTATGCAGAGCGTCCTTAAGTTGATTGATCAACTCACTTAAATTGACTTCGACCTTTGATACACATCTGCCATGCATCCAAGTCTGAAACTGAACCCCGACACGCTGGCGCGCTTTTGCCAAGCGCGCGGCATTCGCCGCTTGGCCTTGTTTGGATCGCAACTCAAGGGCACAGCCCGACCGGACAGTGATATCGATTTGCTGGTGGAGTTTGAGCCTGAACGCACCCCTGGCCTACTGGGCGTGGTGGATATGGAGGTGGCGTTGTCTGTCTTGCTGGACGGGAAAAAAGTGGACTTGCGCACTCCTGCAGATTTGTCGCGTCATTTCCGCGACGACGTGCTCCGGACCGCACAGGTGCAATATGCAAGCTGAAGACTGGGTGCGCGTGCAGCACATGGTGGAGGCGTGTGAGGCGCTTCTACGGTTTACCGCCGGGCGCGAACGCAACGCCTTGGCGTTGGATCAGATGCTGTTGTTTGCCGTCGTGCGAGCAGTGGAAATTGTGGGCGAAGCAGCCAGCAAGGTCACCCAGGAAACCCGCAGCGAACATCCTCATATTCCGTGGCACGCCATCGTTGGTATGCGCAACCGTTTGGTTCACGCCTAGTTTGAAATCGATATGGACATGGTTTGGGTGGCAGCCACGCAGGAAATACCATTGCTGCTGTCGCAGTTGCGTGCTCTGGTTGCACTCCCTGGCCAAGCGTAACCCACCAAGCACTGTCAATGCAGCGCCCGGTATATTTCTTCGGCCAGCTCGTTTGAGATGCCTTGCACCGACGCAATGTCGGCTGCTGACGCCAACGCCACGCCCCGCACACCGCCAAACCGCTGCAACAACCGGGCCCGACGTTTGGGGCCGATGCCGGGTATTTCCTCGAGCTTGCCGCCGTCCATGCGCAGCTTGGCGCGCGCCGCCCTCATTCCTGTGATGGCAAATCGGTGCGCTTCGTCGCGAATCTGCGCCACCAGCATCAGCGCGGCCGAGTCCTTGCCCAAATAGACCTTGTCGCGACCATCCGCAAACACCAATTCTTCCAGACCGATACGTCGGCCCTCGCCTTTTTCCACGCCCACGATCAGTGACAAGTCCAGCCCGAGCTGCTCAAACACCTCGCGCGCCATACTCACCTGGCCCTTGCCACCATCGACCAGCGCCAAGTCGGGCAGGCGGCCGGTGCCGGGCGAGGTTTCACCGCTGCGCTTGGCCTCATGCAACGCCTCCGCCAGCTTGCCGTAGCGGCGCAACAGCACCTGGCGCATGGCGGCGTAGTCGTCACCCGGCGTGATGTCGGCAATCTTGTAACGGCGGTACTCGGCGTTTTGCATCTTGTGGTGGTGAAACACCACGCACGACGCTTGCGTGGCTTCACCTGCGGTATGCGAGATGTCAAAACACTCGATACGCAGTTCGTCCAGGTTGTCAATGCCCAAATCCAGCGCCTCGTGCAGCGCCCGGGTGCGGGCCTGCTGCGACCCCTCTTCTGACAGCAGCCGCGCCAGTTGCAGGTTGGCGTTGGTCTGCGCCATTTCCAGCCACACGCGGCGCTGCGCACGCGGGCGGGCTTCGGCGCTGACCTTGACGCCGGTCTGGCTGCTGAGCGCCTGCAGCAAGCCCTTGTCCACCGGGTGACTGACCACCAGCGACGGCGGCACCGGCACGTTCAGGTAATGCTGGGCGACAAAGGCGTCCAAAATGTGCGACTCGACCGAGCGTTGGCCTTGGCCTTCATCCTCTACATCTGCACCCGCGCCGTCCGGCACCTGCACCGGAAAGTAGGGCCGGTCGCCCAGATGCCGCCCGCCGCGCACCATGGCCAGGTTCACGCAGGCGCGCCCGCCCTGCACTTTCACGGCCAGAATGTCCACGTCGCGGTCGCTCACGTTGTCCACGCTTTGCTGGTGCAGCACGTTGGAGAGCGCCGCCACCTGGTTGCGCAACTCTGCGGCCTGCTCAAATTCAAGCTTGTCGGCGCACGCCATCATGCGTGCTTGCAGTGCTTGCATCACGTCTTGCGCGTCACCGTGCAAAAAGCGTTCGGCATCCGCCACGTCTTGCGCATAAGCCCAGGGCGAGATGTGGCCCACGCACGGGCCACTGCAGCGCTTGATCTGGTACAGCAGGCACGGCCGGGTGCGATTGGCAAACACGCTGTCTTCGCAGGTGCGCAGCTTGAAGACTTTTTGCATCAGCAAAATGGCCTCTTTCACCGCCCAGGCGCTCGGGTAGGGGCCAAAGTAATGGTGCTTTTTCTCGACCGCGCCACGGTAATACGACACACGCGCAAACCCTGCCGAGGCGCTGATCTTCAGGTAGGGGTAGCTTTTGTCGTCCCGAAACAGGATGTTGTACTTGGGGTTGAGCGTCTTGATCAGGTTGTTTTCAAGCAGCAGCGCCTCGGCCTCGGAACGCACCACCGTGGTTTCCAGCCGCGCAATCTTGCTCACCATGTGGCCAATGCGCGTGCCTGCGTGGTTTTTGGTGAAGTAGCTCGACACGCGCTTCTTTAAATTGATCGCCTTGCCCACGTACAACACCTGGCCCTGCGCGTCGAAGTAGCGATAGACCCCCGGCAGCGCAGGCAGGCTGGCCACATCGCTCAAAAGTGGCTCAGGATGCGCAAAAGGTTCAGGCAGATCAGACATAGGCGCTATTGTGGACAATCCCGGCCATGCATCAGCCACCTGCGTCACCCAAATTGCACTGGGACATTTTTTGCCGCGTGATCGACAACTTTGGTGACATTGGTGTGTGCTGGCGCTTGGCCGTAAACCTGGCGCAGCGCGGCCAAGCGGTGCGGCTGTGGGTGGATGACGCCAGCGCACTGGACTGGATGGCTCCCGACGATGCGCCCGGCGTGCAGGTGCGGAGCTGGAGCACACCGTTTGATGCCCATGGCACACCACCTGGCGACGTGCTGGTGGAGGCGTTTGGTTGCGACATTGCACCTGAATTCATAGCTGCTTACGCAAGACGAATAAGGTCTGAAGGCCTAAAATGCTTATGGATCAATCTGGAATACCTGAGCGCTGAAAGCTTTGCCGCGCGCTGCCACGCCCTACCCTCACCCGTGATGAGCGGCCCAGGGCGGGGTCTGACCAAGCACTTTTTTTACCCGGGCTTCACGGCAGACACCGGCGGTCTGCTGCGCGAGCCCAACCTGCTGGCGCGCCAGGCCGTGTTTGACCGCAGCGCGTGGCTGGCCCAGCAGGGTATCCCATGGCAGGGCGAGCGTCTGGTGTCGCTGTTTTGCTATGAACCGGCCGGCTTGCCCAACCTGTTGCAGCAGTGCGCACAAAGCGCGCAGCCCACCCGCCTGCTGGTCACGGCAGGGCGCGCCAGCGCGACCGTGCAACGTTGGGTTACTGAAACAAACAGGCTTCAGCCCGTACGGGAAAAGCGCGAGCAGCTCCTGATTTCATATCTGCCCAAACTCACGCAAACGGATTTTGACCACCTGCTTTGGGCCAGTGACCTCAATCTGGTGCGTGGTGAAGACTCCCTGACGCGCGCGCTGTGGGCCGGCAAACCGTTTATCTGGCACATCTACCCGCAAGACGACAACGCGCACCACGCCAAACTTGATGCTTTTCTGGCCTGGCTGGAGGCATCCACGCCCGTGCGACTGGCGCACGCGTGCTGGAACGGCTTTGCACCGGTCGCGCGCATGCCCGCTTTGCTGCAAGACGAAACGCCAGGCATCTGGCAGGCATGCGTTGCGCAAGCCCGCACCAGGTTGCTGGCGCAAGACGACTTGACCACACGTCTGCTGGCCTATGTGCAGCGTCTGAACAAGAAATAGGAGAAATAGAGAAATAGAAAATAGGGTAGAGTAGAGGACAGGTTTTCACCTGCCCTCCCTCATCAAACCGTGCATGCGCTACTAACGCACACGGCTTTCCGATGTTCTTCACGCCAAGGCATGCGCCCTCTTCCAGCCAGCCGTTATCGGAACCTGATAAAGCCCATAAGTCGCATAAAGCCGCTCCCGCGTAAACCGCTTTGCGGCGCTTCCACGGTCTGTGATCTTGTGGCGTTTCATCAGGTGCGTGCGTAAGCGTTCTTCTGCGTACGCCTTGACCTTGCCCAGTGCCTTGCTGGAGTTGCGGTAGTGGAAATAGCCTGTCCAACCTTGCAGGCTGGCATTCATGTTCCTGACCACGTCATCCATCGGTATGGGTGTTAGCCGCCGATCCGTTTGCTGCTTCAGGCGATCTTTGATTTTCGCAAGAGATTTGTTTGCCGGGCTCACATGCGCATAGCTCTTGCCCGACAACCAACTCTTGTTCATCCTGATTGAAAAACCCAAGAAGTTAAACCCTTCCTGTCTGGCATCAACAATACGGGTCTTGCTCTCATTTAACGTGAGGTCAAGACGCTCCAGGACGTGTCGCACGGTGGCCATTGGTGCATCGACTGCACCGGCGCACAGTACCACAAAATCATCCGCGTATCGGACAATTTTCGCCTTGAGTTTTGCCTGTAGTTGATGCCGCACCCAGATCCGGTCAAGTATGTGCAGGTAGCAGTTTGACAGCAGCGGTGAGATCACGCCACCTTGTGGTGTGCCTCGACTGTTGGCTTTGCCGCCACCGACATTTTTCTTGGTGCCGTCCTTGTCCTGGCCGATCACCGGCGCTTTGAGCCATTGTTTGATGATGTGCAAAGTCGCACCATCGGCAATTCTCTCGGCAACCACGGCGAGCAGCTTGGCGTGGGGAATAGTGTCGAAGTATTTCGACAGGTCGGCATCGATGACTTGGGTGTAGCCAAAATTGAGCGATTTCGCTATTTCATCGACCGCATCATGGGCTGATTTCTTGGGCCGAAATCCGTAGGATGTCGCACAGAAATCCGCTTCAAATATCGGCTCAATGATCAGCTTGACCGCCATTTGCGCTACCCGGTCGCGGATCGTCGGTATTCCCAGCGGGCGCTGACTGCCGTCCGCTTTGGGGATCATGACGCGCCGTACCGGACTGGGGTGATAAGTTTTTCCTTTCAGGTCTTGGGCCAGTTCCAATAAAAACCTCTCTATCCCTATCTTCTGCTCTATGTCCTCAAAGCTCATCCCGTCAACGCCGGGACTGCCTTTGTTGGCGCGCACAAGCCGGTAGGCAAACATGAGGGTGTCTGCCCGCCATACCTTGTCATATAGCGCATAGAAGCGATAGGCCGGTTCTTGCTTGACCTTGGTGTATAGCTTCCTCTGTAGTGTCCTGATTTCATCCGGGGTTGTTAGCAACATGGCAATCCCCTTGTCCTTCACTCTTTGGTTGCATGAACAAAGCAGGGTCCCTTTCCTCGACCGGGGTTATGTTGTCCCTCGATCTCAAACGGTACTATGAACCCCTCCGACTCCCGCTTGCAGCCTGCTGCGCTTTCGTCTCCTTATGCACAGCAGTCGATGGTCTCCCCACCGCCGCAGCGGGTCTCCAGCATTGGACAGTAAATCTTCAAGAACATGCCGACCCTGCTACCCCGGGAGATGATGGATGCCATTTCCGTTATTTCAGCATCACATCCAGCGGCCTTCCCCTTACGTCCACAGGGTCGGCTTCTCCACTTCGTTAACGAGGCTACGTGTAGGTTCACTTGCGTTACGGCCTGCTCTTTTGCTGTTTGGAAACTTACGACCCCGTGTTGCCACAGCGCCGCTTCCTCATGCTACCGGGGCGTACGGACAACTCCCCGGACGGGACTTCAACCCGCTAGATTTACTGTTATTACTGCGAACGGACGCTACCCTTTATTTGTTATGCTCTGCACATGCCCCGATTACCCAGAGCCGTTTTTGCCGGATATCCGCACCACATCACTCAGCGCGGCAATCGGCGCGAGGCGGTGTTTTTTGACGATGAGGATCGACGGGTCTATCTGGCGTGGCTCAAGGAATACGCCGACCAGCATCAGGTTGAAGTGCTGGCCTACTGTCTGATGACCAACCATGTCCATCTGATTGCCATCCCCGCCACAGACGATGGGCTGCAGCAGACCTTGAAGCCGCTGCACATGCGTTACGCCCAGCGCTTCAACCGGCAACGGCAGTGGTCCGGCCACGTTTGGCAGGGGCGATTTTTTTCTTCGCCGCTGGACGATGCGTATTTCTGGACGGCGCTACGGCATGTGGAATGCAACCCGGTGCGGGCCGGGATGGTCGATCGGGCAGAGGCCTACTGCTGATCAAGCGCGGCCGCCCACTGTGGCCTTCGGTCTGACGCCTTGGTCAAGCCAAACTCGCCTTGGCATCAGCGACTGGCGAAAGTGCCCAACTGGTCGCACTGGCTGGCACAGGCAGATGACGAGAAAGTCCTGAACACACTGCGCGTACACGCCAACAAAGGCTTGCCCTGCGGCGACGAGGTTTTTGTCACGAAGTTGAGTGGCTTGGTGGGGCGTTCACTGGAGCCCAAACCACGCGGGCGCCCGAAGACAAAGTCAGAAGAAAAAGGGTAGCGTCCCCTTTTCTATGGTGGAGCTGGCGGGATTTGAACCCGCGTCCGCAAACCTTCTTCGAGCAGTTCTACATGTGTAGCCGTCTGATTTGAATCTCACTTTTCACATCGCGCAGCGGCACGCTATGCAAATCGCCAGTAACCTATTTTCTTGACCCACCCCAAGTTACCCGAGGCAGGCCCAGCCGAATAAGATTACCCCACAGCCTGGACAGCCCAACCTTGCGATTTGACTACCCTTGCCCAGCCGATCGGCTGACTGTTGTGAGGCTCACGTGCAATTAAGCAGCGAGTGCGAAACGTTCGTCGTTTGCAGTTACTTTTTTTGAATCAGTTTTACGAGTTTATTCAGCTCGACATGCCCTGCTGCGCGTCCGAATCCACGTCGAAACCAGTGCAGCCCCAAGTTGCGCATTTTAGGCCGACTCGATCCATTGCAAGAGCTCCAGCGCGCAATTGATCGTTAAATCCGCACCCCATTCGCCGATAACTGCCTTTTCGCCCAAATAGCCATAGTTGACTGCCACCGTGCGCATGCCAGCAGCACGCCCGGCGATGATGTCGCGCTCGTCATCGCCCACATAAATGCAATGCTCGGGCGGCAAGACCAGTTGGCGTGCGGCTTCCAGCAGCGGCTCGGGGTGCGGCTTGGCATAGGCTGTGGTGTCGCCACTGACAATGGTGCTGGCGTTGGCAAATAGTGGCATCATGCGCGTCAGCGGGTCGGTGAACCGCTTGGATTTGTTGGTGACCACGCCCCAGCGCAGGCCGCGCTGCACCAGTGTGCCAATCAGATCGGGAACCTTGTCAAACACTCTGGTGTTGGCTGTCAGGCGCTGTTCATAGTTACTGAAAAATTCTTCGCGCAGCGTCAAAAAGTCGGGGTGATCGGGCTCCATGCCAAAGGCCACCTTCAGCATGCCACGCGCACCGGCACCAGCCAGCGGGCGGTAAGCCTCCAAAGGCAAAGAAGGCAGTTGGCGCGCCACGCGCATGTCATCTGCCGCACCACCCAAGTCTGGCGCACTGTCGATCAGCGTGCCGTCCAGATCAAACAGCACCGCCGCAACATCCGCAAACCAAGGCACTGTTGCCACCCTGTGCATGGGCATCAAAGCTTTTGGGTGGCAATGAGGTAATTGACGCTGGTGTCGCTGTCAAGCCAGTAACGCTGCGTCAAGGGGTTGAACGACAGGCCCTTGCTGCGCGACACCGTTAACCCGGCAGCGCGGCAAAAACCAGCCAGCTCGCTGGGACGGATCATCTTGGCGTATTCATGCGTGCCGCGCGGCAGCATCTTCAACACGTACTCTGCGCCCACAATGGCCAGCAGGAACGATTTGGGATTGCGGTTAAGCGTGGAAAAAAACACCCAGCCACCAGGCTTGACCAGCGCGGCGCAGGCACGCACAACGGACGCCGGGTCAGGCACGTGCTCCAGCATTTCCATGCAGGTCACCACGTCAAAGCTGGCGGGTACCTCTGCCGCCATGGCCTCGGCGCTGATCTCGCGGTAACTCACATTGGGCGTTTGCGCGTCCAGCGCGTGCAGTTGCGCCACACGCAGCGCTTTGCCAGACAAATCAATGCCGGTGGCGGTAGCGCCCGCCCGGGCCATGGCATCGGTCAGAATGCCACCACCACAGCCGATGTCCAGCGCGTTCAGGCTTTTGAGCGGGCACAAGCCGTTGATCCAGTCCAGCCGCAGCGGGTTGATCTGGTGCAACGGGCGGAACTCGCCGTCGGCATCCCACCAGCGGTGGGCCAGGTCTGAGAATTTGGCCAGTTCGGCCGGGTCAGCGTTGACAGTTGTGTTCATGCGGCAATTATCCGGAGTTCATTGTTTCGGCGCAGGCGGGCAACGATTATCGTAGCCACCCCGTTTACATGGATAACGACCCCTCGCGGAAGTCACTCTTGGCCAGCCAGACGTTGATCAGCACGGGCCGACCCGTTTGCGCTACGGCACGCGCCTGTGCCAGCGCGGCTGGCACTTCGCTTGGATAACGCACCAGAATGCCATGCGCGCCAAAGCCTTCGGCCACCCGGTGATAGTCAGTGCGCGCCAGCACCGTGGCCACGTCGTCACCCAGCATCTTGACCTGCTCGCGTGCAATCTGGCTCCAGCTGGCATCGTTGCCTACCACGGCAATGACGCCCATGTGGTGGCGCACCAGGGTGTCGAACTCAATCGCGCTGTAGCCGAACGCGCCGTCGCCAAAAAGCATCCAGATTTCACGCTCAGGGTGGCCCAGCGCTGCGCCGATGGCAAATCCGGCACCCACGCCGAGCGTGCCAAACGCGCCCGGGTCAAGCCAGGTCAGCGGTGCACGCGGGTGCAACACGTAGCTGGCCGTGGCAACAAAATCACCGCCGTCGGCCACAAACAAGGCGTTATCACCAGCGGCCTCTTCGATGGCGCGCATCAGCGCCACCGGGTTGACACCGTCACCCTCTGCGCGGGCTTGTTGATTGATTTCTGTCTCTCTCGCATCGTCGCGCTGGCGCAAGCCGACCAGCCAGTCGTGCAGGCGGGCGGCGTGACCGCAAGGGGCCAGTTGTGCCAGCGCACGGATGCATGCGCCAGCGTCGCCGATGGCGGCAATGTCGGGACGACGATTCAGGCGTGCGTCGTGTGTGCTGCGGTTGGCGGCAATCAGGCGCGCGCTGCGCCGCACGTGCTGGCCGTAGTCCAGCCGAAAGTCGCACGGCACACCGGCCAGCAGCACACAGTCTGATTCGCGCAGGGCTTGGCGCCTTTGATGCCGCAACTGCAACGGGTGGTTGCGCCCGAGCAGGCCGCGTGCCATGCCTGACAGGTACACCGGCACGCCCAGTTGACTGACGGCGTCGGCCAGCGCCTGCGCCTGCGCCGAGTCCACCAGCGCCTGGCTGCCGATCACCATCAAAGGCCGCTGCGCTTGCGCGAGCGCTTTGCTGGCTTGGTGCAACGCCGACGCACCTGCTTGCGGCACCGTCACCGGCAGTGGCTGCACAGCCGGCACTGGCGTGCTGCATGCAAACATGCGTTGCACATGGCGCTGCAGGTACCACCGCAGCGCACGTTCGGGCAGGCTGCGCCCACTGCCAGCCGCGCTGGTGTACCACTGGCGAATGCCGGCCTCTTGGTACAACAAATCCACCGGGCATTCCATAAATACCGGCCCGGGCACGCCGGACTGCGCCAGCGCCAGCGCCTGGGCTACCGCAGGGCCCAGCTCACACACCCTGCGCAGCTTGAAAAAGCGCTTGACGTGTGGCGCAACCAGCGGGCGTTGGTCAATGTCTTGCAGCGCGCCGCGCCCCTGCAGTGCGGTGGGTGCAGCGCCGCCGATAAGCAGCACCGGACTTTGCGCCAATTGGGCGTTTTTAAGTGCCGTGATCGTGTTGCTGATACCTGGCCCGGCGGTAACAGCGGCCACCCCGGGGCGGCCCGACAAGCGCGCCAGGGCGTCGGCGGCAAAGACGGCTGTGGCCTCGTCACGCACATCGACGATGCGAATGCCCAGCGCTTTGGCACCGCTCAGGATAGGTGAAATATGCCCACCGCACAGTGTGAAGATGCAGGGCACGCCATGTGCAGCCAGCGCCTGCGCGATGCGGTCGCCACCGTGGGGGGCGCGGCTGGCTGTCATACCCACTGCACTTTTTGCTTGTTGCTGTACCAGTGCGCCAGCTGGGTTTCGGCCATGGCTTCAATGCGGTTGCGCTTGACTTTCATGGTGGGTGTGAGGCAACCGTTGTCAATGCTCCAGGGCTCGCGCGCGATGACGATCATCTGCAGGCGCTGGTAGTCAGGCACACTGGCGTTGATGGATTCCAGCAGGCGCGTGAGCTCTTCTTGCACCTGTTGCCTGAATGCAGGATCGCTTTGGCGTGGCCGCAGTTGCTCTGCCAATACGACTTGCGCATACGCTTGTGGCTGGCCCACGCCCGAGACCACCGACAGCTCGACCATCGGGTGCGCGTTGATGAGGTTTTCAATCGGTGCGGGAGCGACGTATTTGCCCTTGGCGGTTTTGAAAAGTTCTTTGACACGCCCACTGATTTTCAGCAAACCGTCGGCGCGCAGTTCGCCCAGATCGCCAGTCCTGAAAAAACCATCCTCAGTAAAACACTCGGCGTCCAGTTCGGGCTGCTTGTAGTAGCCCACCATGCGCGCGGGCGACTTGATCAAAATCTCACCCTCGGGGCTGATGCGCACCGCGACGCCGCGCAGCGCAGCGCCCACGTAGCCTGACGCGTTGGCCTGCGCGTTGGAGCAGAACGAGTACGAGTTGTCTTCGGTCATGCCATAGCCCTCGTACAGCGGCAGGCCAATGCGCCGATACCACTGGATCAGGTCAGGCGGTATCGGTGCCGACCCACTGCCGGCCAGACGCACCAGATCCAGCCCCAACCCCTTGCGGATCTTATGGGCCACCAGCCTGCCAAGCAATGGAATTGATAGCAGCCGATCCAGCTTGGTCGAGGGCATTTTGGCAAAAACACCCTGCTGAAACTTGAGCCACAGCCGTGGCACCGAGATGAACAGCGTAGGGCGCGCGCGTTGCAGGTCGGCCAGAAAAGTGTCCAGCGACTCGGCAAAAAAGAGTTGCGTTTTGCCGTTGACCAGGGAAGCCGCCTCGATCCAGGAGCGCTCAAAGCTGTGCGCCAGCGGCAGGTACGACAACATGCGCCGCGGTGTGTCTGCGCCCAGTCGCAGTTCCAGGTCATCAGAAATGCCCACGCCAGCAGCGGTCACGCCAGCAAAGCTGTGCATGACCCCCTTGGGCGTGCCCGTAGAGCCAGAGGTGTACATCAGCCAGGCCAGTTCAGACGCCTCACGCGTTGGCTGACCCGCCAGCGGCTGCGTGCGCGCCACCACCGTGTCCCATGATTCATGGTCGGTGTCAGGTGCCAGTGGGAAAGCAATGCAGGGCAAGTCGGCTGGCACGCCAGGGCGCTGATGCTCCCAGGTGTCAAGTTTGCCGACAAACAGCAGACTGGCCCCGCTATGACGCAGCACATAGCCCACGGTGTCGGCGGTTTCAGTAGGAAAAATCGCCACCGTGGTGTAACCCGCAATCCAGATCGCCAACTCGGCCATCACAAAATGTGCACAGTTCTTGGACAGGATGGCAATGCGCGCCCCGCGCGGATAACCTCGGCTTTGCAGGTGCGCGGCCATGCGGCGCGACTGGTCCATGACCTGCGCCCAGGTGTAGTTGGCAATTTGGTTGTTGCCCAGCGGTTGCGTCAGAAAAATCGTGTGGGCGTGGTTTTTTTCATGTCCGTAGATACGGTCAAGAATCAGCGGTGTTTGTGACATGGCGTTTCTCCTGGTCGGGTGGTGTGCGCTGAATTGCAGCACAGGCAGGGCTTCAAGCGCAACACTGAAAACCCTTGGCTGCATCAGTGATGGATAGCTGCGCTCCAGCGAGCGTCCCAACCTTGTTGCCGAAGTTCATCGGCGGCCCGGCGATCTCGTTTGGTCGGGCGACCTTCCTTGATCGCCAGCGCAGGTTCGGGTGCCAGGTGGCGCTGCTGGGTCAATTGCTGACGCAGCTGCTTTGATTCGTCTGTCTCTTGGTACAGCAACGCCGCCACCGATGCCGGACCGCGTTTGTCACTGAGCGCCAGCACGTGAACGGTGCGTGGCGTGTCACCGATGCGCAGTTCGATCAGATCGCCAGGCTTGACCTCGCGTGCGGGCTTGACCTGGGTGCCATTGATTCGAACGCGGCCACGCTCAATCTCATCACTGGCCAGGCTACGTGTTTTGTAAAACCGCGCGGCCCAAAGCCACTTGTCGATGCGCAAATGTTCCATGCTAGGAGCCTGTCGGGTCAAGGTGTTTGAGCTACGGTCAATGTATCGAAATGAAGCCGGGCTTGAGTGTTTTCCCTAGGTTTTCAGTCAACCAGAGGCCCAGCATGCTGCGTATCATAGGCGTGGTCAACCATTCAACAGGAGACTTTGATGCGTCGTGATACTTTTCTCAAATCGATGGCAGCTTTGGCTGTGACAAGTGGATTGCCGTTATCCGCGCTGGCGGCGGACAACATCAAGATGATGATCCCTGCCAACCCGGGTGGTGGCTGGGACGGCACCGGCCGTGCTCTGGGCAAGGCCCTGCAGGACGCAAAAGTGGCCGATGCGGTGACCTTTGACAACAAGGGTGGTGCTGCCGGTGCCCTGGGGCTGGCGCAGTTTGTCAACGCCAGCAAGGGCGACCCCAACGCCCTGCTGGTGATGGGTGCGGTGATGCTGGGCGGCATCATCACCGGCAAGCCGCCGGTGTCGATCACAGCGGCCACACCCATTGCCCGCCTGACGAGCGAATACAACGTGTTTGTCTTGCCGGCCAATTCACCGTTCAAGACCATGGCCGATGTGATTGCACAGCTCAAGAAAGAACCGGGCAGCGTCAAGTGGGGCGGTGGCTCACGCGGTTCCACCGAGCACATTGCCGCGGCCATGATTGCGCGTGCCGTGGGTGTTGATGCAGCAAAAATAAATTATGTAGCGTTCCGTGGCGGCGGTGAAGCCACGGCGGCTATTCTGGGCGGCAACGTCACGGTGGGCGGCAGCGGCTACAGCGAGTTCCAGCAGTACATTGAAACCGGCAAGATGAAGCCGATTGGCGTGACTTCTGCGGCGCGTCTGAAAGGCATCAACATCCCGACGCTCAAAGAACAGGGCATTGACGTGGTGATCGGCAATTGGCGTGGCGTGTATGGCGCGCCCGGCATTACCCCGGCGCAGCGCAAGGCCTTGACCGAGCGCGTTATCAAAGCAACCCAGTCCAAAGCCTGGCAGGACGCGCTGGCCAAGAACAATTGGACACCGGCACTGCTCACCGGTGTCGCGTTTGAACAGTTTGTCGATAACGACTTTGCCTCACTGCGCGCCACCATGGTCAAGTCGGGCATGATCTGATCATGCGCCTCCGCGGTCACGCCAGCCATTCCCCGTTTTTGCAGTCCCTGGTGGGGGCCGGCGTGGCTTTGCTGGGCTTGGCGCTGGCCGTTGGCGCGCTGTCCATTCCATCGAACGCAGGCTACGCCGGGGTGGGGCCGAACTTTTTGCCCTGGATCGTGGCACTGGCGCTGCTGGCCTGTGGTGCGCGGCTGTTTTTCAAGGCACGCCGCGGTGGCTTTCGCAACATGGAAGAGCACACCGGTGAGCATCCGTTCTGGGTTGGCTTTGCCTGGTTGTCCGCCGGGCTGCTGCTCAACGCGGCCCTGATCACCAGTATCGGATTTATCCTGAGTTGCACCCTGTGCTTTGTGCTGGCCGCGCGCGGGCTGCGCCTGGCGCAAAACCCGCTGGACAAAGGCTGGACACCGACGGCGCGTGATGCCGGGGTGGGTGTGCTGATTGCTGCACCGGTGTTCTGGGCCTTTACCAAGTTTTTGGGCATCAGCCTGCCCGGACTCACACAGACGGGCTGGTTGTAACCTGGATTCCTAGGTTGACCGCTGGTTTTTGCCTGTAAGTTCGCATGAAGATTGACTTTTTCAGCTTCGATGATGTTCGCCTTTTGGGTGGCAGCGCTACGCACCCGATTGAGCCACTGGCAACGCGCCTGGGGTCGTTGCTCCTCCTTGCAGGCAGAGCAGCCTGCTTCGTCGTCGCGCCTACCCGCACGCGCCGCCAGCAGCCCACTCGGGCGCGTCCAACTGAGGAATCCAGGTTGTAATGGAAGTTTGGGACCTTTTATTGCAGGGTTTTGCCACGGCTGGCACACCGGTCAACCTGTTGTGGGCTTTTGTAGGCTGTGCGCTGGGCACGGCAGTGGGGGTGTTGCCCGGCATCGGGCCAGCCACGGCCGTGGCCATGTTGTTGCCCATCACCACGCAGGTGCAAGCCACCGCGTCGATGATCTTTTTTGCCGGCATTTACTATGGTGCCATGTACGGAGGTTCGACCACCTCCATTTTGCTCAACACCCCCGGCGAAACTGCCACCATGGTGACGGCCATGGAAGGCAACAAAATGGCCAAGAGCGGGCGCGCAGGCGCAGCACTGGCCAGCTCGGCCATTGGCTCGTTTGTGGCAGGCACCATCGCCACCGTGCTGGTAACGCTGTTTGCGCCGATGCTGGCCGAGTTTGCGGTGCGCCTGGGCCCGCCGGAATACTTCATGCTGATGGTGTTGGCGTTTACCACGGTGAGCGCGGTGCTTGGGCAAAGCACGGTGCGCGGCCTGACTGCCTTGTTCATCGGCCTGGCCATGGGGCTGGTAGGCATGGACCAGATCACCGGCCAGGTGCGTTACACCGCGGGCGTACCCGAGTTACTTGACGGGGTTGAGATTGTGCTGGTGGCCGTTGGCCTGTTTGCCGTAGCCGAGGCCATGCACGCGGTGCTGTTTGAAGGCCGGGTGGTCGAGTCCGAAAACCACATGAGTCGGGTGACAATGACGCTTCGCGACTGGAAGCGCTCAGTGCCCGCCTGGCTGCGTGGCACAGCCATCGGTGCGCCGTTTGGCTGCATTCCGGCCGGTGGCACCGAAATCCCTACATTTCTGAGCTACGCGGTGGAGAAAAAACTGGCAAAGGGCGATAACCTGGCCGAGTTTGGCAACGCGGGTGCCATTGAAGGCGTGGCCGGGCCCGAAGCGGCTAACAACGCAACCGTCACAGCAGCCATGATTCCGTTGTTGACGCTGGGCATTCCGGTGTCCAACACCACCGCCATTTTGTTAGGCGCATTCCAGAACTACGGCATCCAGCCGGGGCCGCAACTTTTTACCACCTCGTCCACGCTGGTGTGGGCCCTGATTGCGTCGCTTTACATTGGCAACGTGATGCTGCTGGTGCTCAATCTGCCGCTGGTGGGCTTGTGGGTCAAGCTGCTCAAGGTACCCAAACCTCAGCTCTATGCGGGCATTTTGATCTTTGCCACAGTCGGTGCCTACGGTATGCGCCAGAGTGCGTTTGATTTGTACCTGCTGTACGCCATCGGCTTGCTGGGTTTGGTGATGCGACGCTTTAACTTTCCGACGGCTCCGGTGCTGGTCGGGATGATTCTGGGCCCGCTGGCCGAGGCACAGATGCGCAACGCCATTTCGATTGGCGAAGGTAGTGCGTTGATTTTTGTGCAGCGACCCCTGTCGCTGGGCTTGCTGGTGCTGGTGGTGCTGATTCTGGTGCTGCCGCGTGTGCTCAAGTCGCGTGCACCAACGTTGCGCTAGTGTGGTGTTTGATGCTTGACGGTACAATGAAAATCCCCGCAGCAAGCTGCGGGGTATCGGGTACAGAGATGCCATACGGCTCACTTGGTATCGCCGCATAGGGGAGCGCCCCAAGGGGCGGGGAATATACCCGATCTGGTTTATCAATGGAAAAGGCCTTTAAGAATCGCTACTTAAAGGCCTTTAAACTGTCTCATGGTCGGTGTGAAAGGATTCGAACCTTCGACCCCTTGCACCCCATGCAAGTGCGCTACCAGGCTGCGCCACACACCGAAGCGTGTAATTATAGCGGTGCTTTGAGCGCGTTCCGGCTCATAGG
>Ga0172371_10003179_pt1 | contig 25611 bp, 25 predicted proteins | sample Lak12m_FD_114543 | JGI IMG/M metagenome (GOLD analysis project Ga0172371, IMG submission 114543) | Freshwater microbial communities from Kabuno Bay, South-Kivu, Congo - kab_022012_12m | ecosystem: Environmental > Aquatic > Freshwater > Lake | place: Democratic Republic of the Congo: South-Kivu... | reverse complement strand
TAACGTGGGGGCAGCGCTGGGCAGTCTTGTGACAGGTGTCCTGGTGGTGCCGGTATACGGCATTGTCGCGGCGTGTATCCTGGTTGCCGGCCTCAAACTGTGGGGCATGGCAGTTGCGGCGACGGGCCTCAGGCGCCCTTGAATACTCGGCCGGATCTCATGCCCATACCCCGGGGATGGGTGTACCGCACTTCGGGCACTTGCCCTCCTTCAGCGAATCGGAAACTACCATGTTGACGTAGCGGTCGAGGACAACTGTTTTGCATTGAGGACAGCAGGTCCTCGCACCTTCACCGCCCGGCACGTTGCCGACGTAGACATAGTGACAGCCCTGTTCCCCTGCGATGCGGCGGGCGTTTGTCAGTGTCTCGATCGGCGTAGGCGGGATGTTCTGTATCTTGTAGGCAGGATGATAGCGGGTGAAGTGCAGAGGGACATCGGGTCCCAGGTTCTTGACTATCCAGTCAGCCATCTTGCGGAGGTCCGTTTCGTTGTCATTCTGGCCCGGGATTGTGAGAACAACTATTTCCAGCCATGTTCCGCTGTCGTGGATCAGGCGCAGTGAGTCCAGGACCGGTTCAAGGTGACCATCACAAATTTCAGAGTAGAACTTCTCAGTAAATGCCTTCAGGTCGATCTTGATGGCTGTAACGGCCTTGCACAGCTGTCGCAACGGCTCAGCAGATATGAAGCCATTGCTTACGACGACATTCCCGAGCCCGCGTTCGTTCACGGCCTTTGCGCAGTCCAGCATGTACTCAAAAAAGATAGTCGGTTCCGTGTAGGTGTATGCAACGGTCCGTGCCCCGGCCCTGGACGCTCCTTCCGCGATTTCATCCGGGCCCACATAGCGTGAAGGGAAGTCCGAGGGGCTGGCCTGGGAGATCTCCCAGTTCTGGCAGAACTTGCAGTCCATGTTGCATCCCACCGTGGCTATCGAATAGGCCGTGGAGCCTGGGTACACATGGAAGAAAGGCTTCTTCTGAATGGGGTCGTCAGGCTGGATTGAGCATGGGTGGCCGTATACCAGGGTGTAGTAGTTTCCGTTCCTGTTCTCACGCACGTCGCAGTGGCCTCGTTGCCCCACGGGGACCTCGCAACCAAGGGGACAGAGCTGGCACTTCACGGACCCGTCCGGGAGTTTGCTGTAGAACGATGCCTCCCGCGGAAGGGAAGGGGGAACTTGTCCCAGCAGCCCGGAACACGGAGCGCATGCAGCCGTGAAGGCTGCAAACTTGATGAAGCTGCGTCTGGTAATCATCGAAGATTCTCTTTTTCTGGCTTGGATTATAGCAGAGCGGTTACTAGGTTTCAATCAGGTGAAGGCGCTCGTTGCGCCATCGCCGGGAGGAGTCAAATGGAAGCATCGTCTGTTGCCTCAAGATGTTTCGTGGTTATCCCGGCATACCGGGAGGAGGGGAGAATAGGCCCGACAGTCGCCGGCGTGCGTCGCTATTGTCCCAACGTTATTGTCGTAGATGACGGCTCTGACGACAGGACGGCCGAGGAAGCGGCAGGCGCAGGCGCAGAAGTGCTTCGGCATGAGCGGAACATGGGGAAGGGCGCAACTGTTGACGATGGAATCAGTCTCGCACGGTCGAAGGGTTGCGAGGTGCTGGTGACCATGGATGGCGACGGCCAGCATGCACCTTCGGATCTGCTGTCCTTCTTTGAAGCATACGCCAGGGACATGACACCTGTACTGGTAGGCAACAGGATGGGGGACCCAAGATCCATGCCACTTGTAAGGAAACTCACGAACTGGTTCATGAGCTGGTTGCTCAGCCGGCGCATGGGCCAGTGGGTTCCGGATACCCAGTGCGGGTACCGGCTCTACAAGTCATCGGTCCTGGAGGGAGTACCACTGCGATCCGGTGGATTTGCCGCTGATTCAGAGATCCTTCTCGTACTGGCGGAAAAGGGGGCAAAGATAGGCGCAGTGCCGATCCAGGTGATATACCGTGACGAGAAGAGCAAGATACGGCCGATCAGGGATACTGTTCGATTCTTCAGCATGCTGAGACGGTACGACAGGGAACTCCGCAACGGGAAAACGGGCGGATCACGATGCCCATGACTCAGTATGCGGACCTCTTTCGTCCACAGGGCCGGTTGCGGGGAACTGGTGTTACATGGGAGGCGGGCTTACTCGAAGATTTACATCTATGCCCGTTGCGTGGTATCTTTCGACCAGCAAGTGGTGATTTGGGGCAGAATGCGTTCTGTCCTGAAAGGGTGGCGCTGATATGGCAAGCAGTACTCTAAACATCCGCAGAATCCTGGGTAACAAGCGAAGCCGGGAAGTTTTCATGGTTCCTGAGACAATCAGCCTGATGCAGCTGGTGAAACAGGCATGTGACCGTGGTGTCGGAGCCGTTCTTGTCTCGGACAAGCATGGCAAACCCGTGGGAATTGTGACTGAGCGGGACATTATGCGTCAGTGCTGCCAGCGAGTTGATTTCGAGAAGGTCAAGGCTGGTGATGTCATGGGGCGGAATCTCGTCGTTGCAAGCCCGTCAGATGACATCAATCATGCAATGGACCTGATGATCAGCAAGAATATCAGGCATCTTCCGGTTGTGTCCGAAAACGGATTGGAAGGCATCATCACGATCCGTGACCTTGTACATGCCATAAGACAGAGCGACAAAGACGAGATCGAGGAATTTGTCCGCTATCTGCAGACAAGCATGGAATCGAAACAGACGGACAAAGAGTAGTCCTGGCGGTTCCCGGTGTCCCGATGAAGGAAGTCCTGTACGGCCGTCAGCCAGTCCACGAGGTGTTCCTGGCCGGCCGACGGCAGTGTGTCAGCCTTTTTCTGCTTGAGACATCCAGAAACGACCCTCTCCTTGCTGACCTGGCGGCGCTGGCCAGGGAGCACGGTGTCCCTTGTCGCGACGTGTCACGTTCGGAGCTCGACCGCATGGCCAGTGGCGGCAATCACCAGGGCGCGGCTGCGGAGGTCGAGGCATACCCGTACGTGAGCATTGAGGATATCCTGGCTGCGGGCGGGGAGGGCAAGGTGCCTCCCATTGTTATCGTGGCTGACCATATCCAGGACCCGCAGAACCTCGGAGGGCTCCTCCGTTCAGCAGAGACTGCCGGCGTGGCCGGGGTTGTAATCCCGAAGGACCGTGCGGCCGAAGTGACGTCATCGGCGGTGCGCGCTTCGTCAGGCGCAGCCGAGCACGTGAAAGTCGCAAGGGTAACCAACCTCACGCGTGCGCTCGAGCTGCTCAAGGAAAATGAGTTCTGGGTTGCGGGGCTGGAAAGCGGTGCAGGTGCAAAAGTCTATACCGATGCTGACCTGAACGGACCACTGGTGCTTGTGGTAGGGAACGAGGGGGCCGGTCTCTCGAGGCTTGTCAGGGACACGTGCGATTTCCTTGTGCACATCCCGATGTGGGGCAAGGTTGCCTCCTTGAATGCCCAGGTGGCGGCCGCCGTTGTGCTGTATGAAGCGCGTCGCCAGGCTGGAAGCACTGCAGCCCCCGGTTCCGAAGGGCCTGATAAGGGCAAATAGCGAAATCAGTGCTGCCGGTACGGCCCCAGTCAGCCACGTCGGAGATCAACAGGCTCACCCGGGGCGTATTGCAGAACTAGCGACGGTTACGCGCGGTCGCCGGGACCACCAGGTCCGCGGGATGAGCGTTCCCGTGCTTCGTTGACGCGAAGAGCGCGGCCACCGAAGTCCTTGCCGTTAAGCTCGGCAATTGCCTTCTGGGCATCGGCATCAGCCATCTCGACGAAGCCGAAACCGCGCGATCGCCCTGTTTCCCGGTCCTGCAGTACGTCTGCGGACATCACTTCACCATGCTGCTGGAACAGCTCGCGGAGTTCCACGTCCGTCGTTGTGTAGGGCAGATTACCAACATAGATGCGCTTCGACATGCTACAACCTCCTCTATCCGGGCGTTCGGACAACTGTTGTTCCGTCCGGAATAGAGACATTCACGGGCGGGAAGAACATGACCCGCACACCACAGAACACTGTTACGCTGGCAATTACAGTGTTTCACGGCAGGCTTGTCCAGAGAAAACAGCGTTATTCGGCATTGTGGCCGAGCAACATACAACTGGCTGGGCACAAAAAGCTTGCGTCCGTACGGCACTACAGGTCATAAATGCTGGCCATTCGGCGGGGGAGAGTATCCAGATGGACAGCGACCAGAAGACAGGCGTAGAGGAGCAGCCGGCATCGAAACCAGATGCTTCCCAACCGGTTGTGGCAGGGCAGGCGGATGACCTTCGGGAATTCCTTACGTTTGTGAAGAAGTACCTGCCCAGCATGCTCTGGGCCGGAGTTCTGGCCCTGGTCGTCGTGCTTGGCGTCCGGTTCTACAAGTACAGGGTTAGGACCGGGAACGAAACGGTGCTGCAACAGCTCTATGCTGTGGCGCAGATAGCGGACCTGGAGAAGACTGCAAAGCGTTACCCTTCTGCACCGGCTGCGCCATTACTGCTTCTGCGGATTGCGAAATCGTACTATGTTGCGGGCAACAATGCCATGGCTCTGAGCAAGTATGATGAATTCCTGGCGCGTTTTCCCAACCACATTATGTCCGGCACCGCCGAAATGGGGCGTGCCCAGTGCCTGGAAGCCATGGGCCGGTATGATGAGGCGATGCAGAGATATGCCTCGTTCCTGGGTACATCAACGAACCACTACCTGGCAGTCCATGCTGTTCTTGGAAAAGGGCGTTGCCTTGAAAGGCTCGGGCGAAGGGATGAAGCACGGACAATGTACGAAGACTTTCTTGCTGCCGATCCGGAAAACCCCTGGGAGTTTCTCCTGAACGAGGCCCTTGTACGGACGAAAGAAGCCCCGGCCTGGTCGGATATGCCAGCCGCCACGAATCAGTTCTTCATTCCCCAGCCGGTACCGTCTCCGGCGGCAATTCGCTGAAGCGCTAGGCCGGCTTGGATTTTTCGTCTCCCTGATCGGGTTTGGAGGGTGGTGTGTCTTTTTCCCCCTCGGCTCTTCCCTTCCGGAATTCACCCAGGCTTCTTCCGATTGCACGGGCAAGATCCGGGAGGCGTTTGGCGCCGAAGAGAAGCAGAATTGCCAGAAGGAGAAGCAGGATTTCAAACATACTTGGCGGGCTCATGAAAGCCAGGGTCATCTCATTTCCTCCCGTGGTGGCGTTCGATCAAAGATGTGTCCAGACTAGTGCCGTGCTTCGGGCGTTGGCAAGCAATGTTTTCAGCGGATGGTGCGCCTGTGCCACTTGCCCCGGGCCATTGCCCTTTCCGTCTCGCGTTCGGCAGTCTGCCGTTTCAGTGTCTCGCGTTTGTCCTTCTGCTGCTTGCCGCGGCAGAGGGCCAGTTCGACTTTCACCAGGCCGTGCTTCATGTAGACACTGAGTGGAATCAACGTCAGTCCTTTCTGGGACGTCTGTGATTCAAGGCGTTTGATCTCGTTGCGGTGGAGCAGGAGCCGTCGCGGGCGGAGAGGATCGTGGTTGAACCGGTTCCCGAACTCGTACGGCTGTATGGTCATGCTCTGGACGAAAACGCTGCCTTCGGCGGCCCTGGCAAACGCTCCAACCAGGCTGACATGGCCCGCCCGGACCGCTTTCACCTCTGTGCCTCGCAGGGCTATGCCACACTCCAGCCGTTCCAGAACAAAGTAGTCGTGGGACGCCTTGCGGTTCGATGCAATACGGCGTGTTGATGGTGTCTGCGTGGCCTGTGTCATTGTGCTCCGCATACGCGGCCACAGGCCGGGAACATCAGACCGGCGGTGGAGCAGGGCAGGCCTGACCCGGTGTGAGGACTACTGCTCGGAAGCAGCCTTGTTTCCCTCAGGGGCCGCGAAATCGATTTCGGCAATCAACTTGCCCAAGGCAATCTCGCGAAGCGCGATGTTCATCTTGTCTTCGTTCGGGTACTCGGGCTTGACCATGGGCCTTAGCCCGGCATTGAGCTGCCGCACCCGCTTGGACAGCATGTTTATCAGCACGGGCACGCTCGGCGCCCTGGCTCTTGCTTCATCGAGTAGCTTTGTGTTCAAACTGGCGCTCCTCTCCAAAAAAAGGACGGGACGCAGTATATGCGCCCCGTCCAGGAATGTCAAACCTGTTGATTTACAGGTTACATGTCCATGCCGCCGTGAGGCCCGTGGGGCATCGGAGGCGGGGTACCTGCCGGTTCCGGGATCTCCGTCACCATGCATTCGGTTGTAAGCAGAAGGCCGGCTATGCTGGCCGCATTCTGCAGCGCTGTGCGGGTAACCTTGGCAGGATCCAGCACGCCGTCCTTGATCAGGTCGGAGTACTGACGTGTTGCCACGTTGAACCCGTAGGTTCCCTTGCCCTTCTTGACTTCGTCGACGATAAGGGCGCCTTCAATACCCGCATTGGCCACGAGCTGGCGCAGCGGGGCTTCGAGCGCGGACCGGACGATGTGTACGCCGATCTTCTCGTCGCCTTCGACGTCAACCTTGTCCAGTGCTGTCTGGGCGCGAAGAAGTGCTACGCCGCCGCCGGCGACCACACCCTCTTCCACCGCCGCGCGGGTTGCGTGCAGGGCGTCTTCGACGCGGGCTTTCTTTTCCTTCATCTCGGTCTCGGTGGCTGCCCCGACGTTGATCACTGCGACGCCGCCGGCGAGCTTCGCAAGCCGTTCCTGCAGCTTTTCGCGGTCGTAATCGGAGGTGGTCTCCTCGATCTGTTTCTTGATCTGGTTGACGCGGCCCTGGATGTCAGCGGTCTTGCCGTTGCCTTCCACGATCGTGGTATTTTCCTTGTCCACGGTCACGCGCTTTGCCCGGCCGAGATCTTCCATTTTCACGTTCTCGAGCTTGATGCCCAGGTCTTCCGTGAGGCACCTGCCGCCGGTGAGGATGGCAATGTCTTCCAGCATGGCCTTGCGGCGATCGCCGAATCCCGGCGCCTTGACGGCGCAGCACTGCAGCGTTCCGCGAAGCCTGTTCACAACCATCGTGGCCAGGGCTTCGCCCTCGACCTCTTCGGCTATGACCAGGAAGGGCTTGCCGGCCTGTGCCACCTTCTGGAGAAGGGGAAGCAGGTCCTGCAGGCTTGAGATCTTCTTCTCGTTGATCAGGACATAGCAGTCCTCGAGGGATGCTTCCATGTTCTCCGCGTCAGTTACGAAGTAGGGAGACAGGTAACCCTTGTCGAACTGCATGCCCTCAACGACGTCCAGCGTGGTTTCGATGGTCTTGGCTTCCTCGACCGTGATCGTGCCGTCCTTGCCGACCTTGTCCATGGCGTCAGCAATGATTTCGCCGATCGTCTTGTCGCCGTTAGCCGAGATCGTTGCCACCTGGGCGATTTCCGTGTGTTCCTTTACCTTCTTGGCCTGTTTCTCAATGGCGCCGACAACGATCCCTGTGGCCTTGTCGATACCATGCTTGATGCTCATCGGGTTCGCGCCCGCGGTGACGTTCTTGAGACCCTCGCGGTAGATGGATTCCGCCAGCAACGTGGCTGTCGTCGTTCCGTCCCCGGCGATGTCGCTTGTCTTGCTCGCGACTTCGCGAACCATCTGGGCGCCCATGTTCTCGAAGGCATCCGGAAGGTCGATTTCCTTCGCGACGCTTACTCCGTCCTTCGTGATCGTGGGCGAACCGAACTTCTTGTCGAGAATCACGTTTCGTCCGCAGGGACCGAGCGTGACGTTAACTGCTCTACTCAGCTTCTGCACACCGGCAAGCATCGCCTGGCGCGCGTCGCTGTCATACTTCAACTGTTTACCTTTGTCTGCCATGGTTCTGATAACCTCCTAAGTTTGCGTTGTATTACTCTTCAATGACGCCCAGGATGTCGTCTTCGCGCACGAGCTGGTAGTCGACATCGTCAATCTTCACTTCCGTCCCGCCGTACTTGGGCAGGAGCACTTTGTCGCCCTTCTTTACGTCCAGCGGGATCAGTTTGCCTTCATCATCGCGCTTGCCCTTACCCACTGCGATAACACGCCCCTCCTGGGGCTTTTCTTTCGCCGTGTCGGGGATAATGATGCCGCCTTTCTTGATCTCAGCCTGTTCCATGGGCTGGACCAGGACCCGGTCTCCCAACGGTCTTACCTTGATGCTTTTGTCTGTCATGTTTCCTGTTACTCCTCCTTTTTTCGAACCGTCAAGGACGGTCCTGCGTTGCCGTGTTCAAGGTCGACTGCTTCGCGGCAGGCCCCGAGGCCGTCGCGCCTGCGACCTATTTCTTCTTGCGTTTGTCGTCATCCATCATTTCGAAATCGGCGTCTATGACATCGCCGTCTGCCTGCTTCTTTTCCTTGCCCTTGGGCGGTTCTTCTTCATCCTTGTCTTCCGCCTGCGGTTGCCCGGCCTGGCCCGCTTCCGGCCCGCCGGCTCCACCCGCCTTGCGCGATTGGCTGTAGAGGTCGGATGAGATGGCCTGCATCGCTGCGTTCAATTGCTCGATCCTGGCCTTCATCTCGTCGACATTCTTCGACTTGATGCTTGCGCGCAGTTCGGTGATGGCCGATTCGGCCTTTGCCTTCTTGGGTGCCGCGATCTTGTCAGACTGTTCCTTCAACAGCTTTTCGGCTTGGTAGGCTGCGTTCTCGGCCATGTTGGTTGTTTCGGCCGTTTCGCGGCGCTTCTGGTCGTCGTCGGCGTGCTGCTCGGCGTCACTGACCATACGTTTGATCTCGTCGTCGTGAAGGCCGCTGGATGCCGTGATAGTGATCTTCTGTTCCTTGCCGGTGCCCAGGTCCTTGGCAGATACGTGAAGGATACCGTTCGCGTCGATGTCGAACGAAACTTCGATCTGCGGTACCCCGCGAGGGGCCGGTGGAATTCCGTCAAGGTGGAAGCGCCCGATGGACTTGTTGTCAGATGCCATCTTGCGTTCGCCCTGGAGAACGTGAATTTCGACCGTCGGCTGGTTATCCGATGCCGTGCTGAATATCTCGCTCTTTCGGGTGGGAATGGTTGTGTTGCGCTCGATGAGCGTCGTGAAGACACCGCCGAGAGTCTCGATCCCGAGGGACAGGGGAGTGACGTCGAGAAGCAGCACATCCTTCACTTCGCCCTTGAGAATTCCGCCCTGGATCCCGGCTCCCACAGCCACGACCTCGTCCGGGTTGACGCCCTTGTGCGGCTCCCTGTTGAAGAGCTTCTTGGCCATTTCCTGCACTTTGGGCATGCGGGTCATGCCGCCGACAAGGATCGCCTCGTCCACGGCATTAAGTCCCGAATCCTTCAGGCAGTTACGGCAGGGGGCTGCCGTCCGCTCAATCAGGTTGTCGACAAGCTGTTCCAGCTTGGCGCGCGTCAGGGTAACGTTCAGGTGCTTGGGCCCTGAGGAATCAGCCGTGATGAAGGGCAGGTTTATCTCGGTCTGCTGTGCGCTGGACAGCTCGCACTTGGCCTTCTCTGCGGCTTCCTTCAGGCGCTGAAGGGCCATGGTGTCCTGTGTCAGGTCGATGCCCTGGTCCTTCTTGAACTCCTTGGCAAGCCATTCGATTATCACATGGTCCATGTCGTCGCCGCCGAGGTGGGTGTCGCCGTTTGTAGCCTTCACCTCGAAAACGCCGTCTCCGATGTCCAGTATTGAAATGTCGAATGTGCCGCCGCCAAGATCGTACACGGCAATCTTCTCGTCCTTCTTCTTGTCCAGTCCGTAGGCAAGAGACGCTGCGGTGGGCTCGTTTATGATGCGCAGGACTTCAAGGCCGGCTATCTTGCCGGCATCCTTGGTAGCCTGGCGCTGGCTGTCATTGAAGTAGGCGGGTACCGTGACCACGGCCTGCGTGACCGGCTCACCAAGATAGGCTTCTGCATCGGTCTTCAGCTTCTGTAGAATCATGGACGAGATTTCAGGAGGGGAATAGGTCTTGTCGCCTATCTTGACGTTGGCGTCACCGTTCCTTGTCTTCACTACCTCGTACGGTACCAGCGAGATTTCATGGGCAACTTCGTCGTACTTGCGCCCCATGAAACGCTTGATTGAGTAGACAGTATTCTTCGGGTTTGTTACCGCTTGTCGCTTGGCAGCCTGGCCGACAAGGCGTTCACCGCTCTTCGTAAATGCAACAACAGAGGGTGTCGTGCGCATGCCTTCGGAATTCGGAATAACCATAGGTTCTCCGCCTTCCATTACTGCCATGCACGAATTCGTCGTTCCTAAATCGATCCCCAAAACTTTTGACATGGTGATCGTCCTTTCCGTATCAGCAAATCAGCACCCGGCACAAAACCGGGAGCAGGTCTCTATAGGATAGCAATAGTCATGCCAGTTGTTGTCAACTGCGGCCTGCCGTTGGCTGTAAAGTGCTGAACATAAACATATTACATTTATTGTTGTAACAAGGTGGGGCGAGTCCGGTAGCACCATACTACGAGCCGAAGTGACCCAGTTGGGTCCACGATGCAGGCGGTGAGACATAATGACGCAACGAGTGTTCTGCAAGTGGAGAGTACTCCGTGTGCGTATTCTGGAGAACAGCCTCGTGGAATCGGACTGGGTAACCCTGTGGCATGGGACCGCCTTCAAATCGCATTGTCCTTGTGCGTGCGGTTGACAAAGACAGGGGGAGTGAACATATTGCACTTACCGCAATTACATGGATTGCGATATCAGAGGGCTGGTAACAGGTGATTCCCTTTTTGAAGAAGACTGGTGCCGGTGGACAGGAGTGGTCCCGTGGCTTCGCCCGCTGGGCAAAGGAGTGTACCGGAGTTGACCGCCAGGGGTCATCTGTTGTGTCCGTGCGTCTGTCAAGGGACGGCAGGTCTGTACAGTCTGTGCAGACGGTGCAGCCAACGACACCGGATACCATGGTAGTGCTGTCGCTTTCGTGTGCAGAGTGTGTTGTACGAACGCTGGAGGCGCCTTTCCCGTCACGTCGCAGGGCCGAACGGGTTATGCCCACACTGCTTGATATCCAGCTTCCCTTTGCCCTTGAAGACTGCGTTGTTCGTTTCATGAATCTCAGGCCTTCCGGCGATGGGAAGACAAAGGCGCTTGCGGTAGTTGCCAGGAAGTCCGATATCACGCGCAGGCTGGATAGCTGGGCCGCGGCCGGGTACGACCCTGTTGTGGTCGATCACGAGGGGCTGGCCCTGTGGACCCAGTCCATTGACGAGCTGCCGCCGGATGCCGCAGCCGGCTCTCTGCGGGTTGTTGTGTACGCGGGAAGTGACAGGTGCGCCATCGTGGTCGGGAGGGGCAGGGAGTTCCTTGGAGCGCATGCCGTATCAGCTGATGACCCTGTCTCCGACATAAGGCGTATACTGCCAGCCTATCGTGAGACGAAAGACGAACCGATAGCATGGGTGTTGAGTGGGCCGCAGGCAGAATCGCCGCGATACTCGGGATTGCCCTCAAGCCTGGCCGGTGCAGGCGCCGGTACGACACATACAGTCGGCAATCCTTCGGAATTCCTTGCGAGGAGCATTGCGACGCGCGCTCTCACGGACGGGCCCCTGAGATGCAATTTCCGAACAGGCGACATGGCCCACGCGGCGACACTCAGGCGGGGAGAACGGCGCCTGACCGTCGCAGCCGCCATGCTGTTGCTGGCTGCGGTGATACTGTGGGGAAGCGCGCTCGTATGCCGTCTGGCTCCCCGCGCCGAAGAAGCCAGGATCAGCCGCACAATGCAGGCCCTTCTCGATGATATCGCGGGCTATCCTGTTGTCGCACGCGGAGAGCACGGCCTCCGGGTTGCACGTGATGCCTTTTCCTCCCGTATGAATGACCTGCAGAGTTTCCTTGCTCCGTTTGACGGGTCCCTTGCAACGCTCATGTGTGAAATCGTCGATGTGGCCGCTTCCAGGGGGGTGACCCTGGATACGCTGGCTCTTGCAGATGGCAAGGTTGATATGACAGGGGCGGGGACATCATGGAACGATGCCGGGTCAATGGCACAATGGCTTGAGAAGCGCGGTTACAAGGTCGTGCTCGAACGGATGGAAGCCGGCGCTGATGAACGAATTCCTTTTACGCTGAAAGCGGTCCACGGAAGGGTCAAGTGAAACAGCGGAAACAGCTGATGATAATGGTGGTTGCGGCCCTGGTCGGTATTGTCACCGGCACGGCAGCCGTCATACGGGTAGCGGCGGGGGCGAGTGCCGTGACTGCCCGGATGAAAGAAAAGATGGCGAACATCACGGAACTTTCCGAAATGCACGCCCGGCTGGGAAAGGCAGTTTCGGCGCGGCAGACCTTTGGGGCATTGACAAACTGCACTCCTGTTTCCATCAATTCGCTTGTCAGGGAATGCGTACCGGGTGCCGGGACCGATGACAGTCGCGACAACCGCAGAGAGCTGGCGGGCGGGTGGATCCTGCGCGAGCGCGAAGTAACGCTGACGAGTGTGTCCTTTGCCGACATGCTGGCGCTGGCGGCAAAGGCCGAGGCGCAGCGGCCGCCATGGCAGCTGGTCTCATGTACTTTGAGGGCCGGCGATGGAAAGACCGGGATCGGCCAGGCACAGATGCTGTTCCAGGCGCTCGAAAAGTCGCGGTGATGCTCCGGCAAGGAGGTACCAATGGCGGTGCTGGACGTTGTACGCAGGAGATATTCGGTTCGGTCATACCTGGACAAACCTGTTGAGAAGGCAAAGCTTGAATCCATCCTGGATGCCGCCCGTCTTGCCCCCTCGGCAAAGAATTTCCAGGAATGGCGTTTTGTAGTGGTGCAGGATTCTGTGGTGCGTCAAAGGCTCATGGTTGCGGCAAACAACCAGTCATTTGTTGGGCAGGCACCAGTGGTCATGGTATGCTGTGCGAACCAGGCCGAATACGTGATGCGTTGCGGGCAGCTGGCATATCCGATTGACGTGGCCATAGCCATGGAACACATGGCGCTGCAGGCAGTGGAAGAAGGGCTCGGAACGTGCTGGATAGGTTCGTTCTACGAGGACCAGGTGAAGAAAGTGCTTGGAATTCCAGCGGCTGTACGTGTTGTTGAGCTGATGGCGCTCGGGTATCCGGCTGACAAACAAAGAGCTGCAAATCGCCTGCCGATGGCTGACATCGTGTCGCATGATCGCTGGGGATTCGGCGGGTAGCAGAAGGATTGGAGAAGTTGTGAAGAAGCTTTGTTGTGAGAACAGCCTGGAAGGTTGCGAGGCTATCAAGGCCGCCATAGAGGCAGCCGGCATTCCCTGTGTCATCCGCAATGAGGCCACCGCCAGCCTGTTTGTGGATCAGGCCGGTCTTGAATGGCCCGAGGTCTGGGTGGTCAATGACGAACAGTTCGACCAGGCCTGGGCCCTGCTGAATCGTCCCACGGAGGAACCGGACCGCTTTGAAGTGAGCGATGACGAGGCAGACAAGCTCAAAGAAACATGAGTTTGGCCGCGCTCCGTGACGCTCTCAGACCCCGTGCGGTTTGGGCGCGGGAAACAGCTCGTCGAGTCTCTTCAGTACGTCATCCGGAATCTTGAGGTCTGCCGCTTTGACGTTGTCGTGAATCTGTGAAACCCTGGTGGCTCCGATAATGGTACTGGTAACCTCCGGGCGGCGCAGGCACCAGGCCAGCGCAAGGGTGGCGCAGGTTGTGCCCATGCCATCGGCCAGTTTCACCATCTCCTGGACTTTCTTCTTGTTGTCTTCGCTCCAGTACATGGCCTTCAGTACCATGTTGGTATCGTCCCCGGCCATGCGCGTGTTGTCCGGAACAGGCTCACCAGGCTTGTACTTCCCCGTGAGCATACCGTGGGCCAGTCCCGAGAATATGACGTTCCCGATGCCTTCCTGAGCGGTGACCGGGAAGACGTTGAGCTCAGGTGACCGGTACAGCAGGCTGTAACGAGGCTCGTTTACACCGATGCAGCGGGCATGTATCTGGCGTGCCACTGTGTTGGCCCTGATCATGAGTTCAGCAGGCCATTCGCTCACGCCCCAGTAGAGGATTTTGCCCATGCGGGCCAGGTCTTCCATGGCCTGTACCGTTTCTTCGATCGGCGTATCGGGGTCAGGCCGATGGCACATGTAGAGGTCGACATAGTCCATGCCCAGCCGCTTGAGGCTCGCGTGGCACTGCTCGAAAATGTGCTTCTTGGACAGTCCTTTGTCGTTCGGGCCGGGCCCCATCGGGGCGAACACTTTCGTGATGATGAAAAGGGACGACCTGGGAAGCTCGGCCAGGCATTTTCCGAGAGCACGTTCTGCTTCACCTGTGTTGTACGCGTTGGCAGTATCGAAGAAGTTTATCCCGGCGTCGTAGGCGGCCCTCACTGTCTCACGGGAAGTCTTGTCGTCGAGCTTGAACCCGATTGTCAGGTAGCTGCCAAGTCCGACGGCGCTCAGCCTGACCCCATGTTTTCCCATCTTGCGGTATTGCATCGTATCCTCCTTGCCTGCAGGTCATACCAGCGTACCGGCGGGTAGGGGTCTGTGTCAACGCGCGCCGAGACGTTGGTCCATCGAATCGTAGCGGATCCCTGACTTTTCGCAGTCCGAACCGCAGGCGCAGGCGGACAGAACCGGTCCCGCGGCGGCGGGATCGTTCTTTGTCATGTGCCCTGCATAGGCCTCGATAGTATCGAGCCCACCAGTGGGGAGTGATGATGTCAGGCTGTTTCCGGATCTGTCCACGAGAGCACCGATGTGGTAGATCCCGCCGGAAGCGCCGGGGTAATACTCAGGCTGTATCCATCCCTTGAATATGCCCCTGGAATAGGCATAGGTAAGCTGCGCGGTCGCAAGCGTACACGGGGTCGTGCGGTAGTTGTCCAGCAGCTGCGTACAGCCGTTGGCGACCGGTAGATACTTGTGCACGGCGTCCGCAAAGCGGCGGAAAAAGCAGACTACGTCCACGTACTTCGGGTGTATTCGCGGCAACCGATCAAGCAATCCTGCCATGGCAGCAAAACAGTAACCGTTGCCGAGTCCCCACAGACCGGGTGTGCGGCGGCGCGGGTGCTCACCGACTCCGTACGCGGAATGCCAGAAGAAGGTGATCGGATCCTCCAGCCAGTTCTGATAGCCGAAGAGCTGGGCACAGGCCACGTCGAAGAATCGTGAACTGCCTTCCACCGCCCCTGCCTTGGCGAGCAGGGGTAACCACGTGTAGAGGAATTCGATACGGTACCCGCCCGACTCGTCCTTGAATATTCCGTTCCTGTCGGCCGGCATGCGGGCAATCTCTGTCTCAACAAACGAACGCATCGCCAGCAGCTTGTCCCTGTCTCCGGTTCTTTCGGCCACCTCACCTGCCAGGTTCCAGCGTACCGCTGCCGTCAACTGCTTGCCCCGTTCCAGCAGCAGCCGCGCATGGTCCAGGCATGCCTTGTCGTGGCTGTGATCGTGCCAGTGGATAAGACCCATCACCGTGGTCCCGAAAAGGTCATTGGCCGGAAGCGCCTTCATGCCCAGGGCGCGACTCAATACCGGCTTCGCGATATCCCCGGCAGTACGCGTTTCGGGCTGGTCCCACGTGACGAGACCGGGTATGGGCTTTGTTACGATCTCGGGAAGGCGTTCCGGCGCCGCCACCTTCGGAACACGTTTCTCCTTGAGGAGCAGGTGAACTGCAACACAGGCGCTCATCACGGTTCCGTCACCGTGCGGCTCGTTGAAGCGCGCGCAGGTGTGGTACTGCTGCTCGAAATCATAGCCGCCCGCGGTTGTGCAGACATTGTGAATATTTCCGCGGGAATCCACCAGTGCCCTCAGGCCGCAGAATGTGCGGTACGCCACTGCGGCATAGCGTTCCGGGAGGGTGCCTCCGAGGACGGCAAAACCGAACCCGGATGTAAAGAGTCCTGACCCGGTTGCTTCTTCGAATGAGTCCGAACGGTCGAGGAGCTGGCGATACAGCCCTGAATCCATCTGGAACGCGGCAATTGCCGCCGCATACTGTTGCCATTCCTTTGACATGCGGCGGTAGGCTGCATGCCGCCTGTCCCACAGGTGCATCACGCGGCCCCATGCGTTGATCAGCCATCCGTTACCGCGCGACCAGAGCCCCGGATTCGGCCTGTTGGGGTGCAGGGAATGCCCAAACCGGCTGTACCAGGCCCCTGTCAACGGGTCCAGGAGGTAGCCGGCATTGATGTCGTACTGTTTCACCGCCTCGTCAAAGTAACGGTGATCTTTCAGTACGTGACCGAACAGTATCGGGTAGTGAAGGTAGTAGGAGAAGACGTCCACCGTGTAGCGGCCGCGAGGATCGAGGAGTGAACCTTCGCTGTCACGGCGCGGATTTGCCAGGAAACGTTCGCCCTGTTCCTGGGCTCCCTTCAGCCATTCCTTGTCACCGGTTACCTGGTAGAGGCGCCAGTTGAATGCCTTCACCTTGGATGGCATCTGTGACAGGTAGAAATCCAGATACTTCTCGTCGCGGGTGGCCTCGTAGAGGTCGATCAACGCGGCCAGCCCGAGATGGTACATGTAGGTGGAGCGGGGCGGGTCTATCCGCATGAAACGTTTCGCGATCAGCGTTGCCACTTCAAGGGGCGTTCTCGTATCCGGCGTGGCGCGGTCCTTCTTCGGCATGGTTTTCTCCGGGGGAAATGGGTGCATCCTAGTAAGTGGGGGTGGCTTTGCAAGTACATCTGCACCTGTTGGTTTTGTTTGACGGAGGCACCGTGTCTATGTCTACTCAACTGTGTTCCAGCGCCTGTTCACGGGCCATGGAGGCGAATACAGGGAGATGACTGTATGGACGAAGCATTGGGGAGGAACATGCTGCACATGGGGACCGTTGATGTGCGGGCATGCGGGGCAGTTGGTGACGGCATTGCGGATGACACAATGGCAATCCGTGAGGCGATTGCAGCCTTGCCGCCGCGTGGCGGGGTCGTGTTCTTTCCGCCGGGTCACTATCTAACCGACACAATCTATCCACCGGACTTCATGACGTTTATGGGCCATTCGGCATACGGTTACCAGGAACCAGGCGGCACGATAGTCTCTCCGCTGAAGCCGTTGCAGCCGCGGTTGTTCGATCTCAACGGGCGGATAGGCGTTCGCCTGACCGGGTTGACCCTGCATGGCCGCAAGATGGGGCAGGACATGACAGGCATCTATGTCTCGCGCGCCAACAAGGGTGAACAACACATCGTTGTCGATGCATGTCGTATCGAATCCTTCAGTGGCAGCGGAATCAGCATGGGGGAGGCACACGTGTGGTTGATTCGCCACAGCATCCTCTTCAATAACGGTTTGGATGGCATTGACGCAGGGCATGCTTTCGACGGATGGATAACGGATTGCCAGATGGCTGCAAACGGGCGCCATGCCATGAGTGTCTGCAATTCTGTCACAATCACGGGTTGTCGGCTGGAGCACAGTGGCGATGCGGGCCTGGTGGTGGACCGGCACTACGGTCAGCATGTGCAGGTCACGGGCAATCTTTTCTGTTCGAACAAGGGTCCGGCCGTCGAAGTGCTTGAGGGAAACGTCCGGGCGTTGACCTTTAACGGGAATACCTTCCGCAACAGCGGCCGTGCCATGGGTGCCGATGAGGACCGGAACTGCCACGTCAGGTTCGAAGGTGTCCAGGGCCTGGCTTTCACGGGTAACGCCCTGCACATATTGTGGGACAACTCCCCGACTCAGGGAATGGTCCTGAAGAACCTGGTGGACTCTGTTGTATCCAACAACACCATGTTCAAGGGGGCAATGAGGCAGCTTGTCCGGGACCTGGGTGGACATAGGAACAGCGTGATCGACAACAACCCCGGCAGCCTCAAGGATCCAAAGGATCTCGACTCTTGAATCGGCTCAGCGCCAAAGCTTCTTCAGGCAGGCCAGGCCACTGGTGACCAGGTGACGTACGCCTTTCACGGAAGGACGTGCCGCCCAGCTGTACAGGGACTCATATCCGCCGGCGCGGTAGGCCTGCTCAGTTACAAGGTAGCCAAGGTAGTCGCCGCTCAGTTCCACGGGGAATGTCCACGGGAACGGGCTCTTCTCCTTCAGGTGCAGGCCCCACTGGACAAACAGTTCGCCCGGCAGGGTGACAAACCCCGTATCTCCGATCCGGAAAGCCTGGACAAAGGAGTTTGCAGAGGTTTTGCCCTTCTTTCGGAGCTGGGCAAGCTGCCGGGTGAACCATTTCTGGCATACCGGATCCCACTGTGATTCACGCTGGCGTTTTGCGTCATCGGACCTGAACTTACGGAACGGAACAACCACGTCTTTCCGGCATGCGTCCAGAACAACGGGCCCTTTCATGGGCTTCCTGGTCTCCAGCTGGCCTATCAGAACGTCGGCAAGTCGACTGCCTATTTCGCGGTAGGGAAGCAGCGGGTTCACATCACCGCAGGCGCCCGGGAGATAAAGTGATGTGACGTCCTTCCCGAACTGCTTCCGGAACCGTGCGGCGACAATGGCGGGGTAGTCGGCGCTGAGCCCGGCCCCGAAGCCTGCATTTGCGTGGCAGGCGAATGTCCAGAGGATCACGACTGGCCGGCCATGTTTGTTGTCGAAACACAAGGCGGCCACTTCCGGGTCAATGGGAGCAGCAGACCCGAGGCACTGAACGTCATCCTCGCCACGGTTCTGGAGCCACCGGTTGATTTCACGCCCGTCCTTGTACCTGAAACGCCTGTTTGCCATCACACTGTCGCAGTAGCCGCGCACACGGCTCACCGAAACAGGTTGTCGCGCAGCATCAGCTTTCATGACCGCTTCCGCAAACTTGCCCGGCAGCAGGGCGGTCCATTTCATCTCGCGGCTGGTATCATCGTCCGGGTACGCCTCCGCCTCCGTTATCGGGCCCGTATGTGTATGACTGGTGGTCCATATAATGTGATCTGCGGGTATTCCGGTTCTTTCAGAAGCCAACCGGACGCAGGGATCACCCAAGCTTCTGGGCAACAGGGCGATGTCCAGCTGAACACAGGCCACATGAACCCCGTTGGCTTCGACCACCAGTGCCTTTGCGAAAAGCGGGTCATCGACGCCTGTCGAAGGGCGGGGTTGGAGGCCACCCACCATCCCGGTACCCACCGGTGGGGTGATGTCAACTTCAGCCGCGCCTGCGGTGAGCCTGCCTGGACTACGTTTGCGGCGTGACATAAGAGCCTGGAGTCCTTTCAGAAATATTGTAGCCGCGGCGCTCAGTCGCCGCGTCGTTCTTCGCCCCGACAGAGCGGGGCGGCTACAAGTACAAGACGGCTATAGCATTTCTTAACAAGCTCTAGCTCCTTGTTACCTCGAGCCCGTTCCTGGAGACTTCCATATCTACGAAACGGGCACGCGCATTGGGTGGATTGGCATTCAGTGCCGACCTTATCGAACGACCTGCATCCGGGTCAGGCGCCAGGATCAGGAGATACCCGCCGCCACCGGCGCCGAGCAGCTTGCATGCCGGGTCCCATCGTCCGATCGTTGACAGGATCGACAGCACCTGTGGCGGATTTGTCCCGGAGTCCATACGCTGGTTGAGCTCCCAGCTCCTGCGCACTGCTTCACGCATACATGGCCAGTCATTTCTCTGTATGGCATCGGCGGCAAACAGCGCGTTGTGGCCGATGGCCCGGAGTACGGCGAGATGCTCACCCGAATTCAGGAAGATGGCCCGCACTATCTCGCCGAGAATATCGTGTGCGATGCGTGTGAGGCCGGTGTAGTAGAGCTGCAGCATGCGATTGGCGCAGCCATCCCGGAAGAGCGTGTCCGGCAACCACCGCAGTACAGGCTGCTGCACCATGCCGGGACGGGTCGCAATGAGCTTTATGCCGCCGCTGATGCCGCCCACCTGGTCCTGCCATCCGCCCCCTGATGTGAGCATCTGTTCCAATGCCATCGTTCGCGAGAACAGGTCATCCAGCGTCCAGTTCAGACCCATCATGTCGCTCAACAGGCCGAGCAGGGTGGCGGCAAGTATGCTGCTTGTTCCCAGGCCCGATCCTTTCGGGATCGCACAGACCATGCTGATTTCAAGACCGCCGCCGAGTTCCTGCTGCAGTTGCTGTTCAAGGCTGGAGAACTCGTGGCCCGCATGGAAACGTTGTTCCAGTCCGGCAAGGGCAAGGGCAGCCTTTGCTATGCCGAATCCGTCACCAAGTGTGGCGTACTGCCGCAACTCGTCATAGGTATGCACTCGCTGGTCCACGCCCAGGTCAATGCTTCGCAACACGATCTCCGGTTTCGTTGTGAAACGGCCGAACACCTGGATCGGCGGCTGGCTGTTCAGGTTGACTGCAACGTTTGTAACGGATCCGCCCTGTTCAAGGCAGTAGGGGGGTGTGTCCGTCCACCCGCCCGCAAGGTCCAGCCTGATCGGCGCGCGACCCCATACGATCTGGTCGTCCAGGACACTCCGCCGCGGTCTGACCGGGCTCTCGGCTATCCGCCCGACAATGGAGTCGCGTAATCGCCTGAAAGCATTCTTTGCATGGGCCTCGGCGCCTGCGTGTTTCCTGAGGCCGGCAATGCGGAACCGGAACATGTCGTCGTGAACGAGTGGAAGATTGTCGGCAGCGCCGACAGCGGCGGCCGGTTCAGGAACTGGCCACTGTTCACCCACACTGAGTCGTGCTGTTGCCGCGAGGTCCAGCCCGCGGGTTGTGTCAAGCCACCTGTTCCCGCCCTCAACAGAAAGCTCCGCCTTGAGCTGCTGCCGGCGGTTTCCTGCCTGGCTCACGATATCGGCCTGGCCCAGTATGTCGTGCCCGGAAAGACGTTTTGAAGCCAACCATGCCTGGCGGCATCTGTCGTCGTTACACGGATCGGGGGCCAGCATCCAGACGACCAGTTGCTCAGTAAGAGCGTTCCTTTCGATAACCGGGAACAACGGTGCATCAAAGACATCGCACCGGGCGTCCAGCCCGGCCTGTTCCATCGAGATGCCGCGCGCCTTGAGCCAGGCTGGCAGCTGCTGTTCCATCCACCCGGTTCCGGCATGCGTGATCTGGCCGCGGTTGTCATCGTTGAAACCGTAGGGGCGGATGCAAACGCGGTTGCCTTCGATGGGAATAATGTCCAGGCATTGACCGGGCTCCAGGGTGAGAGTCCAGTTGTTCTCCGGTACACCGGTGATCACGTGCCGTTCGGATAGCGTCCACGATGCCGGGACGTGTGAGTTTTCGACCCACACCATATCGTGCACCCGGCCTGATATCTGTGGTGCTTTGGAATGAAGGACCACCGGCTGCATCCGGGGAGGAGCAGGGGACCCACTAGAGGGGGGGACGTTCGTATCGAGTCCCTGTCGCCTCAGGCGGGTAACGGACTCCAGGAGGGTCCTGTTGGTGCCGAAGTGATAGAAACGCGCGTCCGGAATCGGCAGGACTGCGGCGGTAAGCGCCGAGACCTGGCTGTCCGGTGACGAGGGTTCTTTCCCCAGCGAAGGACCAAATTGGCCGAAAAGGTCATAGACGGCCGGGATGCCGCCTGGGAATGACTTACCCGCCTTGTTCCAGCCGCACTTGGCCATCAATACCTCTATCGCGCGCAGGGAAAGGAACCAGAGCCCGGTATCGAGGTAGAACTGGTGGGACGTTGAAAGCTGGTCGAGAACAGCCACGGGCGGCTTCTGGAGGAACTTCTCCAGTTGGGTGGGGTGACTGGTGGGGCAGATCATCGTCCCGTGATGTGACGCCTCGGCAGCCGTGGTATGCAGGCCGCCGATGAGCACGTCGACCTGTGGATACGCGGGTGGGGCGGCATTGCTTACGAGAAGAACGTCGCCGCACGTCACGAGGAGACGATAGCTGGCCGGTGCGTGCCAGAAGAAGTACTCGTAACTGTGCAACTGGAGATCCAGCAGCGTCTGGTCAGGCCGTTGTCCCTGGAATCCGGGCAATGACGGAACAGGTGTGAGCGGTTTGCCGCAAGCAGCGTAAGCAGGGAGTCTCCTGCTTTCGCCGCATCCGTGGATGACGAGGACCCGTTGCTGTTCAAGCCATTGGTGGAGATCGGGGCCGCGTGACGACAGTTCGCGCCATGCGGCGGACACGAGGTGAGCAGTTCCGCCGCCCGAACCGCACTGTTTGCCTTCGGGGTCCGAACCAACGAATATCTCGTCGGCCCTGTAGGGTTCAGCTTCGCGGAAAGTCCTGACTGCCTTTGCGGGCAGGGAGAGCAGTCTCTGGATGCCTGTACTGGTCATTGCGGCACGTTGAATAGCATCGATTTCGCCGGCCGGGCAATCAAATAGTGCCCGGAAAAGCTGCGGTTCAGAAATCTCACGCAAAAGCGCAAAGACGCAAAGATCCCGGAGGTGTTGGGGAGAAGTGTGAAACCGCGGATGGACGCAGACCCTGAGGTTGCCCCGTTTTGACGGACACTGAGGGCGAAGTGTAGGATGGTGGAGGAAGGAGACGCCCGCAGTGAAGAAGAGATATGACGAGGAGTTCAAGGGATTATGCAGGGGATTATGGGGTCAGCCCTCAACAATCAAGAATGTTGTTGCGTGCTTGAGGTGGGGGTGGCAGGGTATTGCAGGGACTATGGGGTCAGCCCTCAACAATCAAGAATGTTGTTGCGCTGGGATTATGGGGTCAGCCCTCAACAATCAAGAAAGGGGATAATGGGGTCAGCCCTCAACAATCAAGAATGTTGTTGCGTGCTTGAGGTGGGGGTGGCAGGGTATTGGGCATGGCGCGAAGACTGAGGGTTGAATACGAAGGAGCCATCTACCACGTTACGATCCGTGGAGTGGAGCGGCGACGGCTCTTCGATGATGACGCCGACCGTGAACGCTTCCTGAAACGACTCGGGGAAGCCGTCGAAGAATATGGAGTACGTCTCTATCTGTACTGCCTGATGTCCAACCACGTCCACCTGCTTCTGGAGACACCACAGGCCAATCTCTCGGTGTTCATGCAAAAGCTTCAGACGGCCTACACTGTGTATTACAACCTGCGGCACCGGCGGGCAGGACACCTCACGCAAGGGCGGTTTGTGGCAAAACCGGTGGATGGGGATTCATATCTGTTGAAGCTTTCCCGGTATATACACCTGAACCCGGTCTATGTCGGCGGCGTGGCTGCGAGGCCTGTCAATGAACGGATGAAGAAGCTCAGGGAGTATCGCTGGAGCAGCTACAGGGGGTATGCCGGGCTTGGCCAGCAGCCTGGCTTTGTCTGTGAAGGGCCTGTTCTTGCTCATGTGGCTGGGGCAGAGAAGGACAGGCGTAGAGAATACCGGCGGTTTGTGGAAGCTGGGCTTGCGCAGAAAGACAATGAGATGCTGGAAGTGCTGAAGGGCGGTGGATGGGGTGTCGGGGAGAAGGACTTTCAGGACAGGATACGGGATATCCACATTGACATGGCAGGCAAGAGGAAGCGAATAGAGGACGTGTCGTACCGGCGGGCAGGGCGACTGTATGAGCCGAAGGTGATTCTGAAGGTGGTGGCCAGGTCGTTTGGGGTAGAGGTGGGGAGTCTGCGGCAAAGGAGGTACAATTGTGTGGCACGGGGAGTCGTGGCGTATCTGCTGGGGAAGTACGCCGGCATGAATCAACGGGACATAGGTGCGTGGTTGGGGATGGGGACAGGGGCGGCGGTGAGTGCACAGCTGAAGCGGTTGAGGGTATTGGAGGAGAGGGATACTGAGCTTGTATCCCGGATTGAGGATTTGTCTACGGAAGTAGTCGGTGGCGGCGCGCATGCGGCTCGCGGACAGGTAAGGCGCCAATAATATTGATTGTTGATGCCTGACCCCAGTGCGGGCATGACCCCAGTGCGGGCACCGGTTCGGAGGGACGCAATAGTCTCAGCACTGGTAGGTGGTGCACGTGGGGGGGGCCACACTGACCATCACAACTGCACCAACGCAATGATCTGCCTAACTGGATGAGCTGGCAACACGATGAGGACGATCAACAAAGAACATCCCCTTATGGGGACCTGGGTAACCGAGGACGAGGACTCGAATCTGGCGATTGTCATCAGTGTCCAACGCGGTCGATTCCGCGTTTCAGGTTTCACGCAGAGCGATGGCGAATTCAACAGGATCAGAAACGTGAAGTGGGACGGCAAGGCACTCTCCTTTGACTCCATCGTTCCTTCCAATGGATGGAGAACACTCGTTGTCTTTCGGGTGGGACGGGATGGCTGTGCCAAGGTCGATTTCACGGTGTTTGAGGTCTGGAAGAAGAAGGACGTGAAGCCGGGCGAGTTACCTGCCGCATGGCAGACAAAATGAGAACGGAGTTGCCAACCACGCAACGCACCACTACCTCGTGCCCCTTCGGGTCACTCGGAGGGTGGTTGCCGACGTTGGTCTTGGGAGGAATACATGAAGAAATCGGCGGATGTACTGGCGGATCCGGAGATACAGCTTCATACCGGGCGAATCCTGGCGCTGAGGGAAGAGGAGCGGCAAACACGGGAGAAGCTGGGCAGGATCATCGCCGCGATCGGCGCCGAACTCATCGCCGTCAAGGAGGCGCTTGACCGGCTTTCCGACAAGACCGCCTGGCTGCGGTGGCTGAAGGACCATGTGCATTATTCGGCGGACACCGCCGAGCGCTACATGCAGGTCGCCCGCTTCGCCGGAAAATTCCGCAGCGCTGCGGAATTTTTCAAGATGGACCCAACCGTGCTGTATCGCCTCGCCGCGTTGCCCGACGAGATCGCTGCCAAGCTGACCCCCGATACGCTGCTGACCGATCCGCGGACCGGGCGGCAAACACCGCTGAAGGAGGTGAGCACCCGTGAATTGGATCGCGCGCTGGACGCGCTCGAAGGCCGAACTCCCACGGAAAGGCCGAAACGAGCGTCGGCGGATGTGACGTTGACTGGTGACACGCGCGAGGACTTTGCCGCCGACACCCTTCGGGTCATGGGCCGGCTGTCCGACCAGGTGACAGGAATCCGGGGCCGGAAGGGATCGTTGACCGGCAACTCGAAACAGCGTGTCCTGGCGGCGATCGAGAGCCTGCGCCGCATCGTCCTGAAATGGCCGGCCTGGGCTATCCCCGCCACCAGGAACAAGCGCACGCGATGAGAACATGTGATATGGCGCGCAGTGAGGGCAATCCCGGGAAACAGCGCCAGCCACAAGAACGGGGAACAGGAAGTTGAACCACGGAGAAGGGCGAGTGCTGTTTGGATCTGCGGCAGCGCCGCGCTGCCGCACTGACGCGGGGGCGTGTCGGCGGTAGAGCCGGTTTTACACCGGCTGTAGCCGACATAAAGTCGGCTCATACCCTGCAGTCTCCATAAACGCTCTACTGGATCAATCCTGTTGGTCCTCCTGTACCGGGGTGATGTGTTTTCGGCTCGGCCGGAGGCCTCTCCCTACCTGGGCCATTGAAGCTACTTCCGGGGTAGGGCGAGGCCTCTGGCCGAGCCTTGCGAACTGCCTACTTCGCCTTGCGCTTGGGAGCCGCGTGGATGCATTCGCCGTGTACCGCGTGGGCGGCTTCCATCCATGACTCCGACAACGTCGGGTGACAGTGAATCGTCCTGCCAAGCTCATCGACCGTCAGTTCCGCGCGGATGGCAACCGCTGCCTGCGAGATCAACTCGGTGGCATGCGGACCCACTGCATGAGCGCCAAGCAGGCGGCCCGTCTTCTCATCGGCAAGCCACTTAACGAAGCCAGCTGTGTCGCCCATGGTCATGGCCTTGCCCAGCGCGGCAAACGGGAACTTGCCGACAACTACCGGTACGTTCTTCTGCTTCGCGGCCTGCTCGGTCATCCCCACGGACCCGATCTCGGGTGAGGTGAATATGCAGGCGGGGACTAGTGTCTCTGCGGCGACACGCTTC
>Ga0172371_10003176_pt1 | contig 25633 bp, 20 predicted proteins | sample Lak12m_FD_114543 | JGI IMG/M metagenome (GOLD analysis project Ga0172371, IMG submission 114543) | Freshwater microbial communities from Kabuno Bay, South-Kivu, Congo - kab_022012_12m | ecosystem: Environmental > Aquatic > Freshwater > Lake | place: Democratic Republic of the Congo: South-Kivu... | reverse complement strand
CGCCGCTGACGTGGATCTGGTCGTGGAGCCGCTGCAGGAAAGTAGTGGCGTCGGTCGATGAGCCTCCGGCTGCGACCACGTGGGTGCGTCCGGCGGCCGCGACGGCTTCCTTGAAGATCTCGGCGGAATCCTGGCCTTCGGCCTTCGGGTAGTTCACCTTGACGAAGTCCGAGCCCAGCGTGAGGGCCACGCCCGTGGCGCCGGCGATCAGGTGCGGGTCCATCTCGTCGGCTACGTCCTTGCCGCGCGGATAGATCCAGAGCACCGTCAGCAGCCCGTAGCGGTGGGCGTCATTGACCAGCTGCGCCGCCTGCTGCAGCATCTGCGGCTCAAAAGTGCTGCCCAGGTAAATGGTATAGCCGACCGCTGGGATCTTCAGACCGGAATCTTCCCGGAACCTGGCGATATCATCTACGCTGAGCATGAGGTTACTGAAGGGATCCATGGTGGCGGTCTTCACCAGGTTGGTCTTGGAATTCAGTTTCACCAGGTAAGCGACGTCGGCGTAGTCGGCGCCGTAGCGGGCGATCATGCCGATCTGGGTAGCGAAGACACCGATGGTGCCCTGGCTGGCGATGCGGAACATGTGCTCCGGATCGGCGTCATCATCGGGGATCTGTCCCAGCTCGTACTTGCCGACGAAGTCCTTGTTGAGGTGCTCCACCTTCTGGTCGCCGGCGAAAAGCATGAGCCTGCCGGTGCCCTTGGTCATCATGTTGAAATTATCAAGGTATGTGTCCCGCATCGCGGGGGGTACATCGAGCGGTATCTGGACGTTGCTGTCAGCCATGGCTTCTCCTCTTGGTTCGGGTTGATCGGTAAAGGGCGCTGGGCCGCTGTGTAATCGTATATAATATGCGGGTTCGCGGTGAAATTAAACTCCGGTGAGCTGAAACGCCGGAAAAGGCGCGACGGGGAAGATAAGTACGAGTCACAAGGGGAACTGCGGGACGCAATGACATCGATAAGGGAAAAAGCGGAAGCGGCGCGGCGGGCCTCGCACGATCTGTCGGTGCTGCCCACGTCGAAGAAGAACGAGGCGCTGCTCGCCATGGCGGAAGCGCTCGAATCGGGACTGACCGAGATCGAGGAAGCCAACGCCAAGGATCTCGGCGCCGGCAAGGCCAAGGGGCTTTCGCCTGCGATGCTCGACCGGCTGCTGCTCGACCGGGTCCGCGTCGAGCTGATGGCGAGCAACCTGCGTGACGTTGCCGCGCTCGACGATCCTGTCGGCACGGTAATCAAGGCCTGGACGGCTGAGAACGGCATGGAGATGTCGCGGGTGCGTACGCCCATCGGTGTCATCGGCATCGTCTACGAGGCCCGGCCCAACGTCACCACAGACACCGCGGCCCTGTGCATCAAGGCCGGCAACTGCATCATCCTTCGCGGAGGCTCCGAGGCGATCCATTCCAACCGCGTGCTGGCGCGCCTGATGTCGGAAGCCGGCACCCGGGCTGGCATGCCCGAGGGGGCCATCCAGTTCATCGAGACCACCGATCGCGCCGCCGTGGACGAGTTGCTCGGCCTGGCGGGGCTCATCGACCTGATCATCGCCCGGGGAAGCCACCGCCTGATCGAGGCTGTCATGGAGAAGTCGCGCATCCCGGTGATGAAGCATTACCGGGGTCTTTGTCACATATACGTCGAAAAGACCGCTGAGCCGGAGATGGCCGTGGAGATCATTCATAACGCCAAGGCCAACCGGCCCAGCACCTGCAACTCGGCGGAGACGGCGCTGGTGGATGCCGAATCAGCCGCGGCTATCCTGCCGGCGCTCGCGGAGCGGCTGGCTGGGGCCGGTGTCGAAGTGCGCGCCGACGAGCAGGCACGCGCCATCGTGCCTGACTGGAAAGAAGCCACTGAGGCCGACTGGGACACCGAGTATCTGGATCTCATTCTGTCGCTCAAGGTCGTCAGCGGCTTTGACGAGGCCATCGACCACATCCGCAGGCATCATTCCGGCCTGGCCGACGCCATCGTCACCGAAGACAGCGGGGCCGCCGAGCGCTTCCTGGCCCTGATCGACAGCGCCGCCACCTACTGGAACGCCTCCACTCGCCTGACCGACGGCCTGCCCTTCGGCATCGGCCCGGCCAGCGGCATCAACACCGACCGCGTATACCCCCGCGGACCCATGGGCATCGAAGAGATGACCGGTTCGAAGTATGTGATCCGCGGCTCCGGCCAGCTGCGCCCGTAGGTTCTTAGCGCCCGCACGTTCCGAAGTCCTCGTTCCAAGACGCAGTTACCCCCACGGATAAAGGTCTCAGAGTAGAGGTCGATATCTGTTAATATACAAATAAGACAAAAAGGGCGACTTTGCAGGTTATTTATCCCTCCTTCCGGGCTTTCCGATCCCCAGCATCCTTAATAATCAAATGAATTGGCTCAAGGAGACAATGGTCGTTTTCCGCACCGGTCTGGGGCGCAAGTTGGCTCTGCCGGTGATTCTGGCTCTGGCCCTGGTCTCAGTGCCCTTCTTTTTCGCTTTCCATTACGAGCAGGTTGTTGACACGACCGCCGCCGACGTAGCAAATCGGGATGACGCCATCAGCCATGTCAACGACATGGACGCAGCGGTCAAGACTCAACAAGTACTTGCCTTCGAGATGATACTCGGGGGCCGGCTGGACGTAGTGGGGGAATTCCAGGCTGCGGCAGCCGACGCGCAGTTCTGGCTGGATCAGGCCAGGGAGCATGCTGACGATTCCGTCGAAATCGCGGGGATCGGCGAGGCACAGTCGCTGCAGGACCGGACCCAGTCGATCGTATTGAGCCAGGTGGTCCCGGCCTTAGAGTCTTCTCCCGCCGACGGCGCGGCGCTCGAGGCGATCGAGGGCGAACTGCAGGCAAGCTACGAACGCATGGACGACCTTCACAACCAGGTCGAGAGTTCTTTCGTAGAGGAACGCGAGGCGGCGCTGGTATCCAGAGTAGCATCTCGCGGGCTGGCTTCGGAGCTGATCTGGGGCAGCGCCATCGCGGCGCTGCTGCTGGGGTTGTCAGTGGCGATTTATTTTTCCAAGAAGCTGATCCTGCCGGTCCAGGGCATCGCCGAGGCTTCGCTAAAGGTAGCGCGCGGCGACCTGTCCAGGCGAGTCGAAGTCCGCGGACACGATGAGCTTGCCGACATGGGTCGCTCGTTCAACGATATGGCCGACTCGCTGGAGCGGCGCACCGAACAGCTGGAGCGCGAGAAAGCGCGCATCCGCTCGATTCACCAGAGCATCGGCGACGGTCTGATCGTGGTAGACCGCGCCGGTGTCATCATGTCGGTCAATCCGGCGGCTGAGAGGATTCTGAGGCGGACCGCTACCCAGCTGGAAAGGACGACCAATACTGGCATTCCGGAATTGCAGGCGGCGCTGCTAAGGAAGATCAGCCCGGAGGAGATGGTCGCCTGCTGGGAAGCCAAGGATTGCGCCAAGACCGACTGCCCCTCTCATGGCAGTGATGACCACCGCTGCTGGCTGCAATGCGGCACTTTCTGTTACAACCAGATCCAGGGGACATTCAAGCAGAAGAGGGACGCCTGCGAACGCTGCGACGTCTTCATCAGCAACGCTGTCCAGGAACTGACCCTGGAGATAGGGGACAAACGATACAGCACCTCGATCGTGCCCATCCTCGATGACGAGGGTCAGGAAGAGGGCCGAAGCGTTGCCATGCACGACGTCACGGACGTGCTGCAGGCCAAGGAGTCGCTTGAGCATCGTGGCGCCGAGCTGGCGACCATCAACAGCGTCAGCGAGACGCTTTCGGAGTCGCTGGACCTGAAGACCACGCTGCTCAACGCGATAGAGAAGATCCTCCAGCTGACGAAGGGAGACGCAGCCACGGTGCATCTGCTGGATGAGTCAGGGGACTTCCTGCAGCTGGTGGCCGCGAAAGGTTTCACGCAGGAGATACGGGCGAAGGTGGGGCGGATACCCAGGAACTCCGGAATGGCCTGGAGCGCCATAACCGCGGGCGAGACGGTGCGGGTCGACGACACCTCAGAAGACGAGCGGGTGCTCCCCCAGGTAAGGAACTCCGGATACCTGTCGGCGCTCAGCATTCCACTCAAAGCAAAGGGCAAGATAATCGGAGCGATCACGCTGCCGGCGAGGGAGCGGGCGGCTTATTCGGACGATGACGTCAGGCTGCTTACGCTGATCGCCAAGCAGATCGCGCTGGCGGTGGAAAAATCAATGCTGTACGAGGACTCTCTTAAACTCTCGCGCCAGGCGCTTGCCAAGAACCGCATCGTTTCCACGCTGGCGTCGACCATGGACCTGCGCTCTGTATTTGACGTCTTCGCCGACGAGGTCGAGCACCTGGTTGACTTCCATCGCATCAGCGTCGCCACCCTTGATGACGATGCCGAGATCATGAGTCTGTACCTTCCAGTCGGCATGGCCCCCGCCGTGCCGGTTGGAGAGGACAGCAAAAGGTCGCCAAAGGGCACCGCGGTCGAGTGGGTCGCGCAGAACAGGAAACCTTTTATATCCGGCGCTATCGGTGAGGAGATCAGGTTCAAGGAACAGGCGACGCTCGTCAGCGAGGGAATGAGATCGATGCTCGTCCTGCCGCTGATAGTGAAGGGCAAGGTGCTCGGCAGCCTGAACTTCGCCAGCAAGAGGGCGGCAGCTTATAGCGATGGCACTATCAGGGAGATGCGCCCGGTCGCGGACCAGTTGGCCATGGCGCTGGCCAACCAGAAACTTTTTGATGATGTCACCAGGGCCAAGAGTGAGTGGGAGAAGACCTTTGACTCAGCCAGTGAGGGCATCGCCATGATCGGCATGGATCATCGCATCACCCGCCTGAACAAGGCGGCCGCGAATATGATGGGGGGCAGCGTCGAGCAGTTCATCGGACGCAAGTGCCATGAAGTGATCCACCAGACCGGCTCAATGCCCGTCACCTGCCTGATGCACGACGCCATCCACAGCGGAACCACGACGCGCGGCGAGCAGGAGCTTGCGGATGGCCGGACACTCGAGGTCGTGGTCGACGCCATCTTCGACGATACCGGCGCGCCGGCCGGTACCGCTCACTTCCTGCGCGACATCACGGAAGCCAAGCGGCTGAGACAGCAGCTTGTACAGTCGGAGAAGATGATCGCGGTCGGCCAGCTGGTGGCCGGCGTGGCCCACGAGATCAATAACCCCTTGACCGGGGTCATGGGTTACGCCCAGCTGCTCCTGGCGCGCAATGTCGATGACCAGACTCGCGAGGACGCCCAGGGCATCTATCGCGACGCGGAGCGCGCTACCCGGATAGTCAGGCACCTGCTTTCCTTCGCGCGCAAGCACCAACCGGAACGCAACCTGATTGATATAAACGCAGTTTTGAGGGAAACGATCGAGCTCAAGGCCTATGAGCTGCGGGTCAACAACGTCTCCGTGGAATCAGACCTGGATGTCGGCCTGCCCATGACCATCGCTGACCCGCACCAGCTCCAGCAGGTATTTCTGAATCTGATCAATAATGCTGAGCACGCGATGCTGGAAACCGACCGCTCCGGGATCCTGAGGGTCTCGACGCGCAGGATGGACGGCCATATCCGCATAGTTTTCTCGGACACCGGTCCGGGCATCCCCGTGGAAGAGATCGACAGGGTCTTCGACCCCTTCTACACCACCAAGGAGATCGGCAAGGGCACCGGCCTGGGCCTGAGCGTATGTTTCGGAGTAGTGCAGGATCACGGGGGCGCCATCTGGGTAGAGCCGGCGCAGGGGGCGGGAGCCACGGTGATCGTGGAATTGCCGGTGGTACAGGCCTGCCCGGTGGACAGCAGGATCGAAAAAGAGAAGACGCGCAAACGGCTGGGCAAGATCCTGCTGGTCGACGACGAGGCTTCGATACGGGAAGTCCTCACGCAGACCCTGGAGAAAGCCGGACACGATGTCGAGAGTGTTCCCGACGGCGCCGCGGCGTTGCAGCTGCTTAAGGAGAAGCATTATGACTGCGTGGTCAGCGACGTGAAGATGCCCGTCATGGACGGACCCACGCTGCATCTGGCCGTGCGGGAGATGGACCCAGAGGTCGCCAGGAGCTTCATCTTCATCTCGGGAGATTCCGTAAGCCCCGAGACCCGGTCATATCTCGAGGATATAGACAATCCGCGGCTGGCCAAGCCGTTCAGCCTCTCCGAACTGGAACAGGCGCTTCAGAAGATGCTCGCCGCCTGCGAGGGCCGGGACGACTAGGGCGTTACCCCCGGGCCTGTTTGCCTGGACGTTGCCCGGGCGTTTCTAAGCCAACACGTCTATCCTGCCGGTATCATCCTCGGCCTCCATGATCCCGATGCGAGCTGCGACGATCGTCTCCGCCTGCCTGAGCGCCGCTTCCAGAGCGTCAGCCTTGTCCTCAGGGCAGGAGATCAGCAACCCGCCCGATGTCTGGGCGTCGGCCAGCGTCAACCGCTCGGCCTGGGTTAGGCCAGGGTCGAAGTTCACGAACGAGGATACGAACTGCAGGTTGTTCTTGCTGCCGCTGGGTACGGCGTCGAGATCGGCATCGATGAGGTCCTTGGCCGCCTGTATCACCGGGACCGCGCGGGCGTGGATCCTGGCGCCCACGCCGCTGGCGCGGGTCATCTCGCCGAGGTGGCCCAGCAGGCCGTAGCCGGTGACGTCGGTGCAGGAGTTGACGCCGACGCTGACCATCGCCTGCGAGGCGCCGCGGTTGAGAGCTGACATGACCTCGACACCGCGCGCTATCGCCGCGCTGGATACGGTCCCCCGCTTGATGCCGGTGGTCAGGATGCCGATGCCGAGCGGTTTGGTCAGGAACAGCACGTCGCCGACCTGCGCCGACGAGTTCGTGATGACTTCTTCGGGCCTGACCAGTCCAGTGACGGCGAGGCCGTACTTGGGCTCCTTGTCGTCGATGGTGTGGCCGCCGATGATGGAGACCCCCGCCTCACGGGCCTTGTCGCTGCCGCCCCGCATCATCTCGATGAGGATCTCCAGTGGCATGCCGCGGCTGTGAAAACCGACAATGTTCAAGGCGAACAGGGGTGTGGCCCCCATGGCGTAGATATCGCTGAGCGCGTTGGCCACGGCTATGGCGCCGTAATCGTAAGGATCGTCGACGATGGGCGTGAAATAATCTACGCTCTGGATAATCGCCATGTCGCTGCTTACCTGGTAAACGGCGCAGTCGTCACCGGTGCTGGTTCCGACCAGCACGTTGGGGTCGGTCACCGGTGGCAGCTCTTTGAGAACGGTTTGCAAGTCCGACGGACTTATCTTGCACGCTCAACCGGCGCCGTGCGCCAGCTGCGTGAGGCGTATCTCTTCACGGTCTGCCATGTCTCCTCCTTTCAGAAGCTACCTGATTCTATCACCAACACCTGATTTTCAAGCCTGCTGTAGGTTAACCGGCGACCAGGTCCCACGCCATGCGGACTGCGGTGAGCGCGATAAGGATCGCGAGCGCCTGCCTCAGGCGGCGCCGGGGGGTGCGCGCCGAGAGGCGGCCGCCCAGCTGGGCGCCGGCGAGGGCGCCGCTCACGCAGAACAGCGCCAGGAGGTAGTCGATCTGGCCGGTGATCATCTTGCCGAGGGAGCCGGCCAGCGCCGCCAGAAAGACGATTCCCAGCGAGCTGCCGATTGTGGTGCGGGTCGGGATCCGTAGCAGATAGATCATGACCGGAATGATGATGAAGGCTCCCGACTGACCGACCACGCCGCCAACGAGGCCGATAGCGGCCGCGTAGATGAGCGCGAGGCCGTGATTGAAGGAGACTGAGGCGGCAGGCGGCTCGAAGTCCGGTTCCTCATGCGGCAGGAACATCATGACGGCGGCGGCAAGGGCGAGCGCCGCGAAGATGCCCAGAAGAGTGTCGGCGGTCATGAATCCGGAGAGGAAAGCGCCGGCGAACGAAGCGGCCATGACCCCCAGGCCCATCCAGAGGACCAGGTCGCGGCTCACGTGCTGAAAGCGCCTGTGGACCAGGACGCCGGAGCCGGTCGCGAACAGGCTCTGCACCATCGTAAGGCCGGCGACCGTTTTCATATCGAGCGAGCCGGCGCCGACGGCGGTGGGGACATAGAGCAGCAGCGGCGCCATGATGATGCCACCGCCTATCCCCAGCCAGCCAGAGAAAAGGCCGCCGACGAGGCCGAGGACCAGCAGGGTTGTCGCAAGAAAAACGGTCATGCTCTCCCGGGGAAGGCCGAACTGCTGGGGAGAGGATATACGAGCGAGGCTGTTACGGCAAAGACCGGCACTGCCCGGACAGGTACGCGACCTGGCAGGAGAGGCCGAGCGCCGAAGTGTATGCCAGCGCCTCGTTGAGGGTGCGGCCGACCACATAGGCGCCGTGGCCCCGGACGATCGTGGCCACGTGAGTCTGCAGCACCTGGGGAACGCGGCTGGCCGCCTCGGCTGCCGCGACTACCGGGATCTCGCGCAGGAATACGGTTCCCTCAAGATCCTGTGGGGCGATCATGTCGGTCGTGAGCGATAACGCTACCGCATGCGCCGGATGGGCGTGGATCACGGCGATGGCGGGAGTGTACTTATAGATGAGCTGGTGGAGGGCGACGTCCTTGGAGGCGTCGCTGGTGATGTTGTCTGGCTCTTCGCGCAGGGGCACCTCGACGAGGTCTTCGGGCGCCAGCCGGCCCAGCATGGCGAAGTGGGCCGTGACTATTATCTTGCCCTGATGGCGGATGCTCATGTTGCCGCCGTGAGAAGTGGTAAGGCCCAGGCGCACCAGGTCTTCGCCGGCCTGCTGAAATTCATCCAGAATTCGGTCTTGCATCGATCCTCCCCAGGTTGCCGTTTCTTAGCCCGGTGTCGCCGGCACGCACTTTGTTTCCCGTGCCTGGGCGCTGCCGGCGCCGTCCAGCAGCTCCACCAGATGGACCACCCGTATCGGCGCTCCCAGCCGGGTCAGCATATCCTCCAGCTGCAGGCGGCAGGCGGGACAGCCCGTGGCCACCAGCTTGGCGCTCGTGGCCGCCAATGCTTCGGCCCGCGCCACGCCTGTCTTTAGCGCCAGATCGTAATGCAGCAGGCTGAACAGGCCACCCCCGCCGCAACACCCCGGCTCCCCGGCTTCGACGTATTCTACCCCGGGGAGCAACGAGATAATCTCGCGGGGCTTGTCGCGCAGCCCCAGATCCCGGCTCATGTGGCAGGGATCATGCCAGGTTAGCCGTTCCTGCAGGCGAGGTCTGCCCGCGCGGTCTGGATCTGTTCTGACTGAGGCGGGCGCCGACTCTGCAAGAAACGCAATCTTCTCCGCCAGAATCTCGTGGATATCAACGATCCGCGGCGCACCCGCCAGTCTGTCCGCTGCTCGCTTGAGGGTGAGCGCGCAGGAAGAGCAGACTGTCACCACCATGTCCGCCCGGGAATCGGTTAGAATTTTCAGGGCTTCCCGCTCCTTTCTCTCCGCCGTATCAAATTCACCCAAGGAACGGTGCGGCATGCCGCAGCAGCCCAGTCCGCGTGGCAGGATTACCTCATAACCGTAGCTGCCGAGCACCCGCACGGCCGCGGCCGCCGTCTGCTGGTAATAGAGGTCCGTGGCGCATCCGGGAAACAGGGCGATACGGCGCGTGGCCTTCCTGGACCGGGAGATCTCTGGTATCGAGGCCTCCAGCGGCCGCCAGGCCGGCTTCGGAAAGTTCCTTCTGCCGTGGCGCTCCCAGGGAAGAAGACGATCGGCGGGGAGGTTGCGGTAGGCGAAATCGCCAAGACTCATAAGGCGGCGGCCGGTAAAACCGCGGACGCCGAGAAGCTTGCGGGTGCCGGTACGAGTGATTCGCTGCTTCCCGGAAGCCGCCAGCTCTCTTCGCGCGGCCAATATGGCCCCCGGGACGTCGATGCCGGCGGGACAGGCCTCGCCGCAGGCGCCACACAAGAGGCATTGCGAGAATCGCCGCGCCAGCCCCGGCGTCAGCTTCAGCGCACCGTCCAGCACCGCTTCGAGCATCTTCACGCGTCCCCGCGCCGAGATGGCTTCGTCGCCGCTGGCCTGATAGGTGGGGCAGGACGGCAGGCAGCTTCCGCATCTGGTGCAGCGGAAAACCTGGCCACGGAACGATTCCAGCAGGTCAGAGGATGCACGATTGTGCTTAAGTCCTGGTATGCCAGGGACGATGTTTCTGGACCATGTCATACGTTTCCAGTCTAGCAGCTATGGCGGAGGAGAGACTCAGCCGCTCTTTCGGCGTAGAATCCTACAAAAATGTCACACCAGAGAACATTCACGCTCAGCTACGTTACGCAAAGAACCAGGGTCGTGGCGCTACCCGCGATCCTGATCGCCGGCGCCGCTATTCGACTGATTGAGCTTGGCAAGGAGAGCCTGTGGTATGACGAGCTATATACCGTCTGGGCAACCCTGCTGCCACTGGATGTCATTTACAAAGAGGTGCCCGCGTCGGGCCATCCAATCCTCTATTACGTGGTCGCGCACTTCTGGAACCAGCTCTCCGGCGGCGAAGCCTGGTACCGGATGATCTCGGTTGTGGCAGGTGTGGCCGCCATCTGGTTCGTATATCTGCTCGGAAAAGAGCTTTTTAGCCATAGGGTAGGGCTCTGGGGAGCGGCGTTCATGGCCATGTCACCGCTGCTGGTCTGGTATTCACGCGACGCAACCGATTACGCCTGGCTCGTCACTCTGGCGACGCTTTCGGAATATTTTCTGGTCAGAAGCGTCAGGCGCGGCGGCAGGAACTGGATTTATTATGTGATCACGACTCTGGCGGTTCTCTTTTCCCATTACTATGCATTCATCCTGCTGGCGGCGGAAATCGTTCTGTTTCTGTTCATCACCGACCGGAGCCGGAAGCAGATCAGATCGTGGTTGTTCAGCCTTGCCGCTCTTTCGCTGCTGTACATGCCTCTGGCAAATTTCAATCGAGGGGCCACCAGCACTTTTATTTTTCAACTGCCGTCGATAAACACGCTCATGGCAATACCGGTGGCGCCCTTTTATTTCGCCCTCGGCTATGTGGGCAATGAGGGCAGTGGCGCCGCCCCAATCGGGCCGCGGGTTCGAGCCTGGGCCTTCCTTGTTATACTCGCCATCCTGTTCACCGGCCTGCTGGTTTTCATCAGACCCATAATCACTAGTCTGCGTGGAAGGGCGGGGCTGGGCCTCCTGGTTTGTACGGCCATGCTCGTAGTCCTGCCGCCGTTGGTGCGTGCCCAAAACATCGCCGGCCGCGACCTCGTGCTCGGGGGGCCGCTTTTCCTCATCCTCGTCGCCCTGGTGATAACCAGCGCTCCGCGCCGTCTGGGAATGCTCGCTGGCGCAGTTGTTTTCATCGGGCTTTGCGGGCTCACCATCGGTCAGCTCTTTCTGACCCACACCGATGACTGGCGCGGCGTAATTACAATAATGAAGGCTGAGGCGCGTCAAGGCGACGAGTTACTGTGCTTTCCTTTGCATCATTGCGCCATGGCGCAGGCGATTTATGATGGTGAGCTGCCGCTTAAGGGTGGAACGATAGAGCGTTCGGACAATTCTCTGGTCTCCCTTCAGGTTGTTCCCGGCTGGCCGGGGTATATCGAAGGTTACGGTCCTCCCGAAAACAATCCCGTATACCAGGGAACAGCTTTGGTTGCCGCTCTCCATGACCGGCTGGCTGACGCGGAGGGTGTTTGGCTTTTAAACGAGACCGGGGCCAGCGGGCAGATATTTGATGCTACTGCCGTTGAGAACGGCCTGAGCGACCGCTGGAAGCTGGTGAGTGATTACAATTTCGACACCCTGGATCTAAAGTACTACCGGCTTCGTGTTGATGGCAGTTGACAGCGTGGCACATCCGCCATAGGGCGGTAGTGCTACCTGAGCTGCTCGGCCGCCTCTTCCGGGGCCACCGTATTGACCCAGACGCCGGCGCCGAGTTCCAGCCCGCCAGCCATGGTCATCCGCGGCATGATCTCGATGTGCCAGTGAAAGGGCCGTGACTCGCCGTGCAGCGGGTAATTATGGATCCAGTAGTTGAGCGGCGGGTCGCCCAGGCGTTCGCGGTAGCGGTTCATCAATAAGGTCATCAGTTCCGCCAGCTCGGGCAGATGTTCGCACTTCTCATAGCGGATCTCGTGGGAACGCGGGACGATCCAGGATTCGTAGGGTAGCCGTGAAGCGAAGGGCGTGAAGGCCAGGAAGTTGTCCGTGGCCGCGATCACCCTCTGACCATCCCCCAGGGTCTCCCCGATGATGTCACACATCACGCAGCCTCCCGTTGCCGGATAGGCGAAGACGAAACCGTCGAGCTCGACGTCGATCGTCGGCGGGATGAAAGGCAGGCCGAACAGTTGCGAGTGCGGATGCTCGAGGGACGAAGCCGCCGCCGCTCCGTGGTTGCGGATGATGTGCACGTAGCTGGCGCGGCCCTCCTGCTTCAGGGCCAGGATGCGGTCGCGGTACATCTCCAGCATCGCCTGCGTCTGTCCGGCTCCGACCACCCACGGCGGCTGGTTGTGGACCGGAGTGTCCACGATGACCTCGCTGGTGCCGAGCGCCGGCCGGCGGTCGGGGGAGACGGCCCGTTCGACTCCCGCGCGCGGGACGCCGCTGACCAGGATTGGAAAACGGTTGGGGATTACGCGGATCTGCCAGCCCGGTTTGTCGCACTCGCCCTCGGCGCGCATGGCGCAGATCTCCGGCGGCGTGCGATCTTCATGGCCGGGGCAGAAGGGACAGTCCTCGTCCGGCTGGTCGGCCGCCTGGGCGGGCTCTGGCGCGTGCGGCCGCTTGCCCCGTCCAGTCGCCAGGATCACCCACTCGGCTGTGATCGGATCCCGCCGCAGTTCAGGCTGCGGCGCATCCATCCCCGGCAGGATGTTCCCGGAGGGTGGTGGCTCCCCGGTCATTTTTCCTCGCGCAGCCCCGGCTCCAGGGTCCATTCGCCGGTGTTCGAATCCAGCGCGATATCGTAGGTGCGGCCGTTGTGGGCGTGGACGCGGAAGTAAGTCTTGCGGTGGCGCCCCTGTTCAGACTCCTCCTGCCAGGTCTTCTTGACCGAAAGTACCGTGAGGCGTTTGCCCTCCAGCTCGAAGGCGCGCGGCTTCTCGTCACGCTTGAAGCCGGCGTATGCCAGAACGGTGATCGGTTTGGCGACTTTGGTTTTTTTCTTTTCGATTGCCATCTCGTCCGTGTGGTTTGGTTGGATAGGCGAACATTATATACCCGTCAGAGGGATAGGGAGAAGTAAGCCGGAGATCGCGATTACCACGAGACAAAATTGTGGCAATTGCGGGAGTTTCGCTTAGCGCTCGCGGAGCGCCACAAGCAGCACCACAGTCGCTACCAAGCCGGCTCCGGATCCGAAAAGGAAGGGCGCCCTCGGGCCGATCGAATCCCACAAGAGGCCGGCGATCAGGCTGGAGAAGAAAGTAAGCAGGCCTGTAACGGTGCTGTATGCGCCCAGTCCGGTGCCGCGCATGTCTGCCGGAGCCATATCAGCGGCGAAGGCTTTGCCGACCCCTTCGGTCATGGCCATGTAAAGCCCGTAGACCGCAAAGAGCGGCCATACAGCGGCCGTGCTCCCCGCGACGGCGAACCCGAAATATACGAGTGAGAAGACGATAAAACCCGCGGCTATGATCCTTCTTCTGCCAATACGGTCCGAAAGCGAGCCCGCCGGCATCGACAGGGCGCCATAGACGATGTTGAAAAGGACGTAGGCAAGAACGGCAGAAAAGGCCGACAGCCCGAGATCCTTGGCCCTGAGGATGAGAAAGGTGTCGCTGGAGTTGCCTATGGCGAAAACCGAGCTCGCCAGCAGGAAGAGTTTGAATCGCCGGTCGAAATGTGACAGGGACAGGCGAGGGGCCTTTCGGTGTCCGTGACTGTGGACGTGTTCGCGGATAAAGAACAGGCTGATAACACCCGCTGCTCCCGGTATGGCCGATATCAGGAAGATGGTGCGGTAACGCTCGCCAATAAGACCGAGGGCGGCAACGGCCAGCAGCGCTCCCAGTGCGGCGCCAGAAGTGTCTGCCAGGCGATGAAAGCCGAACACACGACCTCGATTGGATGGGACGGTGGAATCGGCGATGAGCGCGTCGCGCGGGGCAACACGAATGCCTTTACCAAGCCGGTCGCCGAAGCGGAAGAACAGAACCAGCGGCCAGGCCGTAGCAGTGGCAAGGAGCGGTTTGGCCACGGACGAAATGCCATAACCCAGGATGGTCAGAGGGCGGCGCTTATGCATCCGGTCCGAGATCCAGCCTGAATACACCTTGACTATGCTCGCGGTGCTCTCGGCGATGCCTTCGATCAGGCCGACGACCGCGAACGGCGCACCCAGGACCGTGGTCAGAAAGAGCGGCACCAACGGATAGACGATCTCGCTGGAAAGGTCGGTGAGGAAACTGGTGATGCCGAGGATGAAGACGTTGCGGCTGATGCCCGGGACAGGAGAGCCGGGCTCGGGAGGCTCGCCAGGCTCTGTTTCGCCAGCGCTCTCCGGCTCAGGTTCCCCGGGCGTTTCTGCCGACTTCAGATGCATTTGCACTGGGGCAGGTAATATTCCTGTGGCGGCTCAGGCGGCGTGGTCGCGTGCTTGAGGATGTAGGCAAGCTGCTCCCGCGCCTTCTGGCTCACTGGCATCTTGCCGACGCGCGCCATCGCCCGCTCGACGTCATATTCCGAGCGGTGAAGCTCGACCCGGCCGTTATCGATGATGGCGTAGCTGGCCTTCGCTATACCATCGCGTGGCTGGCCGACACTGCCGGCGTTGACCAGATGCCTGCCCTCGAGCTCTTTCAGGAAGGGTTTGTGCGTATGCCCCATGAGGATGATGTCAGCGCCCGGCGCCAGCGAGGCCTCGCGCGCCAGTTCGTCAGCTGGCGTGTCCGGTTGGATGTACTTGAACAGAGGATCGCTGGGGGCTCCATGCACGGCGTAGATACGCCGGCCATCGATCTCAGTTTCGAGCAAAGGCTCGACCTCGCCCAGCCAGGCGGTTTGCTCCTCGCTCAGGATGCGCCACATGTATTCGCGTGTCTCAATCGAAAGGTGGCGGAAGGCTTCGCCACAGCCGCAGTCGACATGGAAGGCGACGGCGTTGTCGTGGTTGCCGCGTATCCGCATCACCGGTTCCCGCATAAGCTCGATGCAGGCGGCCGGCTCGGGTCCGTAGTCGACGATGTCGCCCAGGCAGAGGATCTGGTCGATGGCGGAGCCGGCAGCCGCAAGGACCGACTCGAGCGCGTCGATGTTTCCGTGGATGTCGGATATGACCAGCGTTCTCACGTCAAGCCTCACCCGTGTCGCCGTTATTCCCGTTGAACTCGTCTTCCTCATCATACATGGGGATATGCCGGAACAGGTGTTTGGGAAGGAACAGCATGGTCGCGATGACCGTAGGTATGACGGCGCTGGCGATGACGACGGCGACCAGGAAGGAGTACTGGTCCTGCGTGATGATGTCATGGCTGTATCCGTAAAGTGCGGCGATAGTGCCGAATGTCAGACCGGTCGACATGAGCAGCGTGTAGTACCAGCGCTCGTCCCGGTGGCCGGTGAACCGGCCTATCACAGGGTACAGCCCGAATATCTTCGAAACCACCTTGCCTCCCAGGAGCGCCAGGAAAACCAGTGGGGCTCCCAGGATGGCCGGAATAGTTACTAGGGCCCCGGCGCGCAGGAAGTAGAAGGGGGTCAGCATGCCGACCGTCAGGGTGCGCACCCGGCGCATCCATTGGTGGTCCTCGGCTGCCGCCCCTGCCAGCACCATGCCGGCGAGATAGGCGGGTAGCACGGCTTCGCTGCCGGACCAGATAGCCAGCGACCCCAGTCCGAACAGGATGAGCAGCACCCACTTCGTGCGGATGGCAGAGGTCCTGTAGGCATATCTCCTGGTTAGGAACTTGGTCATGAACGGGAGCGCGACAAGGACGACGACCGTGACCACCACGAAAACCAGAGTCTTGTAAGTGAACGGCGCGAAGATAAGCCCCAGCGCGATCACCGTGCCAAGGTCATTGATAAAGCAGGCGCCGAGTATCCCCTTGCCGAAACTGATCCGATGCAGACCGGTGTCGATCATGACGGCGTAGACCACAGCCATCGAAGTAGTGGAAAGAGAAACGCCGGCAAGCCACGCTGCGCGCGAGTCCCAGCCCAGCCCGTATTTTGCCAGTGCGGTGCAACCCAGGAACGGGGCGAGGAAACCGACCGTTCCGACGGTAAAGACCTCTTTCCATTTACTGCGCAGGACGGTCGGCTCGAGCTCGGCGCCGGCAAGAAATGTAAGCAGCACCGCCCCGGAAGAGGCCAGGAATTTTAGCCAGTCGGCGTTCCCTCCCAGCGCATCGATGCCGAAATAGTGAGCGGCGATGGCTGCCGCGATCACGCCTACGCAGATCTCGATCAGGGTGGCCGAGAGGCGCAGGGCACTGGCCACGATGGTGGCGAGTATCGCCAGGGCGAACCATATTGCTGCTACGGTGAATGCGTCGTTCAATGCGACTCCCGGCGGGGGACCTAGAGCGGCAGGGATTCCGGTCCGGCATCCCTGTGCGTGTATCGGATGACGTTCACGTCAGAAAGGATGACGATCCCTTCCCCGACCAGGTCGTCGAGTATGGGAACCACCCTGTCGATATTGGCCTCGGTGTCGACCACCGTTATCAGTACGGGAAGCTCGCCCTTGCCAGCCAGCCTTTTCATCTTGTGATAGCGCCGGTGCGGCCCGTAGCCGGCGATCGCCTTGTAGACGGTCGCGCCGGCGATGTCCTCGGCGATCAGGCGTTTGACGATCGCCTCGTAGAGGGGTTCGCCTTCCCACTCGTCATCCTCGCTGACGATCACCCTGAGCATCCTGGCTTTGCCTTCCAGCTTCATGTGCTCACTCTCCTTGGCGGGTTCTTCCTGGCGGCAGCACTTGATTACATTGGTGTCCGCGACTTCGACCAGGCCCTTGTCTACCACCTGGTAGATGTCAGGCAGCACGGAGTCGATCTTGTCCGCCGCGTCGACAGCCTCGATCTTGACCGGAAGATCGGTTGACAGCTCGAGCATCTTTGAAGTGTGGATGACGCCATCGGTGCCGTATCCGGCGATGCCGCGGAAGACGCTGACGCCGACGATCTTTTTCCGGTAGAGGAGGTCGATGACGACCTCGTAGACAGGCTTATGGTGGAACTTGTCCTTTTCGTCCACGTAGACTGTGAGCTTTTTTCCGGGACCGGTGAGCAATCAATCCTCCTAGATGAGCCTGGCGATGAACTCGCCGATTTTCAGGGCCGCCAGACCTACCAGCACGCTGGCGGTCAAGTTTACGGCGGCGTAAATGAATTCGCCGTCGCCTAGCAGGTTGCCTGTTTCGTATTCAAAGGTCGAGAAGGTCGTATAGGCGCCGAGGAAGCCGATAACCAGCAGCGAGCGCCAAAGGGGATTGACAAGCAGCCTTTCTGTGAGGAGGAACATAAGCAGCCCGATGAGGAAGCAGCCGCTCACATTGACGATGAACGTTCCCAGCGGAAAACTGCGGCCCCAGCGTTCGCCGATCCAGAAGGCGACGCCGTAGCGGCTGATGGCGCCGATGAAGCCCCCGGCGCCGATGGCGAGGAGGTTATACATCCAGCCTCTGGTTCATGAATCCAGCTTCTTGTTTATTATGATTCAAGTTCCTGTTCCGCCTCTTCATCGATGAGCTCGCCGATTCCCTCAAGCTTCGGGCGATAATATCCGGTTCATTTCCATGCTGTCCAGTTCCCGCAACGCTTCTTCCATGATCCGCAGCTTGTTCTCAAGGTGCGCGGAGTCGGCAAGCGCCCCCCGCTCGCTCTCCTCTTGCCGCCGCCGCCCGGAAAGCAGCGCTCCTCTTATCCCGTCGAGCGTCGCGTCAACGGTCTCGTCCAGCTGCGCCCGGAAGCTTTCTACCGACGCCTCGATGCGCTCGACGAAATCGTGCCGCATGCGGCCGCAGTGCTGGTCCACCTGTTTCTTCATCCGCGCCCGCGCTCCCCTCAGGATAAGCCGATGGGCCAGAGGCCGGGGCAGCAGGTACGTGGCTGACTCGGTTATGTATTCCAGCGAGACCTTCACGTCCTCGTCGATCTTGAAATCGAAGCCGGCGGCTTTCACCAGGGAATCATCGATGACGAAAGGCGCGACCTCGATCTCGAAGATGCTGGAAGAAAGGGCGATGATGTCGCTGATGGTCCTGTTGGTCCTGTCGACCAGGCGTCCCAGCAGCTCCTCAAGCCGGCCGCGCAGCCGGGATTCCTCTTCCGTCAGGAAGCGGTCAAAAGTATCGTGAATCCGTTCGTGCACGAGCTGATTCATCTCGCGGGCAAGCTCCCGGTTTCCGACCGGGCCCAATGAGCCGTAGTGGTCGTCCACTCCGCGCACGAGCGCGGCGGTCTTCTCCGTCTTGAGTGTTTCGAGATCCGGGATCAGCATCCCCGCTACGAGGTCGGCGGTCTCGGCGCGAACAAGATGATGGCTGTCGCGCCGCTCCTGGGCTATGCTCTTCTCGGCTTTCTCGAAGCGCCCGATCTTGCTTTCCAGGTTCGCCAGCGGCTCATCGATAGTTTTTTGCATAAGCTTCGCCGAAAAAGATTCCTGCGCGATCACGTTGCGGATTTTGTGGGCCGCCGAATCAAGCAGTACCTGCCCCTTTTCCTCCATCAGGAATCTTTCCAGCATGCGCTCGAAATCGGGCAGGCCGCTCTCTTCCACTCTGTTGCGATCGTTGGCGAGCTTGCCTTCAAGAGCCCGCTTTGCGGAGAGCGGGAAAATCGTCACATCCTCCAGGCCTATCTGGTCTTCGATCACGCTTCTGGTGAATTCGAGTGACTCGCGTCTGTCGTCCGGCCCGACCATGTCGATCTTGTTCTGGACGAAGAACAGCCGAGCGGCGAACTCCTTGAGGTCGTTCAGGAAATGGAACTCGGCCTCAGTGATGGGGGGATCGACGCTCACAAGGAAGATCGCCGCGTCTGCGTTGGGCAGGTAGCTGTAGGTCAGCTCGGTATTATGGCTGTGGACCGAAGCGACGCCCGGGGTATCGATGATGCGGACGCCGTTCTTCAGATAAGCCGAGGGATGGCGGACCTCGACGATGCGCACGTCCTTGACGTTCCTGGGATTATGTTTTTCAGTGACATACTCCTCGAGCTCAGTGGGCGGGATTTTTCTGACGGCGCCATCATTGAAGAACACTTCGATGGACAGGGAATCGCCGTAACTGATCTCGGTGATGATCGAGGTGAGGGGGATGATGGCCACCGGCAGCAGGTCCTCGCCGAGCAGTGAATTGATGAAGGTGGTCTTGCCGCGCTTGAACTGGCCGGCCACCACGAGACAGAATTCGTTCCCGGCGACCTTCTGGCCGATCCGGTTCAGGGCATGGCGCGATTTGCCGTCCTCGATTGCCGGCGCGATGCGCTCGGGAATCTCCAGCAACCGGTCTCTGATTGTCGAATAATCTTCCAGCATGGCACAAAAAAACTCCTACGAGTTTTCCGTAGAAGCCATTAGCGCCACCGGCACGGTCAAGGGCGAGCTTCATCGCCACTATTCGGTTGAACCATCCTTAATATATCAAGCCGGCGGCTCCGCGGCAACTCGGGCATGTGGCGGTTGTGGTGGCTACCGTCGCACGCTCTCTCATGTGATCTCTTCGTGTCTCCAGTTCCGATTTCCTTCAGTACGCCTTGTTTTTTTCCAGCCAGCCCTCGATAAGATCCAGACGGCGAAGATGCCGTTCACGCAGAACCAGGCGGTGATGAAGAAGGTCGGGAAAGAGTAGCGAGACTGTCCCCCGGTGATGAAGTAGACCGACGCGAACATGCCGAAAGTGGCCAGGAGCAGGAGCGGCGCCCCCTCGTGACCGCGCTTGCCGCGGACCAGCCGGCTCACCACGGCCACGCCGTAGGCCAGCATCGACAAGTAACCGATGAGGAGCACCGGCACGCGAATCCTTTCTACGATCCAGGACAGCCGGGAGATCGACTCCCGGCTCATGTCGCTGCCGTAGAGGCTGTAGTCCAGGTCACCGGGATAATAATAGGTCTGCATCAGCCTCATGAATCCGAGCTGCAGGAAGTGGCCGGGATGGGAGAGGATCCAGTTGCGGGCGGCGGCGGTGAGCATGTTGTTGCGCTGCGTCGGGTTGGCGGCGCCATATTCGGGCGTGAGCGCCAGCGAGTTCTCGACCATGCCGACCGGCATCCACTTGCCGTCGGAGTTGGTCGAATTGTTGTTGATGTAGAAGACGATGCCGCCGTTGTTGGAGACGTAGGTGAACTGTCCCATGAGCACGGAATTGCGGTAGATCAAGGGAGCGACCACCAACAGGCTGACGCCGAGGACTATCAGGCAGTTGCTCAGGCCATCTCGAGCCGAACGGCCGAAGCCCAGATATTCGCTCAGGAATATCACCACGAAGAATCCTAGAAAGAAGGGTTTGATCATGGCGCCGAGCCCGGCAAGCACACCGATCCAGATGTATTTCCTGCGAGCGCTGCTCAGGTACAGGTCGATGGCTCCCAGCAGGACAGTCGTGAACAGTATCTCGGTGCCGGTAACGCTGTTGTAGTAGATAGTGGCGGGGAAGAAGATCACCAGGGCGAAAACCGGCTTTCGCACAGATTCTGACACCTTCACCCGGAGGAGGATGCCCATCAGCAGCAGGCCGTTGACCAGGCTGAGGCCGAGGTTGAAGAGTTTGCCCACAGTCAGGCTGGCGCCCAGGAGCTTGTAGGCTACCGCCAGGGCGAGGGGATAGCCGATGCTGGTGTAGGTGTCTCCCCACTGGCCGCCCCCGGCTATCTGGATGGCGAGATTGTGGTAGTACTCGAAATCGGAGTAGGGCTGGGTGTCAACCAGCAGCAGCCAGGCGGCGTCGAGCGCCAGGCCGCACGCCAGGACGATGTAGTAGTACTTTCTGGAAGGGCCCCCCATGGGACCTCCGAACCCTGATCGCTGTGTCGATGGCCGGTTTCAGACCGTTAATCTACCCTCGCCGGCTTGCCAGGATTCTTATTCCCCGGTTGCGTAATGAATGATCATCTGATCGGTGAGCCATTCCACCGGCGCCTTGTCATCGGTGAGGATGGTGCCGCCTGGTTGCACAACTTCCATGCCGGTTGTCACTGTCTGGGCCAGACGCGCGACCTCTGGGGGCATCAGGTTACGGCGCGCGCCCAGGTCCGAGGCATCGGTCGGCTTTTTGGTGGCGACCACCAGCTGGTTGAACTGTCCCTCGTTGAAAGAATAGACGGAAGGGAAGACGTCTCGCATGGTGGCGGCGATGGCGTCGGCGACGGCGCTGTCGCCCGGGGTCTTGCCGACGTTGATCATGATGGCGCCATCATCGCTCAAATGGTCGCGGGCCTCTTCGAAGAATTCCCGGGTGGTCAGGTAGAAGGGGATGTAGGGCTGACGGAAGGCATCGACGGCGATGAAGTCCCAGTTTTGGTCGCTGGTCTTGAGGTAAGGCCGGCCATCGGTCACGTGCACGCTGAGGTTGGGCTCGTTCATGTCGAAGTAGCGGCGGCCGGCCTCGACCACGTCGGGATCGATCTCGACGCCATCGATACGGATATCCGGGTATAGCTCAGTCAGCTGTTTGGGGATGGTGCCGGCGGCGTTGCCGAGGACCAGCGCCGTGGCGGGCGGGGTATCAGACGCGAACCAGGGCGCCACGGAAAAGTAGTCCCAGTAGCCGCCTGTGAGCAGCCGGTCGGGATCGTAGGCGGAATGGACGGCCCAGCCCTCGTTAAGCTTTAGGTAGATGGTGCCGCCCTGGTTGACCACCTGGATGTAATGATAGGGTGACTCGGTCTCGAAGATGACGCCCGCGCCTGGCTTGATGGCTCCCTGGGGTATGGCGAGCCCGGCGAGGATGATCAGGGGAGCGCCCGCCCAGAGCCCGCGTCCCAGCCCTGCCGCTGAGACCAGCGCCAGCGCGCCGGCGAAGACCAGCATGGTGTCCCGGGTGCCGATCCAGGGGATCAGCAGCAAGACCGGCAGGAAGGTGCCGGCGATGCTCCCCGCGGTGGAGAGCGCGTAGAGGCTGCCAGAGACGTTGCCCGCGGTCTCGACGCCGGTGACCCGCAAGCGGATGGCAAAGGGAGGCACCATGCCCAGGATGGTGACCGGCAGGGCAAAGAGCAGCACGGTCACGGCGAAGGAACCGAGGAAAGCGCCGGCCGAGACAGTCTCGAGCCCCTTGATGGCCAACCCCATGATCGGCCTGGCAATGAAAGGCAGTGCGGCGATCGCCGCCGCGGCGGTCAACGTCAGCTGGCAGAGCAGGCGCGGCTCCGGCCGGCGGTCGGCCAGGCGTCCGCCCAGGTAATAACCCAGCGTGAGGTAGATGAGGATGAGGCCGATGAGGTTGGCCCAGATGAAGAGCGAGTTGCCGAAATAGGGCGCCAGCAGGCGCGAGCCGCTCATCTCGGTGGCCATGGTAGTCATCCCGGAGGTCAGGACCAGCAGATAGAGATGCGGTCGCGTCATCTAGTCTTCGAGCTCCTTGCGCCGCTGGGGCGGTTCATCAGGCGGCTGCCCCGGAGGCGGACCGCCGGAGCTCCAGCCGGCGCCGAAACCGGAGTTCGGACCGCCGGGCCCTCCCGAGCTCCAGACTCGCACGGTGCGCCGCTCGACGGCCAGCCGGAGCCGGCGGCGCACGAACCGGCGGACCGGCAGGCGCACGGGAGGCAGCAACAGCAGGAGACCCACGGTATCGGTGATGTACCCCGGCGTCAGCAGCAGCAAGGCCCCTGCCAGGATCAGCGCTCCGTCGATCAGCGAATCGCCCGGTATGCGTCCCTGGCGGACGTCATCCTGAATGCGCGCCACGACGGCGTAGCCCTGACGCTTGGCCAGCGCCGCGCCTGCCAGGCTGATGATGATCAGCGTCAGGATGGTATACAGGTAACCGATGCGTGAGCCTATCTCGAAGATGACGATCAACTCGGCGAGCGGCACCACGATGAACAATGCCAGCAGGATCATGAACATGGCATCAATTGTCTACCCGGGGATGGGGGAATTACAAACAGCAGACTCCCGGAGTTGGACTCAGGCCGGCCGCATGAGGCTCAAGGGAGGGGGTTAACCGGCGAGCAGTCTTTCAACTTCCTCGACCACCATTTCGCGCACGCGCCTGACGCTGGCGGCAACGGCCGGGGAGAGCTCGCCGTCGCGCGGGTTGACGCTCTCCACCTGCACGGCGAAGACCAGCACCTCCGGATCGGCTCCCTTGAGCCGGGCGTTGGTCACCAGGTGCGGCACACCCATCCCGTGGATGTTGTTGGAGCGCAGATTCATGACGCCGGCCTCGTCTGGATGGAAGCGGAAGATGGCGCCGGGTTCAGCGCCGGCAGCCAGGGCATCGATGACGATGACGGTGTCGGATTCTAGGAAATGTCTCAGCAGGGCCATGCCGGCGGTGCCGCCGCTCTCGATCCTTACCGACGCCGCGTCGGATGGACCGGCCTCGGGTTCGTTCACGACGCAGGAATCGTCTTCGGATCCGGCTGTAGCCAGCATGAAAGACCCCGCATCGAGGCCCTCGACCACCGCGATGCCGAAACCGTCGTCGCCCATAAGGGTGTTGCCGACGCCTAGTACAGTTATGACGGGGGGGCGGGCGCCTGCGGCGCCCGCCCCCCCGGACTCATCATGATTCAAAACCACATCCGCCTTGTCTCTCATCACTATTTAGGCGGCGCGCCCTTGCCTTCCTTCCAGGCGAACATAAGCGGGAATTCGCGCGCCACCTCGGCGATCACAAGGTACAGATGGATGCTGACTGTGACTATGAATACCCACATGAGCAGGTAGTGGTAGGTCTGCATCGCGCCCAGCCCGCCGAGCCAGTATGTGAACGGCTCGAAGAACGACTCAGTCGGCGGCCAGAGGCACAGTCCGGTCAGCAGCATCAGCGGCGTCAGGATGAAAGCCCAGAAGAGGTAAGTACCCTTCTGCAAAGGGTTGAACTTGTAGACCGAAGGATAGGTCTTTCTCAGGAACAGGTAATACTTCATCGTGTCCCGGAATGTTCCTTCGCCCTCATGCTGGAACGGGCTGAACCAGTGGAAGTCGCGCCGCTTGTGTCGCGATCCGGGAGGCGCCGAGCCTCCCCCGAAGAATGACCAGTAGAGCCTGACGATCGTCGTGAAGACGAATATCCACATAAACGTGTAGTGGATCATGCGGGCATAGCCCATGAAGCCGCTGAAGAACGGGCTGTAGATGTAGAAGCCGGTGAATACCAGCAATATAAGCGACGTCAGGTGAGTGGCGTGAATGATGATCGCCGGCAGCGGATGCTCTTGTCTTGTCGGTGGCAGATGGCCCATGGCGACCGCCTACCTTACCTGGAACTCTAGGACTTTATTGGATTCCGGTTCAATCACGTGAACCGCGCAAGCCATTCATGGGTCGAATGTGTGAACGGTTCGTAATATCTCCAGAGGTTTGGACGGATCCACAACCGGTGTCCCCACCAGCGCTTCCTCGACTGGCCCCCGCTTGCCCTTGTCGTCTCGCGGCGACAGGTTCCAGTTGGACGGGGGCACGGCGGCGTAAGTGTCGATCTCGCCGTCCCTGATGCGGGTGTAGTGTGCCAGCGAGCCGCGCGGGGCGTCCCAGCCGCTGAAGCCGGTGCCATCGCGGCTGTAGTCGAGCTCCCGGTAGACCTCGGCGGCCGCGCCGCCCTTGCCGATGTTGGCCAGCAGGTCGTCGGCCCAGCGCAGGGCGTTGTCGGCGTTGATCTTCGCTTTGAGCACGCGGGCGGCCAGGCGTCCCAGGTTGGAGACCAGCACCGTCGGGTTGCCGGCCTGTCCCACGGCCGCCAGGGTGCTGTCCACCAGGGTCTTGGCCTCTTCGCGGCCCGCCAGGTAGGCCACCAGCATCTGCGCCAGCGGGCCGACCTCCATGGGCCGGTCCTCGGCGCCGTAGCGCACGGCCTGGGTCCAGTCATATTTGTCATTGGGTCCGGGCACGGATTCGCCGGTCATCTCCGGCAGCTTGGTGAACTGTATCGGCTCCTGCCCCACATCCAGCGGATGCTTGCCGGCGCCAACGCCGTCGCCGAACCAGGAATGCTTGGTGTACTGCCGGGTCTCGTCGAGATCGGCCTTCTGCAGCTGCAGCTTGCCGTCGAAGACGGCGCCGCGCGGGAACAGCCGGTCGTAGGGGTCCTGGCTTTTCTCGTCCAGCACGCCCCAGGTGAGGAAGTTGCCCACGCCCTGGCCGAAAGTGGCAAGGTCGAGGTAATAGGGCGCGACGGCCAGCAGGTCGGGCACCATCACCGTGTCGATGAAGTCCTTGACCGCTGACATCTGCGATTTGTAGAACTCGATGTCCTCGATGCTCGGCATCTTGGTGACGCCGCCCGGGACGTAGTTGTTGATCAGTGGATACTTGCCGCCCAGGACGGCGCTGGCGTCGCAGGCCATCTGCTGGACCTCGAGCGCCTGCAGGTAATGGGCGGTGACCTCCAGGTCCAGGTCCGGCGGCAGAGTGTAGCCCGGGTGGTCCCAGTACATGTTGGCGAACGGCCCCAGCTGGCCCGAATCCACTATGGCCTTTACCTGGTCCTGCACCGCCTTGAGCCCGGGGGTCGTCGGCTTGGCGTTCAGCGTGTTGGGCACGTTGACGTAATCGAAGCCGTTGAGCTGGTAGAACCAGAGGATATGGTCG
>Ga0172371_10003173_pt1 | contig 25639 bp, 30 predicted proteins | sample Lak12m_FD_114543 | JGI IMG/M metagenome (GOLD analysis project Ga0172371, IMG submission 114543) | Freshwater microbial communities from Kabuno Bay, South-Kivu, Congo - kab_022012_12m | ecosystem: Environmental > Aquatic > Freshwater > Lake | place: Democratic Republic of the Congo: South-Kivu... | reverse complement strand
ACAAAACAATTGCCAAAACAATAACAACAACCAAGACTATCCCAATAATCCAATAGATAGTTGTGTTTTTTCCTGCATTTGTTAATCCACTCATAAAACTTACCTCCTTCACAAATAATCAAAAAGAATAAATAAAATTCTAAAATAATAAGTAACAAAATCTATTTAAATGGAGTGCCTCTTGCAAAAATAATAAAAAATCAGGTTCTTATAAGTTTTACAAACTCAGGAAGCATCATAACAAACTTTGGTTTTATCAAAAGCAATGGCAGAAACCTGCTTGGCCAATCCATATTCCCGGATTTGCCTAAGAAATCTTCAACACCAAGTTTCTTCATCTTAACAAACAACTCTTCAAGCTCAAGCTGATTCTTTGATTCAATATACTTATGAATTTTATAGTGCAATCCAAGCTCAGAAATATAGCTTGACAAAAGTTTGTTATAATTTTTAAGATCTTTAAAATTTTTAATCCTTTGATTGATTGCCTTTGCAGCAATTTCTGAAGATGCCAATCCAAAATTAATTCCTCCACCACTTGTTGCCTTTACAAAGCAGGCAGCATCCCCAATAACCAACCTATTTTCTGCAACATATGTTTTAAGTGGCTTAGACACAGGTATGACTCCAAAACACTCTTCAGAAAAACAAGAAATATTAAGTCCTGTCTTGTTTATGAAGTTCTCAAATGCATCTTTTGGATTCTTTCCCGCCTTGGTCCCAACACCAACTCTTGCAAGTCCCTTTGACAGAGGGATTACCCAACCAAAAAAACCTTTTGAAAACTCTCCAAAAAACACATACACACGATCATCTGAAAAATCGCCTTTTGCAAGAACCTGATATGCATAAACAAAATCTTTATTTTCAAAACCAACTACATTTTCCAGGCCTTGCCTTACCATAGAATTAGGTCCATCAGCACCAATTAAAAAATCATATTTCAATTCAGTTGTTTTATCTTCAAGTAGATTCTTAACAACAACTATGTTTTCCATAGCATTAACTTCAACAACTCTACTTTCAGTTATGATACTGACTCCAACAGACTTTGCAAGCGCAAGGATCTTCTTATCAAAAATAGATCTATCAATTACATAGGTCTTATTCTCTTTTGCCTTTATTTCTAGAATCGTTTTATGTGGTGCATAAATCTCCGCACACCTTACCTTGTTAAGCACGCATTCTTCAATATTAATAGATTCTGAAAGCTTTAGATTCCTAAACCCATTAATTTCTATAAGTCCTCCACAGCAAACATTCTCTCCAATAGTTTTATTTGCTTCAATAACCACCACATATATATCTGGATTTGATTTCCTAATCAAATATGCACAATACAGCCCTGCTGGCCCCCCACCAACAATAATTATTTGCCTGTCAATTCCTTCTATCATTTAGAATCTCTGTTATCTCTTTTTACTGCAGTCATTATATAATCATAACTGCTTTTGAAACCATACTGATCTGTGCTTGTCAATCCTTGTGACTTCACATTAGATCCCTTGTCCGCAACATCAACAAGATTGGAAGACACCTCTTTCTTTCCAAGAAATTCATTGATGGTATTTTTTGCATCGTCTTCACCTACAGGAACATTTGGCATTCTATTCTTTCTTGCAGAAACAATGCCAAGAACTATTAATACAACAATCAGTCCAATAAAAACAAGTCCTACATAAAGAAGCGTATTAAAATTAACTGGCATCTTTATATTAATCAAATCAACTGTGACATTTCCGCTAAGCAGAATCAAGTTATCAAAAGATATGTTGTCAAACTTTGTAACAACCTCAAAATCGGTTGCTGGGGTCTTTCTTTTATATCTCAATGTTTCAGATGATTTTGCAGGGATTGTCATAGTATACATGATAATAGGATCAGATGCAATTACCTCCACCTGTTTGTTGAAAATCAGATCAGATGCAGAGTCAGCAAAATCTTTTGGAATATAGTCTACAATTGTTATTGTCTGTGATAAATTACTGTCATTCTTGAATTCAATTATCATTGAATAATATTTCACTCCAGAGATTTCCTGAACAATGAAGTTTCTATCATAGGAAACACCATTTGATTTGTAAAGATTCATTGTGGCTGCAACAACATTTGCATCAGTTGTCATGCTACTTATGTCTGTCAAATGATTGCCGTCTAGTATCATACTGAATGATCGGGACTTGATTACTTCCTCTTTTGGGAGTGCATCTTGTATTTCTGTTATAAGATTATTAACATCAAGATACATTGTCCTTGCAAGAGAATAATCATTTTGGGTAAACAGCACATTTGCTGAAGTGTATTTATCCTTTGCAATTTCAAACTTTTCTATCACAGAATTATCAATCACAATCAATAATACATCATATGTTTGAATTTTGTTACTGATAATATCTATTGACTTGTTAAGATCGTTTTTCAATGCAGTTGCAGATTCTTTAATTTCATCCACATTATCAATTGATATTGTAATTGTCTTTTCAGTAAGATTAAGGACTCTGTCATATGCTAAAATATGAACAATATAGTTACCATCTGCAACCACAGAACTATCATAACTACATCCAAAATTGTTGACATCTTCCAGAACACACATTTCATCAGTGCCATTCAAAAGATATTGAACTCTAAAAACATCTGTTGACAACCCAGATAATACAAAATTAAATGTTGCATCATCTACACTGTAGTTTATGTCATAAATTGGTGAATTTGCATCAACTGTAAAGCTGTATGTGTCGGTCGCATCTTCATTAGCTAGATTTTCCCCAGTTATCTTTAAGGTGACTGTTCCATTTACAGAAAAATTATAATCCAAAGTAGTGACTTTATCAGAATAGCTTACACCAAAAAGCGTTGCATAATTTCCATTGTCTATCTTCAGCTGAACTATTGGCGTCTGCAATAATTCTTCATCACTTGTAATTGTAATTGTTGTAAGACCACCCTTCAGTTTGACAACATTTTCATCAACAATACTTGACTCTATATCAAAAGTAAAAGTTGGACCATATCTTTTTGCTTGCCCCATCACAGTCAAACTAAGCGATGATAAGTTTCCTGCCTTGTCAAGTGCAGCAATCTTAAAATAATAATTTTGGTCCATATTTGGGGAATAGGTGTATGTCGTGTTTGAGGTTGTAAAATAATTAGCTGTCGTTGTAACATTGTCAGTAGTCGAATAATATATTCTATAAACATAAATCCCACTGCCATTGTCATCACTGCTGTTCCAGGTCAATCTTATACTTCCATTTGACATAGAATCTGCAACAACTCCAACAGGTATTTCAGGAGCATTTGTATCATAATATATTTCGGCATAGTCAGTGCTTATCAAATATGGCTCATCCTCACTCATTGCTTGAACATAAACTGTCTTGTCACCACCAGCTGTGGAACAACCATAACTGCTTGTTCCAATATTGAATGAAGAATACAAATATGATGTTCCTGTGACTGTGATCCAGCTTGTGTATGAGCTGTTGTTACAGCTGAATCTAATTTGGTTGACATCACTTGAATATGTGACATTAATATCAGGTGTGTTGTCATTAGTATAATCTTCCCCACCATTTACATCTATATCCAACTCAGGTCCTGTTGTAACAGAAGAAGTAATTACATCACTTATATTTCCAGCCTTGTCAACTGCAACAACTCCATAATAATAACTTTCATCAAATGATTTTGAAGTTGTATCTTCACAAGTAAGAACACTAGATAATGTTGTGCAGATAAGTGTCTGGCCAGAGATTGTTGAAAAATTGCTTGTTGACCTATAAAGCTTATAATTTTGTATTCCACTGCCACTGTCAGTTGATGCAGTCCAGACAGCTGTGACATTTGAGTCAGAATCAATATTCAAATTAATATCTGTTGGAATTGTTGGACCTACAGAATCAATAATTATATTAAAATCTATGTTACTGCTGTTTTCAACATTGTCATAAGCATCTAATGTGGCTTGGAATATGTTTCCATCTCCCCAATCAGCGCTATATAAATGATAATTAAATCCATTATAATCAGAATTATAATCTGCATGAACAACTGCAAGAGTTGGCAAGATAATGTCTAAATCAGTATTTATTTCATCAATTCCTGAAGAACTGTCGCTCATTTTTATTTGAACATAAAAATCATTTGAATCAACATAATATACTTCACTGTCTTCCAGTGCGCCTAAATTACTATAGCTGACAGATGGATCTGTGTTGTCAACATAAAACAACTGCTTGTTAGAAAGAACATCATCTATATTTCCATCATTTCCTGCAGCATCCTCTGCATCAACCAAAAGATAATAATTTCCATCATCAACATCTGTTGTGTCCAAAGATACAATTGTCAAGCTATTGCTGTCAGTTTCGCTCTTATAATTATATTCTGTCTGATAATCATCTTCTGCCCCCACATCAACTAAATAAAGTATATAATGATCAATATATGATCCGCTGTCAGTCGCTGCAGAAAAATCAATATTTGCATCTTGTGCATAATAATAATCATATTCTCCAATGCTATCTAATGAGATTATATTATCAATTGTTGAGCTTGACAGATCGGGCGCAACAGAATCTACCTTTATTGTATCATACATACTTTCATTAATATCATCTGCTATTGTAACAGTATCTGTTCCATTTACTGCAATAACTGGGTTGTCATAGCTGTCAATCCTTGTATTACCATTCAGTTCAACAGAAAAGCTCGCAGAAAAATTGTTACCATCAACATCTGCATTAAAATCAATTCCCTGATTATCTGCATTTGAATAGATTGTTAATAGTAGCTTGTTGTCAACAATGGAACTTGTGTTTGATAATATTCCTGAAACTGATAACCCTCCAACAAGAGTATTATCAAGACAGCTGACATATGATTCTTCAATAGTTATGCTACTAACTGTGTAGGCATAAGCACTTGACAGCAAAAACAGAAAAAAGAAAAATAATATACCATGCAAATATTTTATACTCATAATATTAATCACACAATTTATATTTATTTGTTAAATCTATCTATATATTAATATATAATAAATATAAATTTATGTAATTTTGCATAAGGTAGATTATAATGATCAAAACTATTGAGAAGGATGGCAAAAAGATAGTCCTAATAGGAACTGCACATATTTCTAAGAAAAGCAAAGAACAAGTCAAAGAAGTAATTGAAGCTGAAAAGCCAGAGATTGTTGCAATTGAGCTTGACAGAAACAGGTTTCTTGGATTGATGAACAAAGATAAAGTAAAGCCAAAATTATCTCAGATTTTCAAGACAAAGAAGCCATTTCTATTCCTTTTGCAGTTTATTTTGTCAAAATATCAAAAGAAGATTGCCAGTGACTTTAACATATCTCCAGGAGAAGAGATGATTCAAGCTGTTGAAAGCGCAAAAATGGTTGGTGCAAAGATTCTTCTTGCTGACAGAAACATAAACATTACTCTTGAAAGATTGATGAAAAAACTTACTTTCAAAGATAAGTTGAAGCTTTTATTTGGAAGGATGTCAAAGGAAGATGCTAAAAAGGTCAATATTAACAATCTTCTCAAAGGTGTTGAAGAAAGCGAAGAAACAAGCGAAGAGGTTGATAAGGTCATTCAGCTATTGATGGAAAAGCAGAAGAAGCTCAAAGAGGTGCTTGTTGACGAAAGAGATCAATATATTGCCTACCAATTGCAGATGGTTGAAGCCAACTGCATAGTCGTAGTTGTTGGTGCTGGTCATGTAAACGGGATTGCAAGCAATCTTGACAATAAAGAAATTGATATTAAGAAGCTTGTGAGTGTGAAATGATTTTCTAAAATCACTTTTGGTTAACTCTATAGACAATTCTTTTTCTTGAATTTAATGTATATTTTCTAAAATCACTTGAACTAATATTATAAAAATTTTCATAGATGTTTTTTCTATGTCCTATTGCAACAATAATTATTTTATTATCTTGTAAAAGATATATTACTCTAAAATTACCTATATGTAAGCTTCTTTTATCAGATAATGAATTAGATAATGGTTTACCAAGCTCGGGATTTTCTCTTAATTGCTTTAATTTCTTTAAAATTTGAAGCTTTATAGCCATATCCAATTTTTCAAGATATTTCAAAGTTTTAGAAAAAAAGTAAATTTCAAATATCATCTTCAAGACCTAATTGTTTTATAGCTTCATCAAAAGGGATACACTCTCCTCTTTCAAAAGCTTTCTCAGCTTCTTCACAGACCTTAAGATCTTCAAGCAACTGCAGGTCTCTTAGTTTATCTAAAAAAGACTTTTTTGCAACCTTATCCCATTTAAGTTCAGGATATTTTTTCATGTGATTATAAAGCTCCTTAGATACATTCAATGTTATATTAACCACATAAATCACCATATATAATTAAACAACAATTAATTTATAAAACTGCACACTACATTGCATTCAATCTTCTTATTCTTTCTTCTATTGGAGGATGTGTTGAAAATAAGTTTGCCAAGCTTCCTGCCTTCAATGGATTTACTATGTAAAGATGTGCTGTTCCTTTTGTCGCATTCTTTAATGGTTGGCTGTACTTTGAAATTTTCAGCAAGGCATCTGCTAAACCCTTTGGGTATCTTGTGATTCTTGCAGCACTTGAATCAGCTAAATATTCCCTACTCCGTGATATTCCCAGCTGTATCAACATTGCAATCAATGGAGCAATAATCACTAAAACAATTGCAATAATTATTCCAATCATGCTTCCCTTATTGTCGTTATCTCCACTTGCACCGCCCCATAAAAGACCTCTCAAGGCAATGTCAGAAACAATAGAAATAATTCCAAACAAGACAGAGACAATTGTCATAACCTTGACATCTCTGTTCAGGATGTGGGACAGCTCATGTGCTATAACACCTTCAAGCTCCTGTCTGTTCATAATTTCTAAAATCCCAGCAGTCACAGCAATGCTTGCGTGCTTAGGATCTCTTCCTGTAGCAAAAGCATTTGGAGATTGATCCATTATTACATAGACTTTTGGCTTAGGTATTCCTGAAGCAATTGCAAGACCTTCAACAACATTGTGAAGATGCATATATTTCTTAGGATCAGCCTCCTTTGCACCGCTTGTAAAAAGGACGATTTTATCTCCTGCAAAATAACCAATCAATGCATAGATGATTGCAATAACTCCAGCAATAAAAAGTATTCCATAGCCTGCAAGAGAGAAGATAACCTTAATGGCAATTGCAATCAAGAAGATCAGAGCAAAGAATATCAAGAATAAAAAATAGGTCTTGAAATTACTTTTTATGATTTCATTCTGGAAGTCTAATCTTCCACCCGCTTGTAATTTATCTTTTGTTTTTACAATCATACCTAATCACATCATTAAATTAAAATATTAATAATTAATTAAAGCAACAAAGTGATTAAAAAAATATTTATTAGAATATTCTGCTTTCCCTTCTTGGAAGCCTGAAACCATAAACCCTTGTCTTTTGAAGCAATCTATTCATTATAAGATTAATCTCTTCAAGCTTAAGCCTTGACCTCATGTCTGCCTCTATAAGGACAGAAGGGTAGGTGTATTTCCTGTTGAAGCAGGAGATTGACGCAACATTATTGACAACCTCTTCTGCAAACTTATGCAGTGACAATCCAAACTCTTTAAAGTAAGCAAACTCAATCCTCAATGGATAATCTTGATTAGAAAGCTTTGCATAGCACACATAAATATTATTTCTTATAGCTTCAGGAAAATCCTTAAGAACAGGGTGTTCATCTGGCTTGCTTGAATAATTGAAAACACAGGTTCTTTGATTTTCATCAAGAAGACAAAACACAACAAAAGAATCATAAAGATCATTCTGTATGCTTTTGCCTTTGTTGATTTCAAGTTCATCCTTTAGAATGTTATAAAATCTGTTTGCCCTGCAGTCCTCAACACAGCCAACCAAATAACATTTCTTTTCCTTTGCAAGATTGAATAATTCTATAAATTTAGTTATCAATTTATCATAGCTTTTTCTTGAGGGACATTCCTTTGTCGGCTTGTTAAGGTATTGAGGTATTATTGATCCATCCAATATCATAAAATCAAGCTTGCTCTTTTGTCCAAGAATTAATGAAGCTAAGGATATTTCTTTGTCAAGTCGCAGGATTGATGAGTTCCACATTATTTCTTCTAAATCTAAAGCAGATGTTGTAAGATATGGTCTAGCAAGATTATAAACTCTTGGAAAATATTCTGCCTTATCAAGCTTCCCATCAGAATAGTTGAAGACAACTCCCACTTCCTTGATAATCGTCACATTTGCAAAATTAAGTTGCTTTGTTACAAACCCAGAATCAACCCCTGCAAAAGATTTGCTCTGTTTTTCTATTGGATTAATCTGATTGATTATTTTTTCTTCTTTACAATGAGGACTCTCAATCAATATATAATTAGCTAACTTCAATCTTTCAACAGCTGATTGACTTGCCTTTGTTGTGTTAAGCATCTGATCTACTATCCAATCAAGATTATTGTCAACAGAAAGATTTTCTTGCATAGTCACACCATAAATTAGTTTAATAAGATATATAATAGTGCAAATTATTTAAAATATAATATAGTTGCCCTTCAAATCAAAATTAGTCCAAAAACCTAAAATTAGTTGTTTAAGATAATGGGGCTCTGTCCAGTTTACCTCATAAACCTGGTGGGTTATGCCCCATCACCTATCGGCCAGTTTTTTATTGTCATTTTCTCCTATCCTTTTATGCTCTTACTACCTATCTATCATCTCCTGGATGACTCCTACTTGGATGCACCCTAATAGGTTCACCCTGAAATCTCAATCCAATATATATGAAACTAGCACAGTATTTATTAATTAACTAATTGATTATGTGCAAAAAAATACATTTTACTCAATTATATTGTAACATATAAAAAAACAAGTGAAAAAAAAGCATTAAAGAACCAATTAATTAAAACAAGTTAAGTTTTGTGAAAGAAATAAGTAAAAAGGTCAACCATAGAAGATTGGCCTTTTGGAAAGCAATCTATTGAGAGTAAGCTTCATTCTTGGCTTACCCTTTGTTTCATCCTCAATCATATGCACTAAAGAAGCAACTGATTTAAGATCTTGCTTTCCTGTCTCTCTAAATCTAATCTGAAATTTATGTATTGACTTTTCCTTAGGCCCAACAACAATGATATACGGTACCCAGTCCTGCTCAGCAGTCAGGACCTTCTTAGATGTACTCTCAACCCTATCATCAATATCAACTCTAATTCCATGACTTTCAAGCTGCTCAGCAACCTCTTTAGAAAACTCAATCATTTCATCATTTATTGGAAGAAGCCTTACTTGTGTTGGAGACAACCAAACAGGAAGCATTGCTCTTTCCTTCTTTAATGCTGATTCTAATATAGCATACATCCATCTTTCAATAGATCCAATAGATGAGTGTGTAATTATACAGCCCTTCTTCTTGTTATCTTTGTCAACATAATTAATCCCATAAGTTGCAGCATCCTTGACATCAAGCTGAACTGTGCTTAACTGCATATTCCCATCAATAGAATCAATAAACTGGAACTCATTCTTTATTGCCCAATAGTGTTTCATGTCAGAAAGAACTTCAACAAATGCAGGTGTCTTCGAATATTTTACAAGCTCCATAATCTGATCTTTATGCTTCTTATAAAACTCATCTACAATCCTGTACACAACACAATATTGAATTCCTGTGCTATTTGCAAAGTCGCTATATGCCTTGTGAAGTGTTTTGTATTCCTCAAATCCACCCATTATATCTCCACAGAAGCAATGTATATCTGGCATGGTAAATGCCCTTAATCTTCTTAACCCAGACAATTCTCCACTCTGTTCATACCTAAAGCTGTCTGAAAATTCATAAACTCTAACAGGCAACTGTCTATAGGAAATATTTGTTTTCTTAAGCATTTTGAAAAGACCAAAATCTCCAGCAAACCTAAGAACAAATTCTTTGTCATCATCAGCTCCAAACACCCTATAGTGTTTTTGATGGAAGCTTGATGCCTGTTCATTAATTTCCTTATCAGACCAATCATATATCAATGGTGTTTTAATTTCAACACAATTAAGTTCTTCCAAAGCAAAATGCTCTATCCAGTTTTTCAGCATATTAAAAATGAAAACACCTTTTGGATAAAATTGAAAATGTCCTGAATCAGAAGCAGAAGGATATCCAACAAACTCCATTCTCTGCATTGCCTTTATTGAAGGTGGTTCTGCACCTGATGTCTTTTTCAACTCCTCTGAAACAATGTATTTTTTCAAATCAGGATATTTCTGAAGTATTGGTATATTAACAGAATCTTTGCTGTCAAGATCAAGCGGATGCTCATTGCCATCTTCTTCAAGTATAAGATACTTGCTTTTGATTCCGCTAACAACATCCTCTCTTGTGACTTTCTTTTTATCTGCATCTTTGCTTGCAGTTATTTCTCTGCTAAGCTCTGCCAAAGGATGCCCCTTACATTTCAGCTCAAACTCCTTGTACCATCCAAATGGAGCTCTAACAACTTTTTCACCTTTCCCTTCAAGCAATTCCTTTGTCTTCTTCAAGATTGAAATTGCATTTTCTGGCTTAGATGGTTTTTTTCCAAACAAAAGATGAACAAAAGGGTAAAGCACAATATTTTCTGCATGAACTTGAGAATTCACACTAATTATTTCATCAGAAAGCTTTTGTGAAACATCATCCGTGTTTTTATCATCTTCCTGTTCAAATGAACAAAATACAATCAATGGATTCTTAATAGATTCTTCAAGCTTCTTAAACTCATCAGTAATTTCTTCAGCAAATTTTGTTTTTGATTTTGCCTGACATTTCAAATAATCAGAATGCACTAGTAATATATTCATTTACATCTCCTCCACACTATAATACCACAATAGTGTCTTCCAAGCAATTAGATTACACTAAGCATTAGTTGTCCAGAAGCTTTGCTCCATAGGTCTGGGCGTCTGCATCACATATTTTTATTTTTGTGCTTGGCGCCTCAATATACAACACATTATCCTTCTCAAAGTAAATGTTTATTGTGTCTGTTATCAGCCTGAACTTTCCACCCTTTGATTTTAATATTTCATCATATACAAGTTTCAGGTTTGATGAAGGAATAATTATATCAATCCCTGTCTTTCTGCCATTAATCCTTTGAGAAATATCATTTAGGTCAATTGTTCCTACAACATTGAATTTAAGCACAAACTCTTCAATGCCAAATGATGTTATAAGTTTCTGCATAAACTCATAGGATTTATCTGCAGTCTCAAAGATATATGTTCTATAGGCTCTGTATTTTTCAAAAAGCTTATCACCAGTCTTTATTTCTTTGTAGAAATAATCCATCTCTTCTTTGATATTAACAAAAGCAGCATCCATCTTTTTGTACAGAGAAATAAGCTCTCTTTTCTTGATTTCATCCTCTATATTCTGCTCAAGGTGTGAGTTTCTTTCCTGGAGATCATTTATCCGTTTAATATCATCTGACAGGCCTCTAAGGATTTCAGCCAATGGCTTATAGAGTTCCTGCACCTTGTTTGTTCTATAGAGATTCTTGTTTACAGAATCAAATATTTTTTTCACTTCTGAATTAGCATTTGCTTCAGGCATACTATCACCACAAGTACCCATTAATTATATAACTAAAAGTAAAACAATTATTAAATGTATTGGTTGAGATGCAAATCTAATTGCATTATTATTGTTTGTCTTTTATAACTTTCAGATTTTTAATAATAAAATCACAATAATAATCAAAATGCTCTAATTTTCTAAAGATCATTTGGTCAAGGTTTTTAAAATCACTTTCTTTCTCTTTTAACTTTTTCTTGAATTTCGCGAAATCAAATGTTAGTTTACTATATTTCAATTTCTGCTCAATAATATTATATATTTCAGAAGTCATCTTAATTCCTTTTTTTTCCAAGATAAACCATAAATCATAAACATCTCTTGCACTGTTTCTTGTCATAATTGCCCTTACCTTTTCTGCCAACACTTCTTGCAAATCCATTCCTGAAACAATAACTACTGGAAAATTATATGCAGGAAAATCTAATGTGCATGGAGTTGGATTTAAAATAACCCTTTCCCTCAAGCTGAGATCTACATCTACATAGCAAATGCTTTTAGGGGTTGTATATAATGGGCCTATCACATTTACTTTTATTGAAAAGCCAATTCCCTTCATAAGACTGTTCAACTTACAATCACAATCAATATCATCAAGCAACTTCAGCTTATTTTTGATTTTTTTCATCATATCTTTAGATAATTCATCAATATTCTTATTTTCAGAAGATGCTATTGTGAAATCAAGATCTGTAGAATATCTATCTAAACCATGAAAAAACCAAAGATATGTTTCCCCTTTAAAAACAAGTGGATAGTCTGACAAGGCAATTAGTATTGCTGTCTGGATATAATGCTTTTCCTGTTGATATGGCTTAAGCCCCCTTATAGAAGATAACTCTATCAACTGATTTTTAGTTAACATCAGATATCACTTTTTTAACTTTCTTTGGATACAATTTGCAATAGTTATTAACTAATTTCCAATTTAGTTTTGACTTGTATTCTTTAATCATGTCTTTTGTATATAAATTATAGTAGATTCCATCTAATACAGCCTTTTCAGGTGTAGCAATATAGGCATAACTGCTTTCAAGAGAATATTTTTTAAATCCAAAAAATAATTTTGAAGTTATCTTGTGATATTTTATTTCTACTGATTTTAAGTATTTGTTGTTTATGGTGGTCACACAAGTTGTTGTAGTTGGGATTTGAGTTATAATGTGATGAAAATATAATGCAGAAGACAACGAAATATAGGCTGGCTCTATTAGTTGCGTTCCCAATATATAATCATCTGTGGTGAACACAACTCTCCCAAATATTTTTTTAGCCAAACCTTTCTTAATTAATCTATTAATATAAACATTTGTAATGGCTGGCTTTGTAGAAATAAGCTTTGATAACTGAAGCGTAGAATAAACCAATCGCCTAGAGTTAACTACTTTTTCCTTAATTTCATATAAGTTCATCGTCATCCCAATATAACAAATTTGTTATATATGAATGACGCAACCCTTTTAAAAAGCAATTCTTTTGAATTTTTATAAATAGTTATTATTTTCCACCAATTATCTTACGATAAGCCATATAGGTTGCAATTGATCCTTGCGATGCAGCTGTTACAATCTGCTTAAGCTCTGAGGCATTTGTGCAGTCACCTGCAGCAAATATTCCATCAATATTTGTTTTTTGATCTTTGTCAACAATAATAAATCCATTCTTATCTGTTGATATTTCTAATTTCTTGATAAGTTCTGTGTTTGGTACTGAACCTATCTCTATGAACAGGCCATCTGATTTTATTTTGCTGTTATCATTAAGGACAATTTCTTCAAGTTTGTTTTCTCCAATCAACTTTGTTATTTCCTTTCCATAAAGCACCTTGATGTTCTTTGCCTTCTCCAAAAGTTCAATCCAGGCGGGCTCTGCCCTTAGCTTCTCTCTCCTATAGATAAGATTAACCTCAGTTGCAATCTCAGAAAGATAAAGCGCAGAAGTCACTGCAGCATTTGATCCTCCAACAATACTTACCTTCTTGTCTTTGAAAAACCCACCATCACAAGTTGCACAATAGCTGACACCCTTACCTACCAATCTGCTTTCATCATCAATGCCTAATGTTCTTCTTGTCATTCCTAATGCAAGTATGACAAGCTTTGCCTTGACAGTCCTTTGATCAGAATTAACAATAAAATAATCTTTTTCTTTCTTGATGTCAACAACCTTTTCATAAAATACAGGAACATTAAGATCAGCTACCTGCTCAAACATTCTCTGCATAAGCTCCATTCCGGATATTTCTTTAAAACCAGGATAATTACAAATCTTATGAGCCATTGATGCTGTTCCTCCAAAGCCATCGCTGATAACAGCAGTATGCATAAGGTATCTTCCAGCATAGATTGCAGCACCCATTGCCGCAGGGCCTCCGCCAACAATGACAACATCAAACAATGTTTTATTTTTACTCATAACAATCAAACAATTATAGTATAGAAATTGTTTAAAATATATTTAAAGCTTATTGAAAAAATAAAAATTAACAATTGGCTTGTAATTGATGTAAAAAAAAGAAAAGCGAGATGCATATTAACCAAAGCCGGCTAATTGCACGCTAGCCCAGCGAAACTGGCTATGCATCTACTTTCAGATTTAGTTTAGACTTAAGCTCTCTATATCTGTTCCTGATTGTTACTTCTGTCACTCCTGCAACATTAGCAACTTCTTTCTGTGTCCTTCTCTCTCCAATCATTAACGCAGCTATATAAACAGCTGCTGCTGCAACGCCTGTTGGACCTCTTCCAGATATCAATCCAGAACTAATTGCCTTCTTCACAATCTGCTTTCCTTTCTCTTCAACAGTTCCTGACAATCCCAAAACAGAAACAAATCTTGAAATATAGTATGTTGGATCTGTCAATGGAACTGCAATGTCAAGCTCTTTAACAATAAATCTGTATGTTCTTCCAATCTCTTTCTTTGTTAAACCAGATGCTTCTGCCATTTCATTCAATGTCCTTGGAATATTGTAAGTTCTACAGACAGAATAAAGAACAGCCGCAACAACTGCCTCAATTAATCTACCTCTTATCAATCCTTTCTCAACTGTCTTTCTGTAAAGCAGAGCAGCCGTCTCAACTAATGAGTCAGGAATATTAAGATATGATGCAACCCTTCTTAACTCAGTCAATGCAATTGAAAGATTTCTCTGCATGGAATTTGAAATTGATGACCTTTTATGCCATTTAATTAATCTGTACATCTGCGCCCTTGACTTTGTTGATAATTTATTTCCTCTAAGATCTCTTCCTGATCTTTCAATCATTGTTTCAAGGCCTTTGTTTATTTTAACAAACTTCATCGGAGAACCTGTTCTTGCCTGCTCTGGTTTCTGAGACTGGTCAAAGCTTCTCCATTCTTTTCCCATGTCAACCATATCTTCATTAACAACAACATGGCATTTCTTACAGACATACTCTCCTGTTCTTGTATCTTTATAGACTGATTCACTACCGCATTCTGGACATTTCATAGTCATCTAATCCACCTCTAATTTTTCAAACGCTTTGCCTTAAAATTAGCTTTCTTTAATTCAAGATTACTAAAACAAAAATTATCTAACTTATCATCTCCAAAAAGTGAAAATCACAAATAATAAAGCAAAGTTATTTAAAACTATTTACATAATATATGGCTGACGAGATATTTAAACCTTTCGGCAGTTTTCCTTCCTAAGTTGCATGGCCGCACAAACTTTTAAGCATTTTTATATATAGACACATCATATTAAAAGCAAAAAGGAGACTTCAATGTGACAGAAAATTTGGAAGAAATTGGGAAAATAACACATTTTTTTGACAAAATTAATGTTGCTACAATAAAGTTAATCAAACCACTCTCTGCTGGCGATACAATAATAATAAAGGGCGCAACAACATCATTTGAACAAAAAGTTGAAACAAGCAAATTAACAGGGTCAACATAAGCTCTGCAAAGCCAGGCGAGGAAATTGGAATAAAAGTAATAGACATCTGTATAGATCAAATGATATTGTTTACAGAAAGGTCACTCCATACACAGACTATGCCAACTGCGCAACCTCATCAAGTTTCTTAAAATTAATCACACTGCTTGTAAGTGTAGGCCTAAGAAGAAGCCTTAATGGATCTCTCTGAGGATATCTCACAACAGCATCATTGTCAGAAATCAGATCTATTTCTACCTCATACAATTCATCATTTGCAATATCTGACTTACTTTCAGCACTTATAACATGATAAAGCATAGAATTCTTGTTAAGCACAGACAATATTTCCTTTCCTGCGATGTTATCTGCAAACAATTCAGGCATTTCTGGAATAACTACAAGCAACTCATCTTTGAAATTAAGTGCAATGGTTTTCAAGACACTCAAAACATAATAAGAATATAATGGATCTGAAACATCAATCTTAAGTATCTTAGAAGAACCAATGTGTTTATATCTTGTTTCTAATATCTGCGAAAGATCCATTTCTCCAAATCTATTGTCAAACTTCTTGCTTATCAATGCTAATCTTGACAATATTCTCTGCTTTTCAAATCCAGTCAGATCATCATTAAGCTCAACAGTAATTATCTTCTTTACAAGGTCATTCATAGTAACTAGATCGGAATATTGCTTTTTAATCACATCCATAGCAATGCCTGTGAACTTAAAAATATCTAAAAATGCAGCAACAGGCACTGAACTCAATGGTATTTTAATATCAAAATAACCTATTGGCTTTGTAGGAAATCCAAATGCATCCATATTCAGATTATAATCCTTGATAACAGACAAATTCTGCTGAGGATATGCTAAACTTACAAAGAAATTTGAATTATCAAAAACAACAACTGTTCTTGATTGTATTAAATAATTTTCACAAATTAATTTTACTGCAAATAACCTTTCATCTCTTGTGCCTCCAAATACTCCAGTATATCTCATATTTTCCAAGGTTGTTGTAATTGCAAGATTGTTCTTCCTACCCAATATCAATTTATCCACAGAAGTAAATGTTGCAAAGTCAAAGGCAGGTGGTAGATTAACAATAACCTTGAGCACACCAGGATCTGAAAAGAAATAATTCTTTGCATCATCTGAGCTAAGCTTCAAGGAAATTAACCTAATATCATATGACTTTATTATGCTGATAATTGAAGTGGTGATCTTATTTAGCTCTTGTATCTTTTTGTCAATATTATATGCGAGCGTAGTTGTATCTACATATTCAGTATCAGAGTTAAGAATCAAATACTTGTAAGTGTTCTTTTCTCCAGCGCCAATATGCTTATGATAAAGAATTACATTATATGGCAATGTCTGTGCAAACATCTCTGAATCGCCATATGCTGAGAAAACCTTGTATACTTGAAGAAGTGCACTTTTCTGATCTCTTGCTCTTAACATGGTCACTAGAATGTCCTCTTTGTAAAGTAATGTTAGCTCTTGATTACCATAACTTCCTTGAAACAGCGTGTTCCAGCTAGCTAATGAATCCATAAATCACACAATTTATATATTTTTTTCAGCTTTCACCTATCAATACTTAAAACAAAACATTTAAAATCATTAATATCCAAATTCTGTTAGGAAAGAATTGATGATTGAAAATGATTGACAAAAAAATAATTAGTGAAACAATAAGCGAATTGCTGAGCGCAAATGTGGATAAAGAAACAATATTTTCAACATTGCGTGACATAGGTGCAGAAGAAGGAGATATTATTGAAGCCTATGATGCGCTAAGTAATGGCAAAAAAGAACAAATACCTCAAAAGAAAGAGCAAGATATACAGCCAGCACCAGAAAAAAAAGATATTAAAAAAATAAGCATAGATGATGAATTCATCAATCCAAAAAAAGGAAATATTACTGAAATTGACAAGCAAGATATTGAACTCAAGAGTACAACCAAAGCCGTTGAGACAATAAACAGTTCACATGACAGCTATTCACAAGAAATCAAGCCATCAATTGAATCAGGTAATAATAAAATAATCTTTGATCAGCTTGCAGAACTTGATTCTAAAATTGGAGAAATAAAAGCACAGATAAATGGCTTGACAAAAATAATGAAAGATATCCTTGAAGAAAGCAGAAACATTCTTAGTAAGTTAAGTTAATGTAATCCGCCACCAGCCCCGCCAAACAGGCTTGATAAATCTCCAAAACCCATATCCTTCTGTTTTCTCTTTATTATGAATCCTGTGATTATTGCAATTGCAAGCAATGCCATAACAATATACACCCAAAACATCGTAATTGCATCAAGTGAAAAATATAAAAATACTACAAAGAATCCCAAAACTATAAGATTCCATCTTGTTGGTAAAAATATAAAATAAGCTGCAAGTGCCAATGCAGAAAATATGTTTAAATTATACTGTGCACAAATGAACATCACAAAAATCATTGCAATAAAGCTTAGTGTATCCATGATTTACCTACTACTTTTTTACCTGCAACATCTTTTTGAAGTCAGATCCATATATCCAATAGATTATCACAAATATTGCCACAAGCCAAACAAGCTTTGGAAATCTGAAAAAAATAAGATATATGATAAAAAGAGTCACTAGAACAGCAGCTGTTGCATTTGCAACCTTGCTCTTGCTCCAAGTATAGATTGATAATGTAAAAACTATTAGGAATACAAGCCACAATGCATCTTGAAGTGCTGTTGCTAATAACATATTATTTCTCTTTTATTTTGCTTTCCTATCATTTGCTCTTATTGAAGGTCTATTCTTTTCTGTGCCTTCTCCTTTTGCAATTATTCCTCTATTACGCTTTCCTGCGCTTGTCAAACCTCTATACACTCTTCCTTTCATCTTTGGAGATGTTATCCAATTTATTTTTCTGTCTGCAATTATACTTGGGTGGTTAGGATCAATAAGAATAACCTCAAAATATTTCTGAAGTCCATCTTCTCCAACAAAATATGAATTTAAAACCTCTAAATTTGGGAACTTCCTGTCTGCCTTCTGTTCAGCCATTCTTTGTATGGAAATTCTTCTTGTAAGCTTGTTGACACCCATTCTCAATGGCCTTCTTCCTCTATTTGGTCTTCTCATTAGCCCAGAACCTTTTCTTACTTTAACAAAGGCAACTACAAAACCTTGCTTTGCTTTATATCCCAATTCCCTTGCCCTCGGAATATTTGTTGGCTTTTCAATCTTAATTACTGCACCGTCCTTTGCCCTGTAAGAAATAAGCTTGTTTGAATAAAGCTTTTTATAGTTGTAATTTTCATCTTTTGACTTGTGATATTCCTTCTGAATTGTGTTTTTTATATAGTTCATTGCTGTTGTCATAAATACACCTTTTTTATTTTTTAGCATGCATATATATTAAATGTTGCTTTCATCATTATATGTAATTATTAACCAAAACATTTATATAGTATTAGTCAAAATAAGCAATATCCTTGCTTATCTTAATAAAAATAATTAAAATTTTGTTTATAGGGGTGTACCTGATATGAAGTTCTTCTCTTCAAGAAAGGACATGATTAACACAATTGTGATCATTGCCATAATTGTGCTTGTTTTTGGAATTAGTTTATATTTCATCAGACCAATCCTGCATTTATTCACACAGACAGAAAGCGCAAAGAGGTTTATTCTTAGCTATGGCATCTATGGACCAATTATTCTGCAAGGGCTCTTTCTTTTTCAGACAATCTATGCTGTGATACCATCAACTCCATTGGTAATAATTAGCGGATACATTTATGGTCCTGCCCTTGGGCTTCTATATTCAATTATAGGAACAATACTTGGCGCATTGCTTGCATTTGGGTTGGCAAGAATAATTGGAAGGGCTTTTGTTGAAAAGGTTGTTGACAAAAGAATCATGGAAAAATTTGATTATCTTAATGATGAAGATATTACAATCCCTTTGTTTGTTCTTATGTTGATACCAAACCTGCCACATGATTTTTTTTGTTATATGGCTGGACTTACAAAAATAAAGTTAAGGACTTACCTGTTTATTGTTGCTGTTGGCCGTTTGCCAGCTACACTTATAACAGTTCTATTTGGCAATGAACTTGCAAAAATGAACATCTTCATGACAATAATTGCAATATTGATATCTATAATTGTAACTATAATATTCTTTATCTACAGAAAGCATGTCGAAAACACAATATCAAACCATCTTAAGAGAATTCGCAAGAAATAATAATTTGCAGTTTTTCTTTTGGATTGAACAACAATTGCATGTCAACACTCTTTCCGGATTAAACCGCTTTCTTTTAGAAAGGGATTAATGGACTCTGCGAGATTTGAACTCGCGACCTCATCGTTGCGAACGATGCGCTCTACCAGCTGAGCTAAGAGCCCATTTGTCAGTTAAATAAAAAAGATAATGGTCCTGCCCAGATTCGGACTGGGGATCTTCGCAATGTGAATGCGACGTCATAACCGCTGGACTACAGGACCTTGCATCAACAAATAAATTAGAGTGAAACAATTTATAAAAGATTTTCTTTTGTTAAAAACCAAGCCCTATTCTAATAAATTCAATTGCCCATGCCAAGGTTATCAACCCAAGCAATGTTGTCAGAATCTTGACAAATGTCTTTCCAATAAACTTTTTGAAAACAACAGACAAGCAAAGCAAAAGCCCAGTAAATGCAAGAACAGTAAAGACAGCCGCTCCAGTAACCAATCTTCCATAATCATGCGTTGAAAGAATTATTGCCATTATACATGCAGGGCCTGTCAATAACGGTGTTGCAATTATTGTTGCAATTGCCTTTGTTGAATCTCCATCTTCAGAATCAATATGAGACGCTGTCTTTCCCCACACCATATCTAAACCCAAAAGCCCAAGAACAATCCCGCCAGCAACCCTGAAGCTATTTATGTCTGTGCTGAATAATTTCAAGACATTTTCCCCAAAAATAATGAAAAGCAAAGAAATCCCTGCTGCTAAAAATATTGCCAATGTTGCAATCTTCAACCTCTTCATTTTATCATATTTAGAAGTAGCTACAAAGAACACTGCAAAGCTCAAAAATGGATCTATAATTACTACAAACAAAACAATAAGCTGAAAGAATTCTGCCAACATATAATCACATAGTTAATTGGTAAAAGAAAAATATTTAAAATAGATGTTCTACCATAACATATCAAACTACAAAGGAGGATTATCATGTCACCAAGACCAACTATGAAAGTAAAAACATTTCCATTATCAGGAAAGTCAAAAAGATCAAAGACAACAGGAGTAAGTGAACGATCATCTCAAGGGAAACAATCAGGATATGATCGTTTTATTGCAAGAATAAATAATCATTAATTAAGTTTTATTAAAATTAGTGATAATCAAAAATAGATATATTAAAAATGGTCCTGCCCAGGTTCGAACTGGGGACCTCCACAATGTCAATGTGACGTCATAACCGCTAGACCACAGGACCTTCTATATTTAATAAAGATAGGAAATGTTTATATTTGTTAAGCTATTGCTTATTTTTAAAAACCACTTCAAAACTTAGCTCAAGAACATTATTGCTAAAGTTTGCTTCTAAGGTATCTTGCTTTATCTTCATCTTGAACCAAAACTCCTTGAAAACAGATCCCTCTGTGTTTGCAACAACAAGACAATTTCTTGTATCATCAACATCAAACCGCACCCCATTTATTTCAGAAGGAAGATACATTGTCAGATAAACCTTGTCTTTGTCAACAACAATATTGTCTAAATTTTCAAAGACATCCTGCTCATCACCATCATCTCTTGCAACTTGAAGATTTATGCAAAATGGAATATCTTCGTCCATTATTTTTAATTGAAAAATATTTCTAAGAGCATCTCTCAAGACATCAAAACCAATATTATTACCTACAGAGTTCATTTAAACCACCCAATCTTCTTTTGGTAAAGTTCTTTCATAATATTATCAATTGTCTTCCATTCAGTTCTTGCAAATTCTGGAAGCTGCTTATTTTTCAAAATAAATTCCTTAAGATAATCTATTGTTCTTGGATCAGAAGAATATCCTGAAATATCAGGCCCAACAAGCTGTTCCAAAAGTTCGTCTCTTGTAACTTTTGCAATTATTGATGCACAGGCAACAGAGATATGATTAAGATCTGCCTTATGTTCTGATTTGAATTCATATTTTCCTAAGGGCTTACCTTGCAATACAAGATTGTTCTCAATTCTCTTCCTAAACTTTTTTGGATCGGTATCTGGTGAATCTACTATCAAAGTATCAATCTCTGATCTTATAGAAGACAAGAGACCGGCAATCTTCTGTGCTTCAATCTCATTAAGAGAATATTTTTTCATTAAAATATTAAGCTCCTCCGCAGGAACAACAACAAGCTTATATTCAACAGATAGTTTTTTGATAATTTCAACAAGCTCTTCCCTCCTCTTAGGTGTCAAAAGCTTAGAATCTTTGACTCCTGCTTCTTTAAACTCCTTTTCCTGTGATTTCTTGATTACAGAGATGGCTAAAACCATTGGACCAAGAACACAGCCTCGTCCTGCTTCATCAACACCAGCAATAAGCTTATCTTTGATTTCTGTCATGCCTGTCAATAAGATTATACAGAGAAAGGATTATATAAATGACTATACTTATAATAGATATTAAGAAGGTGAATTTATGCCAAGACCAGGAAAAAGATCAAGCAAACTACAATTATCTTTAGGTTTAGATGTAAAGCCAATTCAAAAAACAAAAATACTTGAAAAAGGCACAATCTATAAAGATAAAATCAATAAAGATGACACACAAAATTTAATGAAATTAGATAACATGTTCCATGATAAAAATAAATTGGCTGATGCTGTTTATATTGGAAAAAAACTGTTAAAATCATATGGCCCAACAATATTTGCTTTAACAAAATTAGAAGATATGAAGTTATATGCAATTGGGTTAAATAAAAATCAAATAGATCACATTAATAAAATCAGAAAATAAAGCAATTTAAAAGCATTTACTCTATTAATTATTATATTATACTAAATACAGGTGAAAATATGCAAGGAATTATAATGAGCCAAAGAAGAGGCAAAAATACACAGCACACAACACAGTTCTTAATAAAAATAAATGATGAAAAATATAATAGCAAAGCAAGCGTTATGCCTTTGCTTGGGAAAAAGCTTGTCTATAAGACAATTGGAGATAAGGTAATAAATGGAAAAATCATTGCTGTTCATGGAAATAAAGGAATTGTAAGGGCAAACTTCGAGAAAGGATTGCCAGGAACTGCAATTAGTGAGAAGATTGACATTAAATAGATTGATCTTCTTTCTTGTCTTCTTCTGATTCAATTTCACTGAATTTTTTAAGCTTGTCAAAAGTCAATTGCTTGCCTTCTGATGGCTTTTGAAGATTATCTTCCAAGGTGTTTGCTATTGTTGGGTTTTCAACAGCTGGCTTTGATTCAGCTTCTTTTTTAATATCATCAATCTCTTTATAGACAATATCATTGTCCTTAACTACAGGTTCTTCTATATTTTCTACAGCTGGCAATTGTTCTTGAGAAATATCTTGAACTGATGGTTGCACAGGCGTCTGTGATAAGGATGGTCTAACAATAAAATTATCTATCTTCTTCTGTGGGGTTTCATGTTCAGAGGCGATCTTCTTATCTTCTTCCTCTTTTGCCTTGATAACATTCATGTCTGCCTTTGGCACTGATTTTTTTAATCTTCTTAATGTTGGATTTTCTGTGGAAAAAAACCATGTGCAAAACTTAAGAACAGCAAATAATACAAGCGCTACAAGAATAAATCCAATTATTGTCTGGGTCAAAGTATGGTTTTTAAGACCTAAAATAACAATAACTATTGCCAAAACAATTGCAACAATTGCTAATTTTATGTTTTTATATATCAACATACGGTTTCACAATCTATTATATATTTTTTGTAATATACTATATATATAGTAACTATTTTAAAACATCTTATTTTTAAAATATGTAGGCGAGAGTAAAATGAACAAAGAAAAAATATTTAGCATTACTAAAGAAAATGTTAAAAAAAAGCTTGAACAAGCAAGCCAAAAAATAATTTGCTATTCACAAATGAATGAAAAATCACAACCGTTGATTAATGAATTGTTTGAAGAGCTGAGAGTAATTACAGATCAATGTTATCCAACTGCTGAGATGTATCTTACGATCAAGCAATACTGTGAAATGTGTTTACTTAATGATATTACAGCTACAGCTCTTGAAAGGATTAAAGTTTCTCAAGACAACATACAAAAGATTTTAAATATTGAAAATAATGGAATTAGCATAGACAAAAATAACGAAGATAAAAAGATTATCCAAGATCTTGCAAACTGCATTCTTGAACTAATAACTATCAAAGAAAATATTGATAATGTCATCAATAATATTCTTGAAAAAAATTATCCTAATTTCTACAAGATTGCTACACCAACAATTGCATCTAAGATGCTTGTAATTTCTGGATCTATTGAAAGATTAGCTGGATTTCCTGCATCCACGATTCAGCTGTTAGGTGCTGAAAAATCTTTCTTTAAGGCAATTAAGCTAAAAAGGAAAACGCCTAAGTATGGTGTTATTTATAATCATCCATTGCTGATTGAACTGCCAGATAAGGAGAAGGCAAGGTTTGCAAGATTCCTGTCTGCAAAAATATCTTTGGCTGTAAAGGCAGATGCTGATGGGAAAGATATTTCCAAGATTTTAATTGATAAAATAAACAACAAAATAAAAATGATTAAAAATGATGTTCAAAAACATAATTACAAGAAATAATGATGTTTGCACCAAAACTATTAATGGCAAGATAGAAATTTGGGATCCATTTCATTCAAAGATAGCTGCTGGCATCAAGAAAGGAATCAAGCTTCCTGATATTAAAGATGATGCAATTATCCTGTATCTTGGTGCTGCTGAAGGATATACAATTTCACACATATCAAACCTTTGCAGGAATGAAACAATTATTGGCTTGGACATATCTCCAATAAGCATGCAGAAGCTATATATTTTAGCAAAGGATAGAAACAATTTAGTGCCAATACTTGCAGACGCCAACAAGCCAGAGGAATATAAGGAACTTATTGATTGTAAGGTGGATTTAATAATTCAAGATATTGCTCAAAAGAACCAAGCAGAAATACTTATAAAAAATTCATTGCATTTCCTGAAGAAAGATGGTTGGATAATTCTTAGCTTAAAGTTGCCTGCAATATCGCAAAACAGCAGAGGTATTGTAGATGAACAAATGGAGCTTCTAAAGAAGCATTTCAAGATAATTGATCAAAGAAGACTAGAGCCATTTGAGAAGAAGCATGTATTAATTGTTGGACAGATGAAATGATTATTTAATTGATTTAAATATAATATCATAAGTTTTAGCACAATCTTTGTACGATAAATATGTTCCGCTTGTATTCCCTTCTTTTATAGTTATTGGATTTAAGTTGTACCTTTTTGCAAGATCTAAAACCAATGATAATGAATAATGATATTTTTTAACACAGTATATTTCTGATACTTTATTTCCTGTTGCGGCATATGAAAGCAATATTAATCCATCTTTCTTGAGCGAAGAAGTTATCTTTTCAAACAATAGTTCCAATTCACTTGATGTAAGATACTGAATTAATCTTGCCATGACAATTATATCATAAACCTGATCATATGTAAAATTCAGGCAAGATATTTTTTGAAAATTTATTTTTTTAACAATATCTTCTGACAAATTCTTAGTAAATTCCAAATCAACAATATCAATAGCATCAACAACAAATCCTCTTTTTGCAAAATAGATCGCATTTCTGCCATTCCCACAACCGATGTCTAGAACACGTCCTGATGTAGGAAGAATCTTTTGAACCAAAATAATAACATTACTTGGATTATATGTATCTACCAAAAATCCTTGGTTATATGCAGTTTCCCAGTTATTTGTCATAATTCATCCACTCAAAGCCCTTGATGGGAGTTGGACCCACGATCTTTTGCTTACGAGGCAAATGCTCTACCACTGAGCTACAAGGGCGGTCATT
>Ga0172371_10003171_pt1 | contig 25653 bp, 19 predicted proteins | sample Lak12m_FD_114543 | JGI IMG/M metagenome (GOLD analysis project Ga0172371, IMG submission 114543) | Freshwater microbial communities from Kabuno Bay, South-Kivu, Congo - kab_022012_12m | ecosystem: Environmental > Aquatic > Freshwater > Lake | place: Democratic Republic of the Congo: South-Kivu... | reverse complement strand
TTCATTCCGTCTCGAAGGTTACGCTTTGTCGATTTTCAAGAACGACGCTTTTTCAGATACCTTGGCGATTCTCATCGAAAACCTGACGATCGACGACGAACTGGCGGCGTTGGACGCCGATGGGCGCCACACGCTCGGGGCCGAGGTGACCTTCGATCGGGCGATCACCGTCGGCACGGAAACCGCCACGCGGTTTTCGGCGGCGTTCGCGACGCTGTTCGATGATTCCGCGAAACTATTTCTCATCGAATTCACGCCTTTTTGGGATGATGGTCCTTTATCCATCACCGCGATGACGCTGTTTTATCAACTCCAGGACGGCAGCCACCTTTCGTTTTACGCCTTGACGGAAGCGGAGATCGGCGCCATGTCCGAGGAAGCCATCGCCGTCTCCGCCGTCTATGGCGCGGATTATGCCGTCAATGACGCCGTCTTTTACGATCCCGAACTGCTGCCAGCCTTGAATTCATACAATGTTTATTACCTTAAAAACATCGGTATCGAGCTCGCCATCGTCGCCGGCGCCACGTATTTCTTCTTTTTCCATCGGCGCGTCCGCGCATCCATCCGCAAAAAGAAAGCCACCAAAGCCGCGGCGGCCCAAAACGAAAACAACCAGACGGGTACGCCGTCTGTGCGATAATATAATTTAGGAGTTCATGATGAAACGCATTCACTTAACCACGATAATCCTAGCCTTGACCGTCTTGGTCGGGTGCACCAGTTCCTCGCTCGAGTCCGACTCGAGTTCGTCTTCGTCTGCGACTTCCTCAGAACCGGAAGTTGTCACTTCCCCGCTCGTCGTCTCGAAGCTTCTGACGGCCTCTAGCCAGCGGAATAACGTCATCGAACTTTATAATCCATCGGCGGAAGCCATCGCCCTCGATGATTTCCATCTCGATTTCTATTCCAACGGATCGCTCGAGGTCACGGCCTCGATCGCCCTTGCGGGCACCGTCGGCGCCCACGCCTTTTTCGCTATCGGAAGTTCCAATAACGACGCCGGAACGGCCCTGGCTCCGTTGGATTTCACATATGACGCCGGTTCCTTGCCGTTTAACGGCAACGACGTCATCGACCTCGTCAAGGATACGACGACGATCGATCGCCTTGGCACGATCGGGCTCGACTTCGATTATTCGTTCAAACGGACGTTGATACGCCTCGGAAACAAAGATGAATACGTTCCCAGCGCCGAATACGATCCATTCGGCTTCATCACTTACATAGCCGATCTGTACGGCGCCATCAAGAGTGACGACCACGAGATCAAAACGCTCGAGGACATTTACGCTGGCCCGGCGCTCGAGGATCGTTACAAATCGATGCCCTTCGTCGACCCGTCCAACAGCGACATCGGCGGCGGCGGCGCCGTCCAGGTCATCAACAGCTGGGTCGCCGACGGCGACACCGCTTCATTCCAAGCTTCGGGTCAATTCGGCGGCGGTTCAGTCCGTTACTATTACGTGAACACGCCGGAAGTCCAAAGCAATTACGTCAACGCCGAGCCGTGGGGTTACGTCGCCAGCAAATACAACAAGGAATACATTTTGGCCCAAGCGTATAACAAAACGATTTACGTTCAGTCGATGAAAGGTGGCTCCTTGACCGAACTTAACGGCCGCTACCTCGCCCTCGTGTGGGTCAACGGGGCGCTGTCGCAGTTTCTCACCGTGAGCGAAGGGTTGTCCGAAGACGTGTCCCCGTCCTTTTCGGCCTTGGATCAGGAACACACTTACAAGAACGTCCCGATCCTGACGTTTTTGCAGTTCGCCGAGCATCGGGCGAAGGAAAACGGGTGGGGCACGAAGGGGTATCCCATCAAACTGGATGGCGAGAAGTCGCCCGACTGGAACTATACCGCTAACGGCGGCCTCGGCGCCAATTCGACGACCACGCCCGTCTGGTGGCCGCATTTGCCGCTTCCATGGGCGGCTTGAAGACTGATGATCGAGCCCGTCGAAAGACGGGCTTTTTTCATGACCGCCTCGATAAATGGTTGCTAGTTAGGACCAGTTAGTGTAATATTATCGACGCGTGGACCGTTAGCTCAGTTGGTAGAGCAGCTGACTCTTAATCAGCGGGTCGAAGGTTCGAGTCCTTCACGGTTCACCAGTCATGTACATCGGCCTTCTCCCGGAAGGCTTTTTTGTTGGGAGTTGTTTATTGTCACGTTGATGTTATGATTAAAAATAGGATGGAAAAACCCAACATTACCTTATTGCGGAAGATATATCACGGCATGCGCCAAAGCAAAGCCAAGTTTTTGACCGCGGAAATGCTGAGCAAGGAAATCGGGGTCGTCCCTGAGAAAATCCAGGAAGCCTGCGCCATGTTCAACCCGCTCACGACGATCGATTTCGGGTTTGACCTGAAGACGCTCATGCCGGATTTTGAGGCTCATTTCGCCACGCTGGCTCAAGTACCGAAGACCGCGAAGCCGCGCATCACCAAAAAGGAAACCGCCCCCTATAATTCCGTCGTCGATTTCATCTACGAAAAGATGACGTTCGGGGGCATCGTCGACAAGACGCTCGTGCTCAAAGACGGCGACTTACGCATGATCAAGCGCCTCGCCAATGACGAACTCAAGGCGCGGCGGCTCCAAAACAAAGCCAAATAATCGTCTTTGACGATTAGCGTTTTTAGGATGTTATTGTCTCAATAGCGTTTTTCAAGTATACTAATCAATGGTTTTCATGGAGGGTCTTATGAGCATCAAGAAAACATTCCTATCGGTCGACGGGAACACCGCCGCCGCACTGTCAAGTTACCATTTCACGGAAGTGGCCGGCATTTATCCGATCACGCCCTCGACGCCGATGGCCGAGTTGGTCGACGTCTATGCCTCACAAGGGAAGAAGAACTTTTTCGGCGCCAAAGTCAAAGTCGTCGAGATGCAATCCGAAGGCGGGGCCGCCGGCACCGTCCACGGGGCGCTCCAGGCCGGGTCGTTGGCGACGACGTACACGGCGAGCCAAGGGCTCCTATTGATGATTCCGAACATTTACAAATGGGTCGGGGAACTGCTCCCGGCCGTGCTCCACGTCGCCGCCCGCAGCATCGCCACCCGAGCCTTATCGATCTTCGGCGACCATCAGGACATCTACGCCGTCAGGCAGACGGGTATCACGATGGTATGTTCGCACTCGGTCCAGGAAGTGGCTGATCTTGGTCCGTTGGCCCATCTATTGGCCATCGACGCCGAAACGCCGGTTCTCCATTTCTTCGACGGTTTTAGGACCTCGCACGAGATCCAGAATGTCGAGTTTTTGGACGATGAGCATTGGAAGAGCCTGCTGCCGCTTGACAAAGTCGCCAAGTTCCGCGAGCGGGCGCTCAATCCGCACGGCCATGCCGTCACCCGCGGCGGCGCCGAAAACGGCGACATCTATTTCCAAGGCCGCGAAGCCCAGAACAAGCATTACGAAGCCGTCGTCGGCTATGCCGAAAAATACTTTGCCAAAGTCAGCGAAATGACGGGACGCGAATATGCCCCGTTCACCTATCAGGGCGCCAAGGACGCCGAATACGTCATCGTCGCCATGGGTTCGGTCACCGAAGCCCTCGGAGAGGTCGTCGAGACCCTCATGGCGCAAGGCCGCAAAGTCGGACTCGTCAAAGTCCATCTGTATCGGCCGTTTTCGGCCAAACACTTGGCCAAGGCGATCCCGGCATCGGTCAAACGCATCGCCGTGCTCGACCGGACCAAGGAACAAGGCGCCCCGGGCGAACCGCTTTATCTCGACGTGGTGACCGCCCTGAAGCAAGAAGGGCGCGCCATCGAAGTTTACGGCGGCCGCTACGGCCTTTCGAGCAAAGACACGCAGCCGAAGGATCTCAAAGCCGTCTACGATTTCCTAACGGCCAAACCATGGCACGATTTCACGATTTCGATCATCGACGACGTCACCAAACGCTCGATTCCGTCGGACGAAACGTTCCGCGTCAAGGAAAATTACCGGTCGTGCCTCTTCTACGGGATGGGGAGCGACGGCACCGTCAGCGCCAACAAATCGTCGATCAAAATCATCGGCGACGCCACGGGCCAATACGCCCAGGCCTATTTTCAATATGACTCCCGCAAGGCCGGCGGCGTCACCAAGAGCCACCTCCGCTTCGGGAAGACCCCGATCCGCAGCACCTACTACATCGACCAGGCCGATTTCTTGTCTTGCTCGATGGATTCCTACGTCTACAAGTTCGACATGCTGCGCCACTTGAAGAACGACGGGACCTTCCTGTTGAACACCAACCTTGACGACGAGACGCTCGTCAAGCTTTTGCCGAACCGCGTCAAATACCAGCTCGCCGCCAAGAAAGCCCGCTTCTTTGTCATCGACGCCAACAAGATCGCCGAGGAAAACGGGATGGGGCGCCACACGAATACGACGCTGCAGTCGAGTTTCTTCTACCTGAACCAGGACATCATGCCCTATGAGGAAGCGGTCACCTGGATGAAGAAACTCGTCGCCAAGACCTATGCCCGCAAGGGTCAGGAAGTCATCGAGAAGAACAACAAGGCCATCGACGCCGGCGCCGACGGGCTCCGCGAGGTCAAGGTCGATCCGGCCTGGATCAAACTCCCGCCGTTATACCAGCGCAAAGACACCGGCGACGATTACTGGGACACCTTTGTAACCCCGATCGCCGAACTAGAGGGCGACGACGTCCCCGTCAGTAAATTCCTCGACCATGAGCTGCTCGACGGCACGATGGAGAATAACATCACCTTCAGGGAACAACGCGAAATCGCCGACAAAGTCCCCGTCTGGATCAAAGAAAACTGCATCCAGTGCAACCAGTGCGCTTTCGTGTGCCCGCACGCCACGATCCGCGCCTTCCTCGTCAATGACCAGGAAATCGCCGACGGACCGGACGAAGTCCGCGACGGCGAATACCTCGACGCGTTCGGACCGGCCGCCGTCAAAGGGCTCAAATACCGGATCCAAGTCAGTCCCAAGAACTGCGTCGGCTGCTCGATCTGCGTCGTCCAGTGCCCGGGGAAAGGCCCCGGCAAACGCGCCCTCGAAATGGTCGAAGCCAAATCGCGGTTCTTCGAGGAACCAGCCGCCCAATATCTATACAAGAACATCGAATATAAAGGCGACATCTTCCCGCTGACGACCGTCAAAGGCGCTGGGTTCTTGACGCCGTACATGGAAGTGAGCGGCGCTTGCGCCGGGTGCGGCGAAACGCCGTACTACCGCCTGGCGACGCAACTGTTCGGTCGCGACATGCTCGTGGCCAACGCCACCGGCTGCTCGTCGATCTATTCGGGATCGACCCCGCTCACGCCGTTTTGCACCGACAAGAACAACGAAGGCGTCGCCTGGGCCAACAGCCTGTTCGAAGATAACGCCGAATTCGGTTTGGGCATGCGTTTGGCCACCGACCAGAAGCTCGGTCTCATCGCCGGCATCATGAACGGCGCCAAAGACCACGTCGAACCGGAACTAAAAGAACTGATCGAGAAGTACTTGGCGAATATCAAAAACCGCGCTTTGGTCCGCACGTTCGTCGCCGATCTCGTCGCGGCCATCAAAGCCTCGAAGAACGAAGCGATCAAAGAAGTGCTCATTTATGAGCGCGACCTGCTCGATAAGTCGGTGTGGATCATCGGCGGCGACGGCTGGGCTTACGACATCGGCTACGGCGGTCTCGACCACGTTCTGGCCAGTAACGAAGACGTCAACATCCTCGTGCTGGACACCGAAGTCTATTCGAACACCGGCGGCCAGTCCTCGAAGTCCTCGCAAGCCGGCTCGATCGCCAAATTCACCGCGAGCGGCAAGACCCAGGCCAAGAAGAACTTATCGACCTTAGCCATGGTCTACGGCCACGTTTACGTCGCCCAGATTTCGCTCGGCGCCAATTACATGCAGACGATCAAAGCGCTCAAGGAAGCCGAGGAATACCATGACGGACCGAGTCTTGTCATCGCGTACTCGCCGTGCATCGAGCACAACATCAAAGGCGGCCTCGCCGTGGCGACTTCGGTCCAGAAGAAAGCCGTCGAGAGCGGCTACTTTCCGATCTTCCGTTATGACCCGCGTCTCGTCGCCCAAGGCAAGAGCCCGCTGACGCTTGACTGCAAGGAACCCGATTTCGATAAATTCCGCGAGTTCCTGATGGAGGAAACGCGCTTCTCGGCCTTGCCGTTCGTCAATCCCGACCATGCCGAGGCGATTCTCGAAAGCAGCGCCCGCCACGCCAAGCAGCGCTGGGAACTGATTAAACGGTTCGGATAAGAAAAGAAGAAAACCGCGACGGAAACGCCGCGGTTTTTAATTTGGAGGCAAACATATTCGTCGCGTTGGTATTTGAGTAATTGGCCAATGCCTTACCGTATTTTGTGGCATAATGTACTCAAAACGCGTCTTCATAGGCGCAAAAGCGGGAGCCGTTATGCAAAATCAGCCGTGGAATCTTGAAAAGTCACCCTCATTATTGAATAAAGTCATCATCGTTACCGGCGGCAATACGGGGCTCGGGTTCGAAGCCGCCCGGGTTTTGGCCCGAAAAGGGGCGACGGTCGTCCTGGCATGCCGCTCGCTAGAACGCGCCGCCGCGGCCAAAGATCGGATTCTTGGCGAAACACGCGAAGCCCGCGTCGATATCATGAAATTGAATTTGGGCAGTCTCGTTTCCATAAATACTTTTGTCCATGATTTCCTTTCAAAATATTCGCGGTTGGACGTCTTACTTAATAATGCGGGCGTCATGGCCATTCCGTTCCAAACAACCGAAGACGGTTTCGAAAAACAAAACGGGGTCAATCATTTGGGTCATTTCGCATTGACAGCCCAATTGTTCGATCTATTGGCGAAAACACCCGCCTCCCGCATCGTCAACGTCAGCAGCAATGCCCATAAATACGGAAAGATGGATTTCGACAATTATCTTTACGAGCATGGTAAATATTCAAAAATCGGCTCTTACGGCCGCAGCAAATTATCTAATCTCCTGTTCACTTACGAATTGGCGCGCCGCGTGGCGGCCAAGCATTTGGACATTTTGGTGCTCGCCGCCCATCCCGGCGTCGCCAATACGGAACTGGGCCGTTACATGACCAAAAATATCTTGGTTCGCCCCTTTTTCTGGATGTTCACCAAATTGGCGGCGACGCCTTATGTCGGAGCGTTGCCGCAGATACGCGCCTGTATCGACGAAACCGCCGTGAGTGGCCAATATTACGGACCCAGCCGCGAAAAGGCGACCAGGCGGCAACCGGTGGTGGTCGCCTCCAACAAAGCCTCGCATTCGCTTGAGGACGCCGCGAAATTATGGGAGCTGTCAGAACGGCTCACGCATGTGACGTTCAAGATTTAATCTTTCCCTAACATTATCCAATCATAGAAAAAGCCCTCATTCCTGAGAGCTTTTGTTATCGATGGTCGGAACGATGAGATTTGAACTCATGACCCCTACCACCCCAAGGTAGTGCACTACCAAGCTGTGCTACGTCCCGACTCGAATATATTATAGCGGTACGAGCCCATAAAGCAACAAATTCGTCGGGGCATGGAACCCGCAAGGGGTCCATAATCGCTATAATGATAGTGAAATATCCGAATGTGCGAAAAAACGACCGCCTTCCGTTGTCTTTATAGGTGAAGGCAGAAAGAGGAACGATGCCCGTTCGTCTATCAAACGAAATCATCCTTGGCCTTCAGCGCGGCGATGAGACTTGCTTCAACGTAGTCTATGACCGCTACCGGGATCTTCTGTACGTGATCGTCTATTCGATCCTCAAAGATCCCGAAGCCAGCAAGGACGTGCTTCAGGATACGTTTGTGACCGTATTCGAAAAAGCGCGGACGCTGAGCCAGCCCGACCGGTTCCACGGCTGGGTGCTCACCGTCGCCAGGAATCTGGCCCTTAACGCCAAGAAGTCGAAACGCGACGTCCTCCTTGATCCCGAAGCCTGGGAAACAAAAGCGAGCGAAGACGCCCCCGACAACTTCCTAAGCGCCTGGCACCGGTTCCTGAGCGAGGAAGAAAATCTCGTCATCGCCTATAAAGTCGTCTATGAGCTGACTTTCGCCGAGATTGTTCATTTGGTCGGAAAACCCTTGACGACCGTCTACAAGATCTACGCGGGAGCGCTCAAAAAACTGCGACAAGCCTATCAGGCGGAAGGAAAATAAACCATGAAAGACATCAAGAAAGACATCAAGGAAAACGGGCGCTCCTATTTCAAGCGCCACACCCCGGAACTCGACTTTTCGAACAAATTGGCTTTTGCCAAACCGGAGCCGGTTTACGCCAGCCCGAGGAAAAAATGGATGCCGTTAGCTTGGCTCACGGGTTCGTTGACGCTGACGCTGGCGTCTTCGGTCGCCCTCGGGGCCATCATTCTGACGTCGCCGGAGCGCGCCTACGATCCGGCAGACCGAGGTCTCGCCCAAGTGCGCGACGTCGACGAATTGCGCGATCTGATTTCCACGAGCTATGACCGCCAAACCGGCGGCAACCCGACATTCAACGAAACCGACCTCTCGAGCGCCGCCACCGAAGGCATGAGCGATGACACCCCTTCGCACTCGGACACCAACGTCCAGGTGCCCGGCGTCGACGAAGGCGACATCATCAAGACCGACGGCGACCGCATTTACAAAATCAATTACAACCGGCTGCAAGTCATCGACGTGCTGGCCGACGGCCAGATGGAACTGGCGCTCGACCAAGCCCTCAACAGCGAGAACGAAAACAATTCGTACACCTATTTTTCCGATCTTTACCTAACCGATTCCTACATGGCCGTGATCGGCCAGCGCTATACCTGGTTCGTTTATGAGACGAAGGACGACTCGGAAGGAGCCGACATCGAGCCGTGGTACGGCTATTGGTACGGCATCCCGCAGACGGTCGTCCTCATTTACGACATCGACGCCCTGACATTGGTCCATGAAGCCGAAATAAACGGCTACATCTTGTCCTCGCGCCGGATTGATGAACGCCTATACGTCATTTCCAACCACTATCCGGTCATGGTCGAGGAAGACGACGATCCGCGACCGGTGTTCCGGTTCGACGACGAAATCATCGTTCCGAATTTCACGGACATCAAATATCTCGAAAATATGCCGACGGAAACGTTCACGATTATCACGACGATTTTCCTCGACGCGGATCCGAACCTCGAGTTCGACATTTTCCTCGGAGCGTCGAGTTGGGGTCAGATCTACGTGAGCAAACAAGCCATCTATCTCGCCTCATATTTCTATTTCTATAGTTCGCTTTCGTCCGCTTACAGCTATCACGGACTCCTGATGTCCTATCTGTTCGAAGAAGACGGCACCGTCGTCTACGGCGGCGCCGGCACCTACGACGGCTATGTCATCAACCAGTTCGCCATCGACGAATACGACGGGTATCTCCGCATCGTGACGACCGAATGGTGGGGTGGCGACGACGGCAAAATCGACAACCGCCTCTATGTGTTCGAACGGCAAGTCATCGACGGCAAACTCCTTCTATCCAAAGTCGCCGAGTTGTCCGAAGGTTTGGGCAAGCCCGGGGAGACGGTCCGTTCGGTCCGGTTCAACGGAACGATGGCCACCGTCGTCACCTATGAGCAAACCGATCCGTTCTACACGATCGATTTGACCGATCCCTACCATCCGACGATCCAAGCCGGCCTCGAAATCAGCGGTTACAGCACCTATCAGCATCTTTGGAGCGACACCCTGATCATCGGCATCGGCTACGAAGCCGAAGGCAACATCATCAAAGGACTCAAGATGACGATGTTCGACGTGACCGACCCTGAAAAACCGCTCGTCGTCGGCACGCCACTCGTGCTATTAAACCAAGAAAACGGTTGGACGTACAGCGAAGCCTTGTACAACCACAAAGCGTTGCTCGTCTCCCATGAATTCGATATTCTCGGGTTTGCGATTTCGCGCTGGTACTACGGTAACGACGGCTACTGGAACTTTAACGATTACTTCATCTTCGCCATCGATCCGGACGCTGCCGAACAACCGATCACCGTCGCCGCGACGATCAGCCACGGCATGTATGCCGTCGGACAGACAGCCGACGAAGGACGCGACTACTGGGGCTATTACTACTACGCCAGCATCGACCGCGCGGTCACCGTGGGCGATTATCTATTCGCCGTCAGCAACCTCGGCGTCAGTTCCCACGACATCAACGACGGCTACAAGCAGGTGACTTTCGTCGACCTGATGTACGAGCAGGAACCGGTCTACATCCTGTAAAAAGGCAAGTACCTACAAAAAGAACCTCATTTATCATATAATGATAACTTGAGGTTTTTTATTTGGATCAAAAGAAGATCGTCATCAAAGAGGCGCGCGACAACAACCTGAAAGCCGTCAGCCTCGAACTGCCGAAAGAACGGCTCATCGTTTTCACCGGCCTTTCGGGCAGCGGCAAGACGACGTTGGCGTTCGACACCATCTACATGGAAGGGCAGCGGCGCTACGTCGAATCCCTTTCGAGCTATGCGCGCCAGTTTTTGGGCAACATCGAAAAACCCGACGTCGAATCGATCGAAGGGCTCTCGCCGGCCATTTCCATCGACCAGAAGACGACTTCGCACAACCCGCGCTCGACCGTCGGCACGGTGACCGAAGTGTATGATTACCTGCGGCTCTTGTTCGCCCGCATCGGGGTTCCTTATTGCCCCATCCATAACGAGCCGATCATTTCGTTCACCCCGACGCAGATGGTCAACATCATCATGCAATATCCCGAAGGGAGCCGGCTCCAACTTCTGGCCCCGATCGTCAACGCCGAAAAAGGGACGCATAAGGACACGCTGGCCAAAGTGCGAGCCCAAGGGTTCGAACGCCTCCGCGTCGACGGCACCCTCGTCAGGATCGACGAAGTCGCCGACCTCGACAAGAACAAGAAGCACACGATCGACATCGTCATCGACCGCATCGTGTTGAAGGAAGACGTCCGCTCGCGCATCTATGACGGGGTCGAGTTGGCGCTTGACTGGGGTCACGGTTACCTGATCGCCTTGATCAATCAGGAAGAACGGCTGTTCAGCCAGCACCATTCATGCAAGTACTGCGGTTTTTCGGTCCCGAAGTTGGAACCGCGCTTGTTTTCGTTCAATGCCCCGCTCGGGTATTGTCCCGACTGCAATGGCTTGGGTTTTAAACGCGAGGCGGATCCCGATTTGATCGTTCCCAATAAGAACCTGACCATCAACCAAGGGGCGCTCGACTATTACAAGAACATCGTCGGGACGATGAATCTCGAATGGCAGGATTTCGCGTATCTATGCAAAGAATACGACATCCCGTTGAACGTCCCGTTCAAAGAGCTGACGGAAACGCAAAAAAAAATTCTTTTCAACGGTTCCCCGAAGATGCACCGCTATGTCCTCAAATCGTCCTCGGGCAACCTCAATCATCGTTACAACTTCGTCGAAGGCGTGCGCACGCGAATCGAACGGCTGTATCGGGAAACGTCGAGCGATTTCATGCGCGAGCACTACGAGAAATACATGCGCGACCGCACTTGCACGACTTGCCATGGGGCCCGCCTCAACCCGCACGTGTTATCAGTGCGCATCGACGGCAAGAACATCTATGAGGTGACCGAGCTCCCGATCGACGAACTGCTGGCATGGGTCCGTTCCCTCGGCGGCAAACTCAATCCGACCGACCAGGAAATCGCCCGCTTGATTTTGCGCGAGATCGGGCATCGCTCCGAATTTCTCATCAACGTCGGGCTTGATTATCTGACGCTGTCGCGCTTGGCGATGACGTTATCGGGCGGCGAAGCCCAACGCATCCGCTTGGCGACGCAGATCGGCTCGCAATTGAGCGGCGTCTTGTATGTCCTCGACGAACCGAGCATCGGCTTGCATCAACGCGACAACAAACGGTTGATCGACACCTTGAAACAGATGCGTGACCTTGGCAACACCTTGATTGTCGTCGAACATGACGAAGAAACAATCCGCGAAGCCGATTACATCGTCGACATCGGCCCCGGCGCCGGCATCCATGGCGGCGAGATCGTGGCCACGGGTTCGGTCGAGGATATCATCAAGGAACCGCGCTCGCTGACGGGCGATTATCTGTCGGGACGGCGCTACATCCCCTGCCCGCCCGCCCGCAACAAGGGCAACGGCGCAGCCATCACCATCAAAGGAGCCCGGTGCAACAACCTCAAGAACATCGACGTTCGGATCCCGCTTGGCTGTTTCGTGGCCGTGACCGGCGTTTCCGGAAGCGGAAAATCATCCCTGATCACCGAGATTCTTTATAAGTCGATCGAAAAAGAACTGAAGGACAGCGACGTCTATCCGGGCGAACACGACGCCATTTTGGGCCTTGAAAACATCGACAAGTGCATCAACATCTCGCAAGATCCGATCGGGCGGACGCCGCGTAGCAACCCGGCGACCTATACCAAGGTCTTCGACGACATCCGCGCCTTGTTCGCGGAGACGATTGAAGCCAAATCGCGCGGGTTCGACAAAGGAAGGTTCTCATTCAACGTCCAAGGCGGGCGCTGCGAGCACTGCCAAGGCGACGGCGTCAAGCGGATCTCGATGAACTTCCTGCCCGACGTCTACGTCAAATGCGACGAATGCCAGGGCAAGCGTTATAATGACGAAACCTTGTTGGTTACTTATAAAGGTAAAAACATCCACGACGTCTTGGAAATGACGGTCGAGCAAGCCCTCTCGTTTTTCGAAAACAGGCCGGGTTTGTTGAGGAAAGTCCAAACCTTGTATAATGTCGGTCTCGGCTACATCAAATTGGGGCAGCCGGCGACGACGCTTTCCGGAGGCGAAGCCCAACGGGTGAAACTGGCGTTCGAACTCCAGAAGCGCCCGACGGGAAAAACGCTTTATATCCTCGACGAACCGACGACGGGATTGCACATCCACGACGTCGCCCATTTGCTCGAAGTGCTGCGTTCGATCGTCGACCATGGCGACAGCGTCATCGTCATCGAGCATAACCTCGACGTCATCAAGGTCGCCGACTACATCATCGACCTCGGACCCGAAGGGGGCCATCGCGGCGGGACTCTGATTGCCGCGGGGACGCCGGAAGCCATCATCAAGGAACCGCGGTCGCACACCGGAAAGTATCTCCGGCGCGTGATCGAATCCGAATGCCAAAGAATCAAACAACAAGAGGAGCGCTAACGAATGTTTCTACAAATCTTGACGTATGCCGGCGGATTGCTGGCTTTAGGCGGCTTCGTGATGTTCGCCCGGGCGGTGAGCCAATTTCTCAAAATCGACCTGAAAGCCGGTTTTGACTACAAGAAACAGCTGCTGATCCATCTCGGATGGATGGCCCTCGGTTCGACGGGACTGGGGCTGTCGCTAATGGCGGTCACTTTGAACCACACACCCGCCGTGACGACGGAACAGACGCTGCAGGCGGCCTTCGGCGGCTTCTTGAGCCTGTTTTTCATCGAGTGGATCTACGCCGCGTTCGCGCTCTACAACTATAAGAAAGACCTCGACGAAAAATACAAACCGGTCGTCTTGGTATCGTTGCTTTTCTCGATCCTTCCGGTCATCGTGGCCGTCTGGGTCATGAGCGAAGGGTTGTTTCCGGTCATTGAATTCCCGCTTCCGAAAGGCATCCCGTTCGTTGACCCGCTCGTCACGTTCTACGCTTTGTTCATCCTGAGCGGCGCCGTGTTCGTCTATTACATTTGTGATTTGCAGCTGCAGGCTGAAGGATACCGCAAAGGCTATGCCGAAAACGTGTTTTATGTCGCCTTTCCGGCGGGCATCCTCGGAGCGCGTCTATGGTATGTCATCGGACAGTGGAACAGTGAGTTCGCGGGCCAGCCGTTTTGGAAAGTGTTCGCGATGTGGGAAGGCGGCCTCGCCATCATGGGTGGCGCCTTGTTCGGCGCGTTGGCCGGCATTCTGTTCATCGTTTTCCGACGTAAGGAAATCACGCTGCGTCACGCCGCCGACATCGGCGTGCCTTCGATTCTGGTCGCCCAGGGTATCGGCCGTTGGGGCAATTTCTTCAACCAGGAAGTGTACGGCGCCAGAGCCGACGTCGCCGATTGGTCGTTCCTGCCGTCCTTCATCAAGGAACAGATGACGATCATGGGCGATTTCCGCGTCCCGCTGTTCCTGATCGAAAGCATTATCAACATCTCCGGTTATCTCATCATCCGCTTCGCCATCGGCAAAGGCTTGAAGAAATATATCGTGCCCGGCGATTTGGCGATGGTGTACCCGATTTGGTACGGCTTGACCCGCGTCATCATGGAACCGTTGCGCGATCCGACCTTCATCATGGACAATCTGTGGTCATATTATTGGGGCGCCATTTTCGCCGGTCTCGGCGTCTTGGGCATCGTCGCCATGCACGTCTATGATCATTTGTTGAAGAAAAAACAAGGAGCGAAGGCGGCCTAGCATGGCATACGAAGTCATCGTCTTCGACATGGACGGCACGCTCGTGGACACCGATTTGATGTTGGTGGAGGCGATGATGGTGCTGTTCCGCAAATACCGGCCCGATTTCAAAATCAGTTTGTCGACGCTTATCTACTTTTCGGGTCCTCCGATCGAAGACACGCTGGCGACGTATTTCCCGCATATCGACCAGCGAGCTCTTATTCAGGAATTCAAAGACGTGTCCTTCTCTTATTACGAAAAGGACGCGATGCTCTTCCCGGAAACGGAGGCGACATTAAGGAAATTGCACGAACGCGGCATTCGCTTAGCCGTCTTCACGAATAAACATCACGACCGGACCCTGGCCACGCTCAGGATGTTCGGCATCGAACGATACTTCGACTATGTCGTCGGCTACGACGACCTCGCGCACCCGAAACCGCATCCGGAAGGATTGCTGCGCTGCCTCGAGCATTTCAAGGTGACGCGCGAACAGCTTTTGTTCTTCGGCGATACGATTTACGACTATGAGGCGGCCAAAGCCGCCGGCGTCCCGAGCGCCTTAACGGCGTGGACGCTCCGGAAATTCCCGAACCACGTGCGCCCGACGCATTGGATCGGCGATTATCGGCAACTATTGGAGGTCAGCGGACATGGAAACGATTTATGACATCGCGATTTTGGGCGCCGGACCGGCCGGATTGACGGCCGCCATTTACGGCAAGCGGTCCAACAACAAAGTCATCGTCATCGAAAAAGGAGCCCCGGGTGGCAAGCTCAACCTTTACACCAAACTCGAAAACTATCCGGGCGTCACCGATATGACGGCCCAGGACCTCGCCTATAAACTGAATGAGCAAGTGCGCGCCCTCGGGCTGGAGATCGCCTATGGCGACATCATCTCCGTGACCAAAGACGGCGAGCTTTTCAAAATCGAAACCGACGAAGGGACAATCGCGGCCAAAACGGTCATCGTGGCCACCGGCACGAGCGAGAAGAAGATGGGCATCGCCGGCGAAGAAGCCTATATTGGGCGCGGCGTCAGCTATTGCGCCACGTGCGACGGCGCCTTCTTCAAAAATAAGGACGTCGCCGTGATCGGCCACAGCAGCAAAGCTGTCGAGGAAGCCATTTTCCTCGCGACCTTGGTCCGCCACGTCTATATCGTCTCGCGTGGCGATAAACTCTTGGCCGCTCCTGTCTGGCTCGAGCGGATGAAAGACTATCCGAACATTATCCATGTCCCCAACAGCGTACCCTACCAGATCATCGGCGCGGAAATCGTTACCGGGATCAAGGTCCGCGGGGCGAAGGACGAACTTATCTCCGTCAGCGCCGTCTTCCCGTTAATCGGCTCGGCCCCGAACACGAGTTTCCTCGACTTTATAGACGTCGTCGATCCATCCGGTTACATGATCGTCAACCCCAATATGGAAACGGCGGTACCGGGATTGTACGGTGCCGGCGACGTCATCGCCAAAGGGCTGCGCCAGATCGTGACGGCGACCGGCGATGGGGCCATCGCCGCCTTCAATGCCAACAAATTTCTACGCAAATTAGGCTCCGTTTCCCAAGAATAGCGACAAAAGCATATATAAGAGACCGGTTATCGGTTAAAATATCCAGGAGGATATTTATGGCGGAAGTAGTGATATTGACCGGAATGTCGGGAGCCGGCAAGTCGACGGCCCTTTTCGCGTTCGAGGAAATGGCTTATTACTGCATCGAGAATATTCCGACGCCACTATACGAACGGCTGTTCGGGCTGATCAATTCCGGCGATGCCCGCTACGTCAAGTCGGTCGTCGCCGTCAATTTGACGGAAACCATCGAGGCCATCACGATAGCCTGCAAACAGGAAGGTCTTCATGTCACCGTCGTGGGACTCACGGCAACCGTCGATTCGCTCTTGTCGCGTTACAAGCTGACGCGCCACGCCCATCCGCTCCAAGCCCAGGGGACGCCGTTGGGTAACGCCATCAAAGCCGAAAAGCAGCTGTTCAACGAGGGCCGTACGATGTTTGACATCGTCATCGACACCACCAATCTGACCGTGGCCGAATTCCGGGCCAAGCTCTTCAACACTTTCCTTGAGGACGCCGGCCAGTCGCTGACGGTCAATTTCGTGTCGTTCGGATACAAACACGGCATTCCGGCCGACGTCGATCTGGTCATCGACGCCCGCGTCCTGCCGAATCCGTTCTGGGTCAACGAACTGCGCGAGGCGACCGGTCACGACCAGGAAGTCGTCAAATACGTCTACGAAAACGATGTCGGACGCGAGTTTCTAGCCCATACCGAGAACCTGATCCGCTATTATCTAGCCTTCTTCGTCAAGGAATCGCGGCCGTTTTACACAATCGGGATCGGCTGCACCGGCGGTCAGCACCGGTCGGTCGCCGTGGCCGAATATCTGGCCAAACGGCTGAAAAAAGAGTTCAAGACGATGGTCACCCACCGCGACATCCATATCCAAACCACCAAAGACAATGAAGGATAGCATCAGCTCTTTCACCGGCACCGTCAAAGAGGAAATCATCGCCAAGCCGTTCGAGGACGCCCGCGTCAAGACGCTCCTGTCGGCTTTTTTCAAGGTAAACGGCCGCTATCTTATTTCCAACAAAACCAGCCGTCTCGAACTCAAAAGCGAATACGCCAAAATCGCCAAGTACCTTTACGTCCAAATCAAGCGCCTGTACGGCATCGATCCGCGTTTCGCCTATACGCAAACGGCCCGCTTCGGCAAGAAGACGACCTACCACGTGATCATCGAACAGGCGGTCGAGGACATCCTGGCCGATCTCAATATCTCGTTCACGGGAGCTTTTTCACTCCGGGACTATCTGCGTACCGACGACCAAATCGCCGGATACCTCGCCGGCGTCTTTTTGGCCGCGGGTTCGGTCAACCATCCCGAAAGCTCGAATTATCACCTGGAGATGGCCAGTCCCGACGGCAATTTCATCAATGAGGTCGCCCGTTTGCTCGGCCATTACAAGAAAGTCCGGTTCGAACCGAAAATAACCATGCGAAGGGCGCAAACGGTCGTCTATTTGAAAAAATCCGACCAAATCGCCGATTTTCTGATCATGATCGGGGCGACCGATGCCACGCTCGAATACGAAAACATCCGTGTCACGCGCGATTTCTCGAATTCCGACAACCGCTGGCAGATATGCGAGACGGCGAACATGGAACGGACGATCAAAGCCGCCGCCAATCATATCGAAGACATCAAACACCTCGAGGGACTGATCGGGCTCGACCATTTGCCGAACGAGAAAATGACCGTTTTGGCGCGCCTCCGCCTCGAAGACGAAAGCGCCTCGCTCTTGGAACTGGCGGTCCGCATGAGCGACATTCTCGGCAAACCGATCTCCAAAAGCAACGTCAACCATCTCCTCAGGGCCATCAGGCAATTGGCGCGGCGGTATCAAACCGATGGACGCTAAGTATTCGCTCGGGCGTCGCATCGCCTATTTGCGCCAGAAGCGCGGCTGGAGCCAGGAGCAACTTGGGTTCGAGTCCGGCATCAACCGCAACTACATATCCGATATCGAAAAAGGGCGCCGCAACCCGACGTTGATGATGCTGGTGCGGCTGGCCACGGCGTTCGAGCTCGATTTGGCGGCGCTCCTTAAGGGCGTCGACATCGAATAAGCACGCGAAAAGCGAGCCGTAAACCGCTTACAAGACGCAAAGACTATAGACGACAGGCCCGATGTAGTATAATTACTTCGTAAAACCGACAAAGGAGAATTTTTTATGGCTATCAAATTAGCAATCAACGGCTTTGGACGCATTGGGCGTCTTTCGTTCCGCCGTGCCGTGGAAACCGGCGAATTCGACATCGTCGCCATCAATGACTTGACCGACGCCGCGACGCTTGTCTACCTGCTCAAATACGACACGACCCATCGCCGTTTCGGCGGCGACGACCTGCGCGTCTCCGACGACGGCAAAGCCATCGTCTACAAAGGGAAAGCCATCCCCGTCCTCGGTCAGCCCGACCCGAACCTCATCAAGTGGTCCGATTACGGCGTCGACATCGTCCTCGAATGCACCGGACGGTTCAAAGGCAAGGAAGACGCCAACGTCCACGTCAAGGTTGGCGGCGCCAAGGGCGTCATCATCTCGGCCCCGGCCGACGCCGAAACCCCGACGTTCGTCTACGGCGTCAACGAAGCCAAACTGACCGCCGACATGAAAGTCATTTCCGGCGCCAGCTGCACGACCAACTGCCTAGCCCCCGTCGTCAAAGTCCTCCATGACGCCATCGGCATCGAAGGCGGCTACATGACCACCGTCCATGCCTACACCAATGACCAAACGACGCTTGACCTCGTCAAGAAGGGCGATCTGCGCCGCGGCCGCGCCGCCGCCGCCAACATCGTCCCCTCCTCGACCGGGGCCGCCAAAGCGATTTACCTCGTCGTTCCCGAACTCAAAGGCCGACTCCAAGGCGGCGCCCTCCGCGTCCCTGTCATCGACGGCAGTTTGATCGACCTCAGCCTGACCTTGGCCAAACCGACCTCGGAGAAGGAAATCAACGAATTGATGAAGAAGTCCGCCCACGGCAACCTCAAAGACGTCCTGGGTTACACCGAAGACCACATCGTCAGTTCCGACGTCATCGGGGCGACCGAAGGCTCGATCTTCGACGCCACGCAGACGAAAGTGTTCGCAACTCCCGAAGGCAAACAACATGTCAAAGTCGTCGCTTGGTATGACAACGAGTACAGCTATACCTGCCAATACATCCGGCTGGCGAAAGCCTATGCCGCCGTCCTCGGTGTCCGGTAAAATACCGCTTTTCTAACCAAAGTGCCCAATGGTAATTGGGCATTTTACATGTAAGGAGAACATGCATGAAAACGTTAAAAGGCCTGAAGAACCTCAAAGGCAAGCGCGTCATCGTCCGCGTCGACTTCAACGTCCCGTTCAAAGATGGGAAAATCCGCGACGACAATCGCATCGTCCAGGCGCTTCCAACCATCGTCGATTTGACGAAGCAAGGGGCCAAAGTCATCTTGCTGTCGCACCTGGGCAAGGTCGACCACAAGGATCCGGCCAAGACCGAATCCGACAAAAAGAAAAACAGTCTTGAGAAGGTGGCCATCCGTCTGAGCGAACTCTTGCAGACGGACGTCTCGTTTTGCCCGGAAACGCGTGGCGAACTGTTCGACTATTTCACGAAAACGATCCAAAACGGCGCCATTCTCCTGGTTCAGAATACCCGCTACGAAAAAGGCGAGGAGAAGAACAGCCCCGAACTCGCGGCCATTTGGGCTAGCGTCGCCGACGCCTACGTCATGGACGCCTTCGGCAGCGCCCACCGCGCCCATGCCTCGACTTACGGCATTCCCGCCCTGTTGAAACAAGAAGGGAAACAGGTTGCCGTCGGCTACCTCGTCGAAAAGGAAATCAAGGCCTTGACGCGCGTCGTCCAGGTCAAGCCTGAAGACCGGCCGTACGTCGCCGTGCTCGGCGGCCTCAAAGTCAGTGACAAAATCAAAGTCATCGACACCCTGATTCAAAAATGCGACAAAGTCCTGATCGGGGGCGCGATGGCCTATACTTTTTTCAAAGCGCTCGGCCATGACATCGGCGATTCGCCGTGCGAACCCGAGCAACTCGACTACGCCAAGCGCGTCTATGAGGAAAGCAAGGGCAAAATCATGCTCCCGATCGACGTCGTTCTCACCGACGGCTTCGACAGTTATACCAAAATCGTGACCACGGCGGCCACGGCCATCCCCGGCGGCTTCATGGGCATGGACATCGGCCCGAACACCGCAAAATTGTTCCAAGACGAAATCGCCAAGGCCAAACTGATGTTTTGGAACGGCCCGATGGGCGTGTTCGAGAAAGAACCGTTCACCAAAGGGACGATTGCCATCTGCGAAGCCGTGGCCAAGCTCGGCCGCAAGGTCTTCTCCGTGTGCGGCGGCGGCGATTCGGCCGCGGCCATCAAGCAATTCGGCTATATCGAAGCCTTCAGCCACGTGTCCACCGGCGGCGGCGCCAGTCTCGAAATGATCGAGAACGACGGCCATCTGCCCGGCATCGACGTCATCGAGGATTGACCATGCGCCACAAAATTCTTGTCGGCAACTGGAAAATGAACAAAACGGCGGCCGAAGCCCGCCAGTTCGCCAAGGACTGCGCCCCGCTATTGGCGCTGGCGGCGCCCAAAGGGGTCGTCCTCGGCATCGCCCCTTCATTCATCAGTTTAAAAACGGTCAAACAGACGGATAAACGGCTCCTCGTCTTGTCCCAAAACGTCTACTTCGAGGACAAAGGGGCTTTCACCGGTGAAATCAGCGTGCCGATGCTGGCCGAAGTCAACGCGGACGGCGCCCTCGTCGGCCATTCCGAGCGCCGCGGCTATTTCCATGAAAACAATATTTCATGCAATAAGAAGGTAGCCAAATTGCTCAATAGCGGCATGACAGCCCTGTATTGCGTCGGCGAAACCCTGGAAGAATACGAACTTGGGCAGACGAAGGCCATCGTCGCCGAACAAATCCGCGTCGGCTTGTCCGGCCTTCCCGCATTCTTGCCTGAAAAACTTATCATCGCCTATGAACCGGTCTGGAGCATCGGCACCGGCAAAAACGCCAACAAGGACATCGCCCAGGACGTGTGCGGTTTCATCCGCGAACTGCTGCAAGAGATTTTCGGCAAAGCGACTGCTTCGTCGATCCATATCCTGTACGGCGGTTCGGTCAAACCGAACAACATCGGCGATTACATCAAGATGCCGGACATCGACGGCGCCCTCGTCGGCGGCGCCAGCCTCGACATCGCGAGTTTCCAGACCTTGCTGCAAAATATCATTTGATGCCAAAGCCGGGCAAGCTTATTTCGCTTAAATCCCGGCTTTTTGTTTTATAATATTAATCCGGAGGTACCTTCATGTATAACTTTAACGAAGAACAAATATTCGCCCCGACGAAGAAGCTGACGCTGACGTCGGTGTTCGCCTATATGGGGTTGGCTTTGCTGATCACCTCGGTGACGGCTTTTGGCATTTATCTGTTGCTCGGTTTCGGCATTTTGCCGGTGTCGTGGTATTTGCCCCTTCTGATCGGCTCGACGATTGGCTATTTCGTCACCTTCATCGTCATCAATTGGCGGGTGTTGCGCCAGAAGGAGAAACCCGTCCTCGTCCCGTTCATCGTTTACGCGGTGATGATGGGCATCGTCTTGTCGAGCATCATGATTTATACCGCCATCGACGTCATTTTGTTGGCCTTCGGGGTGTCGGCGCTCCTGTTCGGGATGATGGCCGCCTATGGCGCCCTCACCAAACGCAATCTCAACGCCATGTCCGCCAATAGCCTGATCGTCCCCGTCCTCACGTCCTACGTCAGCGCCGCCCCGGGTTACATTCCCGCCGCCGCCGTCAACGCCGGCATCGACGTCTATACCAATGCCTGGGTCGACATCCTGAGCGAAGCCGGCGCCGCCGCCTTCACGACCTTCACGGAAACTGTCAATACCGCCATCACTGACGAAGTCCTCTCGGCAACCGAAGCCTTATACGCTTTGAATCCCGCCCTCGTGGCCTTCACCATCGCCGGCTATGTCGCCGCCGATGTCTTCGTGACTGGGCTTGAGCGCGTCGCGGCCAACGGCGAAGTCCTTAATTGGGAAAACTACATCGCCGCGATGGAAGAATCCCCGGTCGAGTTCCCCTTGGGCGGACCAATCGACTTCACTGGTGGCAAACGGTTAGGACTTGACTCCTTATCATTGCTCCACGCCGTCTATGTCGCCGGCGACACGCCGACCGTGACTCTCGAATTGGCGAAACCGCTGGAAACGCTGGACACCATCTTAGCCAAGTAAATCCGTTTTTCCAAAGGTAGGGGAGGGGCGACTCTCCCCTACTTTCACATCAACAAAAGAGGTTTTTTTATGGACCGCAAAGCGAAAACCATCACCGTCGGCCAAGCGATCAAACTCGTTAAATCAGGCGACGTCATCGTCTCCGGGATGATGGCGGCCGAAGGCCGGCTGTTTCTGAGCCATCTCCACGAAATCGATCCGTCGATCCACGACGTCACGGTCACCAACTGCCTGCCGATCGTCGACGCCAAGTTCTTCACCGACGCCGCCTACGCCGACCGTTTCCTGACCGACAGCTGGTTTTATTCCGGCAGTCTCCGCAAGGCGACGGCTAACGGCGCCGTCACTTACATTCCCAACAACCTTAGCCAAGCCGGCACCAGGCGTCTCGACGCCGTCAAGCCGAACATCTACGTCGGCGCGGCGACGTTGCCCGACAAACACGGGTTCGTGTCCTTGTCGCTCTCGAACGTCTATGAAAAACGCATGCTCATGGCGGCCGACACCGTCATTTTAGAGATAAATCCGAAATTCCCGCGCACGTTCGGCGATCTTGAGGTCCACTTGAGAGATGTCGACTACCTAATCGAAGCCGACTACGACGTGCCGGAACTGCCTGACGGGGAAATCACCGAAAAAGACGAGATCATCGGCAAGCACATCGCCGACCTCATCAATGACGGCGACTGCCTCCAGCTTGGCATCGGCGGCATTCCTAACGCCGTTGCCAACGCATTGATTCATAAAAAGGACCTTGGCGTCCACACCGAAATGCTGACGACCGGCTTCATGAAACTCTTCAACGCCGGCGCCATCAGCAACAAGAAGAAGAAAACGCATACCGGCAAGATGGTCTGTTGCTTCGCCTTCGGGACGAAGGCGCTTTACGATTTTCTCGACAATAACGCCGGAATTGCCATCCTTGACGGCAATTACGTCAACGATCCCTACATCATTGCTCAAAACGACAACCAAGTCTCGATCAACGCGACGATCGAGGTCGACGTGACCGGCCAATGCTGCTCCGAATCGATCGGGACGCGCCATTTCTCGGGCACCGGCGGCCAAGTCGACACGGCCACGGGCGCGCAAAGAAGCAAAGGCGGCCGTTCGTTCATCGCCCTTTATTCGACGGCGCTCGTCAAGAACCCGCTTACCGGCGAACGCGAGGAAGTCAGCAAAATCGTGACGACCTTGAAGCCGGGCGCGGCCGTGACCTTGTCGCGTAACGACGTCGACTATCTCGTCACCGAATACGGCGCCGTGCGCCTGCGCGGCCTCGACATCTTCCAACGGGTCGAGAAGATCATCTCGATCGCCCACCCCAAATTCCGCGAGAAACTGTATCAGGAAGCCATCGCCGCCGGCATCTACCATGCCCGGCACCTTAAATAACCATGGCCACCTTCGCGTTTTCGGGTCATCAGGTCTATTACGAAACGTACGGCGCGGGCCGCCCGCTTATTTTGCTTAACGGCATCATGATGTCGACGCGCTCGTGGCTTCCCTTCATCGAAACCTTTGCCGACCATAACCAAGTGATTGTCTTCGACATGCTCGACCAAGGACAGTCATCCAAACTGCCGGGACAAGCCTACACTCAGGCGATCCAGGTGCAAACCCTGGTGGCCCTGATCGACCATCTCAAGCTTCTTAAGGTATCGTTGGCCGGCATTTCCTACGGGGGTGAAGTCGCCCTCCAGTTTGCCGTCAGCCATCCCAACCGGCTCGAGCGGCTGATTCTTCTGAACACCTCGGCGTATACCTCACCGCAGCTCCTCGACGTCGGACGCGCCTGGAACAAGGCCGCGGCGACGGGCGACGGGCAGGCGTACTATTACACGACGATTCCCGTCATCTATTCGCCGGCCTACTACGAACGGAAACTCGACTGGATGAAGAAGCGGGAAGCGATCTTGCTGCCGATTTTCTCGAACAAAGACTTCACGGAAGCGATGATCCGGCTGACCATCTCGGCCGAAAGCCACGACGTGCGCGCCGGGCTCAAAGACATCAAGGCGCCGACGCTCATCGTCAGCAGCGACCAGGACTTCCTGACGCCGATCCAGGACCAGAGGTATCTTAGCAAGCACATCGCCGGGGCCAGCCACGTCGTCATCCAGGACACCGGCCACGCCTCGATGTACGAGCAGCCGGCCCTCTTCGCGACCTTGATCCTCGGTTTCGTCAACCTCAAGTCGACGGATTTCGCCATTTAATGTAATTAAAAATCCGGTCGGCGCTTATCGGCCGGCCTTTTTTTATGGCCTGAAGCCGATAATTCCAAAAAGCATTCAAATGTCTTGCATTGGCTGGTCCTTTGTGGTTTAATTATCGACAGCGCCCCCAACAGAGGGTGCGCCCATTCATAAAAAAACAGCGTCGCAGTCGTCATCTGCGTCATTGGGGACACCCGATGAATGTGGATGAAACTTCTTGACAATGTCCATGGTGGATGGTATCCTATTCAAGCATACGCAAAAGGCTAGGCCTTTTTTCACGAGAGTGGGCGTAGGGCACTGATCTTTGAAAACTAAGCAGTACAAAACAAACAAACGTCAATTTTTTTATTAAACAATAAACCAGATAATAATGAACTAGGAATATAACTTAAGAGAGTTTGATCCTGGCTCAGGATGAACGCTGGCGGCGTGCCTAATACATGCAAGTCGAGCGGGGGTAGCAATACCCTAGCGGCGAACGGGTGAGTAATACGTAGGTAACCTGCCTTTTAGTTCGGGATACCCGAGGGAAACCTTGGTTAATACCGGATACGCCATCGAGGGGCATCCCTTGATGGTGAAAGCGGCTTCACGGCCGCGCTAGAAGATGGGCCTGCGTCGCATTAGCTAGTTGGTGAGATAACAGCTTACCAAGGCGACGATGCGTAGCCGACCTGAGAGGGTGATCGGCCACAATGGAACTGAGACACGGTCCATACTCCTACGGGAGGCAGCAGTAGGGAGTTTTCGGCAATGGGGGGAACCCTGACCGAGCAACGCCGCGTGAGTGATGAAGGTCTTCGGATTGTAAAGCTCTGTTACAGAGGACGAAAGATCGGGCGAGGAAATGCGCCCGGTTTGACGGTACTTTGCCAGAAAGCCATGGCTAACTATGTGCCAGCAGCCGCGGTAATACATAGGTGGCAAGCGTTATCCGGAATTATTGGGCGTAAAGAGTGAGCAGGCGGTCGTTTAAGTCTGAAGTCAAATCGAGTGGCTCAACCACTTCACGCTTCGGATACTGGACGACTAGAGTACGAGAGGGGTATGTGGAATTCCATGTGTAGCGGTGAAATGCGTAGATATATGGAGGAACACCGGTGGCGAAGGCGACATACTGGCTCGTAACTGACGCTCAGTCACGAAAGCGTGGGGAGCAAATAGGATTAGATACCCTAGTAGTCCACGCTGTAAACT
>Ga0172371_10003168_pt1 | contig 25667 bp, 23 predicted proteins | sample Lak12m_FD_114543 | JGI IMG/M metagenome (GOLD analysis project Ga0172371, IMG submission 114543) | Freshwater microbial communities from Kabuno Bay, South-Kivu, Congo - kab_022012_12m | ecosystem: Environmental > Aquatic > Freshwater > Lake | place: Democratic Republic of the Congo: South-Kivu... | reverse complement strand
GGGCAGGCAAATGTTCTGCGCGGTGTATACGCGGCGGACACGCTGGCCTTGCCAATCGTGCAACAGCCGACTGGATACCCGGGTTACGTCTCCACCAACAACAATGAAGTCACCCAGTTCAACATGGCCGCCGAAGTGGGAAATGTCGGCCTGCTTGCCCACAACTACCTCGCTGGCAGTTCTTTTTCGATGCTTGTGCCCGGGCAGGAAGTGAACCTCATTTACGGCGACGGCCGCGTGGAAAGTTTTGTCGTCAGCCAGGTTATGCGCTACCAGGCCCTCGACCCGTACAGCCCATACAGCGAATTCAGGAACCTGGATACCGGCATAACCATCACAGCAATGGAACTCTTTGGCCTCGTCTATCGCGGCGACCGCCATGTCACATTCCAGACCTGTATTGAAGGCAATGGGAATTCAAGTTGGGGACGGCTGTTCGTCATTGCCGAACCCCTGCAAGTCGTTGTATCGAAGAATCTCTCCCGATTGAATGATCGTATCTGGTAATCATTTCACCCGGATAGAATTACCGCCCTGCAGGCTTTTTCGAGGGAGATCCGCCTTCGAATGAAGCCTGTGGGGCGTTTTTTGCAGGGGGCACTTTACTAAAATGAAAAGTCCAAATCGAGTTGAAAAGCAATGAATCTGCAAATCCATGCTAAACTGGCTGTGTAGAAAAATATCCGAAAGGGCAAACCCGCCCAAAGGCGGGGGCGCAAAGCCACGGGTCTAAAGATGTGCGCAACACATCCATGATCGCCAGGCTGCCGAAGATCACATACTTCTTCTTGAACTTTTTTGCGGGAGTAATTCGGCGGGCCTGGTCAGAAAACCAGGCCCTTTTTGTTTGTCCGCACGTTACCACTGGTTCGTTCGATAAAGGCAAACCCGCCGAAAGGCGGGGACGCAAAGTCATGGATCTACCATTGCGTACAGCGCAATTATGATTGCCAGGCTGCCGAAAACGAGTCCCGCGCTTGGGGGATGCTCGCAAGGAGGCAAAGCGCCTGCCCGGATGCCTTTATCAAACCAGGAGTTGATAATGGCATCGATAAAATCAATCCAACACACAAAAATCAACCTGAGCATCGCCATCCTGTCGGTGATTCTCACATCCCTCTTTTTCAATCCACTTCATGTTTACGCGGAAGGCGAATCCCAGCCTCTCCTGCCCGATTTCAACAGTTTTGTCCTCTCTGTGCAGGATGGGCAGGCGGGCGCTTTGCGCGGCGTCTATGCCGTGGATGCATTTGCATTGACGGTTGTACAACAACCTTTCGGGAATGCGGTATACGTTTCCAGTGCCGAAAACACGGTGACACAATTTGGCATGGCCGCGGAAGTCGGAAATGTGGGCCTGCTTGCCCATAATTCCCTGACTGGCGCCTCGTTTTCAGACCTGCTTCCCGGGCAGGAGGTGCGCCTTGTTTACGGGGATGGCCGTGTGGAAAAGTTTGTTGTCGAACAGTTTTTGCGCTACCAGGCCGTTGATCCGTACAGCCCGTACAGTGAATTCAGGAACCTGGATGACGGTACCGTGATCACGGCGGATAACCTCTTCCGCCTTGTCTATTTTGGCGACCGCCGCGTTACGTTCCAGACGTGCATCGAAGCCGAAGGGAATCCCAGTTGGGGGCGGTTGTTCGTTATTGCGCGGCCGCTGCAGGTCGTCGTATCAAAGAATCTTTCCAAACTTAACGATCGCATTCAATAAACCATACCGCAGGGCGCAGGGTTGGATATAATCAGGCAACCGATGTGCCCCGCCAAACCAGCCTCCCTGACCGATAAACTAAAAAGCCTCGGCGTTAAAGTGGGGACCATGCATCTCACGCCGCCCCGGACAGGACCCCGTTATGAGATTGATTCGGTGGTGGCTGGCGCGTTTCACCCCACCCCCCTGGGCGACGTGTTCATCGCGGAGCAAAACTATGACTCTGTGTATCATCACGGCGCGGCCCTCATTTTTCCTGTCCCCCCTTTCACGCTCATCGCACAATGGGCGAATGACTCCCGCCTTGGCGAACTGTCCATCCATAAATATGCCTTTCTCGATACTGAAACTTCCGGCGTCTCCGGCGGCACCGGGACGTATGCGTTCCTTGTCGGTGTGGGCCGCTTTGTGGGGGGGCAATTTGCCCTGCAACAATTCTTCATGCGCGATCCCGCCGAGGAACCGGCCCTGCTGGAAGGACTGGCGCGTTTCCTGGCCCCGTGCGAGGCGCTTGTCACATTCAACGGAAAAGCCTTCGACGCGCCCCTGCTTGCCACGCGGTATTCGTTACATCGCATCCCCCTCCCGTTCAAAAACTACGCCCATCTCGACCTGCTTCCGCTTGCGCGGCGGCTGTGGCGCGACCGGCTTCCATCGCGCGCGTTGAAATATCTCGAGGAACATATTCTGGGCATGACACGCGCCAGCGAGGAGGTGCCCGGTTATGAGATCCCCTGGTTGTATTTTGATTATCTCCGCACCGGCGACGCGCGTCCGCTGAACGGCGTGTTCTACCATAACGCCATGGATGTCGTCGCGATGGCGGCTTTGCTTACCCATGTCAGTGACCTGCTGGAAAATCCCTATTCCGGCCGCGTGGAGCATGGACTTGATTTTGTTGCCATGGGAAAACTCTTCGAAGACCTCGGCCACTGGGACGAGGCGGCGCGGCTGTACGAGCGTGGACTGGAGTCCGGGTTAACGGAGGCGGATTTCGGCGTCGCGGTGAAGCGTTTGTCCATCCTGCAAAAAAAGCGCGGGGACCTGGGTCAGGCCATTCGCTTGTGGGAAGCCGCGGCGGCGGAAGGTCATCTCTATGCTTTTGTGGAACTGGCGAAATATCACGAACATAAGAATCGCGACGCCCTCGAAGCCCTTAAGTGGACGAAGGCCGCGCTCGAACGTGTGCGTGAAACAAACCTGCCAAAATACATGCAGGACTACTGGGCAAGTGAATTGAAACACCGGGCGGCGCGATTGGAGCGTAAGGCAGTATAATTATTCATCTTATTCAACCCGTTCCACCCATTCTTAACATACAAGCCATGGGACGCGCTTCATGTCATTGGAAAATTTACCGGAGGAGAGTTGTATGAATATCTTGACCAGCCAGGAACAGGGACGTGTGCCCGTAACCGTGCTTCATCTTGATGGGAAATTGGACGGGCAGAATTTTCACGAATTGATCGAAAAAGCAGGGCAGGTCCATGCGGCAGGCGCGCGAGATATTTTGATCGACGCCGCCGGCCTCTCGTACATTTCCAGCGCAGGCCTGGTCGCGCTCCATTCCGTCGCATTGATGTTGCGCGGGGACGCATTGCCCGATCCCAATCAGGGCTGGGCTGCGCTGAAATCCATGGATCGAATCCGCGATGGCGGGATCCAGTCACACATCAAATTGCTCAACCCGCGTCCCGAAGTCATCCGTATCCTGGACATGGTTGGATTTACGACATTTTTCGAAATTTACACCGATTTACAGACGGCGGTTCGATCTTTCTAGGGATTGATTTCAGTCCACAAGCGATGCAGTATCCTTCTGCATCGCTCTTTATTATTACGGAGACCTTATGAAACGGAATATGGGAAACTACGGTATTACACTGATCATTTTGCTGAATCTTCTGCTGTGGATTTTCCTTGGACCAACCGAAGGGAAATCCGGGAACTTTGCCTTGCAGGTACTGGCGGAGGCGTTTTCCTCCAGCGCGACGATCCTGATCGCCGTCGCGCTCTTTCTTGCAAACAAACCGCGCTTCCTCGAGCCCTATTTCGGCGGCCTGGATCGCATGTACGTCACGCACAAGAATATCACGATCCTTGCCCTGCTTGTTTTGCTGGTTCATCTCATCATCGTTCCAGCCAGTCCAACCGGCGGGCCGGGCGTGTGGATCGGCTGGTTCGCATATCCGTCCATGCTGATTCTGGTCCTGTTGACCATCGCGCCGCGTGTGCCGCTGATCAGCAGGTTCGCAAACCTGCGCTATCATCAGTGGCGCGGGGTTCATAAATACATGGGGGTGTTTTTCATCCTTGGCGCAATCCACGCTCTGATGGTTGAGCCGTTGATCCTGCATGCGCCCGTTGTCTTTGGCTACGTTGGGACGATCGTGGTCATCGGCGCGCTGGCTTATTTGAACAAGGAACTTCTCTGGAATCGACTCAGGAAATGGGGAACGTATAAGGTCGAGGCTGTGAAGCGATTAAACGGGACGACGGTCGAGGTTGCGCTTCGACCCGCTTCAGGGCGGACCTCGAAACTGGTCCATCGCGCCGGGCAGTTTCTTTACATCCACTTTGACTCCGATAAAACCCTCGAGGAGCCGCATCCGTTTACCATCAGTTCGGCGCCGCGCGAGGACCAACTGCGCGTGTCCATCAAGGCCAGCGGTGACTGGACCCAGCACCTGCATGAATATCTTCAACCCGGCGCGACTGCATTTGTGGATGGCCCGTATGGCGAATTCGATTACAAGACCGGAAGCGCGAAGCAGGTGTGGATCGCGGGCGGGATCGGGATTACGCCTTTCCTGAGTTGGTTGAGGGATTTCGACGACCTGCATCATCAAATTGACTTTTTCTATACCGTGGCAGTGCCGGAGGAAGCCTTGTTCGTGGCTGAGATCGAGAACGCGTCGAAATTACATAAAAATTTCAACGCCCACGTTATGTATAGCAGCAAGGATGGCCGCCTGACTGCGGATAAGATTATCTCGATCAGTGGTGATGCCGCGGGCAAGGATGTGTACATGTGCGGGCCGGTCAAAATGGTGGAGGCCTTCCAGTCAGCCTTCCAATCCAGGGGCGTGAAAACCGATAATATTCATTACGAGGAATTTAATTTCAGGTAAAATGACGTTTACATCCGTCCCAAACATCCAACCTGTATATCAGGAATTGGAGGAAAACTTCATGCTCATCACTTTATCCAAAATGGAGGGCCGCGTGCCGGTCGTTGTCATGCAACTGCAGGGCAATGTAGACGCATCCAACCAGGCCTGCAAGCATGTCAAATTGCCCGCTCTCCAGCCCCAGGTTTTTCAGGATTTGGATAGCGCGGTTCAATCGTTCCAATAAAGCCCATTGACTCCTGAATTTTGAGTTGCAACTATTTGATGCATACCGCATCAAACCAAAATTCATTATGCGAGGAAACATGCCCAGAAAGTCTCAAAGAAGAAAACGCAGTATCAACACCCGCAGCGGACTGTCTGCTTTCCTGCGCCGCCCGGCTGTGCAGTTCGGTATTGTCGCCATGATCGCCTTGATCGTTATCCTGATTGCGCTGGCTGGAAGCGGGAGCAGCACTGCGATACAGGCCTCCGAAATCAATGTGGAGCAGGCATATCAATTGTACGAACAGGGGGCTTTTGTTTTGGATATCCGCACCCAGGAGGAATGGGACGAATATCGCGCGCCAAACACCACGTTGATTCCCCTCGATCAATTACAGGGCCGTGTCAGTGAATTACCGAAGGATGAGCAAATTGTTGTCATTTGCCGCTCCGGCAACCGAAGCCAGGAGGGACGTGATATCCTGCTTGCGGCAGGCCTGAATGCCATCAGCGTATCCGGCGGTTTGAAGGAGTGGAGCGCGCAGGGCTATCCGATTGAAGGCACACGGCCTTAACACAATCCCCCAATAAAAACTCCCTCATCATTTCAACGATGGGGGAGTTTTTATTCCGACGCCACGCGGTTGCGCCCGCGGCGTTTTGCCTTATACATCATATTATCCGCGCGATGGAGCAGTTCATCGAATGAGAGGTCGGATGGATTTGCCTCCACCACCCCGATGCTGACGGTGGATTGCACGACTTGGGTGTCAACGATGATTGGCGATTGCGCCCAGATTCCCTGAATCCGCTGGGCAACCGACAGCGCGTTTTCCAATGTGGTGTTTGGCAAAAGCAGGCCGAATTCCTCCCCGCCCAGCCTGCCGAAAATATCCTGGGCGCGCTTTTGTTCCAAAACGACCTCTGCGAAGTTTTGCAGGGCTTTATCGCCGGCACGGTGGCCGTGGGCGTCGTTGATTTTTTTGAAATGATCGATGTCCAGCATCAGGAGGGAGAGGGGCAGTTCAAGCAATTTCTTGCAGGCAAATTCCTTCTCCGCCAGCGAAAGAAAATATTGCCGGGTCATGCATTTTGTCAGCGCGTCGATATTGATCAGGTAATTTGCCATCTCGCGCGCATCCTTCTGGTCGATGTAGGACTTGAAGTACCTGCGCCGGTAGGACTGGATCTGCAGCGCCGCGGGCAGTCCCAGCAGGTGGATCAGGATCTGCGAGATCAACGCGGCATTCAGGACGAGTGGGTGGATGCCGGTTTTATAAAAATAGTCCACGAACAGGGTGCCGAGGGAAAAACTGGCGGACAGCGCAAACGTGTACTTGAGCCGCAGGGGTGAAAGCATGTAAACCCCAAAAGGATACAGGATATCGAACACCGTGGTCAGGTAATCCGACGGGCGCGTGAAATTAAACAGAATCAGGTAGACGGCGGTGAACAACAGCCACGTGAATGAGGCGGCATCAAACAATTTTGGCGTGCGCACCTTCACCAGCAGATATGCAATAATGGATGTAAAGACGACATACGCCCCGCGATATCCGATCATCCAGCGGAACAGACCAGGGTGATGTTCATAGAAAAGATGGTCCATCCACAAAATGCCCGCTATGACAGCGGATGCGCTGACCGCGACAAGAACAGCCTGCGCAATATCAAATCGCAGATTCTCGCGGCGATATTCATCCTCCATATTTCCCAGGTCCAACATGATCTGACCGAACAAGTCTTGAAGCATGTGCATGGCTGTTCTGTATCGGCAATCATACGACACATCTTTCGGTTGAAGACCCACAGAATCGAAAAGTGAACGAATCGATAACGCCCTTGACGCGTCATATCCCGCGCATATACTCAGGCTATCATGCAGGCATCGCAAAAGATTTCCCGACCGCTCGTCATCGTCATCGCGCTGGGAACGCTGGCAGTATTGCTTTTCAATCTCCTGCCTCTTTCTGTATTTATTTCCCTCGGGCAGAGACTGCCCGTCTTCGCGACTGTTTTTCTGGGGATTTTTATCGAGGCCGTTCCATACCTGTTGCTTGGCACGCTGGCCTCCGGCCTTGTGGAGGTTTTCCTCGACCGCAAATGGATGACCCGCTTCATGCCTCGCGGAAACCTGACATCCGCCCTGGCGGGAGCCGTGCTGGGGCTGGCGTTCCCGGTTTGCGAGTGCGGCGTGATCCCGCTTACGCGCCGCCTTTTTCAAAAGGGACTGCCCATCCCGGCGGGCGTTGCATTTTTGCTGGCCGCGCCGGTTTTCAATCCCATTGTCATCTTCAGCACCGCGTCGGCTTTTGGGTGGGGAGAAATGCTCGGCTGGCGTCTTGCCGTCACGCTGGGAATCGCCGTCGTAACGGGACTCGTGTTCTCGGTCGAGAAGGATGCGGGAAATATCCTAAAACCGCTGATGCCGGTCGTTCACGTCCACCTTCACGAAGAGGAGTCAGTCCAATCGTTCGCCGAAAAAATCCGCCGTGCATTTCTCGTCAGTGTGGACGAGTTCTTCGAGATGGGGCGTTATCTGGTGATCGGCGCGATGCTTGCCGCCGGGATGCAGACGTTCATTCCGCAGGGAACCCTGCTCGCGATCGGGAACGGCCCGCTCCTGTCCGTGCTGGTCATGCTTGCGCTGGCCTTCATCCTTTCGATCTGCTCCACGGTGGACGCCTTCGTTGCGCTCGGTTTTGTCGGCTCGTTCAGTTTCGGCGCGGTGCTTTCCTTTCTGACTTTCGGCCCGATGGTGGATATCAAAAGCCTGCTCATGTATCGCCAGGTATTCCGGAATCGCGCCGTTGGCTATCTTGTATTGCTGCCCCTGCTCATGTCCCTGCTGGCGGGGTTGACGTTCAATTATCTGTTTCCCTAGGTGAACCATGCCCACGCGACTTTATCGTCTCTATCAAGGTTTGACGTTGATTGCCCTGTGCCTGTTTTTGGCGGGCAAGGTGATCAGCGGCAAATTGACCTGGTACATCAACCTGCGTTTCCTGCCGCTCACCCTGCTTGGGATCGTCCTGCTGGCGATCATGGCGCAGGTCGTCTTTCGCAAGCCCCGTTCCACAGACGCACACGATCATGACCACGATCACAACCACGCGCAAACCCCGCCCGGCAACCTCGCCATCCTTTTGATCCCGGTGATCATCGGCGTTTTGTTTCCCGCGCGTCCGCTCGATTCAACGGCAATCGATTCAAAAGGGGTGAACGTCAGCGCGCCATTGATCGGCGAAAATGCCGCCACGCGCGAACTCGAAGTCACCGCGGATCAGCGCAACATCCTCGATTGGATTCGCATCTTCAACTATGAAGAAGATCTCTCGCCGTATCTCGGACAGACGGCAAAGGTCACGGGCTTTATCTATCGTACGGACGACCTGCCCGAAGGCCAGTTCCTCGTCAGCCGCTTTGTGATTTCATGCTGCGCGGCCGACGGCTTTGCAATCGGCATCCCTGTGCAATGGGACGGCGCTGACGCGCTGGAGGAAAACGCCTGGGTGCAGGTGGAAGGCCCCGTGGACGCGGCGGAACTGGATGGGCTAAAAGTCCCGCTGATACTGGCCGACAAGGTTGAGTCCATCCGCGAGCCGGAACAACCCTACCTTTTCCCATGAACATGCGCCTGTTTCAATCATCCCTTGATCGCGCCGCGCTCGGCGTATCCGCGTTGAGTCTCGTGCTGATCGGCCTTGTCGTTTATCTCGGCCATCAAATCGGGGTGCGCGTCAAAACCGAAACCCTGAACCCCGGCCCGCTTACGCCGATCACATTGACCTTTTCCGTTCCTGTCGAATCAGGCGCGGTTGAACCACTCGTGGAGATCAAACCGCAAACGGACATTCGCCTCGATTGGGCGGACGCGCGTACCCTGCGCCTCGTTCCCTCGCGGCCTTTGGAATTGGATACCGTTTACGAACTTCGTCTCGACCCGGGCATGATCGGGAAACAGGGCGAAATCCTGCGCGATGGACAAACATGGGTGTTCCAGGTGCGCCAGCCGCTGGTTGCGTACCTGGCTTCGCCCGAATCCAAAAGTGAAATATGGGTCGTCGGCCTGCAGGGAGAAGCGGAGAAACGCCTCTTCGAGGCGGAAACAAGTATCCTCGATTTTGACGCCAGCCCAAACGGCGAGTTCATCGTGTTCTCCCAATTCAACGCGCAAAACGGACTGGATTTATGGATGGTGGACCGCGGGGGATTCTCCCCAGGACTCCTGCTCGATTGTGGCGCAGGCCGCTGCTCCACCCCGGCCATTTCCCCGGACAGCCTGGAGATTGCCTATACGCGTGAAGCGCCCGGGCTCAGTCCCAATGATTCGCCCGGCGCGCCGCGCATTTATATCTTCAACCTGCAAAGCGGGCAGGACAGCCCGCTCTTTGCCGATTCGCAGATTTTGGGCTACGGCCCCGCCTGGTCGCCGGATGGGATGAGATTGTCCTCGTTCGACGGTCTCCAGGATGTCATTCGGGTGGTCTCCATCGAATCGGGCGAGCAGACGCCGCTCCCCAGCGCGATTGGCGCCATCTTCACCTGGTCACCGGATGGGGATAAGTTTGCCTTCGTGGATGTCGCCGACACCCTTTTCGGCCTGCGGACAGTCGTCAACGTGGCGGATTTCACCACCGGCGAGGTCAGTAATTTGATCGGGTTGAAGGATGATTTGGATTTCGGCTATGGTGCGCTGGCCTGGTCTCCCACACAGGCAGACCAACTCATCATGGGGATGCGGCCGCTGCCGGACGATCCCGCGCAGGGATTATGGCTGATGGACCCCGAAATACTGGCTGGCACAGTCATCGCCTACCAGGAGGGGGTTACCGTTCAAACCCCGCGCTGGGATTTGTGGGGAAAGGGCGTGATCTTCCAGCAATTCAGGCTGGGCGCGGCCTACAAACCTGAGATTGGATTTTGGAAGCCCGGCTTCGATGAGCCGTTTATCCTTGCGGAAGGCCTCATGCCGCGCTGGCTTCCATAAGGCGTAGTGATTTAACTCACCTTACGCAGAACGTCCCGAAGGTTCCCGTAATTTAGGCTTGCTTTCTGCCCAAACCTTCGGGACGGTGCGTAACATCAGTGATTTAATTCCTACGATACTGACTTCAATACCCGCAATGCCCTCAAGGTAACCCACTTATTTGGCTGTTTCTTCGCGCCAAAGTCCACCCATGTTTTGCCGGTATAGTCATATTCCATTGACCAGCGGCCCTGGGCGTCCTGCTTTCCGCGAATGATATCCAGGGTTTTTGCCAGGCGCGGGTCATTTCCATATCCGAGCCTGGTCATGGCTTCGGCGATTTGCAGAATGTCGGAAACATAGAAAACAGGGAATCCAAACTTCCACCAGTTAACGCTTGGTTTATTGTTATTGCGTGCAGGGTATTTTGCGGTAGACGGATCGATGCCGAAAAAGAAATCCACGCCTTGGTTAATGGCTTTCCTGATCAACGCAGTCCGCCTATTGGAAGGCCATTTGCTGAACGCCATCAGGACTTTTGCCCCGCCCCACGCGCAGGCCAGTTGATCGTTCACACCGCAGGCAAAGGACGGTCCGCACTTGTATGCAAAATAGCGGACCGGCGCGTCCCTGTCTTCGATTGGAGCGATGCCGTCGCCGGTGACCGTGCGCGCCATCCATTCGTAGGCCTTTTTCAGGCGCGGGTGGTTGTAGCCCAATTCCATCAGCGACCAGCACAGGTTTCCCTGCAGGCAATCCACAGTCCCGGAAGGAGCGCCGGATGTGCTGGTAGTAAATTGTCCGCCCTCGGCCATCTGGCCCAACAAGTATTTGCAGGCCTGTTCGACCCGTTTATCCTCGCCTGCCGACGCGCCGAGTTGTGCGAGCAGAATAATCGACCAGACAGTTGACCTGTATTTTGGGCTGTATCCGGGCCCGGCCTTGACCCAGTAACCTGCCTGTTCCATGTGAGTGAGAACTTCCGCGATCGGGCCTTCCTTGTGCGCCTTCTTCCGCGCGGATTTCACCGTCGAATCATCGGCGGGGAGGTCGAGCAAATCGCGCAGCGCCAGGTAGCGGACGCCGGGGGAATCGGGTTCCAACAGCCAGGATACAGAGTCACCCCTCAATTGAGTTCTCCAGGACATTTTGCCTCCCGCAAAACTTGAACGGCTTGACGATGTTATTCCAAAATCAGTGTAGCATGTTTGGGACAATGAACATTAATGACTGATGTTACGCACCGTCCCGAAGGTTTGGGCAGAAAGCAAGCCTAAATTACGGGAACCTTCGGGACGTTCTGCGCAAGGTGAGTTAATGAAACATAGCGCATGTCGGGTCTTCACTTACGAACCCTGCAACCCTTCCCACTCCGCCAGCTTCCCATCCATCTCCTTTTGGACGCGCTCATATTCCTTCCCTATTTTTGCAACTTCATTCGGCTTCACAAGCGGACTTTCCAACTGCGCGCCCAGGTTTGACAGGGTCGCTTCGAGTTCTGCAATCCTGTTCTCCAACTCCTGCAACTGTGCCATCTTTCTTCGTTCCTCTTTCGTGCCAACATTTGACGTTGAACGTTTAACGCCAAACGTTTTTTCAGGAACAGTTTGTTGCGCCGCCAGCCGCTCCTCTTCCTTCCTTCTCTCCTCCTTCATCTGTGAGTACGTTCCGTTGAATGCGGTCAGGTGCGAACCTTCGGGATCGATTTCCCAGATTTGGGTCGCGAGCGCATCCACCAGGTAACGGTCGTGGGTGATGAGCAGGATCGTCCCTTTGTAATCGTCCAGCACGGCTTCGAGCACTTCCTGTGACGGGATGTCGAGATGGTTGGTCGGTTCGTCGAGCAGGAGCAGGTTCGTATCCTGCAGGGCGAGTTTGGACAATGCCAGGCGTCCGCGTTCGCCGCCGGAGAGCATGTCCACTTTTTTGTAGACGTCGTCGCCGCTGAACAGGTATTTGCCGAGATAATCGCGGATCTGACCCGGCAGCCAGTTTGGCATGACCGAGTCGATTTCTTCGATGACGGTTTTGTCCGGATCGAGACCCTCGTGGGCTTGCGCGAAGTATCCGATTTGCAATGACGAGCCGAGGATCACTTCACCGGCCAGCGGTTCGATCTGCCCCAAAATCGTTTTCAGGAACGTGGTCTTGCCCGCGCCGTTTGGGCCGATCAACGCCGCGCAGTCTTTTCGACGCAGTTCGATGTCAGGCGCGCGGAAAAGGAATTTCCCCGGATCTCCCGCGGCGGCATGATAGCCAATTTTCAATTCCTTTGTGCGAATGACCAGATCGCCCGAACGTTTTTCGGAACCGAGACGCAAATGCAGGCGCGGCAGGGTCCGCACGGGGGAGCGCAGTCCACGCACGCGTTTTTCGGCCTCCTCCACGCTCAATGTGGATGCGACAACGTGCACCTCTTCGGCCGTCTCGCTCCACTTTTGATTCAATGCCGCTTCCATCCCGATCTGTTCGATGGCCTGTACCATGCGCGAGAGTCTCTTCAACCTGCCCTTGGCCTGTAAAGTGTTCTGCCCCGAAATATTTTTCTTGATGTACTCGACTTCCTTAAGCAGTTTTTCCTTCTCGCTCTCGAAAGTCTCCTGCCTGCGTTCGGCGCGTTCCTGCCGCTGGTGAAGATACGCGGAGTAATTGCCGTGATACAACTCGAAGGCGCCGGGGTGCATTTCGAGAATCACATTACAGGCTTTGTCCAGGAAATAACGGTCGTGCGAAACGATCACCGCCGCGCCGTCCCATTGCGAGAGATAGCCTTCGAGCCACTCGACCGCGCGAATGTCGAGGTGGTTGGTCGGCTCATCGAGCAGGAGCAGGTCCGGGTCCGAGAGCAGGAGGCGGGCCAAAAAGGCGCGCGTCCTCTGCCCGCCGGATAAATGTTCGAGCGAGAGTCCGTAATCCGCCGCGTCGAATCCCAGCCCCGTCAACACCTGCTTGATGCGCGTCAGGTACGTGTATCCGCCGCGCCGCTCGAAGTCCTCCTGCAGTTTTCCATACCGTTCCATCACATCGGGCTGGGTCGCCATGAGACTTTCGAGCCTGTGCAGTTCCTCCTGCTTTTTGATTAATTCCCCGAAGACGGAATGACACGCATCCCAGAGAGTGCCGACCATTTTGAAATCCGCCTCCTGCGACAGATATCCGATTCGGACTCCCCGCGAGCGGCTGACCCTTCCCGAAGAGGCTTCGTCCTCCCCGACGAGGATACGCAGCAGGGTCGTTTTGCCGACGCCGTTCGGACCGACAAGCGCGAAGCGCGCGCCTTTCGCAACCGAGAAGGTGAGGTTGGCGAACAGATCGAACGCGCCGAAGGATTTGGTGAGGGAGGAGGCGGAGATGAGGGACATGGTGGGGGTATTCAGTGACCGGTTTGAAATGCCCCCGAATTATAAAGCAACCCACCCCTCCCATCCAACTACTCTTGTTTTTTCTCGAAGCGATAGAATTTCACGCGGGCCTTTTCCATCGTGACCAGGCCGGCCTTGATGGCGGGTTCGATCAAATCGAGGAATTTTTCGAGGTTTGCTTCGCTGTCCACGATTTCCACCACGACTGGCATGTCTTCGGAAAGCACGTCAAAGCGGAAGGTGTGGATCTGGCGCGCGTTGGCGCCAAAGCCCATCATGCCGCGCAGGACGGTCGCGCCTGCCAGTCCCTGTTCGCGCGCTTGCAGGACAATCCATTCGTAAAGCGGTTTGTGCTGGTATTTGTCCGCTTCGCCGATCAGGATGCGAAGGAGTGAGCCTTCCTCGGGAAGTTGCATGGGAGTCTCCTGTTTTCGATCATTTAATATGCATGGCCGACGTGTTCAGCATGGTTTGCAACAGGCGTGAATTGTTGATGATTTCCAGAATCAAAAATAAAAGCAATAATACCTGAAACCACCTGCTGTGTGACAAGTCCCTCCACGCGAGCGCGAGGAAAAGGATCAGGGCGTACGTCCAGTTGGCGGAATAAAGGAAGACATCCTTGCCGTAGCGAAGGTGAAGGGCAAAATTGAAAAACATGACCAAAAGAAAGGCAAAGGAAAAGCGGTGATCCTCTTTTCTGATGTTTTTCAAAAAAAGCAGGCCTCCGAGAATCAACAGACCCAGCCAGAAAACAGCCAGCACATTGCCGGGCAGGGTGTCGTATTCACTGACCTGCAAGGGTTCCGCCTTGAAAATCCACACCTTCAAAAAGGGAATCTCCTCCTGCAGAATAAGCGGGTCGGGCGCGACGACGCTGTGAAGCGCCATCACACGCGCGACGGCCAGGGCGCGGCTTGCGGTGGGAACAAATGTATTGTCCGCTTCGGCGTTCAGGCTGGAGAGATCAAAGAAATACGGGTTGGCGTCGGGATAGATGAAATTGTTGATCAATGTCAGTGGGAAAGTCAGCAAACCGACAATGAGTCCGTATTTGACCCATCGCTTGAAATCGCGCTTGACCATGAGGAAAGCAATCACGGTTTGCGCGAAGTTTGTCAATGTGATGCCGATGCCGGGTAACCCGGCGAGGACATACGCAAACAGGGGCCTTTCCTTGAGTAATAGTATGGTGAAGAACATCGCGGCCGCGGCGAGAAATATGTACGTCTCGATCAGCGAACCAAAAGCCAGGTGCGAGGTCGACGCGCCGAGGATGGATGCGATCAACAACGCGTAGGTTGTGTTCCCGGTTATTTTCCGTACGAAGTACCAGGCGAGGAAAACGCAGAAGGCGCCGCTCGAGGCGACCAGGATGAACGCGGCGGAAAGCCGGTCCCCTTTCAGGAAGATGGAAATCAACGCGACAGGCGGCCTGATGAGCAACAACACGAAAGGATGCACCGACCGCCAGTAGTAATCCCGCCAATTTTCAGTGGTGAAACGAAGACGCCAGAGCAGGCCGTCAGAATCGAAAAAAATATCGTCCACGTCGAATACGGGGCGGTTGAAGATGGACACAAGGATGAGATAAACGGAAAAGAAGAACGCCGCGGCGAGCAGGCCGGGCAGGTTATCACGGATCAGGCGAAATGGTTTCGCGTCTTGCAGTCCTTTTTCCCCGGCCAGGTTTATTCCCCAGGCAAGGACCGGCAGGGCGCCCAGGCATCCAGCCAAAAAGAATACAGACTGGCTGCCTTCCAGCAGGAAATATTCCGCATCGAAAAGGCTGGGATATTGTTTTGCCATCCCAAACATGGCAGTGACAAAGATCGCCAGTACGATGAACAGCGCGGAAACGAGGCCGAAATCAAAGGGACGGTTTTTGGCAGGGTGTTGAACCCGTCCAACAAGGTGATAGACAAGCGCTCCCATCAGTGTTTGGATCAGCAGCGCAATCAAAACAATCTCGACGGCTGTGATGTAAAAATTTTCCAGAAACCCAAGCGCGAGATAACTGACAGGCACGGCCAGTGTCCACGCAAGCAAGAGACGCAGGTTAAGGAATTTCATCAAATCCCCTAGCCAAAGAACGGTGAAATTGTTTCAAGGATGAATTGGAAAAATTGCCACTGGTTATAGGCCAGCAGGATCAGGAACACGGCCAGCCCGGCCTGGAACCAGCGGTTTTTGGCAAACGGTGCGAATCCAAAAGCGATAAAGAATATCAGCGCGTAGGCCCAATCCAGGGAATACAGGAAGGGTTCATAGCCGTAATTAAGGTGAAGAACGAAATTGAAGAGAATACACAATACAAACGCGAGCGATAAGTCCGCTTTGCGGGTGCGGACGAGGTTCCATAGGAATATCACTCCTGCAATGAGCAGGGACGCCGCCCATACCAACACGAGAAGGTTTCCAAGTCCGCTGTATGAACTGAAATTAAAACCATCCGGTGAAAACGTGTAGAAATTAAAACGCGGGAAGACGCCTCCCACTTCTGTTGTGCGGGCGAAGGGCTGCGGGGCAATGACGGTATATAACAGGATGGTGCGAATGAGCAGGGTTACGCGCCCAATAATCTTCCAGGTTGGACTTTGAAAGATCAAAAAGGCGAATTCATTTTCCGCCTGTGCGCCGGATGGGAGGAAGAAGAGATTTGCAGATGGATACCAGGCGGCATGAGCCATGCCGAGGAGGATGCCGAATGAAACCACCAGCCCGCCGAAGCGGACGATGTCCCTCCAGCGCGGACGGGAAACTGCGAACCCGATGAAATTCTGGATGAAGTTGGTCAGCGTAATGCCAAAGGTCAACAGGCCCGCGGCCGCCAGCGCGCCCATCGGCCCTTCGTGATTTTGGAGCAGGATGATAAACCCGATGAGCGCCGCGGCCGAAAAGATGTAACTCTCGATCACCGAACCGAAGAATAGATGAGAGGTGGAAAGTCCCAGCATGGCCGCGACCAGGAAGGCGTAGGCGCGGCTCTGGAATTGACGTTTGATGAATATCCATGCCAGAAAAACGCACAAGCCGCCGGTCAACGTGTTGAGCAAAACCGCCGACAGGTATGGGTTGCGGGTGAAAAGATTCAAAATCCAGCCAAGCGGACGAAAGATGAAAAACGCAAAGGGATGCGGTCCGCGCATTTCCATTTGGGAACCATTTGGCATGGCAAGACGCTTCATCCACGAGGAATTGTCGGCGTCGAGGAAGTTGTCCACAGTTTCGATGTTCGGGTGGTTGAGTCTCAGTCCCAGGTGGGTGTAAATTGCAAGGAACAATATGGCCAGCAAAATGCCAGGTGCGTTTTCGCGCAGGAATGAAACGATCCCTGCGCGATCGATTTGGATCCTTTTGAATTGCGGGAAACCTGATTCGGATATTTCGAACAGTAAAAATCTAAGTGCGGCGGTTGAAAATACGATGAGGAAGACCTGGTCTGTGAATGGACGTTCGGGCAGGTTGAGGATGAAGTAGTCGAACGCGAGGGCAGGGATGACTGCCAGCAGGGCGGCACGGAGAAGCCTGGGGATTGGATTCATTCGATGAAATGGAAGCAGGATCCAGGTCCGATTAAGGGCCGCCAAAGAAGGGGGCGAGGCCGCGCAGGACAACGAAGAGGAACCAGGTGTTGTTGACCATCACCATGAACAGGAAAATTGTCAAAACAGATTCAAACCAGCGCCTCCCGGCCCATCCTGCAAATGCAAGGGCAACGAAGAAGACCAGCGCGTAGGTCCAATAGGGAGTGTAGAGGAACAGTTCCGTGCCATAGTTCATGTGAAGCAGGTAGTTGAACGCCAGGATGCCAAGCAGGCCGAGCATGAGTTGCAGGTGCGCGGATGAACGCAGGCCCTTGAAGAAATAAAACAGCGCCCCGGCCATCAATAGAATCCAGAGTGCCAGCGGCGCGTAGGCGGGGCCGTTATACCAGGCATGGATTTTATCGTGGGCATTGTAGGTCTTGAGGTCGATGATGGGATCGGTGGTCTTGCGCGTGTAATCTTCGATGGGCGTCGGCGCGACCACGCTGTATAGGAATATGGTACGTCCGACGATCTGGATTTTTTGGGCCACGCGTTCCGCCGAATCCCTGTAAATCGGTTTTGAAAAACGGGATTCAAAAGCCATGTCTGCCGGGACAAAGAAGAAGGTCTGATTGCCGGGGTAGAGGACGCTGACGAACGATGTGAGCGCAATGCCCGCGGCAAGGAGAACCACCCCGTAATGGACCAGTTTCCAGAAACCAAATTTCCTAAAGAACAATGCAATGATGCCCTGTGCAATATTCGTCACCGTAATTCCGAATACGATTAGCCCCGCAGGCACAAGCACGGAGAAACGTTTTTCGTCCGCCTGCACGAGAAGGATAAAGAAAATCAGGGAGGTCATGCCGAACACATACGTTTCGGTGAGCGAGCCAAAGAGCAGGTGGGCGGCCGTCGCTCCGAGCAGGGACGCGAAAATGAACGCGTAGGTATCCTTTTGTGTGGCGCGTTTGACAAACAGCCAGGCCATCAGGACGCAGGCACCGCTCATCGCGGCGATCACGAGCATCGGCGCGAGGTACCATTTATCGGCGGTGAACAACCCCACAAATCGGACAAGGGGACGCAGGGTGATCAGCACGAGCGGGTGCACGGCGCGATTCACGTCATGGCCCTCGGGATATGCAAGGATGGACATCCACGGCCCGGCATCCGCCTCGAAGACGATGCTGTTGATGCTGAATGTTGGATGATTGAGGGCCCGCGCCAGAATCAGGTTGACAAGAAAGAACACACCTCCCGCGTAGACACCCGGCAGGTTTTCCTTCACGAAGGCGAAAAGCCGGGTGCGGCGGAAGGATTGATACAAGCCGCGCGCCTCCCATTGTTCCAGGGCCGCGACGCTCCACACCCCTGCGAACAGGGCGCTGGCAAGGAATATGCCGTTCAACGCGGTTGGAATTTGTATGTAACCGATGCTGAACATGGCCGGGAAATATGCGGCGGCATAGATGATCGCGGCAAGGAAGGCCGGGAGCATCAAGGCAAGGACGATGTTCAAAGGATTGCCCAGAAAGCCACCGCGCAAGGAACGCGCCGCGCGCCGCGCCAGATAATATCCGCTGACACTGCCTGCCGCGGTAAAAAACATCGTGAACGCGGCCATGTTGATTTCGGTTTTCAGCACGCCGAACAAAAAGCCGGCCATCAAATAGGTCAGGACCAGGCTCGAAATAAAGCCCGCGAAATAATGTCCCATCGAATGTTCGGCGCGCACACGCTCGACAAAGGGCGCGGCGGGGAGCATCAGCGCGAACAGGACGACCGCAAAAACGAACATGCCGAGGTAATATACGCGCGAGATCGCAAAGGGCAAAACAACCGCCGCCGCGCCGATGGAAGCCAGCGCCACAAAAACCACCAGGATGTCAATTTTCCTTTGCCCGAGCCAGTTCCAGATGGATGGAAAGGCCTGGAAGAGAATAAACGAGATGGCAAGCCCGGGCACGGCCACAAGAAAAGCGCGGTCGGTTGAAGTCTTATAACCTGAATAATTGAAGTAAATCACCGCGGTTGAAAAACTGGCTGCAAACGCCAGGAATAAACTGACTCCCATCCTGAACAATAATTGCACAAACTTCATTAAAAATTTCTCCTCGGGTTTTCTATCGAGCCTGGTATAAACCGGGCAGTCCGCCAGCGGGGGCGGACATGCGTACAGCCCGCACAATTGCCCGTGATAATGCCTCCGCCGCGTATGCGCCCACAGTTGAAACGTCCGCCCGCTTGCCGCCGGTTGCGAGCGCAAAAATGGCATCGCCATCCAGCATGGTGTGCGCTGGGCGAATCGTGCGCCCGATTCCGTCCTGCGCCATTTGGGCAACCTTCGTCGCTTCGGCTTTTGTCAGCGCGGCGTTGACTGCGACAACGCCGATGACCGTATTGGCTTTTGTCGCGAAATTCAGCACAGTGCGTCCCGGCAAGGTCTTCATCAATTGCAGGGTGTCTGCAAAATAATTTTGCGCGCCGAATTGCAGGGGGCCGACTTTTGCAGACCTGGCGCCCGCGACGATCGCGCCCGTTTCAGGATCGACAACATCACCAAACGCGTTGACCGCGACGAGCGCGCCCACGACGATCCCCCTGCCGATGGAAATACTGGCGCTCCCCAGCCCGGACTTCATGGCCTGCCTCTGCCCGAATATTTTTCCCACGCTCGCGCCCGTCCCTGCCCCCGCGTTGCCCTCGGCAACCGCCTCTTTCGACGCGTTGAGACAGGCCGCATACCCCATCTCTGCTGTGGGACGGACGTCCGCGCGGCCAATGCCCAGGTCGTACAGAATCGCGGAAGGGACAATCGGTACACGCGCCGCGCCGGTATTGAATCCAATTTTGTGTTCTTCGAGATAACGCATCGCGCCGGAGGCCGCGTCCAAACCATACGCCGACCCGCCTGCCAGCATCACCGCGTGGACTTTTTCCACGAGATTGACCGGGTCGAGCAGGTCGGTCTCGCGCGTACCGGGCGCGCCGCCGCGCACATCCACGCCCGCGGTTGCGCCCCTGCGGCATAGAACCGCCGTGCAGCCGGTCAGCGCGATATCATCCTGCGCGTGTCCTGCTTCGATGCCGGGTACGTCGGTGATGGAATTCCTGGGTTTCATTGCGCGTCATGTCAGGCTTCGGAAGTCTTTTTGGGAGTCTTCGCAACGGTGTTCCACGGGATGGACTTCCGAAGTCCTGTCGTTATTTCAAACTGTGCGCGAGCTGGAGGAACTCTTCCCATTCCTCTTCGAAAAAATGGACGGTGACATTATTCAATTCAATGTGATAGGTGGTCTCCCCATCGGGTTCCTCGGCTTTCCAGGCGAGGAAGTTCTCGGTTTCCGCGAGGGTCTCTGTGCGGGGTTCGTTATTATTGTTCGACATGATAATCTCCTTGGTTGGTATTAACGGGGAAATGCAGCGGGGCGGTCATTTCTGTTTATTGAGTTTCGACTGGATGCCCCGGAAGAATCGCCGGATAAAAACGAGAAAACGCGAGGCCGGAGGCGGGGGCGGTTGATGAGATTCCTTCTCAGGCCAGGGATTCAAATCCAGCAGTTTTCGCATGGTATATTGCCAGAAGAGAGTGACGGTGGCCAGGATGGGCGCGGCAACCACCACGCCGAGGATGCCGAGCAGGTTGGCGGCGATAATGGCCGCAACCAGCACCGCTGCCGGGTGGACCTTCAAGGCGCTGGACAAGATGCGCGGAGAGACAAAGTTATCGAAAATCTGGTCGATGATCAGCGCCAGCGCCACAACCAGCAGGGTGTAATGAAGCGGCGCCAGCCCAAAAAGTTTGTATGCCTGAAAATACGCGACCAGCACCAGCACCAGCCAGTTGAGTGCGGGACCGACGTAGGGAACGAAGCGCGCCAGCCCGGCAAGAAATGCCAGCCCGATTGCATAACGCACGCCAAGCACACTCAATAACACGGTATACACCGCGACTGCAAGGACAAAGATGATGATCTGCCCGCGCAGGAAAGCATTCCAAATGCGGCCGAGTTCGCGTCCGAGGCGCTCGAGGTCGTGGGTGTAGCCGGGAATTTCAACGTTGAAGATGCGGTCGCGCAGGCCGCCGGTTTCGGCCATGGCGAAATATGAGACCAGCAAAACAAATAACGTCCAGCCGAGAAAATTGGCCGCGCCCCCGGCGACCGTACTTACCAAAGAACCGGTCTGGCTCAGTAAGGGTTGCACCATGCCAAGCACCTGGCTGCTGAGATCGCGCAGGTCGAGCGTGCTAAAATCCAGTTTGAATGGGCCAAGTTGAATGACCTGACCGGAAACATTTTCAATTAAAGCAGGCAGGGTTTTCAGTCCATCCTGCGCAATCGTGACCACACTTTGCACCTGCTGCACCAGCCCAACGCCCCCCAAAGTGAGCAAGGTCAGCAGGACGACGACGATCAACAGGTAGATGATGCCAACGGAGGCGACCCACGAAAAGTGCAGTCTGCGCTGGAGGAAACTGGCGACCGGGTGGAATAGATAAGCCAGCACCAGCGCGATCAACAACGGACTGATGATGGATTGGAATTTGATCAGCAGGGCCGCGACCATTGCAACAATCGTCAATGCCACGACAAGTTTCGTGGTTGCGCCCCAGGATGGCGACGCGGAGGGTTGGGGTTCCGTCATTTGATTCTCACTCATTTTATTCATTCTAGCCAAAGACAACTGATTTTACAACAGTTTAACTCACATTCCCCACGGCTTTCTTAAAGTCGGCAATTTTGATTGAAATGATGAAGGAATGAACCGCGAAACCCGCAAGGCTTTTACTTTTTCCTGGCGCTCTTTGCGGTGAAAATGACCGAATCGGTAGGAACTAAAGCGGGAGGATTAAAATAAAACGCCCCGCGAGCACGGAACTCGCGGGGCATTCAGGAAAGGTCGTTACGGGCAACCGGAGATGAAGGGGAAGAACACACACCAGCGATAGGTTGCATCCACCCACCAGAAGAAACCGGCGCAAATGCAGACAAACAGGAGCGCGCCAACGACAATAAAGATGGGCACCAGGTTGGTGTTTTTTGCAGGCGCAACAGGCGGCGGGGCGGAGTATCCCGGAGCCGCGGCCTGGACAGGGGCGGGAGGCGGAGCCACCCGTGCAGACCTGCGCGGCGCGGCCATGGTTGCACCGGGATCCATATTAATGGCGTCGTACATGAGCACGATCTGCTCGCCAAGCGAGACTACATCACCGGGTTTCAGCACCACGGGCCCGGCCAGGCGTTGACCGTTCACGAAAGTGCCATTGGTGGAACCAAGATCTTCCAGCACATACTTGCCGCCCTGGAAGGATAAACGGGAATGCCTGCGTGAGACTTCGGCGTCATTGATCGCGACCCCGTTGGTTGAATCGCGTCCGATGGTGAGTTGATCGCCTTCGAGAGGAAAGGTCACGCCGGGCGTAGGGCCTGACCGCATTACAAATTGGAATTGGGCCATGTACTCCTCCAAAATTGCATTGGTGATTTTTCCTAGTGTACCGGCATCAGTCGAAAAAGTCAATTGAGACAATTTGGGGGTGGAGGATTTTGAATCTTAAACAGGAATCCTTTCCATCCTGCGACCGGCGCCGGCCGCCCAATGTTCATAAGTTTTTTTGCATGAAGAATGCCGTGTTTTTTATGATCCGCCCTGCACGGCCTGGATTTAATCGCGGTGTGGTTGTGGACGCGTGGGGCGCGGCAGGATGATGGTGAATACTGTGCCCACCCCCACCTTGCTTTTCACTTCTATTCGTCCGCTGTGTCCCTGTACGATCTGCTTTGAAATGGAGAGTCCCAGTCCGGTGCCTGAGGACTTGGATTCATGCTCACGCACGCGATAGAACTTCTGGAACAAATGCGGCAGGGCTTCTTCCGGGATGCCCACGCCGGTATCCTGCACATAGATCATCATCTCGGTTGCGGTTACTTCGGCGCGCAGCATCACGGTCCCGTTCGGGCGGTTGTATTTGATCGCATTACTGATCAGGTTGAGCAGAACCTGTTTGATCTTGTCCCGGTCGGCCTCGAGCAGGGGCAGGCCATCCGGCGATTCAACCCGGACCTAGATGTTATCCTCGACCGCCTTGGAAGCCATCACATCCTTGCATTCGTACATCAAATCCGCGATGCTGAAGGTTGTCTTGCGGAACTGCACTCGCCCGGATTCCAGCCGCGCCAGGTCCAGGAAGGAGGAGGCAAGCGCATTCAGGCGCATGGTTTCGTTATGAATACTGTTGATGATCTGGTCGCGTTGTTCCTAGGACATTTCCGGTCGTAACAGCAAATATGTGGCTGTGCTGAGGGAGGCCAGGGGCGTGCGCAGTTCGTGGACGAATTCCGAGATCAAATCCGATTGCTGGAACAGGCGCGCGTTCTCGATTGCCACGGCCGCCTGGGCCCCCAAAACGAGGAGCATGGATTCGTCCGTATCCGTAAACTTGGACTTTTGCTTGTTGATGGCTTCGAGAACGCCCACGATCTTGTTTTTTGTGATCAGGGGAACGCCGAGGATCGACTCAGTCGAAAACCCCGTCGATTGCTCCACGTCGCCGAAATAGCGCGGATCGTCATGCACGTCGGTAATGCGCACCGGCTTGCGATTATTCAGGATCCAGCCCGCGATACTGCCCTCGAGCGGGACAATGATCCCGCGGCGCGTCGGCTCGTCGATGTTCGTCGAAACTTGAAAATACAACTGCCGTGCCGCATCGTCGTATAAAAGGATCGAAGCGGCCTCGGAACCGCTCACTTCCGCCGCGGCGTGCACAATGCGCGAAAGCAAAATATCCAGGTCGAGCGTCGAGGCAAGGTCGCGGGAAATTTCGATCAAACGGCGGTAGCCGTCAAGTTTTTCGGTTTTTATTTCAGCCATGGAGTACTCGCTTGGCAATCGCGGGGATGGCTTTTGCCGCGTCTTCAGTGAAGACCACATCCGCGCGGACATTTAAATAAGTGGGGGTGTTATTGATGATGACCAGGTGCGCGCCCCGGTCGAGCGCCTGCATGGGCAGACCGGCCACCGGCAGGACCTCCAGTGAAGACCCGACCACCATCATCAGGTCGCATTGACGGACATCGCGTTGTGCCTGATGCCATGCCGCCTGTGGCAACTGCTCGCCAAAGAGGATCACATCCGGCTTGAGCAGACTTCCGCACAACGGGCAATGAGGGATTTCGCCCTTCTCCACAAAAGCGAAAACATGGCGCTCCGCCTCCACCTGGTGATAACAATGCGAGCAACTCATGGTGCGCATGGTTCCATGTAATTCGATCACGTTTTGCGAGCCGGCTTTTTGGTGAAGCATGTCGATGTTTTGGGTGACAATTGCAGAAATGTGTCCCGCTTTTTCCAATTCTGCCAGCGCAATGTGCGCAGGATTGGGCTGCGCGTTGAAGATTTGACCTGCCAGGGGCCTGAACCAGTAAAAGAACTTCTCCGGCGCAGTCCGAAAGGTGTTGAGGGAAGCCACTTCCAGCGGCTCATCGCGGGACCACAAACCTGTTCCCTCGGAGCGAAAATCGGGAATTCCAGACGGCGTGGAGAGACCGGCGCCGGTCAGAACCACGGCGCGTTTTGCACAGCGGAATAACTCCGCGGCAAAATCGATCGTACTCTCCATCTGGCTGGAAAACTGGGTCATCGCGCCTTTTCGCGCTCGAGGATCAAATCTGCAATTTTCAGGAACTGCTGGGATGTAATGTTGGTCGGCTGGCACACGACTGCCGGGGTCTGTGTGCGCGCGGCCTGTACAAACAATTCCGGGGCGGGCGTCAGTGTGGCCGAGATCGAGTGTCCAAGTTTTTCCTGGACCTGCGCCCAGGGCATTTGCGCCTCGGAGCGGACTCGATTGTTCAGCACCGTTGTGATGCCTTTTCGCTCAACTCCAAGGTTGACAATCTCTTCGATCAGTATTTTGGTTTGTTGAATGGTATTGGACGAGCCCTCGAGCACCACGATCCGTTCATTGCAAATGGGAAGGAGCTTTTGCACAAAGTGATGCAGGCCAACCCCAAGATCGAGCACGACAAAACGGGCAAGGCTGGAGAGGCGCGCCGCCAAAACTTCATAGTTGGCAACCTGTGAGATCAACGTTATATCGCGCGGGTTCTCGGACGCAAGCAGTAACTTCAGGCCGGAGTTGTGCGATACCAGGGAGGCCTGCACCTTCTCCCGCGTAATCTCCACCTGGGTTCCCATCAGAAGTTCGGAAAATGCCTTTTGGTTTGGAATTCCCAGTTCCATCGCAAGCGTCCCGCGTCCGGGCGTCAACTCGGCAAGGATCACTTCCGTCTGTGAACGGGTAAACAGGCTGGCCGCCAAATTGGAAGCCAGTGAGGAAACACCGAGCCCCCCGCGGGCGGACAACACGCCAATCACACAACCATGATGCACATGCTGCGCGGTGGCGATCTGTCCGGTATCTCTTTTAACTGCCGCGCGCGTCAACAGGGCCTTGACATGTGCCTGCAATTCGGTTGGGTGGGTTGGTTTTGTGAGATAGTCGTCTGCCCCCACTTCGAAGCCGGTCACCTTGTCGTCGAGCTGTGTCTTGGCTGTGAACATCAGGATGGGGATCGAATCGGTGGTGGGGTTCTTGCGCAGGCGGCGCGTGACCTCATACCCATCCATGTCTGGCATCATCACATCCAGCAAAATCAGGTCGGGTTTTTCTTCGAGGGCTTTTGATAACCCCTGTGCGCCGTTGGTGGCCGCGCTGATTTGATAGCCCTGTCTCTGTAACATCAGGCC
>Ga0172371_10003167_pt1 | contig 25668 bp, 18 predicted proteins | sample Lak12m_FD_114543 | JGI IMG/M metagenome (GOLD analysis project Ga0172371, IMG submission 114543) | Freshwater microbial communities from Kabuno Bay, South-Kivu, Congo - kab_022012_12m | ecosystem: Environmental > Aquatic > Freshwater > Lake | place: Democratic Republic of the Congo: South-Kivu... | reverse complement strand
GCCTCTTAAAGGCGTGATGAAATCCGAAAAATAGATGTTTTGCGCCAGCGTTGAATCAGTGGTGAAAATATCGGTGCGGTAATTGTAATTAATCCAGTTGTCTTCGCCGCCCAGGAAAAACCGCTGGGCATTCTTGCCATTACTGAAACCCGTTGAAAGGCGCAGGCCGAACGAATAATCCATGTTGATTTTCAGATAGCGGCGGAGGTCGGCCTGCACGCTGTAGAATCCCAGACTATTTTCCCGGTACTTCGGGCTGGCGATCATATCGACCCGCGCCCGCCAGCCGTCAATCGGACACAGGTAACCCCAGAGCGAATTATCAAAAACGAAGCCGACCCGCGGCAGAAGGGTGCTGATCGAATAAGTATATAGTGACTCACCCGTTAGAACGTCAATCCGCTTCTGTTCGACATTATACGAGGTTGCGCCCAATTCGACTCTCGAATAATGGCTCGACGGCCGCGATACGGAAAAATCGATGCCATAATTGCGCAGACGATAAAGATAGTAATAGCTGTAATACCACATGTTGGCGGTGTGAAACCCGGTTAGAGCCCAGTTGGTGCGCTTGGCCAGGTACATATAGGACAGATAGTAGTCGCTGTTTTCCAGATCGATATACATCTCCGTCCCGAAAGAGATTTGGTGATTCCCCAGAATGTCGCTGAAATCAAAGACGGTCGTGCCCTGCAAACCCCAGAGATTGCTATATCCGGCCTGGCTGTAAACCACATCCAGGGTGAACTTGGTTTTGTACGGAATGACCGGGTACTTGCCGCTGGCCGATTTTTGCTGGCTGGTGTCAGCTGCGGACGCGATTGAATCGGGTGTGGTTATTTCTTCGTCTTCATCGGCCGTTTCAAAATCATAATTGGGCGCGAAAACATAATTCGAATAATTGCCAATATTGCGCACATTTTGGGAGCGGGTGGGTTTCATTTCTTCCGGACTCGGAAATTTAAAACGTTCATGCTTTTGGGGATTTACCCAGGAATCCATCAGGGCTTTGGCATAAATCGTCGGCTTGATTTCCTTTTTATTCTTCAAAAGGTCCAGCGGATTGCTGATCGAATATATATCCCAGCCCAAATCGGCATAGCCCGCAAACACTAACCGTTGATCGTCTTTCGAAAGGCTGGGTTGGAATACGCCGGTCAGGATATTGGTAATGGCTCCGCTTTCCTGCGTAACCAAATCTTTGATGTATAAGTTGGAAATTCCATTGTAATCTGAGGTATAGACAATCGCGTTGCGGGTGTTTGCCCAGGTCGGGTAGTTTTCGTTCCAGGGAGTGTCGGTCAGCCGCACAATCTCTTTTGTTTCTATATCGATGTAAAAAATATCGGTCTGTAAATATTTAGACGCCACTGCTTCCGGTTGATTTAACAGGGTGTCCGAGATTGCCGCTATTCGCTGAGAGGCAAAAATGATTTTTTTACCGTCCGGCGACCAGGCCGGCTCAAAGTCAGGCGACTCGTCATCGGTGATCTGACTGAGTTTAGCCTCCCGCAGATTCCAAAGATACAGATCGGTGCGTTCGTCTTTCAGGCCAACAAATGCAATTGAGCGGCCGTCCGGCGACCAAGCTGCGGTAAAGATTTCTTCCAGATCATCAAACAATAAACGTTGTCGCTTTTTGGTCTTGACATCAACGATAATCAGGGCATCGCGCGCCCCGCTTTTTACGGCAATGGCTATTTTTTGGCCATCCGGCGACCAGGTCAAGCGCGGATTGAGCCATTTTAATTCCTCCAGATCCGGTGTACGTTGTCCGCTGACAAGGCGTTTGATGACTTTACCGTCGGCAACCGAAATCAGGAAAATATCCGCATAACCTTTGCGATTGGACATAAGCGCGATTTTGTCGCCATTAGGTGAAATGGCCGGACCGGTATTAAAATAATTGCCCAGTTTATTATGATCGGTCAGTTTAACAGCAATTTCCTGAATTTCATCACGGTCGGCGATATCCGGCCAGTACTCGGCACGCATCCAGCGGTGCCACTTATTCGTTAATTCCTTCATATCCATGCCGACCGCCGCTTTCAGCCCTTTGTCGGCGTTACCCTTGCTTTTCATCTGGGCCCAAATCTGACCGATTTTTTCTATTCCGTATTTCTCAGCGATAAAACGATAGACCGAATTACCGCCCTGGTAAGCCAGATAGTAGTCGAGTTGCTCGATATTCGGAATATTACTATTCAGGGCAATATCGCGCATGATCAGGTCGGTCTGAGCTGTCCAGCCATAAGAAATGTATTCGGCCAACCCCTCATTCATCCATTCCGGGATGCTCAGACGCACTCGACCAGATATTATACTCTGGACATTGCCGCCATAGATCATATCGTTAATAACCACATGAACAAGTTCATGCCGGATCACATGCCAGAAATCGTAATACGATCCATCGAACGGCACCACGGCCCGGTTTTTGAACAACTCCGTAAAGCCGCCAATTCCTTCGGATAAATACGAAAGCGTCACATTGGTCTGTTGAAAATCGCTATGGGAATTGTATATAACCAGCGTCACCCGCTTACGCAACCGCCAGTTCAGCACCTTGCAAATGTCTTTCAGGGCCTGCTCGCTGACCGGCGCCGCAAATTCGGCCAGGGCTTCGCCGCCCTTGTAAAAATAAATATCCAGATTATCCGATTGTAGATATGACCATTCGTAGATATCGTACTGAACTTTATTTTTTCCAAACTGGGAAAAGCCGATCGCAGTTAGTAATAGAAACAAAATGAAGATTTTAAATGTCTTTTTCATACGTTTTTCAACAACCCTCAATTAACGTTGTTCCAAAGCGTTTAAAAGTAAACAATATTTTGGCTCATATCAAGCCTGCCGCGCTAAAAACATTTTTTTAGACGCTTCCAAGACGAAAAAGTTATGCTTTGAAAACCAAGCATCTCGAAAGTTCTAACGATGCAAAACGGAAAACACTTATCGGGTCGCTGCTGGCGTCCCTTTCTCCGTAATAAATTTCATGACCCGCTCTTTCAGAATATTGCGGGTAATCTGGAACGCCATCAGGCGCCGCTCATCGCTGCCAATAACTCTAATCGGATCGTCGATAAACCAATTAATACGTTCGGCGCTTCCGGGAAACGTCGGACAGCTTAGAGCCGCAACTTCACATAAAACTATCACATAGTCAAAAGGCCGGGGGCGGTATTCGTCCACGTGCTGGGAATATTGAGAGTCGATCTTGATACCAATTTCGCCTAAAACCTGTTTGGTATACCGATGAATCCCGGCCGGGGTAAAACCGGCGCTGTAAACTTCAAACTGTTGGCCCCCAAAGTGGCGCAGCAAGGCTTCGGCCATCTGACTGCGCACCGAATTCCCGGTACATATAAACAGAACCGACTTTTTATCCATTATTCATTCTCCTGAAAAATTTACCAAAATCATAAAACATTTTCGCTGGCCGAATATATTAATTTTTTCGGAACTATAACACATTCTCAAAAAACCGTTGAAATTTATTTCTAATCTGGAGATTTGCCAATCGTTTCTCGATACCAATTTGTCCGGATACCGGTCGCGCCGGCATTCGGAAACGATCCGGTAAATTCCAGAACAGTCTTGTTTTTGGAACAGATATTTTAGAGATTACGGGCAGGATTATCAAAAACGTCAGTCATTGAATTGAAACAGTGAAGAACATAAATAACTATTACTTATTTCCCGGGAGGCGGTTTGAAAAGACGCGAATTTATCAAAACCAGCGGGATTCTGGCGGCCGGCCTGGCGACGGTACCGGCCTGGTGGAACATGGGTTATTCTAAGACATCTTCCGGACAAAAGTTGCTGAATCTCGAAACACTCTTTGCGGTCTCGTCCGCCGAAGCCCGTAAACTCCTCGAACGGGCGTTGGCCAAAGGCGCTCAGAGTGCGGACCTGTTTTTCGAATACCGTACCAGCTCCAGCCTGCGCCTGGAAGACGGTATAATCAAGGATGTCAGCAACGGCATCGTCATGGGCGTCGGCATCCGCGCTCTTCAGGACGATCAGATCGGCTATGCTTATACGGATGCCATTGACTTCCGGAAAATGCTGGAAACGGCCGATACCGCCGCCAATATTGCCAAGTCCGGCGGTTTGATAAAACCGGTTCCTTTTAATACGATCGCCGGAAAAAATCTTTATCCGGTCGCCGTCTACAGTGTCGATGCCGATTTTAAACAAAAAAACGCCTTTTTGAATCGGGCTGACACCGCCGCGCGCAGTTCCAATCCTAAAATTACAAAGGTAACGGCCTCGATTGCCGACGAACTGCGCCAAATCATGTATTTTGATTCCAGTGGCAAAAACTTTCAGGATGTTCAGCCGCTCATCTCATTGCGGGTCAGAACGATTGCTGAAGATGGCAATAAGCGGCAGGGCGCCGGGGCGGCCCGATCGGGTCGCGCCGGCCTTGAATTGTTTGATAAACCGGAAAATACGCCCGAATACGTCGCCAGAGAAGCTGCCGGAACCGCCATTACCAACCTGAATGCAAAAGCAGCGCCCTCCGGTCCGCAAGTTGTCATCCTCGGCCCGGCTGAAAGCGGCGTGCTGATTCATGAAGCGGTGGGCCACGGATTGGAGGCCGACTACAATTATAAAAACTTATCCAATTATTCCGGGAAGGTCGGCCAGAAAGTCGCATCCGAACACTGCACCATCATCGATACCGGTTTGTTGCCCGGCATGCGCGGAGCTATCAATATAGACGATGAAGGCAACTTGCCAACCCAAACCATCCTGATCGAAAACGGAATCCTGCGCGGCTATGTGCATAACAGTATTTCCGCCCGCCAAATGGACATCGGTCCGACCGGCAACGGTCGGCGGCAGTCTTACGCCCATCCACCACTTGCCCGGATGACGGCCACCTACTTAGAAAAAGGCCAATACGCGCCCGAAGAAATCATTGCCAGCGTTAAAAACGGCGTCTATGCCAAAGGTTTCAGCGGCGGACAGGTTGACACTATCAAGGGCGACTTTACTTTCGGAGTTACGGAGGCCTATTTGATCGAAGACGGCAAAATTACCGCGCCGCTGAAAGACGTGACCCTGATCGGCAATGGCCCGGATGTTATGGGCAAAATTCTGATGGTCGGCCACGATCTTAAAATCTCAGAAGGCACCTGGTCTTGCGGTAAGGATGGCCAAACCATCCCGGTCAGCGTCGGGAACCCGACCGTAAAAATCAGTGAAATCACCGTTGGCGGTTCTTAATAACGAGGATTTTTCGATGAATGAACTCATGAATATTGCAGAAGCGGCGCTCGCGGAAGCCCGGCGGGGCGGAGCCGATGACGCCGACGTTATCCTTACCAATTATACCAGCAGCCGGATTAAGGTGCGTCTTGGTAAAACTGAGGAATTGCGCCAGTCCAATCCGCGAACGCTTGGAATTCGCGTTTTTCTCGGCAAACGCAAGGCCCTGACCTTCACCAGCGATTTGCGTCCCGAAGCGGTAAAAAAAATGGTGCAAAAAGCGCTGGAAATCGCCCGGGTATCCGATGCCGATGAGTACAACGGTCTACCGGATAAAAGCCTGTTTGGAATCGCTGACGCTAAACTCGAACTATACGATCCGGAAATCGTAAAAATTACCGCTGACCGTAAACTCACAATCACAAATGAGCTGGAGGCGCTTGGCCTGAAACAAAATCCGCTGATTACCAATTCCGGCGGAGCTTTCTGGAGCGACTCATACGGACAGACACTTTTGATGAACACACGTGGTTTTTCCGGTGCGCAGGAATATTCGAGTTGCTCGCTGTCCCTGCAATTGGTCGCCGAAAAAGACGGTATCAAACAAACCGATTACTGGTGGTCCGGCCAACGCACTTTCAATAAGCTGGATTCAATCGAATCGATTGCCAAAACCGCGGCCGACCGCACCATTCGTAAGATCGGCGCCCGAAAACCGGTGACCCAATCCGTTCCGGTTGTATTTGATCCGCAAGCCGGAGGCGATTTTCTGAATATCATCGCGGCGGTCGTAGTTGGCAATGCCGTTTACCAGAAGAACTCTTTCCTGGTCAATAAAATCGATCAATCCATCGCTATCCCGGAATTAAATATCATTGACGACGCTACTTTGCCGGGCGGGCTGGGTTCAGGTTATTTCGATGATGAGGGTCTGCCCGGGCGGCGCAATCTCGTCATTGAAAATGGCGTCCTGAAAACCTATCTCTGCGATTGCTATTCGGCCCGCAAACTGAATCGCGCTCCGACCGGCAGCGCCCGACGCGGCGCGAGCTCGGAGCCTTCGCCGGCCACGACTAATTTCTATATACAACCCGGAAAATATTCGCCTGCCGAAATTATTGGTTCGGTAGAAAATGGTTTGTACCTGACCGACGTGAACTGGGTCGGGATTAATTATGTTACCGGCGATTATTCGCGCGGCGCCGAAGGGCTCTGGATCGAAAACGGTAAAATAGCCTATCCGGTTCAGGAGTGCACCGTCGCCAGCAATATGCTCACCATGCTCAATTCGATCAAGATGATCGGCAATGACCTGGAATTCCGCGGTTCAGTCAATTCGCCGACTTTTAAAATCGATCAGATGATGGTCAGCGGTCAATAAGGGGTGGTCCAATGAAAATCGTGGTTTGCGTCAAAGTCGTCCCCGTTTCGGACTCAATAATCACAATCATTCCCGATAAAAACATAATCGATCCCACCAATCTCAAGTTCGATCTGAATCCTTATGACGAATACGCCAACGAAGCCGCTGTGCAACTAAAGGAACAATTTGGAGGAGAGGTGATCGCGATTTCAATCGGGCCCGAACGAGATGGCCTGGCGCTGAAAAGGGTTCTGGCGCTGGGGGCCGACCGGTTGATTCATTTAATAAGCATCGACCAGCCACTCGCCGATCCGCAATCCGTCGCCGATATTTTAGCCGGCGCAATTAACCCTATTTCTCCTGATATAATCTTTTGCGGCAAACTAGCAATCGACACCGGAAACGGCCTGGTCGGACCAATGTTGGCGAAGCGACTTGATCTGCCATTCATAACCGCCATTTGTGAAATTTCGGTCGAAAACAATGTCGTAAAAGTCGCCCGGGAGACCGAAAAAGGCCGGGAGATGTCAGAATGCCCGTTGCCATGCTTATTAACCGCCGAAAAGGGTCTCAACAAGCCACGGTATCCTTCCCTGAAAGACATCCTGCTATCCCGGAAGAAAGAGACAATTTTCCAAAATGTCAGCGTTCCTGAGAAATCCTCGCGGCTGGCGAAATTGTCTTATCCGGAGCCGCGTCCGGCCGGAGTTGTCCTTGGCAATGATATCAGTGTCGTCCCGGAATTGCTCCGGCGTTTACGTGAAGAAGCCCGGGTTTTATAACGGAGCGCAACAATGAACATTTATACATATATAGAAATGAACGAGGGCGCCATTTCAAAAACGAGCGCCGGTTGCCTGACTCTGGGGTGTCAATTGACGAATGGCGCCGACGGAAAGGTGACTGCTATCGTCCTGATAAACGAGGACAAAACACTCGTTGCTGAATGTAGTCGTTACGGCGCCAACCGGATCGTCTTCATCAATGCCTCTAATACGGTTTCAAATCCACCGGCAAATCCGGTCGCCGGTATCGTTCAATTTATATTATCGGAAAAACCGGATATTTTTCTGTTGCCCGACAATCCGGTTGCGCGGGAAATCGCTTCGGTTTTAGCCATTGAAAATAATGGTTCGGTCGCCGTGGATTGTCTCGATGTCAAAATAGACCAAGACGGACGGCCGGTTTGTCGTCGGCCGGTTTATGGCGGCAAAGCAATTGCCGATCTAAAACTCACAAAAACGCCGGCGATAATAACCATTCGCGCCAACAGTGTCACCCCACAGGAATATATCGAGCAGCCAGAAGTTTTTTACTTCCAGCCTATATTATCCGACCCACAAAAAGTGAAAATCCGCGGGATTCTCCCGCTTTCATCAAAAAGGCCTGTTCTGAATGAGGCCAAAATTATTGTGGCGGGCGGAAGGGGGCTCGGTGCACCGGAAAATTTCAGGATGATCGAAGAACTGGCAGATGCGCTGGGGGCGGCGGTGGGCGCCAGCCGCTCAATTGTCGACGCCGGCTGGGTGCCGCAAATTCACCAGGTCGGACAAACCGGCAAAACGGTAACCCCGGATTTGTATATCGCCTGCGGAATATCGGGTGCTTTACAGCATATCGCCGGAATTTCATCCGCAAAATGCATTGTGGCCATAAATACCGACCCGGATGCGCCGATTTTCAGGATCGCCGATTATGGAATTGTCGCCAACCTTTTCGAAATTATCCCGGAATTGATTAAACTATTACGGCAGTAAATGAATTATTCAGAATCTAATCAACCCCACACCGTAATTGCCGTAGATGCAATGGGTGGTGATTTTGCCCCGGATGAAATCGTAATGGGCGCCGCCCGCGTAACAATGGAAACTTCTATCAACACCATTCTGGTTGGCGACAAAGCGAAAATTACCCCGATTTTGGATAAAACCGAACATCGTTCCAACCAGATCGAAATTGTCCACACCGACCAATATATCGTCAACGAAGATGTACCGAAAATTATCCTTTCCGAAAAACCGCGCGCTTCTATGTTGATCGCCGCTGAACTTTGTGGAAGCGGTCGGGCCAATGGCATGGTTTCGGCCGGCAATACCGGCGCCTATATCCTCTCCGCCGCTAAAAACATACCTCGGATTGAGGGCGTCCGAAAAACAGCTATTGCCACCGTTTACCCGACCCGGAACGAAAAAAAACGGGATCCGTTCGCGCTGCTGCTTGACATTGGAGCCAATATTCATTGCACTGCCGAAGAACTGGTCCAATTCGCCATTATGGGAAAAATATACGCTTCGGATGTCAAGGGCGTAAAAGCTCCAACCATTGCGCTTCTGAATATCGGCAAGGAATCTCATAAGGGCGGCGAAATATTAACACAAACATATGAAATACTAAGTTCTCTGAAAAACTTAAATTTCGCCGGGAACATTGAGGGAAACGACATGCTGAAAGGCCTGGCGGACATCGTCGTGACCGAAGGTTATGTCGGAAATATTGTAATGAAAACGATTGAGGGTATCGCCGAAACACTCTCCCATCTGGGGCGTTACGCTTTCAAGCGCCGTTTCGTCTGGATGCTTGGCTTAATGGCTTTATCAAGTGGAATTAAACAGCTTAAACAGATAACCGATTACTCTGAATACGGTGGCGCACCGCTCCTCGGATTTCGGGAAATTGTCATCAAGGCCCACGGTCGCAGTCGCGCCAAGGCGATCGCCAACGCCATAAAAGTCGCCGCTAAAACTCATCGCGATAATGTTTGTGAAAAGATGGCCCGTGAAATCGCCCAATACGAACAGCAGTTTCACGGTGATCCGGTTGTCTAGCAACTTGGATTGATAATGTCTTGGTAAAAAATCACTAAGATCGTCCTCATCCGAGCAAGGCAGGCGATGATATTTGTTTTACAAGTGAAGGAGCGCGTATGACCAAATTTTCACTCGTTAAAAGCGCGGCGGTGCTCGGTATAGACGCCTATATCGTCGACGTGGAATGTAATCTCAGCAGCGCTCAGCTGCCGGCGTTCATTACGGTGGGACTGCCGGAAGGCGCCGTCCGGGAAAGCAAAGAGCGGGTCTGGTCGGCCATTAAAAATCTCGGGTATTACGTTCCAAGCAATAAAATCGTTGTCAATCTGGCGCCGGCTGATATTAAAAAGGAAGGCAGTTCTTTTGATTTACCGATCGCCATCGGAATATTGAGCGCGGCTGATTTAATCCCCAAGGAAAAAATCGGCGATTATATTTTCCTGGGCGAACTTTCTCTGGACGGCGCCCTTCGTGAAATAAAAGGGGCCTTGCCAATCTCGGTTTCTATTCGTGAAACCGGAATAAAGGGCATAATTCTCCCGGAACAAAATGCCCGCGAAGCCGCGATTACCGGCAATCTGGAAATAATCGGGGTAAAATCTCTCCGGGAGGTGATCGACTTTCTGGAGAATAAAATTAATCCGGCGCCGACCCGCGTTGACGTACAGGTTCTTTTCGAAGAACAACGTGTCTATCAAATCAATTTTTCGGACGTTAAAGGCCAGGAACATGTCAAGCGCGCTCTCGAAGTCGCCGCGGCCGGCGGCCACAACATTATCATGATTGGCCCGCCTGGTTCGGGCAAAACGATGCTGGCTAAACGCATTCCGACCATTTTGCCAAATCTAACTTTGGAAGAGGCGCTCGAAACCACCAAAATCCATTCGGTGGCCGGTTTGATACCATCCGGCCAGGGTATCGTCGCTACGCGCCCGTTCCGCGCGCCACACCATACAATTTCAGACGCTGCGCTGGTCGGGGGTGGCAAATTTCCGCGCCCCGGCGAAGTCAGCCTGAGTCACCACGGAGTACTTTTCCTCGATGAATTGCCCGAATTCAAGAAGAATGTTTTAGAGGTAATGCGTCAGCCTCTTGAAAATGGGTATGTAACCATCTCGCGCGCTTTGCTTTCATTGACTTATCCGGCTTCATTTATGCTGGTGGCCGCTATGAATCCCTGCCCGTGCGGTTATGCCACCGATCCGCACAACAAATGCACTTGTACCCAGCAACAAATCCAAAAATACATGGCACGGATTTCCGGTCCGCTCTTAGACCGCATCGATATTCATATTGAGGTGCCGGCAGTCAAATTTGCGGAATTATCATCAAAAGCCCCGGGAGAATCCTCAGAAATGATCCGGGATCGGGTCCAATTAGCCCGCGCCCGACAAACCGAGCGCTTTCGGGGGATAAAGAGCGTTTTTGCCAATGCCCACATGGAATCCCGCCTGATAAAGCGTTTTTGTGCAATCGATTTGACTTGTGAAGACCTCTTGCGAAATGCGATCAATAAACTGGGGCTGAGCGCCCGTGCTTATGACCGCATTCTAAAGGTTTCGCGTTCAATCGCCGACCTTAGTGATTCCGAACAAATTCGTCCGGAACACATCAGTGAAGCAATCCAGTATCGCAGCCTGGATCGTCATTTGTGGTTATAAATTTAAAATTATAGATTTTGTGAAAATCTGGTCTTCAGATCGTTTATCTGACGCGCAAACGACGGATCGTTCTTGATGCGCTCTTCTACCCACCGGCAGGCATGCACCACCGTCGAATGATCACGCCCGCCAAAATATAACCCGATCGTCTTCAATGAAAGATCGGTATACTCCCGGGTTAAATACATAGCGATCATCCGCGATTCGGCCACCTCCTTGGTGCGCCCCTTTCCGACCATAGAATCAAGGTTGATTTTATATGTATTACTGACCGTACTTTGTACGTTTTCAATGGATACGGTCGCGGCGTGACGCGCGCCCAGCATTTCCCGCAATACCCGCTGGGTTAGATTAAGGTCAATGTCTACTCTAATTAAGGACGAATAGGCCAACAGGCGAATTAATGCGCCCTCCAATTCTCTGATATTTGACCGAATATTCATCGACAAATACTCGATTACCTCATACGGAATATCCAGCTCGTCAGCATTGGCCTTTTTCTGAAGAATTGCGATTCGCGTTTCGAGGTCGGGTGGCTGAATGTCAACCGTCAGACTGGACTGAAACCGCGAGAGTAAGCGCTCCTGCAGACCACGTAGTTCCATAGGCGGTTTGTCGGTCGTTAGGACTATTTGTTTGTGGTGTTGGTAAAGGTCGTTGAAAATATGGAAAAATTGTTCCTGGGTCTGCTCTTTATTCTGAAAAAACTGGATATCGTCGAGCAATAACATATCGACACTGCGGTAGTATCGCGAAAAATCGGTGGTTTTATTTTTCTGAACGGCCGCGATAAAATCTAACGTAAAAGAATCACTGGAAACATATACAACTCTTTTGGCTCGTCCCGAGCCAAGCGCTTCATTGCCGATGGCCTGCAGTAAATGTGTTTTTCCAAGACCGGTTCCGCCGTAAATGACCAGTGGATTAAAAGATGTTCGTCCCGGCGCGCTGGCAACGGCCATTGCGGCTGCTCTTGCAAACTGATTCGAGGTTCCCTCAACATACGTATCAAAAACATAACGCTCATTTAAGCGCGTTCCCTGCTCGAATAATCCGGTTTTAACATCAACCTCGGGAAGCGGTTGATCGCTATCCTTATTATGGGAGGCGGAATTATGGCCGAGTTTACCGGGTTCTTCGCCCCCCAATAAGATTGTATAGTTTACGCCAAATCCGTTTCCGGTGATATCACTTAACGCTTTCAAAATCATATCACGGTAATGACTATCGACCCAGTCGTAAAAAAACTTGTTGGGAACCTGGAGTAAAAGAGTTTCGCCTGCTATTGAAATCGGCTTCATGGGGGCAAACCAGGTATCAAATGTTTGCTGGGGAACCTTTTTACGTAAGTAATCCAGGCAACCATTCCAGACATTAACGCTATTAAAAACTTCAGGCATAAATATTTACATTAAAAATGAGGGTTATCAACAAAGTTTCCCGTTAAATGTATCCTATTGAACAAAACACGATCGGAGCCGGTAGCCACCGCCGTAAAAGGCGAACAACCATTTTTAAATATGCGTCTCGCTGTTCGGCCGAGCAGCGAACAGGAATAATTGAAAACACCCTTGAAATGTCACAACAATTTACAGAACAACCAAACAAAGAGCGCAACCCCATCCTCATTATCAACAACATATCAACATCCACACATTTGTTCACACAATAAAGTAATCGGCTGCCGATAAATAACAAGAAAAAGTTTTTAAAACGGTAAAATAAATGTCGCTATAATTAAGACATTGATAATATGGTCAAAAAAGTTAAATTAGGCGGGTTTTAAATGAACGAGGAAAAATGAAAAGAACTTATCAGCCGAGTAATCGGAAAAGAAAAAACGACCACGGATTTAGAAAAAGAATGAGCACCGATGGTGGAAGAAAAACACTGGCCAGAAGGCGTGCCAAGGGGCGCAGAGTCCTTTCGGCCTAATCTGCCACACCATGAAAGGCTGTTCAACTGGGAAAAAAGAACCCAGATCATCAACCGAGGAAAAACGGTTAAATATGACAATATATTTATTTCTATTCTGCCCCAATCTTATTGGGAAATTTCTGTCGTAATTAAAAGAGGCTCCGGTAAAGCCTCCCAAAGAAATGAATATAAGCGGAAAATCAAAGAGTCTTTTCGTCTTTGCAAACCAGATTGTCTCTCTCCGGCGGCGGTTGCTGTGACCGTATTGTGTCAACCGGATTGCCTGAAAGTCAATGCCCTAAAGCATATTTTAGCAACCACCATCAACTCTTTACTACAATGAAGATCGCCAACAACTTCATCGTTCTCATTATTAAGATTTATCGCCTGCTTATTTCGCCATTATTCCCTAAATCATGTCGTTTCGAGCCGACCTGTTCTCAGTATGCGCTCGACGCTTTTAATAATTTCAGTTTTTGGCGGGCGCTCTGGTTAACAGTTTTCAGAATTTTAAAATGTCATCCTTATCACCCGGGGGGGTATGATCCCATTCCCACTATTAAGGAATAATTATGGATAAAAAATCTGTTTTGGGATTCGTTCTCATATTTCTAATTATCATGGCTATGCCATATTATTTTAAAAGCATCTCAAAGAATCCGCCCGAATTGGCCTCTCCCGGCAGCCGGGAAAAAATACCTGGCGCGCTACAAGAAACCCAAGAGATAGTATCCCCCGACAAACCTGTTTCTTCGCCCAAACCCTTAAAAAGTCTGTTGGGAAACAGTGTAACGGATACAATTATTGTTGAAACCGATCTTTATCGTCTCCAAATACTATCGCGCGGCGGAGGAACCTTTAACAGCATTATTCTAAAAAAATATAACATGATTTCCGGTAAAGACACCAGCCTGGTTGAGCTGGTTCCACCAACCGAACGAGAACGCTTTTATATTCGCTTTATTAATACATCAGGTGACTCCACCACCCTTGATCAAAACTTCAGGGTGGTTCCGGAGCGTCAACCAGATTCTAAAAACTATTTTAAAGTCACCAATAATGACAGCCTTTCAATCCGTTTCGTTCTGAACTCAAAAGAAAAAACGGTTGTGATGCGTTCGATGCTATTTTTCGGCAATCAATATCGGATTCTGACCAATGTTGATATTGAGGGGTTGCGCGATGAAATGGCTTCCGATAAATATGACTTGATTTGGGAGGGGGGCCTTGCATGTACGGAAGAGCCCCGGAAAGACGACGTTTTTTATTCGCGGGCTTCTTCATACGGCGGCGGTGAAACCGAAAATCTGGATGTAAAATCCGGAAAATCGAATCAAACCAAACTCATCGGCGCCACCCAATGGACCGCTCTCAAAACAAAATATTTTGCGGCCGCGTTCATTCCCCAAAAACCCGGCGATGCTTATCGGTTAACCGCGACCGGTGTTCCCAATAAGGACAAAGATTTCATAAAAATATTCAATATGTACCTGACCCTAAATGTGAATCAACCTAATTGGGTAACATTATTTATCGGCCCCCTTGATTATGGACTTATAAAAGATGTCGCACCCGGCTTTGAGCATCTCATGAACTTTGGCTTTAATATAATCCGCCCAATCAGTAAAGCTATATTATGGTTGTTTACCGAAATGCACCGTGTAATTCCGAATTACGGGTGGGTGTTGATCGTTTTTTCCATTCTGCTTAAGATTGTTCTGACCCCTCTGACCAACAGTTCAACCCGTTCTATGAAAGAAATGCAAAAGCTTCAGCCCCAGCTGACCGCTTTGCATGAAAAATATGGCTCCGATCCTCAGCGAGAAAACACCGAAAAGATGAAAATGTTCAAAGAACATAACATCAACCCGATGGGCGGGTGCCTTCCGATATTGATACAGATGCCGGTTCTCTGGGCCTTATTTATCATATTCCGCACCACCATTGAGTTGCGACAGGCATCGTTTATTTTCTGGATTACCGATCTTTCAGCGCCAGATACTATCTACACCCTTCCATTCACGATTCCCCTGTATGGCAATCAGGTTAACGTTTTCCCAATTCTGATGGCCCTTTCTCAACTATTCCAGCAAAAGCTTACCGGCGCCTCTGGAAATCAGCAACAAAAAGTTATGATGTATTTCATGACATTCATTTTTTTCTTCCTTTTTAACCAGTTTCCGTCGGGTTTAAATCTTTACTATACGCTCTACAATATCCTGTCGATAATTCAGCAACAATATTTCCCACCCAAACCAAAACCACAAAAGAAAAAGCGTATATCCGCGATTCAAAATCTGCGTCAATATCAAATGAAGATGAAGCGCCGGTAGTTCACGCAAATCTACGGGTTATGTGTCTCGATTCAACTATAGTAGCCCTATCTACTGCGCCGGGGGTTGGCGCCATAGCTGTAATTCGGCTTTCCGGGTCACGTTCTCTTAATATTGCTCAACTTCTTATTGGAGTTGATGGTAAAATCAAGCCGCGGGAGGTAACCCGGTTTAATATTTTAAGCGGTGACGATATTATTGATGATGTTCTGATAACGTACTTCAAAAATCCAAATTCTTACACAGGCGAAGATTTAATTGAAATAAGTTGTCACGGCGGCCCATATATTGTTAACAAGATAATCGAACTTTGTCTGAAAGGCGGTGCGGTTCTGGCCAAACCAGGTGAATTTACAAAGCGGGCGTTTATTAACGGTAAAATTGATTTGGCGCAGGCTGAAGCCGTTTCGGATCTGGTTTTTTCTCAAACCCAATCGGCTCATAAGGCCGCTCTAAATATGCTGACCGGGAAGGTCGGGCGAGATATTAATGATCTGCGAAATAAAATAATCGAAATTATTTCTATTCTTGAATTAGAATTGGATTTTTCCGACAACGAGATCAATCCAATTCCACCTGGAAAAATTCAAAAATCGATTGGACTTATCTTACAAAGAACAAAATATCTATACGCTTCATATTCTGGCGGTAAAATACTTAAACAGGGGGCGGTTGTTCCTATTGTAGGCCCCCCCAACAGTGGAAAATCAAGCCTTTTGAATGCCTTTTTAAAAGAAGAGCGGGCGATTGTAACCCCTTATCCCGGAACAACCCGCGATTCTTTAGAAGAAACTATCGTCGTCAATGGTTTTTTAATCAGATTGGTTGATACGGCTGGTATCAGAAAAACCACTAATCCCATCGAAAGAATCGGTATCGACCGGTCCGTAGCATGCTTTCAAAGCGGCGATGTTGTTCTTTTTGTTATTGACGCGAACCAACCGATTAAGAAAGATTGGGAACGATATTATTTACAAAAAAAACGTTTGATTATCGTTATTAATAAAACCGATATTGCCGATAAAAAGAAAATTGTGCGGCTACAAAACAAATTTAAATCCTTTCCCTGTATCTTAACTTCTGCACGATATCACACCGGAATCCATGATCTGTCCCAAATGATAGTGAAAATTATTTCCAATCAGACCGCAGTTCTTGACAGCGTAATTATTACTAATAAAAGACAGGCTATTCTCTTAAACAGTGCTGCAAGATATTTGACCATCGCCCAAAAGCACATAATGACCGGCCTGCCATCTGAAATGTTTATAGCCGATCTGCGCATGGCCCTGAACAAATTTGACGAAATCCTTGGAAAAATTACGACGGACGAAATTCTTAATAATATTTTTAATAACTTTTGTGTCGGTAAATAAACGTTTCACATGAAACCTGTTGATTGTGATTTAATCGTAGTTGGCGGCGGCCATGCCGGACTGGAGGCCTCTTTAGCGGCCGCCCGGATGGGGCTGAAGACGTTTTTAATTACACAAAACATCTCTTCAATCGCCAGGATGTCATGTAACCCCTCTATTGGAGGGCTTGCCAAGGGCCACCTTGTCGCCGAAATTGATGCTATTGGCGGAGAAATGGCCAAACTAATTGACCGAACCGGAATACAGTTTAAAATGCTAAACAAGTCAAAGGGCCATGCGGTTTGGTCGCCCCGCGCCCAGGCCGATAAAATTCTATATTCATCAAATGCTCTAAATATTTTACTCGGCCAGCAACGGCTTACAGTAATTGAAGACACTGTTACGGATATAATTGTCGAAGAAAAAACCATACGCGGCGTAAAATTAAAATCCGATAAAGATTTAACCTGTCGCGCCGTTATTCTGACCTGCGGTACTTTTCTCAATGGGCTTATTCATATTGGCTTGCAACAACAATATGGCGGTCGGATTGATGAAGAGCGTGTGGTAGGTTTAACCGAATCTCTTGCCCGGCATGGAATTTTATCCGGACGCCTTAAGACCGGCACCCCGCCGCGCATATCGGGGAATTCAATAGATTTTTCCAACACTCAGCCCCAATATGGCGATCCGAAACCGGTTCCTTTTTCCTTTAGTACGACCGGTTTTAATCCGCCGAATATTCCCTGTTTCCTGACCCACACCAATCAAGACACCCGCGACATTATTTTAAACAACCTTGACCGGTCACCACTTTACTCAGGAATAATCAAGGGGGTTGGCCCGCGTTATTGTCCAAGCATCGAAGATAAGTGTGTTCGTTTTAAAGAGCGACTATCTCATCAGATATTCCTTGAGCCAGAATGGAAATATAGCGACGAATATTACGTTAATGGTTTTGCTACAAGCCTGCCGATTGACGTACAAGAACGCGCCTTAAGATCCATTCCCGGCCTTGAAAAAGCCGAATTTATTAAATCCGGGTATGCTATCGAATATGATTATTTTCCTTCATATCAGATTAAAAACACACTCGAATCAAAATGTATAACCGGGCTTTATTTAGCTGGTCAAATCAATGGAACTTCCGGCTATGAAGAGGCCGCCGCCCTCGGCTTAATGGCTGGTATTAACGCGACCCTATCGATTCAGGAGCGCGATCCGTTTATTTTACATAGACATGAAGCATATATAGGTGTGCTTATTGACGATTTAATCACCAAAAGCCCTTCAGAGCCTTATAGAATGTTTACATCGAGTGCCGAATATCGCTTACTTTTACGCTTTGACAATGCAGACAGGCGCCTATCGCAAATGGGGTCTGATATTGGATTATTATGTGATTTTCAATATCATAATGCAAGGCATAAAAAACAAATAATCGCCGATACCATTTCCTGGCTTACAAACCACTATGTTTCTCCGGAAGATTCGACGCCGATTCTTTTACGTTGTGGTGAAAATCCTGTTCGCGGCAGCATCTCTATACACAAATTACTTCTTCGGCCAAAGATCACGTTTGATTCTATCGTTCACTTGCTTCCGGATAAAATTAATAACGATCTTTCGCTTTTTCCTAATATCTACAACGAAATTGAATGCGATGTCAAATACGAAGGCTATATTAAACACGGCCTGGCTCTTATCGGCGCCTTATCGCAAAACGATAGCGTGAAAATATCGGTAAATTTTGATTATCATCGTGTACATTCTTTAACCACCGAAGCCCGGGAGAAATTATCGCGCGTTAAGCCCCAGACTCTGGGTCAGGCTTCGCGCATTCCCGGTGTGTCGCCGGCCGACATTGCTGCTCTGTTTTTCCTTTTATACAAACATTCCGGTTCCACGTGAAACGAAACGCTCCCCTTTTGGAAAAACTGGTTTCATTGTTTTCGGATATTCTCCCTGTTCGGTCTTTTTTAAATAATTTTGCCGAAAATAATTATCTTTCCGTATCCGGTCTTTCGGGATTTTCGTTCGCTCTTTTTATAATATCTCTTTTTAAAAATACTAAAAAATCCTTTCTCGTGATTACCAACGACCCAATTGAAGCGGAATATATCCGAGACGATCTGGATAATTTTGCTTTAAAGGGCGCGGTGTGTTTTTTGCCCGAACCGCCGCATGCCTCGGTTTTATTTTCAGACATCGAGTCGATTAATTCTTACTTCATTAATGATTCTTTGCGACATCTTATAGCGCTTGAGCGCGTTATCGTTGTTTCAACTTTTTCATCGCTGAAGACACTCTTTCCTTCGAAAGACGCCTATCGTCGCCTCAGTTATGTTTATAATATTAACAGTGAGTTCCAAAGAGATTTTTTTATTGATATTCTGGTTGAATCTGGATATGAGGCTTCGGATGTTGTTGAGAACCCCCTTGAGTTTTGTGTCAGGGGGGGAATATTAGATTTTTTTCCACCCGATTCGCGGTCGCCATACCGGTTGGAGTTCTATGGTGATATTCTTGAGTCTATTCGTACTTTCAATCCGGATTCACAATTATCGATAAGCAACGTTTCTTCTTTTTCATTTCAGCCGCCAGCCACTTCGTCGTTGTCCCCCGGCAATTCCACAAATATTTTTACATACCTACCCAAAGACACCGTAATTGTATGTCTTCATGCCGACCAATTACATGATAATACTAATATTATTGATCCTTCTCTTTTTTCTGATTTTTATTCTTTTCCAATTATAGAACATTATGATTTACTATCTGCTGAAATATCCTTTCCTGTCGATATTCCCGTGCGCCCCATTGACGTTAATGAATTTAAAACATATCTTTCCTCTATCCTTGCAGCTCAACCCAATGCTTTCATTGCACTTTTTTGTTCTGATTCAGCACATATAGAAAGATTTAAGGTGTTATTGGGGACCGAAAGGATCAATTATTCTCCTTTTCCTATCTCGGGTGGCGCAGTATTATCCGGCGCGGGCCTGTTTCTCTTCACCGAGCATGAATTGTTTAAGCGCCCAAAAAGGTTAAACTTCTTCACTAAATATGCCCGTGACATTCCGGTCGAAAAGTTTAATCCGCACGAGATTTCAAAAGGTGATTTGATGGTCCATATTAATTACGGTATCGGGCGCTTCGCCGGACTGGTTAAAATAATGGCTTTTGGTTCAATGCGTGAGTGTCTTTGTATTGAATACCTTGATAATGATAAGGTTTTTATCCCGCTTGAAAAGCTCAATTTTGTTCAGAAATATATAGGCAGCGCCGATAGCCTTCCACAATTAAATAAACTGGGATCTGCGGACTGGGAGCGAACAAAACTGAAAGCCCGTCGGTCTCTGGATGAAAATTCAAAAGAATTGGTGGAATTATATGCTAAGAGAATTTCCACGCCCGGATTTGCCTTTTCACAAGATAATGATTTACAGTATATGATGGAGTCGGAGTTTATTTATGACGAAACGCCGGACCAGCTGACTGCAATCCGCCAGGTTAAAGAAGATATGGAGCGCTCTCGTCCCATGGATCGCCTTTTATGCGGAGATGTTGGTTTTGGTAAGACTGAGGTTGCTATTCGGGCCTCTTTTAAAGCAATCTCAAACTCAAAACAGGTGGCCGTTTTGGTTCCCACTACCATTCTGGCCGATCAACACTTTTCCGTATTCAATAAACGCCTTGGAAATTATCCTATCAAGATTGCGCTTTTATCGCGATTCGTTTCACGCAAGAAACAAAACGAGACGATCACAGATCTTTCTATCGGAAAGATTGATATCGTTATTGGTACTCATCGGCTGTTGTCGAAAGATGTTGTTTATAAAGACTTGGGTTTGCTGATTATTGATGAAGAACATCGTTTTGGCGTTAAAGACAAAGAACGGATAAAATTTATGCGTGAATCGGTTGATGTTCTGGCGCTATCGGCCACCCCGATTCCTCGTTCATTACACTTCTCTCTGATTGGAGCACGAGATTTTTCGGTTATTAATACGCCGCCCATTTCACGCCTGCCGGTTGTCACCGATGTAATTTTTTTCGATATAAATATTATTAAGAATGCGGTTTTGCGCGAATATAATCGTGGCGGACAGGTCTTTTTCGTGCATAATAATATAAAAACGATCGCGGCTCTTTGTTATAAATTATCCCAGGCGCTGCCAAATCTCACGATTGCATTCGCTCATGGCCAAATGAATGAGAAAGAACTCGAAAATATTATGTCGGCCTTCATTAATAATGAGATAAACTTACTGGTTACAACAACTATCATAGAATCGGGGATTGATATACCCAACGCCAATACAATTTTTATCGATAACGCCCACCACTATGGTCTCGCGCAATTATATCAGCTGCGCGGTCGCGTCGGTCGGTGCAATCGGCGGGCATATGCCTATCTGATCGTTCCTGAACCTTCTCGCATTAAACCGGAGGCGCTAAAAAAACTACAAACCATTAAAAAATATACGGCACTCGGCTCTGGATATAATGTCGCCCTCCAGGACCTTGAAATCCGGGGGGCCGGGAATCTCTTTGGGGCCTCCCAAAGTGGTAATATCGAGGCAATTGGGTATGAGCTTTATGTCAAATTTCTACGCGAATCTCTCAACGAGAACAATGCTAGCCAGACTCAAATTCCTGAAAAAATTAAAACAGACGCCGAAGTCTATTGCCCCTGGCCGGCATTTTTCCCGGATAATTATATCCCGGACCCGGCAGTTCGCCTGGAATACTACCGGCAACTATCTGTTTCAGAAGATATATCTTCAATTGAGCGGGTATCAGAGGTCGTCAGAGATATTTATGGTAAATTTCCCGACGAAACATTAATGCTTTTTGAGATTAGTAAAATCCGGATCCTTTCCTCTTTTCTTGGTATCAAAAAAGTTTGTATTTCAGAACTCTCTGTACAATTTCTTTGGAGTGAATCTTTTTCCCCTCCGTCCGGATCTCGGCTCCTTGAGGCTATCCAGCAATCGGCCGTGAATCTGGATATGTCTTATAAATTCAATCCTCACAGTACTTTCAACCTGACGCTTTTTATACGAAACGGAATTTTTATGGAAAAGATTATTTGCTTCTTGAATCTGCTGTCCGACTCTCTTAACTTATAAAGTTTTTCTAAATTACCGACGGACGAATTATGAAATGTGGCTTTAATAATTTACTTTTTTTTCTGATCATATTATCAACTTTGAATTGTGGTCATAACGATACTACTTTAATAAAAATAAATTCACATACTGTTCCCGTAAGCCGTTTTTATCAGATTGTTCCCGCCGAAGATCTGAGTTTATTTACTTCAATCGAATTAGAAAAAAGGGTAACCGTTTTTGCCCACGATGAGTTGATGCTGTTTGATGCCCATAAGATCAAATTGCACAAAGACCAATCGATAACAGAACAAATGGAATCCTTTAAATGGAACTCTTTAATAGAGGCCTATCTCCAGAAAACTATAGTCGATTCTCTTATTCCGGAAAACGCTCTGTTGCATGCCTATGCCAATCTTAGTCCCCGCTTCCGCGACGCACACCCTTATTCTAAATACAGAGCGCGCCTTTTTGAATTGGCGCTTGCCGAAAACAAAGACGCGCTTCAGAACGCTCTTTATAATCTTATGGAAAGAACCGCTATCAAATATTCTGTTGCCGTTAACGACAGCGCCTTGACATATTTTTCTAAATTGTATAATGATAATTTCCGCGGTTTATATGCCCAAAACGTACCGGATATTTCTCCCAACCTTGTACTTAAGGGTATAAATGATGATCGTGTTATTGTTAAAACTAAATATCGCGCCTACTCTAAGTCTTGGTTACAGGAAGAAATCAGGGGGCGGCGTATCGAGATTCCCTATGGAATCATTAATCCGGATATCTTCCGGAATATTTTTAAAACCCTGATTGTCGAAGACATTTTCTACCAACTTGCTTATAAAATGAATCTCGACAAATCACCCTTGTTTATTAATAAAGTTGAGAATTATCAAAGATCTCTGCTTTTATCAAGATATAAATCTAAAAAGATTTACGATTATATCTCCGCAAACGAGGATTCTCTCATAGAATATTATCACCGCCATAAAGACACTCGTTATCTGTCACCATCAAAATCTGAGATATGTGAAATTTTTATCAAAGATAGCCTCCGGGCTGTTGAAATACTTAATCTTGCTCGCAATTCTAATAATTTCTCTGGGCTTGCTAAAAAATATACCGAGCGTTTTCGCGATCAAAAGCGTCCCGGCTATCTCGGATTTATCACCGCCGAACAATATGGTGGAATCGGAAAGATTGCCCAAAATCTCCGCGCCGGTGAAATGTATAAGCAATTGATACCCTCCGGTGATGGTTTTTCCATTATCAAATCATTTTCTTTTATTCCACCCGAACCAAAAGACTTTGAATCCGTTAAATCTACCGTTGCCCAGAATTTTTCAGATGAAAGATATACAATGGTTCGCGATTCTCTGGTTACAGCTTTAAAAGAAAAATATCGTCTAAAAATTTATTTTGACAATCTTGTCGTTAAATGATCTGTTGTTGAGGTGATTGGGTGCGAAATATTTACTTTTTCTTTTTTCTTTTTATTTTTATTACAGCCTGTTCCAAACAAAAGAACGAATACATTGCGCGGGTCGGTAAAACTTACCTGACCAAAGAAGACCTGGCCAAAATGTTGCCCGATGGTGGCGTTACTAAAAATATTGATAAAAACCACCTTAATTCTTTGGTGTCGTCTTGGGTTAATAAGGAAATCTTGTATCAGAAAGCCCGTCAATATCATTTTGATCGCGACGAAAGTGTCCGATCTAAGGTAGCCGATTTTTACCGGGATTTGACGGTGGATTCGTATGTTCGTTACTTTTTGCAAAGCAACGTTTCCATCGATGAAAATGAAATCCGAGATTATTACCTGAAAAACAAGGGTGGCTTTATCCGCGATCGCGATGAGGCAAAAATAACCCATGTCCTTGTTCATGATTTTAATGATGCAATGGCTATTAAATCTGCCCTGGTGTCACACAACAAAGACATTCTTGATGCCTTTTACTTAAAATATATTTTTGAAACTTCGGTCGTAAAACGCGGCGAGTCTCTCGGAGAGATTGATCAAAATATTTTCGAGACGACTCCGCGTTCCATCATCGGTCCGATTTCATCACCCTATGGCTTTCATATCGTCGAGGTTTTGGCCCGGTATAATTCTGGAACGACAAAAACCATTGATGAAGTGCGCGATGAAATCAACCAGATTTTGACCCGCAAGAAAATTCAGGATAAGTATGAAGTTCTGGTTGACAGTTTAGTTCGTAATTCCAATTATGAAATAAAAGATGAAAATATAACTAATTTCTTGAGCAACAAATGAAAAATAAAATTATCTTTTCGGTCCTATTCCTATTTGACCTGCTGTTTTCTCAGACCATTATTGATGGAATTGCTGCTATCGTCGGCAACAATATCATTCTTCTGAGCGAGGTTGAACAAGTTGCACGGATAACCGCTTCTCAAATGAATCTTAATCCCTATCGGGACACTCTGGCCTTTAATAATATTAAAAGAAATATTTTAAGTTCTCTAATTGATGAAAACGTTCTGCTTGAACAGGCCAGAATCGAGACCGTTGAGGTAAAGGACCGGGACGTCGAAAACGCCCTCGATCAGCGCGTGAATGCTATGGTTGAGCAGGCTGGTTCGATAGAAAATGCTGAAATGTTAATGGGCGGTACAATTAATAAGGTCAAAAAGGATTATCGCCCCATTTTTAAGAACCAGCTGATTGTCGAAAAGTTACGATCCGAAAAATTCAACAAAGTGGCTGTATCGCGTCCGGATGTAGACGCTTTTTACCAGGCTTTCAAGGACAGTATTCCGCCAATTCCGCCTTCTCTTGATTTCAGCGGAATTTTATTTAAAGTTACTCCTGGAGAAAAAGAGGATTATGCCGCTAAAAAATTGGCCGATTCTCTTTTAACTCAAATAAAAAATGGGGCTGATTTTGAATTATTGGCAAAAAACAATTCCGATGACGAGGCCAGTGCGCCCTATGGTGGAGATCTCGGATATATTAAACGGGGTGTGTTTATTAAAAGTTTTGAAGAGGTTGCTTTTTCTCTCCAGGCCGGTGAAATCAGCGATATTGTAAAAACTGATTTTGGATACCATATTATTCAACTGATTAATCGAAAAGGTGAAAGTATAAATGTCCGGCATATTTTAGTCAAAGTGAATTTATCTGATCAAAATTTTATTGATCGCTATACTTTTGCCGATAGCATCCGGAAAAAAATAATTAACAATGAAATTCCATTTGATTCAGCCGTTTATTATTATAGTGATGAACCCAGCGCTAAAACAACATTTGGCCGTTTGAGACGCATTCCTCAAAATCAGATTCAAAATAGTGACTTTATAAACGTTTTAAACACCTTAAATATTAATGAAGTAAGTTCTGTATTTGAGACATCTTCAGGTTATTATATTCTTAAATTAAACAATATTTATGACGATACCTGGTTGACAATCGAAAAATATGCTCTTGAATATAAGAAAAATCAACTTTATGCCGAGTGGCTTTCTAAATTGAAAGATGATATTTTTATTGATATTAAAGTTGTTTATTAAATTGTGAATATCTTTTGTTTTGTTTGTTGATAATATTTTGATAATCACAATATTGAATAAAATTTTCTTCATTTTAGTGTTTTACCTTTTTAATTAACAATCTATCAACGAGTAAAATGATCTTTCAAATTTCATTTTTTGTATCAGTTGATATATACTTATCAACAAACCAACATGCTTATTTATATAATAAATTCTTTTTCTTTATTATTTGATTTACTACCAAATATTTTTATAAAAAGTACTAATTAAAATTGCTTGTAAAAAAGAGTATTTTTTGATAAAATCCCAATATGAAAAATTACAAAATAAGGAGATAGAATATGCAGTTTTCTGTCAGTAAAAATATACTTCTTTCTCATCT
>Ga0172371_10003166_pt1 | contig 25675 bp, 21 predicted proteins | sample Lak12m_FD_114543 | JGI IMG/M metagenome (GOLD analysis project Ga0172371, IMG submission 114543) | Freshwater microbial communities from Kabuno Bay, South-Kivu, Congo - kab_022012_12m | ecosystem: Environmental > Aquatic > Freshwater > Lake | place: Democratic Republic of the Congo: South-Kivu... | reverse complement strand
CACGAGACGGCGCACTACTTCGGCTACGGCGAGGCCGAGCTGCGGCGCATGGGTCTCGGCTGATCATGGCCGGCAAGGCTCTGCAGGACCGAGCGAGGACGACGAGGACGGGGTCATGAGCGACATCGACGCAGGACGAGTCCCGGTGACGGCCGATGAGGCCCAGGGGCTCATCGATCGCTGGGCACGTCTGCAGGACACGCAGGCGCCTGTCCAGGAGTTTCTGGAGATCGTGGCCGAGGAGGGCTTCCTCCTCGAATCGCCCACCGCCGATCGACGCTGGCAGGGTCACGAGGGCCTGCAGTCGCACCAGGAGATGAAGCGCTTCTTCTTCGACGAGGAGCACCACTTTCGCGATGTACGCATCGCGCCGGGCGCCGAGCGTACCATCGCCTGGACGTGTCTGAGCTGGCAGGCTCGCTACCGGCCCGTCGGCAGTGCGACCAGCAGGCTGGTGAAGGCGTACATGGAGCACGAGTGGGAGTTCCGTCGCAGCGAGCGCACCGGGCGGCCGATCCTGGCGCGTCTCACGGTCGATCACTTCGAGTATCGCAAAGGCTGTGCTCCTGCGGAGGCGGTGGCCGGCAACCCGTACCTTGACCCCGGCTTGCCCGTGCAGTCGCGCTGACTACTCGAGCGGCAGATCCGGTGGCGGCTGTATGCCGGCGTCGCGGCGCTGGTCCCGCTCCGGGCTGTGCATGCGGGCGTACCAGCGCCCATAGACCGGCGTCAGGACGGTCACGAGCAGCGTGAGGACGGCGAAGGCGCCGAGGAGCAGCACCTGATCGCGGAAGACCGTACGGCCGCCGGGCAGCCGATCGGCCGCCGCAGCCACGCTCAGAGAGGCTACCAGCGCCAGGATGTAGTCGAGGGGGACGCGGCCGATCCACACACGGTGCCACCAGACGCTCTCGCGGCGGAAGCGACGCCAGCCGTACGCCGGGTTGAGGACGAACCAGAGGAGGTCCCAGGCGGCCAGCCAGGAGACCCAGGCCGCCATCACCGCCAGTTCGCGGGCGGCGCTCCACGGCGACCCGAACACGAACGGCAGGTGGAAGCTCAGCAGCGTCAGCGGCAGCAGGAAGAAGTGATAGCCGGTGAGCGGCTTGCCGGAGCTCAGGACGGCGAAGATCCGCGCCTGCGTTCCGGACGTCCGGTACCAGGTGGGCAGGCGCTCCGCCCAGCCGTGTGCGGCTTCGATCTCGATCTCCAGACAGGCCATGAGGAGCGCGTAGACGCAGAGCAGCACGTCGGCGACGAGCGGATGCGTCATGTGCGGTCTCGCCGCCTGCGGCGGCCTGCCCCGGCTTGGCCGCCGGCCGTGCCGTCGCCGTCCGCGCCGGCCGCCGTGCCGTCGCCCGGCGTGGCCGTGCCCGCTTCGGTCGCGTCCTCGCCCGGCTGCTCGTCGAGCGGGATCCCGCCGGACGCATCATCACCCGCCGGGCCGTCGGCCGGCCCTGGGCTTCCGCCGGGCGCACCGTCGTCGGTGGCGTCGCCGACGCCCGCCGGGGCGCCGCCGGTCGCCCGCGTCCGGAGGTGACGTTGCCCGGCGCGCTTGCGGGCGGCCGCCGCGAGCTGCGTGTGCAGTGTGTCGAGTGCCTCGCGGTTGCCGTCCTGGCTGTAGCCGGCCAGCGCCGCCTCGTAGTCCGGCAGGCGGGCCAGGAACGTGTGGATGGCGCCGGCGGAGGCGGCCGGCGCGTACATGCCGTAGCCGAGGTTCTGGACGTAGCGGCCGTTGAGCGTCTGTTCGAACTGCCCGCGGACCGGGATCGAGAGCACCGGCTTGTGGAGGTAGGCGCATTCGGAGAGCAGCGTGAACCCGCCGCCGGCGATCACGCCGCGGGCGGTGCGCAGGTCTTCCAGGAACTGCGTCTCGCTGAACGGGCGGAACAGCAGGTGGCCGTCGCGGACGTCGTGCTCGATGTCGCGACGCACGCCGTAGACACGGCAGGCGAGACCGGTGTCCTTGATCGTCTCGACGATCGTCTCGCCCCCTTCGGCGGTCTGATAGACCAGCAGGTGCTCGCCCGGCTCCGGGCGCGAATCCAGGACCTCGGGGCGCAGCACCGGGGCGACCAGCGTGGTCCGCCGCTTGCGCACCGGCGGCCGGAAGAAGGTCGGGATGATGTAGTGGAAGGCGCCGACGGCTTTGTACTTGGCCAGCTGCCTGGCAAGCTCGTAGTCGAGGCTGTCCTGACGGACGATGTCGGCGTCGTGCCGGCAACGGTCGAGCATCATGATGTTGTCGACGGTGATCGCCGGGATGCGGTGACGACGGGCGAACAGCAGGGCGAAGGCCTCGAAGTCGCTGATGGCAACGTCCGGCCGCAGCTCCTCGACGATCTGGTAGTAGGCGCGGATCTGCTGCGGCCAGCCGGTGACGGCGCCGCGCAGGTTCTGCACGACCGTCTCCCAGCGACGCAGGGCGTTGTCCTCGTAGGCGAGCGTGAAGCCGAGGATGCGCTTGACCGTCGGGAAATGCTGTGCGAGGTAGTCGCGGGCCCGGCCGGAGGCGATGACGCAGACCTCGTGCTCGCGCACGAGCTCGTCGAGGAACACCCGCGAGCGAGTCGCGTGGCCCATCCCCTCACCGCAGACTCCGTAGAGGATCCGCACCCTCTGCTCCCGTGTCGCGTGGCGCCCCTCGGGGCCGGTCGTGCCCGGTCCCGACCGTCTCGACGGCCCCGATCGGGACGGCATGGTCGCTCCCCATCATACGCGGCGGAGCCTGCGAGACGGGAGACCACCCGCTCGGGTCGGACGCCACACGCGCGGCGCGATTCAAGGCGACCGGCGTCGGGTGCCGAAAAGGACCGCAGGAGAGCCTACAGCCGCGCTGCCGGTGCGGACGTCCGAGGAGGGACCATGGCATTGCACAAGCAGGTCTGTGGAGAGCACGCCGGGGAGGTCGTGTCGATCCCCAGCTCCGGTCTCTGGAGCGAGGCGGCCCAGGCGCTGCCGCGCAACCGCCTCGGCGGTGCTTCCATCTCGGCCGACGAGGCCTACCAGCTCGTGAGCGACCAGCTGATGCTCGACGGCAACGCGCGTCTCAATCTGGCCACCTTCGTGACCACCTGGATGGACCCGCAGGCCCGGCAGCTCATGGCCGACACCTTCGACAAGAACATGATCGACAAGGACGAGTATCCGCAGACGGCGGAGCTGGAGCGTCGCTGCGTCAACATCATCGCCGATCTGTGGAACGCCCCGGAGGCCGGCGATGCCACCGGCTGCTCGACCACCGGCTCCAGTGAGGCCGCCATGCTCGGCGGCATGGCGCTCAAGTGGCGCTGGCGGGCGCGTCGCCGGGCGGCCGGCAAGCCGGCCGACAAGCCCAACCTGGTCATGGGCATCAACGTCCAGGTCTGCTGGGACAAGTTCTGCCGGTATTGGGAGGTGGAGCCGCGGCTGGTGCCGATGGCGCCGGGCCGCTATCACCTGACGGCCGACCAGATCGCCGACTACTGCGATGAGAACACGATCGGCGTGGTCGCCATCCTGGGCAGCACGTTCGACGGCAGCTACGAGCCGGTGCAGGAGATCTGCGCCGCGCTCGACGATGTGCAGGAGAAGACCGGCCTCGACATCCCGGTCCACGTCGACGGCGCCTCGGGCGGCTTCATCGCGCCGTTCCTGGACCCGGGCCTCGTCTGGGACTTCCGCCTCGACCGGGTGCAGTCGATCAACGCCTCCGGCCACAAGTTCGGCCTGGTGTATCCGGGCGTCGGCTGGGTGGCCTGGCGCGACGCCGAGGCGCTGCCGGAGGAGCTGGTGTTCAAGGTCAACTACCTCGGCGGCGAGATGCCGACCTTCGCGCTCAACTTCTCCCGTCCGGGGGCGCAAGTCTGCGCCCAGTACTACATGTTCGTGCGCCTCGGCTTCGAGGGCTACCGCTGCATCCAGCAGTCGTGCCGCGACATGGCGACGTACCTCTCCGGCCGCATAGCCGCGATGGGGCCGTTCGAGCTCATCACCGACGGCGGCGAGCTGCCGGTCTTCGCCTTCACGCTCAAGGACGGCGTCGGCGACTACACCGCGTTCGATGTCTCGCTGGGCATCCGCAAGTGGGGCTGGCTGGTACCCGCCTACACCTTCCCCAAGGACTGCGAGGACGTCGTGGCGCTGCGGATCGTGGTCCGCAACGGTTTCAGCCGCGACATGGCCGACCTGCTGCTGGCCGACCTGGAGCGGGCGACGCAGTACCTGTCGAGGCTCACGGCGCCGCTGCCCGAGAGAGACGCCGCCTCGTTCGCGCACTAAGCTAAGGACCTGCCCCGCCAGGTCTGCACGCCCGGATGCGCCCGTGGGCTGCCCCGCTCGATCCACGAACGCCCCGAACGCACATCCCTGTCGGGACGGGTACTAAGGTCGCGCGCGCTCACGAGGATCTCTCCCGGGCTCGGGTCCAGGCACGGCGGGCGGCGCGGCCGTCGTCGCGGCGCCGCCCGCCGTGCACTCCCGACAGCCGGCTCAGGCCGGCGCCGTGGCCGGCCCGGCATCGTCTCCCGGCGGTGCGCCCGCAGGTGTGACGGGGGCGTCATCGGACTCGTGCCGGTCCGGTGCGTCACTGCCGCCGGCAGTGTCATCAGCGGCCGGCTCGGCGAGGCGCTGCGCTCGCTCGGCACCCGGTGCCACCTTCTTGTCGGCCGGCAGGAAGAAGCTGACGAAGAACCCCAGCAGGCCGAAGACGCCGATGGCGATCATCGCGTGCTGCAGCGCTTCGTCACGAGCCTGGCGGTTGATCACGACGATCGCCGCGACTTCCGCCGGCTTGTCGCCGCGCTTGCGCACGAACTGGCGTACCTGCGCGTCGCTGAGGGTCTGCGCGTCCTTGTGGACGGCGGTGATGGCGGCGGGCTTGTGGCTCTTGGGGATGAAGGGGCTGGCCTCGATCCGGTCGCTCAGCCCGGTGATCAGCGAGGCCATGAGGACGGCTCCCGCCACGGCGACACCCAGCGAGCCGCCGAGGTTGGAGGCGGCGCGTGAGACGCCGCTGATCTCGCTCTCCTGGTCCTCCGGGACGGCCGACTGCACGAGGTTCAGCAGCGGCGCCATCGAGAGGCCGATGCCGACCCCGGTGATCAGGCCGCCGGGGATGAAATGGTAGTAGTGGCTGCCGGAGTGCATGGCGAGCGCCTCGATCAGCACGCCGACCGACATCGTGATGAGACCGATCTGGATCAGGCTGCGGGCGGAATGGCGCTGCGCCCAGATCGGGGCCTTGCGCGCCGTGAGGATCAGGGCCACGGTGAGCGGCAGCATCGTGAGCCCCGTCTCCATCGCCGAGTAGCCGAGAGCGAGCTGCAGGAACACCGGCGTGACGAACAGGATGCCGGCCTGCATGAACATCTGCGCGAGGATGGCGATGAGGCCGCCGCTCACGGCTCGGTCACGGAACATGGCCAGCCGGATCAGCGGCGCGCCGTGCTTCGCTTTGTAGCGCTGCCAGAAGCCGAACACGATCAGGATGGCGACGCCGACGAGGATGAAGACGATGGTCGGCGAGATGCCGCCCTCACGGAAGACCGTCGTTCCGCCGATCTCGAGCGGCTCGCGGGCGCGCACCCAGCCGAACGCGCTCGCCTGCAGGATGCCGAGCACGAAGACGGCCAGGCCGAGGGCGGAGAGCACGGCGCCGATGATGTCGAGCCTGGGCTTCGGCTGCACGTCCGGTGGCTTCGGCATGCGGAACTGGAGGATGACCACGACGATGACGATGCAGACCTCCATGGCGAACGAAACGCGCCACGTGAGGTAGGTCGCCAGGAAGCCGCAGAGCAGCGGCCCCATGGCGGCGCCGGCGGCGGCCGTGGCGGCCAGGACGGCGTAGGCCGAGATGCGCGGCTTGCCGGCCGGGAAGATGACCGCGATGAGGGCGTAGATGGCGGGGATCATGAGCGCCGAGCCGATGCCCTCAAGCAGCGACCAGCCGGTCATCATCACGCCGAGCGCCGGGCTGAGGGCGGTGATGGCGGCGCCGCAGCCGTAGACGATGATGCCGAGGGTGAACACGCGCTTGCGCCCCCAGATGTCGCCGAGCTTGCCGCCGATGATCATGCAGGCCGCCATCACCAGCGAGTAGAGCGTCAGAGCCGCCTGCACGCCGGTCACGGTGGTGTCCAGCGACTTGACCACCGAAGAGACGGCGACGTTCATGGCCGTGGTGTCGTAGGCGTTGATGAACTGCGCCATGCACAGTGTCACCAGGGCGATCCTGGCCCCCTTGGGAAGCGCTGCCGCAGATGCGCCTCCGATGGTCGGTGTGGAAGGATCGATAGACACGGATGTGGCGCCCACCGTGACTCCTTTCTTCACAGCGAGGCAGCCCCCGCTCCGCAGGCCATGACGTGGATCATCGCGTCGTCCCACGCCCATTGGCGTATCGGCAGTGGCGCCCTTCTGTCGCCCTTGGGTCGCCGAGACGCAGGCGGTCGCGATCCGCTGTGCCGGCCTCTCGGCGAGACTGCCGGCGGCTGTGATACGTGGCCGCTCGGACGCGGCCACAGCGCGCCGCCGTCGCTCAGTGGACGGTGGTGATCAGGCGTCTCCGGCGTGCTTCTCGGAGCCGAAGGCCTCTTTGAGGGCCTGCTCCTGCTCGTTGCTGAGGCTGGTGCGCACCACGCGCGCCTTGCTGCCCTCGACCTCGGCCAGGAACTTGTCCTCGGTCATCTTGCTGATGAGCAGGAACCAGCCGGCCTGACCGGGCTGGATGGCGTCGCCCATCTGCGCCAGGACCTGCTTGTCGATGCCGGTCTTGCCGAGCTTGCCGAAGAGGGCGCCCATGCCGGCACCGATGGCCAGGCCCAGGAACGGCACGAAGAACAGGAGACCGAACAGCATGCCCCAGAAGGCGCCGCCCAGCGCACCGTAGCCGACCAGGCCCTTGCCGTGCTTGACGTGCGGCTTGCCGTCGGCGTCGCGGACCACCTCGGCCGCGTCCTCGAGCTGGATGATGAGCTGCTGCTTCATCTGCGCCAGCTTGAGGCCGAAGTCGTCGGCCGCGGCCTCGTTGTCGAAGCCGAGCACGATCAGTTCGCTCATAGACCCTCCTTGGTACGTGGAGACCGATGCGTCGCGACCGGTGTGCTGTCGCGCACCGGAAACGACACGATGATGCTACTACTTGTGACGCCTGAGCACTACGTGCAGCCGGCGAGCGTCGGCCGTGGCCGACGCGACCGCCGGCCTGCGCCCGGTCACTCGGCGGTGCCGCCGCGAGGGCGGTACAGAAGCTCCGCGACCCGGTCTGCAGACAGCCCGCAGTCGTACGCGACGCAGGCGGCCACGATCCTGGCGGTCGTGGTGAGCGCTCGCGCGCCGGCGAAGCGGCGCGCGCTGCTGCTCACCGCCGGCCCGCCGAGCACGACCGTCTGCCCGATGCGTCGCAGGCGCCGTCCGAGGTCGACGTCTTCCATCACCGGCAGGTCGCGGAAGCCGTTGAGCGCTGTGAAGGCGGCCCGGCGGACGAAGATGGCACGGTCGCAGGTGAGCGTGTGCGTGAGGCGGCAGAAGGCGTTCGCGGAGGCGGCCAGCAGCGACGTGCTCAGACGGTCTCCTCCTCCATCTGCTGGTGCGGCGCCGCTCGCCGCGGTTGACGCCGCCGCGCAGGTCGTCGCCACCCCGGTCTCGCTGGCAGCGTCCGGCTTCGCAGCAGCGATGTCGTCGGAGAGGCGCAGCGAGAAGCATCCCGCGAGTACCTGTGGACGCTCGGCGAGGAGGCGCGTGATGCGCGTCAGCGCACCGGCAGGGAGACGGCTGTCGGCGCAGAGGAAGAGCAGGATTTCGGCGCTGCACGCCGCGGCGCCGGCGTTCATCTGCCGGGCGCGCCGGGCGACCGGCAGGGCGACCACGTTGACGCCCATCGCGCGTGCCGTGGCGGTCGTCTCATCGTCGCTGGCGCCGTCGGCGACGATGATGCCGTCGGGCTGCTGATCCAGCACCGCCGCCAGACATGCCGCCAGATGCGCTGCCTCGTTGTGGGCCGGTATGACCACGGCGACGGTGGCCGGCCGTGGCCGGCCACCGTGTCCCGCGGCCTCCTTCATGCGCCGCGCATCGGGTCGGCCGGGCGGACCGATCCGGCGTCGGACAGGTCGTGCCGCGCTGCCGGGCGTTTCGCGCCGGCGTCCCGACCGACTGGTCCGGTTCGTCGCCGGTGGTCCGTGTTCTCCACGTAGTCCTTGAACCGCAGCAGGTCGAGGCGCAGCCGGTCGTCGATGGCGGTACGGAGTCCGTCGCCGGCCCCGTCGGCATCGTTCGGCTCAGGGTCGGCGGGTACCTCGAACGACACGCGCGTGCGGTCGTCACCGGCCGGCTCGAAACGGACCATGCCGGCCGCCACGGCGTCGACGCACATGAGCTGATCACAGGCCAGACGTCGACCACCGACGAGGACCCATTCCATGAACGACTGCCAGGAAGCGCTGACGACGGCGGCGGGAGCGGCCACCTCCAGGGTCTGCACTATGGTCATCATCTCCGTCTCCTGTGAGAACGGTGGGCGAACGGTGTCGGGTGGTGCAGTAACTGTACCCGCGCAGCGGGCATCGCTCACGGTCCGGCGGAGTCCTCGACGCTCTCAGCCCGGTCGTCGGGTGCCGGCCTGCCGGGCGCCGTCGGCGTTCTCCTCTCGATCTCAAGCAGCGAGCGCGTGAGCACGGCCACCGTGACGCCGACGACCGAGCCGATGAAGACGGCGACGGCGACGTCGACGATGACGACGGAGATCACGTTCTCCTGCCCGGCGGCACGGAGCAGTTCGTCGAGAGTCTCCTCGATCAGGGTCGGTACGGTGATCAGGACGGCGACGCGCCAGAAGCAGCCGCGAGCCAGCGCCGACGAGCGGCGCAACGCGGTGAGCGGACCGCGTCGTTCGATCACCACCAGCGGACCGGCCAGCGCGAAGAGGGTGACCACGATCAGGCCGGGGATGACCAGCAGCAGCGCGGCCAGCGCGGCGGCGCCTGCGGCCAGCAGGTCGACGACGATCAGATCGCGCCACGGCAGCGTCCGCGCGACCCGACCGGGCGACGGCGGTCGCCGGCCCTCCATGTCGGCGGCCACGAGCTGCTCGATCATGCCGGCGAAGAACGTGAGTCCGACGAGTGCGGCGCCGACGCTCAGGAAGCTTGCGCCGAACACGAGGAAGTACAGCCACGCGGGGACGTCGTCACTGAGACGGTCGGCCAGGCCGGTCAGGAAGTGGTCGAGCACGTCGACCGAGCCGAACACGAGCGTCGACAGGACGGCCAGACGCAGGAAGTGGCGCCGGTAGGCACACGCGGCCTGCCGCAGCACGGCCGCGACGAGCCCCGGCGGCGCCGGGGCTCGTGCCGTGCGTGAGCGGTGCCGGAGCGTGGCGGTCACGAGGGGATCCCGTCACGGTGACATGACGCATCGCCGGCACGACCGACGCCGCCGCCCGTCGAGGCCGGGCTGGCCACCGTGGCGGCGGCCCGGCCTTTTGCCGCCGGGTCGTGCGGGCTATACAGTGGCACGGCGATGCTTGCTGAGACGACACTGGACATGCAGGATGTGACCGGCGCAAGCCAGGACTTCCTGCACGCCGGCAAGTGGCCGCTGCTGTTCCTGCTCTTCGGCCTGCTGCTGGCGTTCATCTTCGTGCGTGTCAACACCAGGCTCATCCGTAGCGGTGTGTCGTGGTATCCGGGCAACATCGAGTCCGGCGACCTGCACGTGCACCATGTGGTCATCGGCTTCATCCTCATGACGGTTGTCGGCATCCTGGAGTTCGCCCTGCAGCCCGGCGGCTGGACACAGCGCATCTTGGGGCTGCTCTTCGGCATGGGTCTCGGCGTCTCGCTGGACGAGTTCGCGCTCATCCTGCACCTGGAAGACGTGTACTGGGAAGAGCAGGGGCGCAAGTCGATCGATGCGGTCGTGGTGGTGGCCACCTTCATCTGCATGCTGCTGGTGGGCCTCGTGCCGCTCGGTCTCGAGGAGCAGGGCGAGACCTCGCGCTGGACGCTGGCCGCGACCATCGCAGTGCAGGCCGTGTTCGTGATCGTCACGCTGCTGAAGGGCAAGATCTGGTGGGGGCTGCTCGGCATCTTCATCCCCGTGCTGGCCTGGGTGGCGGCGTTCCGTCTGGCTCGTCCGGGCTCACCGTGGGCCCGCTGGCGCTACAAGGACAAGCCCTCCAAGCTTGCCAAGGCGAGGCGGCGGGCCGAGCGCTACGACAAGACGCTCGGCCGTGCTCAAGACAGGCTCTGGGACCTCATCGGCGGCAAGCCGGGGCGCCCACAGCCGAAGGCGAAGGGTCTGGTGCTCGACGGCGTGCTCGAGGAGGGGGCCCAGGGCGAGACCGGGACGGCGCTGCCGGTGCCGCCGGGTGACGTGGCTCATCCGCTGGGTGCATCCGACGCGGTGCCGGAGCGCCGCGGCGACACCGCAGAGGCGCGTGATCACACGGCCCGGCGCGGCTGAGAGCTCAGACGTCCGGCTGCGCCGTCGTCCCGGCACGCGGCGGCACGCCGCCGGCCGATCGCCGTCGGACCTCTCTTCTGCTCACGTCGCACACAGGCCGAGCTCGGCACGCAGGGCGCCCTCGAGGTCCGGGAAGAGGAAGCTGAAGCCGGCATCGGTGAGCCTGGCCGGCAGCACTCTGGCGCTGTCGAGCAGCAGATGCTCCCCCATCTCACCGAAACCGAGGCGGACGGCGGTGGCCGGCAGCGGCACCCTGGCCGGCCGCCGCAGCACGGCGCCGATCGTGGCCACCAGCTCGCGGTTGGTCACCGGCTGTGGGGTCGTGAAGTCGACCGGTCCGTCGAGCACCTCATCGTAGAGGAGTCGCAGCGCCGCGCCCAGCCAGTCCTCGAGCGAGATCCAGCTCACCCACTGCGCGCCGCCGCCGATGGGGCCGCCCAGCGCCGCCCGGAACGGCGGCAGCAGGGTCGTGAGCGCGCCGCCGCGGCCGCTCAGCACGAGGCCCGAGCGCAGCATCGCCACCCGGATGCCGCCCTCACGGGCGCGGCCGGCGCTCTCCTCCCACGCTGCGCATACGTCGGGCAGGAATCCGTGACCGGCGCCGCTGGCCTCGGTCAGCACCTCGTCGCCGCGGTCTCCGTAGTAGCCGATCGCCGACGCAGAGAGCAGCGTGCGCGGGGGCCGGTCCATGCGCAGCAGCGAGTCGACGAGCAGCCGCGTGCCGTCGCTGCGGCTGTCACGGATCGCCTGTCTCCGGGCCGGTGTCCAGCGCCCGGCGGCCAGACTCACGCCGGCCAGGTGGACCACCGCGTCGATGCCGTCCAGCGCGGCCGGATCGGGCGCCACCCCGGCGTCGGGGTCCCAGCGGACCTCACCGGCCGAATGCGGCTCGCTGCGTACCAGTCGCACGACTTGGTGGCCGCCGCTCTCAAGGAAGGCGCCCAGCTCGCTGCCGATCATGCCGGAGGCACCGCTCACGGCTACGCGCAGCCGCGGCCGGTCGGCGTACTCTGCGTGGCGCCGCAGATCGTCGCGGGTGCGCCGCTGGCGGAAGCGGAACATCCGCGCGATCGTCCGGGCGATGCCGTGACCGGCCACGACCCGGCCGGGTCCGTCGAGCGGCAGGCGATAGTCGACGCGGTCGATCATCCGGCAGGTGCTCTCGTCGAGCGGCTCGAAGGAGTGGGTGTGCCGCCAGGCTGCGAACGGCCCTTCGACCTGTTCGTCGATGAAGCGGCGCCCGGGGACGGTCTCACGGTGCACGGCCACCCAGCGTCGCCAGAGCGGCCCGATGTGGACGTGCATCACCATGCGCTCGCCGGCCTCGACGCCGTGCGACCGCTCGATGATGCGCACCGGCTGCCACGGCGGGCGCAGCCGCTCGAACGAGCCGGGCCGGGCGTGCCACGCGTACGCGTTCTCGGCCGTCGCCGGCAGGATCACTTCTCGCTGATAGGTGACCGTCGGCTCCATCAGCGGCACCTGCTCAGTAGACCGGCAGCCTGGGTCGCGGCCGGCGCTTCACCAGCAGCGCGTCGACGCCCCACGCCCGTCCCGCCTGACCGACGGCGACCGCCAGGGTGATGGCGATCATCATCAGGTACGAGCCCGGCCACTCGCTCGTGCCCAGAGAGGCGAGGAGGAGGTTGAGGGAGAAGCCGGCGGCGATGATGCCCGCAAGCGGAGTCAGGAAGCCGACCAGCAGGAACAGCCCCATCACCACGATCTCGAGGACGAGCTGGACGTAGGCGAAGAACGCCGCATTGGGGATGACGAATCCGTCGATGAACGCCTTGTAGAAGCCGAGGCTGGCGCCGTCGGTGTACGACCGCAGGAAGTCGGCGTAGCCGTCCGGCGAGTAGTAGCCCTTGGTCAGGTTCTCGGCCCACACGGCGATGAAGATGGCCCCGATCAGGATGCGCAGGGCCGCCAGCATGTAGCCGCGTCGGTGATCGATGTCGAGCGTCGGCATGGTGCACCTCGCTGCGTGCGGCGCCGTGCGGCGCTGCACAGTCGGCCCGCCGCGCGGACCGCGGCGATCGTCGCGGGGTTATACCCGGTCGAGCGAGGGGCGACGCGCGGCCGGCTCCGTGACCGGGGCCGCCGACGGGGACTCGCTCATGTCACCCGGCAGGCGACCATCGCGGTCCAGCTCTTCGACGGCGTCGACCACGTCGGGGTCGTAGCGGCGTCCGCTGCCGGCGCGCAGCTCGTGCAGCGCCTCTTCGACGGTGTGGGCGCCGCGATACGGGCGTGCCGCAGACATGGCCTCGAAGACGTCGGCGACCGCGAGGATGCGTGCCTCCGGGCAGATGTCGGCGGCGCGCAGGCCGCGCGGGTAGCCGGAGCCGTCGAGTCGCTCGTGATGCTGCAGGATGATCTCGTCCAGCGGCCAGGGGGTGCTCGCCTCGCGGACGATCCGGCTGCCGGCCTCGGGGTGGGTGCGGATCAGGGTGAGCTCGGCGCGGCTCAGACGGCCGGGGCGCAGCAGGACCTCGGCCGGGATGGCGACCTTGCCGACGTCGTGCAGGCCGGCCGCCAGGCGCAGGCCGGCGAGCCGTTCCTCCGCGAGCTGCAGGCGGCCGGCGATGAGCGTGGCGACCTCGGCCACGCGGCGCGAGTGCGAGGCCGTCGTGGGGTCGTGGAACTGCGCCACCGCGGTGACGGTGTCGAGTGCCATCTGCAGCACCGACGTGCCGCCGCGCTCGCCGTTCCGGCGCGCGACCCGTTCGCGACTGACGATGAACAGCACGCGACGGCCGTCCCAGGTCCCCCAGCGGACGCTCGTCTCGACGTCGATCTCCTCGCCGCCATGACCAAGCAGCGGCAGGTGCGCCGTGCCCTCACCGGTCTCGAGGAGCCCGGCGATGGCGGCGGCGGCCTCGATGCGCCGGCCGGCGGGATGGAAGTCGAGGAAGGTCATGCGATGCCAGTCGGCGCCGCCGAGCCCCAGGCGGCGCTCCATGGCGCCGTTGACCCAGAGGATGCGTCCGTCGGCAGCGGCGACCATGAAGAGCTCGTCGACCGAGTCGAAGAGGTCGTGCAACGGCAGCCGGCGGTCGCTCAACGCCCTGTCACTGGCGAGGCGACCGATCGCGGCGCCCAGCTCGCGACCGGCGGCGGGCAGGACGAGCTGGTCCTCGTGTGACCAGTCGTGCCCACGCATCGAGTAGACCGACAGGGCCCCGACGATGTCGTCGCTGGCGACCACCGGGAGCATCGCCAGCGAGGCGAACGGAGCCACAGCTTCGGCGCCGGGGCCGAGGAGGCGTACGTCGTCGATGAAGACCGGCTGCCGCTGGACGAGGACGTTGTGGAACGGCGCCGCAGCTATGGCCAGCGTCCCGAACCGGGTCCTCACATCCGGCGGCAGGTCCTGCACGCAGCGCAGCACAGCCGTGCCGGTGGCCCGGTCGACTTCGTGGAAGGCCGCCGCGTCGACATGCGGCAGCGTCCTCATCGCCGTCAGGGCGGCGACGATGGCGGCGGTCTCGTCGGGGGCGCCGGCGGTGCCGCTGATGACCTGGTCGATCGCCAACAGGTGATGGTTACCGACCGGTGTAGTGGGGACGTCCTGCTCCACGTGTCTCCCGAGGGCCTGCGACGGCATCCCGCGCCGGATGTCGGATGCCTCTGCCCTTCCTTGCCTGCCGGGGGACGGCACAGTCCCGACGATGCGCAGGCGGCCGTGCCTGCGGCACGCCATCAAGCCCATCGGCGGCAGCTGCCGATGCTGGGATGGAACCTTCGTCTACCCTCACGGCCGCGGCGACGAAGGCGTTGCCGTCACGAGGACGTCCCGGACCAGCGGAGCGTCGCCAGGGCGATGGCCACGGCCGCGTCGACGAGGTCGTCCTCGGCGATCCACTCGTCGATGGTGTGGGCGACGCCGGTGACGCCGGGACCGAAGCACAGCGTCGGTGTATGGGCATGGCGGATGAAGGTGGCGCCGTCGTGCCAGGAGCCGAAGCCGGCGACCGTGCCGCGATGACCGCACTCGGCGGCGGCGGCCAGCGCTATCGGCACCAGGGGGTGGTCGGCCGGCATCTCGGCCGGCACCACGTCGCCGTCCCAGACCCACGTCGGCGGGTGCTCGGCAAGCCAGGGGTCGGCCGCGCAGGCCCGCTCGATGGTCTCCTGTATCTCGGCCTCGAGCACCCGTCCGGTGCCGTCGGGTCCCACGTGACCGGGCAGGTAGGTGACTTCGCAGGTGAGACGACAGTCGGCCGGGTAGGTGACTTCCCACTCGCCGCCGCGCACGATGGTCGGCACGATGTCACCGGGATCGAGGTACGGGTGACGCTGGTCGGCCCGGCCGCGCCACTCCTCGCGCAGCCCGCGCACGGCATCGAGCACGAGACCGAGCTTCTCGATGGCGTTGACGGCCCCGCCCTGGCGCCAGTGCGGCTGCGTCATCTCGGCGTGACCGGGCCGTCCCGGGATGGTGATGGTCGGCGTCAACGAGCCGCGGCAGGCGATCCAGGCGTCGAAGTCGGTGGGCTCGGCACAGATGCCGGCGTCGGCGTGCACGCCGCGAGCCACTGCCGCGAAGCCGCCGGCGCCGGACGACTCCTCGTCGGTGACGGCGCAGAAGATCACGTCACCGGCCAGCGTGACGTCGCAGCGGTGCAGCGCCTCGAGGGCGGCCAGCATGGCGACCAGGCCGCCCTTCATGTCTGCGCTGCCGCGTCCGTACAGCCTGCCATCGCGGCGGGTCAGTATGAACGGGTCGCTCGACCAGCGCTCGATGGGCTCGGCCGACACGGCATCGATGTGGCCCAGCAGCAGCAGCGAGCGGCCGCCGCCGCCCGGCAGCCGGGCGGCGAGCTGCGGCCGTCCACGGAAGTCCAGGTCGTCGGGGACGTGCCGGTTGCCGGTCCCGGTCGGCTCCGGCTCCCAGACATCGGCGTCCGCACCGAGCGCGCCGAGCCGGTCGGCGAGCAGCGCCTGCAGCGCCTGCTCGTCGCGTGGCGCCTCGCCGGCCTCGCGTGCCGTGGTGTCGCAGGCGACCAGCCGGCCGAGCGACTCGACGAGCTCGTCGCGGGCCTCGCGGACGGTGGCGGCCACCCGCTCTTCGAGGGCTTCGAGAGCGTTGCGCTCCCCCCGGGGGTCGTCGTGCGGGTCGTTCATCGGCGCAGTCCTTCCGTCTCGCAGATCAGACGACGGTGATGGCGGCGGGTCGGCGAGCCGGGATCTCTATCCCCGCCTCGGTCATGATCATGGTATCGATGAGGCCGACTCCCTGGTGCGCCGGTACGTCCTCGAGCTGGATCTCCCAGTTGGCCACGAAGCCGGGGTCGAAGACGCCGGGCTCGAAACCCTCCTCATCGTTGAGGTACACGTGGCCGACCCAGTCGGGCGGCATCGAGATGCCGAGCACGTAGCCGCCGACCCACCAGACGAGGTCGCGCAGGCCGGCGGCGTCGATCTGATCGTCCATGAGCCGCTGCAGCTTCATCGTCGGGTCGCCGGGGCGGATCTGGGCCACCGTGGCGTCGCGGATCTCGGCCAGCTTCGCGTAGGCGTCCTGCCAGAAGCGATCCTCACCGATCGAGAAGGCGCGCGCCGTGTTGCCGTGGTAGTGGCGGTAGGCCGCCGACATGTCTATCTGCAGCAGCTCGCCGGCGGCGATCCGCCGCTCGCTGGCCGGGGCGTGGAAGTGATTGGAGTTGAGGCCCGAGTGGACCATCATGCGGATGCCGGGCTCGTCGCCGCCGAGGCATCCGATCTCGTGGTACATGATGCCCATGAGCTCCTTCTCGCTGATGCCGGGCGTCAGGGCCGACGCCACCGCCGAGAGGGCGGCATCGGCGATCTCGAGGGCGCGTCGTGTACAGGCCAGTTCGGTCGGCGACTTGATGAGTCGCACGTGGTCGACGGTGAACGATCCGTCGACGACCTCACCGGCGCCGGCCGCACGGATGCGGGCGGCGAGCTGGCGCAGGACAGGACCGGCCGGCGCCCAGCTCCACTCCTCCAGGCCGACGCGACCGAGCCAGCCGCGCGCCTTGAGCTCGGCGGCGATGACGTCGAGGCTCGACGGATAGTAGAAGCCCTGCTGTCCGTAGGTGACGCCCTCACGCACGGTGGCCGGCCAGTTGGGCTCGTGGTCCCACGTGTCGAAGAGGACCGGCGACGCTGCGGCGTCGAGCGGTATGGCGACGCCGGTGGGGTTGCGCCCGTCGAACCATACCGAGGCGTAGCCGAGCAGGTAGTAGAGATTGGGCGGCGAGGTCACGTACAGCACATCGAGGCTCCGCCGCGCCATCTCCTCACGCACCCTCGTGAGGCGCTGCTCGTACTCCGCTGCCGTGAACGGCAGGGCCCAGCCTTCGTCGGGCCCGGTCTCCGCGCTCGTCGCCACGATGCCTCCTCCGCCATCGTCGGGATGCGTGCACCGCTTCCCGTACTGTCGCCGGGATGCGTGTCGCACTCCTCGTACCACAGCCGCGCGCGGTGGGCAAGGACGAACACCGGCTCCGGCGCCGCAGCGGTGCCCGCCTTCACCGGCGGCGGCAGTCTGGTACTGTCTCGGGCACAGCTACTGAGCCCAGGATCGGGCAGCCGAGGCCGGGAGGCGCCGTGAAGATCGTTCCCTTCGATGTCGAGAACTGGATGAACGAGCGCGAGATGTCGGCGCGCTGGAACATCGGCGAGACCTGCGTCGACTCCCTGACACTCGACGAGCTCCTGGCGCTGAGCGGCGATCCGGACGCCGCCCTGGCGCGCCTGCGCGGCATGAAGCTCACCTACGGGCACATCGCCGGCGTCCCGCGTCTCCGGGAGCTGCTGGCGCAGAGCTATGAGGACCTGCCGGCCGGCAACGTCCTGACCACCAGCGGCGCCATCAGCGCCAACTTCCTCGCCGAGTACACGCTCGTCGAGCCGGGCGATCTGGTCGTCTGCGTGGAGCCGACCTACCAGCAGCTCTTCTCCGTACCCGAGTCGTTCGGCGCCGGCGTCCGGCTGCTGAGGCTGCGGCCCGAGAACGCCTTCTTGCCGGACGTCGACGAGCTGCGCGGTCTCGCCGACGGCAGGGCAAAGCTCATCGTCATCAACAATCCCAACAACCCCACCGGGGCGCTCATCGAGCGCGAGCACCTGGAGGCCATCGTCGAGGTGGCCCGCGAGTGCGATGCCTACCTGCTCGCCGACGAGGTCTACCGTGGTCTCGAGCACGAGCCCGGCACGCAGGTGCCGTCGGTGGTCGACCTGTACGAGAAGGGCGTGAGCACCGGCAGCATGTCCAAGCTCTACTCGCTTGCCGGGCTGCGGCTGGGCTGGATCGCCGGCCCGGCCGACGTGATCGCCGACTGCGAGCAGCACCGCCACTACACGACTATCAGCTGCGGCATGATCGACGAGCAGCTCGCCATCATCGCTCTCGAGGCGAGCGAGCGGCTGCTGGAGCGGAACCTGGCGATCCTGCGCGGCAACGCCGCCCGTCTGGCCGACTGGATGGCGACCGAGCCACGGCTCGACTACGTGCCGCCGCGGGCCGGCACCACGGCCTTCCTGCACTACGACTACGACGTCCCGTCGGTACGTTTCGCCGACGAGCTGTTCGAGCTCAACGGCACCTTCCTGGTGCCGGGCGGGGCCTTCGGGTGGGAGCAGTGGCTGCGCGTCGGCTTCACGCCGGCGCCGGATGTCCTGGCGGCCGGTCTGGCCGGTATCTCCGAGTACCTGCGCACGCTGGAGGCGTGAGCGGGCACGGCCTCCGGGAGCCGGCCGAGGCTCTGCGAGTCAGCGGCTCGCGGCTGCCTCCTCGACGGCGGCCGCCAGGCGGGCCGCACCTTCGCGGAGATCGGCCGGCCCATACAGGGTGAAGCCGAGCCGGAGGGAGTCGTCGCCGCCGGCGAGCCGGTTACGCGTGCCCGGTACGAACGCGACGCCGTGCGACTCCGCGATCGGCAGCAGCCGCGTGGCACTCACGCCGGGCGGCAGCACGACGCGGACGAAGAAGCCGCCGGCCGGCCGCACGAAGCGACAGCCGGCCGGCAGCTCTCGCTGCAGCGCGTCGCATAGCGCGTCGCGTCGCTCGGCGTAGACCGAGCGCAGCACCGCCACATGATCGTCGAAGAGCCCCTCGGCCAGGAACTGGGCGGTCACGAACGTGGAGAACCAGCTCACGTGACCGCCGCTCTCCATGAGGCCGCAGTCCGCGTAGCGCTCCACCTGCTCGCGGGAGGCCGTGAGCCAGCCGGTGCGGAGACCCGGGGCGATGACCTTGGAGAACGAGCCGAGCCGCAGGACGGTGCCCTGGGGCGCCAGGCTCCACAGCGAAGGCGGCGCCGGTTCGTCGTACCACAGGTCGCGGTAGGCGTCGTCTTCCACGATGAGCAGATCCTCGGCGGCGGCCAGCTCGACCAGCTGCCGGCGTCGCTCGTCGGCCAGCGACACGCCGGCTGGATTGTGGAAGGTCGGCACGGTGTAGAGGAGCCGCGGCCGTCTGCCGCGGCGCCGGACCGCGGCGAGGCGTTCCGCAAGCTGTCCGACGATGAGGCCGTCCTCGTCCATGCCGATCGGTTCTATCGACACGCCGCGGTCGCGGACGATCCACAGGCCGAGGCTGTAGGTCGGCTGCTCGACGAACACCAGGTCGTCATGGTCGACGAAGCGGTCGAGGATGTGGGCGAAGCCGTGCGAGTTGCCGCCGGTGACGATGAGCCTCTCCAGGTCGACGTCGCGTCCCTCGCGACGAGTCACGCGCTCGGCGATCAGGCGGCGCAGGTGGACCGGGCCTTCGTTGAGGCCGTAGGCGAGCATCGGGTCGCCGTGCCGGGCGATGGCATCGCGGCAGCAGCGCTCGATGACCGGGGTCGGCAGCAAGGAGAGGTCGGGTTCGCCGAAGCCCAGCTCGATGATGCCGGGACGGGGCTGCTGCTGCTGGAGGCGGTCTGTCACGCGCTCATCCTGTCACGAGGTCGAAGAGGCCGTTTGCCCGTGCGATACTACGGTATCCGCCGTCACGGCTCCCAGCTGGCGTGGTGCCCAGGCGCAGTCGAGGAAAGGACGCCGCTCAGTGATCTCCCGTACAGGCCTGCTCGCTATCCTCGTCGTCGTGCTCGTCACCATCGTGGTGCCGGTCGCGGCGCACGCCACCACCTCTCCATCCCCCTCGCCGACGCTCTCTCCAAGCCCCAGCACGTCGCCGTCGGCGGCGCTGCCCAGGCCCACGAAGAGCAAGCCGCTGCGTATCTGGTTCGGCGGCGATTCGCTCGCCGGCGCGCCGGGCATCGGATTCGTCTCACTGGCCCGGGCTACCGGGGTCATGCGAGCCAGGAACGAGTACACGGTATCTTCGCGCATCGTCGAGTCCCACAACTTCGACTGGCCGGCTCGCATGCGTCAGGTCATGCGCTCGCAGCGCCCCAGGGCGGTCGTGTTCATGATGGGAGGCAACGAGGGCGGCTACAGTGTGGTCGTCAACGGGACGTTCCTTGACTTCTGGCGTTCAGGCTGGCGGTCGTACTACCGTTCACGTGTGCGTCTCATGCTCACCATCATGCTCAAGGGCGGCGCCCAGCGCGTCTACTGGGTGGGCATGCCGATGATGGGTCCGCAGGCGTATGCCGGCGCCAATGCTCAGATGCGCCGTATCAACACCATCGTGCGCCAGGAGCTCAAGAGGTATCCCAAGGCGCGCTACATCGACGCCTGGTCGATCCTGACGCGCCGTGGCGCCTACGTGGCCGGCTGGCGTGCCGGCGACGGCATCCATCTGTCGCCGTCCGGCGGGCGGCGGCTGGCGGGCGCCGTGTTGAAGGCCGTCAAGAAGGATTGGCTGCCGGCGAAGTGAATCACGCTCCACCACTCGTGCCTACCCACACGGAGAGTCCTCGCCCATGAGCCGGCCGCCGGCCAGTGATCTACCCCCGATGCCACCGTCACGGCGGTCGACCCCGGCAGAGAGGTCGGCTCGGCGGGCGGCGATCCGTCGTCGCCGGATCATGGTGCTCGCCGTCGCTGTCTTTCTTCTCGTGGTCGTCTGCATGGCAGTGGTCATCGCCGTCACCGGCGGCGGGGAGTCGTCGGACGCCAAAGGGGACGCCGATACGGCGTCACCGTCGGCCTCTCCGCGCCGCAGCCCCTCGCCGTCCCCCACTCCGACGGGCCTGCCGACGCCCACGGCGGCCGACCCGCTGCGCTTCTTCTGCAGCGGGGATTCCATGGGCGGTGAGCTCGGTGGTGGTCTGATCCCCATCATCCACGCCACCGGAAGGGCCAAGACGGTCAGCTTCTACAAGGTCTCGTCGGGGCTCGTGCGGACGGACTTCTACGACTGGTTCGCCTACCTGCGCAAGTACAGCAAGCGCTACCAGGCGATCGTCTTCATGCTGGGTACCAACGACGCCCAGTCGATCGCCGTCGCCGACGGTGCGCCGATCAAGTTCGGCACCGCCGAATGGAAGGCCGCGTATCGCACGCGCGTCGGCAGGGCCATGGACATCATGCTCGACTCGGGCGTGCGCCGCGTCTACTGGGTCGGCATGCCCGTTATGCAGTCGGCCAACTTCAACAAGGACATGGTGGTCGTCAATGCCGCCTTCAGGGACGAGGCGCAGAAGCGTGTCCCGGCGGTACAGTACGTCGACACCATGAGCCTCTTCAGCGTGAACGGAGTCTACGCTGCCAAGTGGCGGCAGAGCGACGGCGTGCACTTCAACATCGCCGGTGTGCAGCGGTTGTCCGAGTACGTCGCCGGCCTGGTCGAGAAGGACTGGCACCTCTCCGGAGACGCACAGCCGAGCGCCTCGCCGTGAAGCCCGGACGAGGGGATGGAGCCGCGGCGGCCGCGGCGGCACATCGTTAGCAGCTACCACTCTCCGGGAAGAAGAGGGACACGCGAGATACACCGACCGTGCGAGCGACCGCGCAGGGAGTGGAGCCGATGGCGAGTGCAGGGACGATCCTGGTCACCGGAGGAGTCGGGACGGTCGGCGGCGAGGTGGTGCGCCTCCTGCTGGCCGATGGACACATCGTGCGGGCCACCGCACACTTCCCGGACCTTGAGGCCGAGTCGCGCGTCGCGGCGGTCGACTACGTCGAGGTGGAGTACCTGCGCCCCGAGACTCTGGAGACCGCGCTGCGCGGCGTCTCGCGCCTCCTGATCATCGTCCCCGAGACGCCCGACTCGCGGCGGGCCACCGCCAATCTGATGAAGGCGGCCGAGATCGACGGCGTGGAGCGCGTCGTCAAGCTGTCGTTCCTCAACGCGGGCAGCGGGAAGGGCGGTCGCGTGCCGCAGTGGCACGCTCGCGCGGAGAAGGTCGTCAGGGCCTCGGATGTGCCGTGGACGATCCTGCGGCCCAACCTGTTCATGCAGAATTTCGCGACGCTGTACGGCCCCTCGATCATCACGCAGGGAGGCTTCCGCCTGCCACTCGGGGACGGGCGGGTGAGCTACGTGGATGCGCGCGACGTGGCCGCGGTGGCGGTCGCGGCGCTGGTCGACGACGGTCTTGAGGGCCGGACGCTGGACATCACCGGCCCCGAAGCCTACTCACACGACCGGATCGCCGAGATGCTCGCCGCCGCCATAGGCTCTCCCGTGCACTACGTGGACGAGAACGGCAGCGATGCGAGGGTCTGCCTGGAGCGCGTCGGTCAGGTCGCCGAGGTGGCTGCCGGGCTGGAGGAACTGTGGCAGGGCGTGCGGGCCGGCGACTTCGCCGCCGTGAGCCCGGTGGTCCAGGACGTCCTGGGACGCCCGGCGATCGGCTTCGCCGACTTCGCGCGAGACTACCGTCAGCTCTTCGTGCCGTCCGAGTGAGGGCCGGCCTTTGGGCGTGGCCTGGCAGTCGCTCGGCCGTCCGGGCGGCTGGTCTCAGACGGCCACCATGATGGCACCGGCGAGGGCGGCGCCGGCCGCCACTCGCTGGACCGGCGCCAATCGTTCGTGAAGAACGATGTGCGCCAGCAACACGGTGACGACCGGGTAGAGGTACCCGAGCACGCTCACGACGCTCAGGTAGCCGTGCGTCGAGGCGACCGCAAACAGCGTGTTCGCGGTGGTGTCGCCGATCCCCACGAGGAGGATGGGCAGCACGTGGCGCGGTGAGACACCGAGCGTGGGCCGCACGATCAGGAACGTCAGCAGGACCAGCGGTGACGATGTGGCGCGCATGAGAAAGACGCCCCAATAGGAGTCGTAGTCGGCGGCGGCGTCCATGCCCACGTACGACGCACCGATCGCGACGGCGGCCACCAGCGCCAGCACGAAGCTGAGGGTGGTGGCCGAGCGCGGCCGGAAGATCGCCGCCCGCAGACGGGACGGTCGGGTGGCGGTGGGCACGGCGGCGGCAGGCCGCGCTGCGAGGCTCCCGCCGCACGTCGGGGAGAGCTCCGCCGCCGGCCCGTCCTCAGGCGGCAGCTCATGATGCGGCGCGACCAGCGCGCCGGCCGGGCCGGTGGCGACAATGACGTCGTCCTCGTCGCCCTGCGGGCCGGTGAGGGTGTTCCGCCGCGGTTCGCGAGACGCCAGCACGACGCCGCACACCGCCAGGGCCATGCCCGCGTACTGGATCAGCGACGGCCGCTCGCCGCGTACGAGGCCGACCAGCACCGGCACCATGATGCCGGTGGACGAGATCGACGCCACCAGGCTCATGACGCCGATCGACAGGGCGGTGTAGAAGCTGACCACGGCGACGAGACCGGAGAGTCCGGCGAGCATGCCCGGTACCCAGCCCGCCGCCGGCGGGAACGGATGGCCGAGCACCAGCACCACCACAGCGGTAGCGGTGAGCCCGGCGATCTGGGTCAGGAGCACCACACCCCAGACTGTCGTGCGACGTCCCATATAGCCGGCGGCAAAGTCCGAGGTACCCCAGACGAGGCTGGCGGCGAGAGCGAGGACGGCAGCGATCATGCGGCTACGCTAGCAGAGAGCTCCCCTCGCCGGCATCCGGCCGGCAGACGCTGCGAGCGGCGAGCGGGGCGGCTGGGAGGCCACGGCGGAGTGGCACATCGAAGCGATCGGCGTCCGGCTCCGTGTCGGCGACACGGGACTCGCCGGCGGCCGTGTTCACGGTCTGGACGGACCTCTTTGAGCTCGTCCGCCCGCATGAGAGTCGCGGCGCCGTGCAGAAGCACGATCGGCGGACCTCGTCGCGTCGCCCCGCTCCTCCCCCGCATCGTGGCCCGCGGCGCCGAGTCGCCAGACGTGGTGTCCGCGAGCACGTCGCGAGAAGTCGGGCGGCAGCGTGCGAGTGGACAGGTCGATCGGTGAATACGCTGCCAGCCGGTCGACCGCAAAGATGAAGCGGTGAGCGCCGCAGACGAACAGCAGGGTGCCGCGCGGGCTCAGCAGGCGAGCCGCGCCGCGCACCAGGTCGACGTGGTCGCGCTGTACGTCGAGCGTGGCGCGTCGCATCCCGGCCGAGTTCGAGAAGGTCGGTGGGCCGAGCAGGATGAGGTCGTATCGCGTCCGCTCCCGTGCCGCTTCGCGCAGCCAGCGGATCACGTCGGTCCGCAGCGTCCGGTGGCGCGCCGGCTCGAGCCGGTTGCGGCTGAAGTTCTTCTGCGCCCACTCCAGATAGGCACGGGAGAGATCGACGGTCAGCGAGCGCTCCGCTCCGCCGAGAGCGGCGGCCACGGTGGCCGTGCCGGTGTAGCCGAACAGGTTGAGGAAGCTCCGTCCGCTCGCCGATGAGGCGATCAGGTCGCGCACGAGTCGCTGGTCGAGGAAGAGGCCGCTGTCGATGTGGTCGGTGAGGTTGACCAGGAAGACGGCCTCTCCTTCGCGGACCTCGAGGTAGTCGTCCTGCCGGTCGAGACGCTCGTACTGGCTCGACCCCTTCTGCCGTCGCCGCACCTTGACCACCACGTGGTCGGCAGGGATCCCGATCGTCTCGGGGATGGTCCCCACGGCGGCTGCCAGCCTGGCCGCCGCCTTGTCGGGATCGATGTGCGCCGGCGCCTGGTACTCCTGTACGTGTGCCCAGTCGGCGTAGAGATCGACGGCCAGGTTGAAGTCAGGCAGATCGGCGTCGTAGAGGCGGTAGCAGTCGATGCCGCGGCGGAGCAGCGGCCGACCGAGGACGCGCAGATTGCGGCGCAGGCGATCGCCGAACTGCGCCACTGCTTCGTCGAGAGAAGGATACCCACCTCGGGGCGCGGCCGGTGATGTCTGCCCGGCATCGTCGGGACTCTCCGGCTTGATGCCCGGTGCAGGCCCGGAGCCTCGGTCGCGGCGCTCCGGCCCGGGGTGCGTTCGTCCGGGTCCGGGGGCCGCGCCGGGCGACGAGACGGAGACGGGGTCACGACCGGAGCCGGCTTCGAACAGCAGCAGAGTGCACTCGATGGGGCCGTTGTAGAGCCGCGGCGCATCAGGGCGCACGGCGGTACCGAGGAGCGTCGCGCGCCGCTCGTCGGCGACCAGCACGGCGGTACGCCAGCCGTGGAGCTCGCGGCGGATCGCGTCGCCGAGCGCCGTGTACAGCGCGTCGAGATCTCTGATGGCCATCCGCGCTCCGTACGGCGGATTGGTGGCGATCAGCCCGCGTGGCGGGTCGGTCGACGCGCCGTTTGTGCGAGCGCCGGCGCCGTGTCCGCCGGAGAAGGGGTTGCGCAGGTCGCGTACATCGCCGACGTCGATGGACACCAGGCGGCTGAGTCCAGCTCGCAGCACGCCGGATCGTGCCAGCGCGACGGCGCGCGGGTCGCGATCGCGGCCGGCGAGGGGCGGCCGGCCGAGGTCGCGGGCACGCTGACGCAGAGCGGCCAGACCGGCATCACGGCGTCCGGCGGCTTCGTCGACAAGACGGCGCCACGTCTGCTCCTCGTGGCCGAGCCAGCGCTGGAACCCCCATCGCTGCCGGCCGAGCCCCGGGGCGGTGTCGGCCGCCATCTGTGCCGCCTCCAGGACGAGCGTGCCCGAGCCGCACAACGGATCGAGGAAGAAGCCGTATCCCGACATCGCCGGCCAGCCGGCCAGCGACAGGACGCCGGCCGCCAGTGTCTCCTTGAGCGGTGCCTCGACCTGCCGGCCCGGCGTCCGGTAGCCGCGCCTGTGCAGTGCATCGCCGGCCAGATCGAGGCTCACCAGGGCGTCACCGCCGCGCAACAGGAGCTGGAGGCGGACATCGGGATGCTCCAGGTCGATCGAGGGCCGCTCGCCGACGCGATCGCGGATCTGGTCGACGACGGCGTCCTTGAGCAGCAGAGCCGCATAGTGGCTGTTGCGGATCGCCGTCGTGGTGCCGATGGCTGAACAGGACAGGGT
>Ga0172371_10003165_pt1 | contig 25678 bp, 21 predicted proteins | sample Lak12m_FD_114543 | JGI IMG/M metagenome (GOLD analysis project Ga0172371, IMG submission 114543) | Freshwater microbial communities from Kabuno Bay, South-Kivu, Congo - kab_022012_12m | ecosystem: Environmental > Aquatic > Freshwater > Lake | place: Democratic Republic of the Congo: South-Kivu... | reverse complement strand
GGATACCGTTGTTTGTTTCATAGATGTATCTGTTTTCAAAGATCTCCTTGATACAAATAAATCATTTTCACATGAATTCATGAAGGATTTCAGCAGCAATATTCTTTCCGTTTATAACAGGCTCTTATATCTTACTCAAAAACAGATACCAGGAAGAATGGCAGACACATTGATCTACCTCTTCGATGAAATTTTTGAATCCACCCGGTTTACCATGTGTCTGTCAAAACAGGATTTGGCCGATCTTTCAGGGATGTCAAAGGATAGCGCAATGAAAGTCCTTAATGATTTTCAACATGAAGGGATTATCTCTTTAAAGGACAAGCAGATGGAATTACTTGATCCGGCTGCATTAAAAAGGATCAGTAAGGTCGGTTAAATAGGAGTCAGGAGAAACTAAAGATCCGGTCGGATAATGACCTGTAAATGAATATCAGGAAAATTTCAGCATCAGGATAAATCCAACACGAACTGCTTCCCCACCCTGTTTTCCCGGAATCCATTTTGGCATCGATTCAATCCCCCTGATCACTTCGTCGGCACACCCGGTACCCATTTCCCGAACCAGTTTCACGTTGGTGACAGAGCCATCTTCTTCGACAACGAAATGAACAAACAGGCTTGTTTGCTCCGGTGATCCATCCGGACCTGAAGGACAGGAGATTTTCTCAGCCAAAAAGGTGCTCATCGCTTCATCCCCACCAGGAAAAGCAGGTGACTCCTCAACCTCATTAAAAATCAGATCATTCGGAGAGGGGAGGTATTGTACTGCTGTTCTGTCTTTCCGCTGTTCCTCCTTCTGGTGCATCTCCGCCTTTGCAATCTCCTGGTTCCGCTGCCTGACCATGTAGGTAATGACCGTTCCTATTCCCACAAGTACCAGGAATGATGCTGCGATCCCGATGCCAGTCCACATTCTGCGGGACACGAACCCTCGGCTCTCTTTTTGTCCCTCTGGATATTCAGGCAGAGTGCGCCTGAAGGCCTTTCCTGGATCATCAACGTTCTTTCTCTCCCTGATCCTTTCCTCAAGTTCGTTCAGACAGCTTTCCAGTCTCTCCGTGGAATGATCCTCCAGGTAAAACCCGATACCTTTCACTGCCGTTTCGCAAAGTTCACAATCTGCCATGTGAGCTTCAGCCCTGGTCAGTTCTTCCGGATCCATCTCCTTCTTCAGGTATCGCAGGCAATTTTCCCTGGTCAGGCAATTATCGGTTGGTGACATTTTCTAACATGATTTTTAAATTCCGTTTCCCGTTCTGGATGTAACTCTTCACTTTGTCGTATGAATAGCCCGTTTGTTCAACGATCTCCAGATAGGAATAATCCTCAAAATAGAACAAAACAATACAGGTTCGCTGTGTATCTTTCAACCTGTCCACTGCCTGGTGAAGTCTGGTTTCAGAAAATTCCCTTTCAGAAGCATCACCGGGACTCAGTTCCCTCTGAAATTCCATAATTTCAGCGCCGAGTTCCCTGGCTTTTATTGCTTTGTATCTTAGCTCTGTACCTTCGCGTCTCAAGAGTGACAGGCAATGGTTTTTCGCGACGGTATAAAGCCAGTTTTTGACATCCAGGATCTCCTGTTCAGGGGGATTTACAAGGAGTTTCTCAAAGATACTCATTACAGCATCCTTGGATTTTTCCTCATCTTTGAGGTATTTATAACATACACCGAAAACAAGATGGCTCAAATGAAGGAAAAGCTCAGAAACATCTAGTTTTTTTTGTTCCCCTGGTAAGTTGGGCATCATCAATCCACAAACTGTTTTGCGTAGTATCTGGCGGTAAGTTTTTCACCGGTTGCCTTTTCAATCATGTCATTCCAGTAATACTTTGAACCAACTGCAAATACATTGGCTTTCAGGTAGTCGCCAACCTCTTTGTTATTGGCAAAGCTCTGAAATCTGTACTCGTCCGACTTGAGGATATTGGATACGATGTAATAATAGAGCTGAGATGCCAGCAATTCTCCAAGGAGGTAGTTGTGGTAATAGCAGGGGAAAAGAGCGACATGGATCTTGGTGGCCCAGTCGGGTTCGTTGCGGTCGGGCGGACGTTTCATGAGCTGGTACTCTTCAACGAGATCCCACCATATTTTATTCAGATCCTGCTCGGGATCTTCGTACATGGACTTTTCAAACCGGTACATGACCTGGGACCAGCGGCTGAATACAAGCTGTTCCAGGCGGAGTGTTTTAGAACAGTTATCGGCGATCTTCATTTTCTCCTCTTCGGTGATTCCTGCCATATCCTGTAACCACTGGGGGTTGGATGACTGCCGTCCGAACATCATGGCGATCGCTTCGGTAGCAAATGTATTGGCAGGTTCACGAAGCACGAAAGGAAGCGAATGATCGATATTGTAGTCATACACCGCATGGCCGTATTCGTGAAGCATGGTGTTCATCCAGTAGGAATTCGGTTTGATGTTACAAAGCACCCTGACATCTTTCAATTTATCGATATTGATGCAGAATGCATGCTGATTTTTGCCATCTTTTTCGTAGAGGTCGCTGTTTATAAGCATCCCGTCGATCGGAAGTCCGATGCCGTAGTAATATGCTGCTGTAAGCGATTCCAGGTTCTTATCGGCATAGTAGGATGAGAGGTTGACATCATAGATCCGCGGGGCCTCCTGGAAAAACCGGTTCTGGTAGTTCCATGGCATCAGGTCATCCTTACTTTCAAGGTTATAATAGCTGACGAAGTAGTCGTCAATATCTTCTTTAACCTCAGCAAAGACTCCCTTGGTGAGGGTATCAAGTTCATCAAAAAGATCTGTGATCACCCGTGGGTCCTGTTCATTGAGGATCATCTGCATCTGATGATAGTTTTTAAATCCCATGTCTTTCGCCACTTCATTCCGCATGGTAACCAGCTTGATCACATCTGCCGAGACCACTCTGCCGATCTTTTTCTGCTCCATCCAAACCTCTTTCTGCTTATTAATATCCCTGGAATTTCTCAGAATCTCCTCCACATCATTGTCAGTCAACTCATTTCCATTTACCTGCGTCCTGAACACTGAAAACTCCCTCTCAATTTTGGTTTCCATCTTTACAATCTCATTCAGTTTCGAGGTATCTGCTTTGGCCATTAAATAATGATTGTACAGGAGATCCAGCTGGCGTGCCAGAATTGTATCGTTGACCAGTCCCGACACTTTGATTTTTTCAAGAGTGGCAAGAGCCTGTGTATCTGAATAAACCTGAACCATTTTCAGCTGAAACTCCTGTGCCTTGTTAAAATCCTCTTCTGAACCTGTTATAGCTGCCTGCCAGTATGCCAGGTTTGTCTCTATTGACAATGGGATAACTATTGAATCGTGCTTCTTGATAAAATCAACCAGTTCTTCTTTCATCTGTTTTTGTTTTGTCTGGCATCCGGCGATAAGTCCAACTGCCAGTACCGCTAGTAAAAAATTGTTTACCCTCTTCATTGCCTGATTATTAGCTATATGAACCAATGTTGTTATTCATTTTCTTTCATGATCTCACTACTTCACAACCTCCCTACTTCCCCACTCTCATTCTCCCATACCCTCTACCTATCATACTCTCACACTCCACTTTCCCGTTCCCACTTCGCTCCCTCTTTGGTGTCTTTCACGACAATGCCCAGTCGCTCCAGATCATCCCTGATCCTGTCGGAGCCACTCCAGTCTTTTCGTGCACGAGCATCCTGGCGCAATCCGATGATCATCTCCATCAACCCGTCCACCAGTTCAGTCTGATCCGATGAAGTTTCATCTTCAAGGGCCAGGATTTCAGTGATAAATGTCTGAAACAGCTGTTGCAACTGAAGTATCTCTTCCCTTGACAAAGTCTCTTTTCCCTCTTTTACCGCGTTGATGATCCTGACGGCATCAAAGAGGGTTGCAATCAACACCGGGCTGTTCAGATCGTCGTTCAGGGCTGCGTAGCAACTGGCTTCCAGATCCGGGATTCGGGATACGGGATACGGGATCCGGGATGCCGGATCTTCCTTTGAACCTTGAACATTGAACGTTGAACCTTCCTGCGCACTGCCGACTGCAGGCTGCAGACTTTTTAGAGTCCTCCAGCCCTGCATCAGCCGCTTTAGCCCTTTTTCAGATGCCTGGAGGGCTTCATTGGAGAAATCAAGCGTACTGCGGTAGTGAGCCTGAAGTATAAAGAAACGAATCGTCATCGGGCTGTAAGCCTGATCCAGTAAAGGGTTTTTGCCGATGAAAAATTCTTCCAGCGTTACGGAGTTGCCGAGAGATTTACCCATTTTCTGTCCATTGATGGTAATCATGTTGTTGTGCAACCAGTAATGAACAGAATCCCTTCCGTTGGCAATTCTGGATTGTGCAATTTCACATTCATGATGTGGGAAGAGCAGGTCCATACCACCGCCGTGGATATCGAATTGCTCCCCTAGATACCTGGTACCCATTGCTGAACACTCCAGGTGCCATCCCGGGAAGCCAACGCTCCAGGGTGAAGACCAGCGCATGATGTGTTCGGGTTGTGCTTTTTTCCAGAGGGCAAAATCGGCCGGATTTCGTTTTTCTTCCTGGCCTTCAAGCTGACGGGTATTGGAGATCAGATCTTCCAGCTTCCGACCCGATAATTTTCCGTACTGATGGGTTTGGTTGTATTTTTCTATGTCAAAATAGACTGATCCGTTGACGATATAGGCAAATCCTGCATCCAGGATCTTTTTGATCATTTCGGTCTGTTCGATGATATGTCCTGAAGCCCTCGGTTCGATACTTGGCTGAAGTACATTTAGCAGGTTCATGAAGTGGTGATAACGGTCTGTATAATACTGAACCACTTCCATCGGTTCCAGCTTATCCAGTTTAGCTTTTTTGGCTATTTTATCCTCGCCTTCATCCAGATCTTGCTCCAGATGGCCAACATCCGTAATATTCCGTACATACCTGACCTTGTATCCAAGATGCTTAAGGTAACGGAATACCAGGTCAAAAGTGATTGCGGGGCGGGCATGTCCCAGATGTGGATCACCGTAGACCGTAGGGCCGCAAACATACATACCCACAAACGGTTCCTTCAACGGTTTAAAGAGTTCTTTTTTTCGGGTTAGTGTGTTGTATACCGTCAGTTTATGCTCCATGGATCAGTCAATTCTGATGCAAAAGTAGAAAATATTGGGTTGCCAACCTGCGTTATATCTTTCACAAAATTCATGTTTCTTCCTATTTTTGCAGCAGAAATTTTAACGTCACACTGCGCATGGAAAAAATACTTGTCATTGGATGTTCCGGACAGATCGGTTCAGAACTCACCCTGGAACTAAGAAAATTAAATGGCGACAGTAACGTAATCGCCACAGACATCCGGCCTGCTCCGGCGGATATCCTGGAAAGCGGTCCGTTCGAAATATTGGATGTTCTTGATGCAGGGAAGCTTCAGCTGGTTTGTGAGCACGAAAAGATCACCCAGATCTATCACCTGGCAGCCATTCTTTCGGGCAATGCTGAAAAACGCCCGATGCCTTCCTGGGACATCAACATGCGAAGTTTATTCAATGTGCTTGAAATAGCAAAAGCACTGAAAATCAAGAAACTGTTCTGGCCCAGTTCAATTGCCGTTTTTGGTCCCACAACGCCACGTTTGAATACCCCTCAGTTCACCATCATGGAGCCAAATACAGTTTACGGGATCAGCAAACTGGCAGGCGAGAGATGGATCGAATACTACTACCAGAAGTATGGTGTTGATACCCGCAGTTTACGATATCCGGGATTGATCAGCTACAAAACGGAAGCTGGCGGTGGAACCACGGATTATGCCGTAGAAATTTTCTATGAAGCCATCCGGCAGAAAAAATACGAATGCTTCCTGACCAGTGAAACCGCTCTGCCGATGATGTTCATGCCGGATGCCATCAAAGCCACGATCGATGTGATGGAAACCGACTCTTCCAGGCTAAGTCTCCGGTCCAGCTACAATGTAGCCGGGATCTGCTTTACCCCGCATATCCTTGCTGATGAGATCAGGAAAATCATTCCGGATTTTGAGATCACATACAAGCCGGATTTCCGGCAGGCGATTGCCGATTCCTGGCCTGACTGCATTGACGACAGTGTTGCCCGGAAAGATTGGGGATTGACCTACGAATACGACCTTCCAAGGATGACGCAGGTGATGATCGATGAGATCCGAAAAAAAATGGGGTAACCGATCCTGAAGGGATCGGCTTAAAACATCGAGACAATCCCTTTTTATTAGTACAAACAGTATAGATTCGGTGCCTGATCCCTTCTTCGCTTCGCCGCCCCTACGGTTACCTGGTTGTCACCTGCTTGCCCGGTCGCTCTAGAGGATTTCTGACAATCGAAACACCTCCTTCAGCCGAACCCCTTTTTCAGTCATTTCAACAGTACAACATTCGTTGTTGATGTCGTGTTCGAAAAAGAGAATGTATCCCATTTCAGCGGCTTCGGTCATGAATTTTTCCTTCTCCTCCAGGGTAATCAACGGGCGGGTATCATAACTCATCACATAAGGCAACGGAATATGAGCTACAGACGGCAGCAGGTCTGCCATGTAGACAATTGTCTTGCCGTTATGTCTGATAAACGGGATAACCTGACCTTCTGTGTGACCGTGAAACATCCGTACTGAAATTCCCGGAAGGATCTCTGTTGCCCCTTCAATGAGTTTCAGTGTGCCCTTTTCTTTGATAGGAAGGATATTTTCTTTAAGGAAAGAGGCTTTTTCCCTGTTGTTTGGATTGGTGGCCCACTCCCATTGTTGGCGACTGGTCCAATAGGTGGCATTTGGGAATGTAGGAAGATAGTCTGTTTTATCAAGATTCCAGCGAATCGCTCCTCCGGCATGGTCGAAATGCAGGTGTGTCAGGATTACATCCGTGATATCATCACAGGTAAACCCTTCCTTTGCCAGAGATCCGTCAAGGGTGTCTTCTCCGTTGAGAAAATAATGTCCAAGGAATTTTTGGGATTGTTTGTCTCCTATTCCGCAGTCTATCAGTATTTTACGATCTCCGGTTTCCACCAGCAGACACCGCATCGACCAGTTGCAGAGATTGTTTTCGTCACAGGGATATAGCTTGCTCCACATGACTTTTGGCACCACGCCAAACATTGCGCCGCCGTCGAGTTTAAGATTTCCGGTTAATATTGAATATAGTTTCATGAAAAAGTCAGATTTTAGAGGTAGATGTACGAACTGGAAGTTTGAAGGTAGAATTACGAAGTATATAAGCTTATTTCCTTTCCCAGGTATTTTACCATCCTCTTACTTGTATTCCGAGATCTCGATCTCACCCCGGATCACCCGCAGGGCGCTGGCGGCCATAGCCTGAACCTCATTGTCGCCAGGGAAAACGATCACCTGCCCCATACTGCTCACATGGTCCCGGATGATGTTGATGACAAACTCGGAATGAGCAAGGTCGCCGGTTACCAGGATGGCATCCACCTCCCCTTTTAGCGCCACGTACATCTCCCCGATGGATTTGGACACCTGGTAAGCCATGGCTTCGATGATCAGCCTGGCATGCCGGTCCCCGTCCTTGATCCGGTTTTCGATCTCAGTGATGTCAGTGGTACCCAGGTGTGCGTTGATCCCCCCTTCATGGGTTAGGAGCCCAAATATCTCTTCTTTCGTCTTCTTACCATCGATACACATTTTTACAACATCTCCGAGGGGAAGGCTGCCGCACCGGATCATGGAAAAGGGACCGTCGCCTTCAAAACCCTGGTTAACATCGATCACTTTGCCTTTACAGTGAGCGCCAACCGTGGTACCGTTGCCCATATGGGCCACGATCAGGTTCAGTTCATAGTAATTCTTTTTGAGGCTCTCGGCATAGATCTTGGCCACCGCTTTCTGATTCAGGGCATGAAAGATCGATTTGCGCTCCAGTCCGGGAGCCCCTGTGATACGGGCGATGTCCTGCATCTCATCCACAGTGGTCGGATGTGCTATCAATGCGTGGGCCCCTTCGATCTCAGCAGCTACGGCATCAGCCACCAGTCCGCCGATGTTTATAACATCGATGCCGATCGGACTGTTCCGAAGGTCGTAGCGCAATGATTCATTGATTTCGTAAATCCCCGAATGAACAGGCTTGACCAGACCTCCCCGGGAAATAACCACCCTGACTTTGCTCAGGTCAAAATTATTGTTTTTCAACTCCTTGAAAACAACGTCGCGCCTGAACTCTACCTGGTCATAAACACTTTTAAACCGTTTTAGTTCCTCGGCAGAATGTCTTCTGTTGTTGATATATAGCAGCTGAAAGTTGTCAAAAACAGCGATCTGGGTCAGCTTGTCTTTGGGGTTGACAACCAAAATATTGAAAGTCATATTTCCTTTTTTTACTGGTTACATATTTCTTCTGTACTGTCCTCCAACATCAAATAAGGCGTGGGTGATCTGCCCGATTGAGCAGAATTTGGAAGCCTCCATCAGGCTTTCAAAAATATTCAGGTTCTGTGTGGTTCTGTGTTGCAGGTCATGCAAGACGGCGGTTGATTCCTTTTCCCAGGTTTTGTGAAGTTGCTTCAGCATCCCGATCTGATACTGTTTCTCCTCTTCCGTTGACCGGATAACTTCACCAGGAAGAACAGTGGGTGATCCTTTGCTTGAAAGAAACGTGTTAACTCCCATGATGGGAAGTTTCCCTGAATTTTTCATCATCTCGTAATACAGCGACTCTTCCTGGATCTTGCTTCTCTGGTACATGGTTTCCATTGCGCCAAGCACACCTCCTCTTTCTGATAATCGTTCAAACTCCAACATCACAGCCTCCTCCACCAGGTCAGTGAGTTCTTCGATAATAAAAGACCCCTGCAAGGGATTCTGATTCTTTGCCAGGCCTAGTTCGTGGTTGATTATCATCTGGATGGCCATGGCCCTCCGCACGGATTCTTCGGTTGGGGTAGTGATGGCTTCATCGTAAGCGTTGGTATGCAGCGAATTGCAGTTGTCATAAATGGCATAGAGTGCCTGGAGGGTGGTCCTGATGTCGTTGAAATCGATTTCCTGTGCATGCAACGATCTTCCGGAGGTCTGGATGTGGTACTTAAGCATCTGGGAACGGGGATCCGCTTTGTACCTGTACTTCATCGCCTTGGCCCAGATCAGCCTGGCCACTCTCCCGATGACCGAATATTCAGGATCGAGTCCGTTGGAAAAGAAGAAGGAGAGGTTTGGTGCAAATTTATTGACGTCCATTCCCCGTGAAGCATAATATTCCACATAGGTAAACCCGTTGGAGAGCGTAAGGGCAAGCTGGGTGATCGGATTAGCCCCGGCTTCTGCAATATGATACCCGGAGATGGATACAGAGTAGAAATTCCTGACGTTGGTGTTGATGAAATACTCCTGGATGTCGCCCATCATTTTGAGGGCGAAATCGGTTGAAAAGATGCAGGTGTTTTGTGCCTGATCCTCTTTCAGGATATCTGCCTGAACGGTTCCGCGAACCTGGCAGAGCGTGTCCTGCTTGATCTTTTCGTAAACCTCCCCCGGCAACACCATGTCGCCTGTCACACCGAGGAGCAACAGGCCCAGTCCGTTGTTGCCTTTGGGAAGCTTCCCCTGATAAGCCGGGCGTTTTGTCCCCTTTTTCCTGTAAATCGCACTGATCTTTTTCTCCGTTTCCTCTTCCAGTCCATGTTCCCTGATGTATTTTTCGCATTGCTGGTCAATGGCCGTATGCATAAAATATCCAACCATTGTTGGGGCGGGCCCGTTGATGGTCATCGATACCGAAGTGTTCGGGTCAAGAAGGTCAAATCCGGAGTAAAGTTTTTTGGAATCGTCGAGGCAGGCAATTGAAACACCGGCGTTTCCTATTTTTCCATAGATGTCGGGACGAACACCGGGATCAAAACCATAGAGCGTTACGGAATCATATGCCGTGGAAAGCCTGACAAACGGCATCCCAAATGAGACGTAATGGAACCGTTTATTGGTTCGCTCAGGCCCTCCTTCTCCGGCAAACATACGGGTGGGATCTTCACTGGTCCTCTTGAACGGAAAGACCCCAGCAGCGTAAGGAAATTCACCCGGGACGTTTTCACGTAAGTTCCACTTGAGAATATCGCCCCAGCCTTTATATTTTGGAAGCGATATTTTGGGAATTTTTAGGTGAGAGAGTGTTTCCGTGGAGGTCTCCACGTTGATCTCCTTCCCCCGTACCTTATAAACGAATGTCTCTTCGTGAAAACTTTTGATTTTATCCGGCCATTGTTTTAGTATCTCAAGGTTCGGAGGATCAAGTTTCCTGCTTGTCTCAGCATAGAGCTTTTCCAGTTCCCGGACGGCAGTTTTCTGATGGGATTTTTCTGTGCCATCAAAGGTTACAGGTTGTTTCCTGAGAGTTTCAAGTGCCTCATGGATGGCATAAAGCTGTTGGGCCAGTTCCGCCTGTTTCTCAGACCATTTGTTATATCCCCTGACTGTTTCGGCGATTTCCGCCATGTATCGTGTCCGCGAAGGTGGGATGATGTATATTTTCTCCTCCATTTCATCCTTGCCGCGAAATCGGCTGGGGAAACTTATTCCGGTTTTCTCCTTGATTTTTAAGATGATCGCCTGGTATAGTTTGTTGACGCCGGGGTCGTTAAACTGGGAGGCAACCGTTCCGTAGACCGGCATCAGGTCTAGGTCATCGTGAAACCGGTTATGATTTCGCTGAACCTGTTTTTTCACATCCCGCAATGCATCCTGCGCGCCCCGTTTATCGAATTTGTTGATGGCGATCAGGTCGGCATAATCAAGCATGTCAATTTTCTCCAGCTGAGTTGCTGCCCCGAATTCGGGTGTCATTACGTATAGTGTCAGATCACTGTGGTCAACGATTTCCGTATCAGACTGACCAATTCCCGAAGTCTCCACGACAATCAGGTCAAAACCTGCTGCCCTGGTGATGGTGATCGCATCCTTGACGTATTTTGAGAGGGCCAGGTTGGATTGCCTGGTAGCCAGAGAGCGCATGTACACCCTCGGATCGCTGATGGCATTCATCCGGATCCTGTCACCCAGCAGGGCTCCTCCGGTCTTTCTTTTTGTGGGATCAACAGAGATGATGGCGATATTTTTTTCAGGCAGGTCGGTCAGGTAACGCCTTACTATCTCGTCTACCAGGCTAGATTTTCCAGCTCCACCGGTTCCGGTAATCCCAAGGATAGGTACCTTGTTCTTTTTTGCCTTCGTTTCAAGTTTACGAAGAACCGACCTTGCCCTTTCAGGGTTATTTTCTGCCAGGGTGATCAGGCGTGCGATGGTGGTCTGATCTCCAGTCCCCAGATCCTCTGGTGTTACCTTCTCGAGATTGTCAAGCGGAAAATCACATTTCTCCAGCAAATCGTTGATCATTCCCTGGAGGCTGAGTTCCCTGCCATCATCCGGTGAGTATATCCGGGTTATTCCATAATTATGAAGTTCTCTGATCTCTTCCGGAAGAATTACACCTCCTCCGCCTCCGAAGATCAGGATATGTCCGCATCCCGCCTTGTGCAGCAGATCGTACATGTATTTGAAGAACTCCATATGGCCACCCTGGTATGAGGTGATCGCTACGGCATGTGCATCTTCCTGGATAGCACAGTCAACGATCTCCTGCACGGAGCGGTTGTGACCAAGATGGATCACTTCCGCACCGCTTGCCTGCAGGATCCGGCGCATGATATTGATCGCGGCATCATGGCCGTCAAAAAGGGATGCAGCCGTAACGATGCGTATGGGATTTTTGGCTTTATACGGTTTGGGTATCTTCATTTAAGCAGAAAGACTTAGTCGTTCATGATAGCCCGTGAGATGATGATCTGCTGGATCTCACTGGTTCCTTCATAGATCTGGGTCAGCTTGGCTTCACGCATGAGGCGTTCAACATGATACTCCTTCACATAGCCATACCCACCGTGGATCTGGACAGCTTCAGTGGTTGCATACATGGCCGTTTCTGCTGCCCAGTATTTTGCCATTGCGCTTGCAGTGCCGTAGGGCTTATTCTGATCCTTCAACCAGGCCGATTTTAACGTAAAGTAGCGGGCGGCTTCAATTTTCGTATGCATCTCCGCGAGCTTGAATCCTATCGCCTGGTGGTTGATGATCTCCGTGCCAAAAGCTTTCCTCTCCTTCGCATACTGCAACGCACGTTCGTAGGCGCCCTGGGCTATACCCAGAGCCTGTGCGGCAATTCCTATCCTTCCGCCTTCCAGAGTTTTCATCGCTACCTTAAATCCGAAGCCATCTTCGCCGATCCGGTTCTCTTTCGGAACTTTTACATCGTTGAACATGACCGAATGGGTGTCCGAACTTCTCATTCCCATTTTATCTTCATGGGGGCCGAGGGTAATCCCTGGAGAATTCTTATCCACGATCAATGCATTGATTCCTTTGTGTTTCTTTTCAGGTGAAGTCTGTGCGATCAATACATACGTCGAAGCACAATTGGCATTTGTAATCCAGTTCTTAGTCCCGTTCACCAGGTAGTGGTCTCCCATGTCAATAGCAGTGGTACGCTGGGATGTGGCATCGGATCCGGCGTCCGGTTCCGAAAGCAGGAAGGCGCCAAGCTTCTCTCCGGTGGCAAGGGGTTTAAGGAATTTTTCTTTTTGCTCCTCCGTTCCGAACTCTTCGATCTCGTAACAGACCAAAGAGTTATTTACCGAAACGATTACTGATGTGGATGAGTCAATTTTTGACAACTCCTCCACGGCAAGAACATAGGAGATGGTGTCCATCCCTCCTCCGTTGTATTTTGGGTCAACCATCATGCCCATAAACCCCAGTTCGCTCAGCGCTTTAACGTGTTGGGCAGGGAATTCGCAGGAAGCGTCGCGCTCCAGGACATCTTTGATCAGCTCCCGCTGGGCATAATCCCGTGCAGCCTGCTGGATCATCTTGTGCTCTTCAGTGAGTTCAAAATTCATTGGATCAGAAATTTAAAATTTGTATCTTTCAAAATTACAGGTTTTCTTTGAACAAAAAAAGAGGGAACAAGAATATTCCGTAAAAGAAAAACCCGCCAGAGGCGGGCTTTTCTCCTTCGGCGAACCGAAGTCTTCATGAAAGAAACCAATAAAAGAAACCAAATCAGGACAAAATGAGTTAATTTATAGTTATATTCATTTTTGAATAAACTGCTTCCAGAATAAAATAAAAGTCTTTGCTGTTAAAATCTTCTTTGTCAAAACTCCAAGGGGTCACCTGGATCATTCCTCCGGTTCCCGATGTCAACGCGGTCAGGTCGCTCGCTGACAACGTAATTTCTGCTGCATTTCCCCCGGTCCGTGAAATCGCGTACTTGCCATCACTGCTGGCAACGATCAGATAGACAGAATCGGCATTGCTGACAGATGAATTCAGGGACACCGTCAACCCCTGGGTTTTTATAACTGTGGCAGGTAGTGTGTTATAACCTCCAAAGGAAGGCCAGGACTTGTTATCCGTGTAATCGATCATCGGAATGCCGTTTCCGCCGGAAACGGTCCATGATACCGGATTGAAGGAGAGGGGATTCAGTAAATCCTGGTAAATGTATGCGTTATTTGATTGCTTTGTCAGCCCTTTTCCGGTAAGCGTAACCTGGCCGGCATCAATAAAGGACTTTGATCCGGGGGAGGATACAAAGGTGGCGGAGGCCGTTTTAAGTTCAACAGGGACCTGAAATCCGCCAACTTCCTGGTATGTAAATGACTTGATTGCAACCAGAACGCCATAACTTTCAGGGAGATCAAAGCTCGTGTAATTGTTTGTTGTACCTGGATTGTTTGTGGGATCAACGGCCTCTTTTTTCTTACAGCCGGCGATGGTTATTGTCAGTGCTATTCCGGCTAAAATCATCACTTGTGTTATCCTTTTCATGTGTAAATAATTTTGATTTCAGTGGTCACACGGAATATCCATTGTTTTCATTCGCGGTTGGCATGAACGGCGTTTTTATGGATATTTCAAACTAGTTCTGTGTAAGTTTTAAGAAGTTTTATTGTTATAAAAAAAATTTCGTGCTGCAAATATAATACGATTTAGACCGATTCCAAATATTATTTTAAATTTTTTTAAATAAAAATAAAAAATGATACACAAAAAGAGGCTGTCGCGTCTTTGCAAACAGCCTCCGGAGCCTTTTTTATCCTGAAATCTGACCGGATTTTTTTATTCAGTTTTTTCCTTTATTGCATCCCCTATCTTCTCGTATTCTATCTTGATTCCCCCTATCGGAAGATTTCCTACAACAACCATCCTGCCTTCAACAATCTCCAGAATATCAATCCTATATTTTTCACCTTTTTCGGGAACATTTACAACAAGTACGGTTCCTTCACCTTTCATTTTCCATGTCCCCTGGAGCGTCTTGACCCTGTAAGATTTTTCAATCGTCTTGTCGGGGAAGATCTTCATGTTAGATCTTGTTTCCGCCTGGATCAATTTATTCAATTCGGCTTCGGGATTTTTTCCACCGGCATTGTCTCCGCTTCGCGACTGGTCAGAAGGAAGGGTTGATGGAGCTCCTGCCTGAGGCGATCCGCCCGCATCTGAAACCGGCTTTTCACCAGGTTGTACAGGACGGGTCCCTGTCGACTGAACCTGTGCTTGTTTCAGAAGTTCCTCCTCTTCCGGGGTAAAATATTTTTCAACTTTGACTGGCTTCCATTCCCCAATGATCAATTTTTCGTTGGGATGGATAACGGTTGCACAAGAACTGAATAAAACAACCATTAACAAAACCAACCCGGGAAGTATCTTATGTTTCATGTTCATATTAAAAATTTTATCTAAAACGGTCATAATACGGATTTATTTTACAATGTAATACTACATTCACTTGCATGTCAGAACTGTGAGTGCCTTTAAGCCAGACTTTTTGCAACCACAAAGATAATAAATCAACAGGTTCAGGGAAATTTCTTATCATTGCCTGTTAATCAATAAACAGATCACAATGAAAAAACTTCTTACGACTGTATTTACTGTATGTTTGATCGTTTCCACGGTTGTGGCCCAGGATGATGGCGAGAAAAAACCGATGTTCGGAATTAAATTCTCAGGGTTTGTTAAAACGGATATTTTCTTCGATTCCCGGCAGGTAGTTACCTCACGTGAAGGTCATTTTCTTCTTTATCCTGAAAATGATAAACCGGATGCTGATGGTAACGATATCAATGCCAAATGGAACTTTAACATCCTTTCTATTCAAACCCGTCTGGCTGGTTCCATCTGGGGCCCGGATGTTTTTGGCGCCAAATCTTCGGCCTATATTGAAGGGGAGTTCTTCGGGAATATAAATCCGGCCATCAATACATTCCGGCTCAGGCATGCATTTATCAAACTGGACTGGAAAAACACCGAGTTGCTTACAGGACAAACCTGGCATCCGATGTTTTCAACGGATTGCTTCCCGGGAACCATTTCATTCAATACCGGGGCTCCTTTTGTGGTATTTTCACGAAATCCGCAGATCAGGATCACACAAAAGATATGGAGGTTTCAGGTTCAGGTAGCTGCACTTTCCCAGGTTGACTTCACCAGCAACGGACCCGAAGGGCCAAACTCCAAGTATTTAAGAAACTCCGTGGTACCGGAACTTGATCTCCAGGTACAATATAAAAAAATCAACAGTGAGAAAGGGACAGAATTCCTTGTTGGAGCGGGCATCGATTTCATGAAACTCACACCCCGGCTGTCCACCCAGGTTACGCTTTTTCCTGCCTATGATACGGTTATCAATGAAACCGTTCATCATGTCCCTGCTGTTACGAAAGAATACAAGACCAGCACAGGAATCCATAGTTTCGCCTACAACCTCTATACGAAATGGAAACTGCGGCCAGTCACCCTCAAACTGGCTGCTCAATACGGCGGGGATAACTATTCCTTCACCATGCTTGGCGGATATGCGGTCCGAAGCGTAACGGATGCAGCGAGAGGATTCGTCGATTATGCCAATGTCCGTTCCTGTGCACTCTGGGGTGAAGTCCATACAAACGGAAAGATCTGGCAGGCCGGCGTGTTCGGTGCATATACAAAAAACCTGGGGATTGGAGAAACCGTGACCGGACCCTATTATGCCCGGGGAGCTGATATCGATTACATCTGGCGGGTTTCACCAAGGGTCCAGTACAGCATCAGGCAGTTCAGGGTAGCGCTAGAGCTGGAGTACACGGTAGCAGGGTATGGAAAGACTACAGCAAAAGGATTTGTATCGGATCCGAACCCCGTCGGCAACTTCAGGACATTGCTGGCGTTCTATTATTTCTTCTGAGGGATGCGAGATCCGGGATTAGAAGGATATGAACAGATTCCCGGATTCCAGGGTTTTTGCCGGATCCAGGATCCCGGTTCTCAGATCTAATTAATATACTTTTTTGGATCTACCGCGCTTACATTCCACATCCTTAAGAATGTAACCACTTTTGTTGTGTCATAACCCTTTTCCGTACAGTGTTCCAGGATACCGGAATCCTGGATATGCAACTGTTTCCCGTTACCGTCAAGGACCACGAACACCGGAAAACCGAATCGGTTCGGGAAAGCGTATTCTTCCAGCAACGCATAATCCCGTTCATCTTTCTTCCCGGGAATATTGGCCAGCAGGTAGATGTAATCAGCCTGAACCAGGGAATCGATGGCAGGCGTACCCGCCACCAGATTATGAAACCGGATGCACCAGGGGCACCAGTTGCCGCCAAACTGGACCAGCACATGCTTGTTCTCGGATTTTGCCTGCATGACAGCCGCTTTCAGGTCAGTCCGCACATCGGCTTCCGGATTATACGGACCCGTCCTCTCCTGGGCTAAGGATTGAAGCGTAAACCATAGCAATGCTACGACAAAAAATACTCTCTTCATTCGTACTTCCGTTTAGATTTCAAATTTAATCAGTACGTCACACCAAGAAAAATGGTGAAAAGGCATTGGTCTTGCAATTTCACCATTTCACTTGTCCGCTTGTCCCCTTGTCCGCCTGTCTATATCCCGTACATGTCGATGATCTCCTGCTTGCTCTTGCCAAGGATGTTGTATCTCTTTCCAACCTTGATAAAGGCATCCAGGGCCTTCTCGAGGTGATGGATCTCGTGGCCTGCAGAGATCTGGGTCCTGATGCGCGCCTGCCCCTGTGGAACGACCGGGAAGAAGAACCCGATGGCATAAACTCCCTCTTCATAAAGACCGCGTGAAACATCCTGCGACAACTTCGCGTTGAACAGCATCACCGGAACAATCGGCGTATCGCCTTCTTTTAGTACAAAACCGGCTTCTGTGAGGCCTTTCCGCCAAAATGCCGTATTTTTTTCTAGTTTATCGCGACGTTCCGTGTTGGCTGAAAGAATCTCCAGGACCTTGATCACTCCTGCCACAACAGGCGGAGCAATGGTGTTGGAAAAGAGATATGGACGGGCTTTCTGACGGCACATCTCCACCAGTTCTTTCCGCCCTGATACGCATCCGCCGGAAGCTCCCCCGAGACCTTTCCCGAAAGTGGTGGTGATGATGTCAACCTTGTCCATCACGCCGTATTTCTCATGTGTGCCGCGACCGGTCTTTCCGATGAAACCGCTGGCATGTGATTCGTCGACGAAAAGCAGGGCATCGTACTTGTCGCACAGAGCAGCCATTTCATCCAGTTTAGCAGTATCGCCGTCCATGGAAAATACTCCGTCGGTGATCACCATCTTCAGACGGCGGTCGTGATGCAGCTGGAGCTTGCTCTCCAGGTGAGCCATATCGGAGTGCTTGAAGGTATCGTGCATGGCGCTGCACAGCCTGATCCCGTCAATGATGGAAGCATGCACCAGCCGGTCGGAGATCATGACATCGTCTTTGGTCAGGACCGCCTCGAATACTCCGGCATTGGCATCCATGCAGGAAGGAAAGAGAATGGTGTCCTCTGTCGCAAGAAATTCGGATACCATGTTTTCCAGTTGCCTGTGGATATCCTGTGTGCCGCAGATAAACCTTACCGATGACATCCCGTAACCGTGGGAGTCCAGTCCTTCGTGAGCCGCTTTCACCACGTCAGGGTGGCTCGAGAGTCCCAGGTAGTTATTTGCACAAATGTTAATTACTTTTTTCAGGGAGGATCCTGAAGGAAACTCCACTTCGATATCGGCGGCCTGGGGCGAGTGAATATAGCGTTCCATTTTGAACAGGCCGGCGTCCTGCAGCCCGGTGAGGATAGTACTGTACATCCCCCTTGTTTTATCTGAATAAGCCATTGCTAATTTTCTTTATGGTTAACCTATGAAATCCTTCACCAGGATGCAGATCTTGTTTACTGAGTCAAACGCTTCGGGGGTGGCCTTGTCATCCGGGATTGAGATGTTGTATTTGTTCTCCAGGAACCTCTTCAGCGAAACCATTGAAAATGAATCCACGATGCCACCCGAAATCAGGGGGGTGTCGTAGTTTATTTCTGAATCATCATCTACATATTCACCAATAATGTAGGCTTTTACAACTTCATGCATGTTTTCCATGTTGTTCTTGTTTTGTTCTGTTTATACTAATTAGTCAATTGTTTTTTTTTTACCCACCCCTGCCCCTCCCTACTGGTAGGGAGGGGTCTCGGGGGTGGGTATTAATCATCTTCCAGCGTTGAGGTATCCCCGATCTCTTCACCCCACTCCTTGGCATGGAGAATCCTCCTCATGATCTTGCCACTTCGGGTTTTGGGAAGTGATTCCACAAATTCTATCTCCTGTGGCATCGCCAACGGAGAGAGTTTTTTCCTGACAAAGTTCATGATCTGAAGATCCAGGTCCTTACTTGCAATGAATCCGGGTTTCAATGTGACAAAGGCTTTCACTACTTCCATGTTCACAAAATCAGGTTTGGCAACGACGGCCGATTCAGCTACGGCCTCATGTTCCAGCAGGGCCGACTCCACTTCAAAGGGACTGACCAGGTGCCCTCCTGTGTTGATGACATCGTCGTCGCGGCCAACAAACCAGAAATAGCCTTCACTGTCAATGGAAGAGCGGTCGCCGGGAATATACCATCCGTTGACAAATTTCTTCCGGTAGGTCTCCTCGTTGTTCCAGTAGGTGCGCATCATGGAGGGCCAGCCGGGTTTGATGGCAATGAGCCCCATCTTTCCGCTTTCATTAAATGGGTTGTATGTCTCAGTATCAACCACTGTTGCAAAGATGCCCGGGAATCCTTTTCCCATTGAACCCGGTTTGATCTTCATGCCGGGAAAGTTGGTGATCACAATACACCCGGTTTCGGTTTGCCAGTAGGTATCCAGAAATGGCTTCCCGAAAACCTTTTCTGACCAGATGACCGCTTCGGAGTTCAACGGCTCTCCAACCGATGCCAGGTGGCGGAGAGAGGAGAGATCGTATTTTTTCACAATGTCATCCCCCGCTTTCATCAGGGAACGGATCGCTGTTGGGGCGGAGTACCAAACGGTAACTTTATGCTTCTCGATGAAGCGGTACCAGTTGTCGGCCGAAAATCCTGCATCAAGAACACATTGGGTTACCCCATTGCTGAATGCTCCGATGATCCCGTAAGAGGTTCCGGTAACCCAGCCCGGATCGGCCGTGCACCAGTAAATGTCGTCGTCGTGCAGGTCGAGGACCCATTTGGCTGTAAGATACTGTGAGATCAGTGAAAAGTGAACGTGCTTCACCCCTTTTGGCTGACCGGTGGTCCCGCTCGTATAGTGCAGCACCGAAGGGGATTCGGCAAAGGTCTGAAATATCTCAAAGGCGTCCACCTTTGGGGCTTCTTCCAGATCGAAAGCCACTTCCCTTTCCTGGAGCGGTTTGCCGGGATCCTGGTCCACAACGATTATATGTTCCAACCAGGGCATCTTATCAAGAATCTTGCGCACTTTCGGCACATGTTTTCTTTGTGTGATAATCGCTTTGGTCTGGGCGTTCTCCAGGCGGATGTACAGGGACTCATCTCCAAAGGCCGAGAAAAGCGGTTGGGCGATTGCGCCGATCTTTAAAATTCCAAGAAACCCAAGGTAGAGTTCCGGGATCTTATCCATGAAGAGACAAACCCGGTCTTCGTTTTTAATTCCCAGGTTCCGGAGAAAATCCCCGATCGTATTGCTGGCCAGGCGAATATCATTGTAAGAGTATCGTTTCTCTTTGCCGGTTGACCCTTCCCATATCAGGGCTGTTTTGTCTGCTTTTCCCATCTCACAGATCCGGTCGGTGCAGTACCAGCCGATGTTGATCGGGTCTCCTTCTTTGTATCCAAGCTCGTTCTCCGAGATGTTCCAGTTAAAATTCTTTACACGTTCATCATACGATCCGATATGCGACATAATCCTATATTGTTTGTTTTACGTTTATTTGTTTATGTTCCAGCAAATTTTATCTTTTGCCCCAATACTCTTCATTGCTCATCATTGCTCATCATTGCTCATCATTGCACATCATTGCGCATCATTGCCCACCATTGCCATCCCTTCATCACCCATTTCAATCACCACCACCGCCGTGGCCATCTCCTTCAGGTGCGATAAAGATACGTGTATTTTCAACACCGATTCCTTCTCACACCACTCCTGCGCCTTCCCGTATACGTTTATTTCAGGCTTTCCAAGTTCATCGTGCGTCACTTCGATATCGGCAAACCGGATACCGAAGCGCCACCCTGTTCCAATCGCCTTCAGGAAAGATTCTTTGGCGGAGAACCTGGCAGCATAATGCTGGTATTTATTTTTTTTCGACTCGCAGTATTCAATCTCATGAGCCGTATATATTTTATCCCTGAACCCAATATCCCTTTCCATGACCTTCCGGATCCGTTCCACTTCAATGATATCTGTTCCGATGCCAAAAATCAAACCGCTCCGAGTTTTTTACCAACCTTGGTGAATTTTTCTATGGCAAACCGGATCTGATCGGTGGAGTGCGCTGCACTGATCTGGACCCGGATCCTTGACTTACCCTTTGGTACGACCGGATAGTAGAAGCCGATCACATAGATCCCCTCTTCCAGGAGTTCATTGGCGAAATCCTGCGAGAGTTTTGCGTCATTCGGCAGGTGGCCGAACAACACCGGGGTGATCGGATGCACTCCCGGTACGATCCGGAATCCGGAATCTTCCATCCCCTGCCTGAACAAGCGTGTGTTTTCAAACAGTTTGTCCCTCAGCGCCGTGGTTTCCGACAGCATGTTGATCACTTCCAGGGTGGCGCCGGCAATGGCGGGCGCCAGGGAGTTGGAGAACAGATAGGGTCTCGATCGTTGCCTCAGCAGTTCGACAATCTCTTTTTTCCCGGAGATACATCCTCCTGAGGCGCCTCCGAGAGCTTTCCCGAAAGTTGTGGAGATGATATCGACCCGGTCCATACAATTGCAGTATTCATGGGTTCCTCTTCCCGTCGGACCAACAAACCCGGTGGCATGTGAGTCGTCCACCATCACGATGGCATCATATTTTTCCGCCAGGTCGCAGATCCTGTCCACCTGGGCGATGATGCCGTCCATGGAGAACACTCCGTCGGTGACGATCAGCTTGAACCGGGCGGCACATGCCTGCTGCAGAACCTCTTCCAGGTCCTCCATGTCGTTGTTCTTGTAGCGGAAACGCTGAGCTTTGCAAAGCCTTACACCATCTATGATGGAGGCATGGTTCAGTTCGTCGGAGATGATGGCATCCTGTTCGCCGAGCAGAGGTTCAAACACCCCGCCATTGGCATCGAAAGCCGAGGAGTACAGGATCGTGTCCTCCATCCCCAGGAATTCGCTCAGCCGGGCTTCCAGGTCTTTGTGAACCATCTGGGTGCCACAGATGAACCGAACCGAAGCCATCCCGTATCCATATCTGAAAAAGGTATAGTTGGCGGCTGCCATCACCCGCGGATCGGAACATAGACCGAGGTAGTTGTTGGCACAGAAATTCAGCACATCCAGTCCCCGCATCGTCTTGATCTGCACCCCCTGCGGGGTCATCAGGATCCGCTCGTTCTTAAAGAGCCCCTCTTCGTGGATGTTCTCCAGTTGCGCCTTTAAAAACTCCTTGAAACTTCCGTACATTGATGTTATATATTTCACAGGTTTTCCGGAGCGCAAAGGTAGAAAAAAAGATCATACCTTTGCGACATGGAAAACTTCGTAGCATATAACCCTGTATCCCTGCATTTTGGCAGAAATATACTGTCTGGTCTTGTCCCCGCGATCCGTCCGTACGGGAAGCGCGTCCTGTTTGTATATGGAAGAGGATCCGTCAGGCGTTCCGGACTTTATGAACGGATCATAGCCTATCTGAACACGGGAGGAATGGAGGTGTTTGAATACGGCGGGATCCGTTCCAACCCGGTCATTGAGGACGTAGAAGCCGCAGCCGTGGTCGGTCGTGATAACCAGGTGGATGTGGTGCTGGCTGTGGGAGGAGGCAGTGTGATCGATTCGGCGAAAGTGATTGCTCTCACCATTCCTGTTCGTCATCCTGCCTGGGATTTCTTTTCCGGAAAAGCCAATCCAAAACAAGGACTTCCTTTAATCACGGTCCTGACCCTGGCCGCCACCGGAACCGAAATGAATGCCTTTGCAGTAGTATCAAACAAAGCGGAGAAACTAAAATCCCCGATCCGGTCTCCCCTGGCCTTTCCGAAGCACTCGTTCCTTGATCCGGAAGTCACCATGACCGTCCCCCGCGACTATACCGCTTACGGCATAGCAGACTTGATGGCACATTGTATGGAAGTCTGGTTCGGGGCCGGCAACTCCCCTATGAGCGACAAACTGATTCTGAGTATCATCAGGGAGGCTATGGAAGCGGGTCCTCCCCTGCTCAACGACCTTAAGAATTATGAACTCCGTGCCCGGATCATGTATGCAGCTACGCTGGCGCTGAACGGGCTCACAACCCAGGGAAAGGTTTCGGGCGACTGGGGTGTGCATGTCGCCGGACACGTGCTCTCCCTCCTCTACGATATCCCCCACGGGGCTTCACTCACCATCGTCTACCCCGCCTGGATGCGACTGTTCAAAGATCAGATCGGATCCCGGATCCCCGATCTCGGATCCCGGATGTTTGGGGAAGAATTATCAGCAGACCAGGCAATCGGCCGTATCGAAGATTTTTTTCTTTCCCTTGGCTGCCCCGTCAGGCTCCGTGACCTGAATATCCCAAAAACCTCGATAGAGGAAATGGTTGAGGCCATGAAGATCAGCAAGGTGAACGGCATGAACCTGAAGTTCGGGGAAGGGGATTACCGCAGGCTGGCGGGACTGTTTTATTAGATCTATGAACGATTTTCAATGCCATGAATGACATGAACCGAAGCGGAGCGAGCTCGCCGGAACAAAGCGAAGCCAATTACGAATGAGGCAGAATAATTCCTGTCATTATTTTACTCCGACCTTCTCTACCCCAATCACGCTTTCTCCATCCGTCATTTTTAGCAGATATATTCCCGGCTTCAGGGAGGAGATATCTATCGGCGCTTTATCCTGGTTTACAGGAACCTGAATAGTCAACTTCATTTGGCCGGTAAAGTCGAATAGTTGTATTTCTATTTCACGGTTGTTGCTTGGCAGCTCCACGATCAGATTATCCTTAACAGGATTTGGATAACAAATGACTTTTTCAAATGGAATTGAAATGGAGGGGATTTCTGTGTAGGTGCTGTCAAGATTGTGAAAATAGGTAGTATAAGTAATCCCATAATCGCGGCTGAAATAGATAATTAGTTCTGAATGAGTGACGAAAACCCGGTCAACAATATAGAACGTTCCCGGGGTTCGACCGGCTGTAAATGTCATTTCTCCAAAAAAAGGGGGTATCTGACTCTGAAAGGTGATGCTTTGCCCATAATCAAAAGTATGCAACAAGTATTTCTCAGCACTTGATTTCCAAATTACAAAATAGATCTCCCCGGGTTCTGTTCCCCGGTATATCATACATTCATCAAACACCGGCAACCCAGGGAATTCAATGTATGAAGTGGTAAAGGTGTGCCCGAAATCATTGCTGTAGGCCAAACCCAGCGGGCCAATCATTGCTGTCCAGTTATAACAATATAGTTCTCCCGGGAGGGTACCAACCTCTCTCAGTTCTAAAGAATCGTCAGAAATCTGCCAGGTGAACGTATTCCCATAATCAATGCTTCGATAGATCCCCATACCAAGTTCGCTTGCTTGAATATAGATCTCTCCTGCCATGCATCCGGCCGCCGGATAATAAATATTGTTAAAAAATTTAAAATCAAAATTCGCCCCATAATCAAAACTGATGCCTAAAGTATCGGTACTAAGATGCGTGGGCAATTGAAAAATCCTGCCAGCGATAGAATCACCAAAAATCAATCCTCCTTCTCCTAAAAACAGAACTCCTTTTCTCTTCACTGTCAATGTTTGTCCGTTATCGGTTGAACGAAACAGACCGTTCCAGAGAACCCCATTGGAATCCTCATACCACGGACAATTGATGTAAATTTCGGCAGTATCGGCTCCACGGGTTACATCGCGTGTTGAAAAGTAAAACTGCCCTTGTAGTTCCATTCCGGCTTCAAAAAAGAAACCGATAAAAAGGAGTAATGTGAACCATTTCTTTGTGTTCATAGCGGCATAAAGTTAAGAATTAATTGAACTTAAGCGCTTTGGCTTTCCCTTTTTCTTTGCCATTAATTTTAGCGGAAATCATGTAAACACCACCAGACAAAGCCGATAAATCAAGTACAATGGAATACGTTCCGATACCGGGATAATGCCTGGTTACTATTGCCATTTCCTGACCGAGTAGATTATAGACCAATAGTGTAATCGTTCCGGATTCAGTTATATCAATTAAAATTTCTGTTGATTCATTGAAGGGATTGGGGATGATTTGTTTGATCATGTTATTTTCATCCTGGTTCCAGGCATATTCTTTATCTGGGATCTTTGGATCATCAGAAAACAGAAGTTTTACCCACTCTTCCCGTTGCCTGGTGTAAGATTCACGATCTTTGGGTTTATATTGAGTCAATGATCCTGTGATGACTGGAGTGGATTTCAGGGAAGAATCGGCTTCCATCAGCATATAGGTGTCACTAAGGTCAATTAGGGAGAACAATGAATCCTGTTCCGATGCCGGTGAAAGGATGTCATTCTCAAACCATGCAATGGCTTGTTCATATTGATCCATCTCAACCGTACATTTATTCTTCAACCGGAAAATCAAGTGAGCCGAATTGGAATCCTGCTGCATTGCACTCACAGTGTCAAAGTAATTGATCAATCCTGGAAAATCCTGATCATTAAGTCTGGTTAAGGGGATTAAATTTTTCGCCGCTTCCTTCGCATAAATGGATCCCGGATATTGACCGATGATCTCCTTAAATTGTGTTTCGGCCGTTTCATACTGGCCAGTATCCATAGATGCAACCGCTTCTTCAAAATCCTCTCTTGCCGGATCATCAAAAAAACAGGAGGTAGGCGATGCACACCAGATATCTTCCCAATCATACCAACCCGAGGGATATAATTGTGGCGAAGGATTGCTATTGTCAAAGCAATTACACTTGACATTGAATGCGTTGTCGATTGGCGGAGGATCAGGGAACACAGGATCATAGTAAATAAGATACGTGCTTCCTGACGGAGTGTTTTGCAAAATGTTATAATGGAGATACCAAGGGAAACTATTGTCAGTGGCTCTTACCTGATTTTGGAAATTGTAGGTGATGTTTTGTGTTTGGCTGGTTGAAGTAGCGCCCGGATTCCCTTTCATTTGCACATGGCTGTTATTT
>Ga0172371_10003163_pt1 | contig 25682 bp, 20 predicted proteins | sample Lak12m_FD_114543 | JGI IMG/M metagenome (GOLD analysis project Ga0172371, IMG submission 114543) | Freshwater microbial communities from Kabuno Bay, South-Kivu, Congo - kab_022012_12m | ecosystem: Environmental > Aquatic > Freshwater > Lake | place: Democratic Republic of the Congo: South-Kivu... | reverse complement strand
TTAGAAAAACAAATTATATTATTGACATTCAATTGTTTATAACTTTTTGACAACAAATTACCTTATCTGTATTTTTAAATCTGTTTAACAAAACTGTCCCGCCGACTTTTCGGAGGGGGCTCATCATTTAAATTCAAAAGCCATGAAAAGATTATTACTTCTTAATCTGACTGTTCTTATAGCAATATCGGTAAATGCTCAGGTAAAGCCGATCCCGGATGGAATGAGGATACACTATCCTCAACCGTATCCTCAGGCGGCAACTCCGGACGGAGTACTTTTGAATCCCGAAATCCTTCAGCCCGGACAGAAACCGATGAATATCACGGTAATCGGGAACACCTGGTTCGACACCCAAACCAATGGCTCAGGAAACCTTATGAACCGTATATACCAGTACCCTGACGGAACTATCGGAGCTACATGGATGTATATGGGTTCTTCCGGCACACCGGACAGGGGAACGGCTTATAATTATTATGACGGGTCCGCATGGGGCAGCGCATCGGTTCATCTGGGCGATGATCCGAGAGATGGATTTCCCAGTTATGCGGCCTGGGGACCAAACGGAGAAATTGTAGCGCATTATGAATATATTGCCGGTGAGGGTCCTATCAAATTCCTCCGGAGGGAAGCAAAGGGTGTAGGTTCATGGCAGGAGAGCATTCTGAATCCCCCGGATGGCAACTATTCTATTGTCTGGCATTCTATGATCACCAGCGGACCAAATCATGAATTTGTTCATCTTCTTGCCTATGTGTACGATGATCCCTACCAGGGACAGGATGACGCCTTGCTTTATTACCGGTCTCCGGATGGGGGCATTACCTGGGACATTAACGGGGTGATCATTGATGGATTGGGATCAACCTATTTTCCCGCTATCTCCTCCCTCAGATATTCATGGGCGCAACCGGTTGGAAATACCATTGCTTTTACTTATGGTTTTGATAATTTCGGCGGGCTGGTCTTTAAATCTAACGACAATGGAGATACATGGGAAAAGATCACTGTTTACGAAGCGCCTTTTACTCCTTTCACTCTTCCTGATCCTTCACCGGTGTTCGGATGCGGAGATGGTACCTCAGCCATAGCCCTGGATTCGCAAGGCAAGATTCATGTTGCCTTCGGGAGAATGATGATGGTATATGATGCGGGATGGTATTTCTATCCCACAACGGAAGGGATGATCTACTGGAATGAAACCATGCCTCCACTGGACTCAGCGACCATCAGCACTTATACGCTGGATAATCTTATTGCCGGCGGTTATCTCGTTGGAAGGGTTTTTCCCGACACCACAATAACCATACCCACCGGGCAACCTAATTACGGTGTAGGACTCACCTCTGGTCCGCAGTTCGGCATTGATCCGCAGGACAACCTCTACCTGGGATGGTCTGCCCTCTCCCCGAGAAATTACAGCGGAGAATTCTACTATCGCCACCTGTTCATGAATGCATCGATCGACGGAGGAACAACATGGGCCGGAATTAAGGATATGACAAATGACTTTTATTTCAACTATTCTGAATGTGTCTATCCCGCCATTGCCCCGATAATCGATTACCAGGTTCATGTGGTCTTTCAGGAGGATTTCACCCCCGGAACGGGATCAGGTGAGGAAAATTTCATGGACCATATTAATTTCCCCAAAGAGTATTTTGTAGGAATTCCTGAACCAGATATGACGCCGGGATTTATGGTTTCCCAGAGTAATCCTAATCCTGCCAGGCAATCGGCTAAGTTCGAACTGAAACTGGAAAAAACCGCGGAAGTTACTGTTAATATTAACAACCTTATTGGACAGACTGTTACAAAAATGCTCCTTGGAAAAGTTAATGAAGGCAGTACGTTAATCACTATGGATTTATCGGGCCTGACCGCCGGGATCTATTACTACACTGTCATTGCAGACGACCGGAAGATAACAAGAAAGATGATAGTAGAGTAAAGGACTTAGCGTCAGAATGATCCAACGCATGCCCCCCTTCAAAGGGAGGGAACGGTAAAGGTAAAACCGGATTACTGACACAACGGTTCTAACTTTTCAGCAAGCTCAACAACTCCTTTCACCGCTTTTTCGCGGATAACCTTCATATTCATAATCATCATGTCAGGCTCTGCGTTAGGATCGACCAGGTATTTCGGGATTCCGGATGGGGCATATAAAAGCAATCCTGCTGCAGGGTATACTTTCAAAGAGGTACCGATCACAATTAAAATATCGGCCTCCCGTACCATAGAGGAAGCAATCATAATATTCGGTACCTCCTCACCGAACCAGACAATATGCGGCCTGAGTTGAGCGCCTTTCGGACACAGGTCACCAAGCTTTAGTTCCCACCCCTTAAGTTCGAAAACCAGGGAAGGATCTTTCGTCGAACGGACTTTCTTCAGCTCTCCGTGCAGATGGAGAACCTTCGTCGATCCTGCCCGCTCATGCAGGTCATCGACATTCTGAGTGATGATCTGAACATCAAACTTTTTTTCAAGTCCGGCGAGAGCAGCATGGGCTGCATTGGGTTTCACATCATGAAGCTGCTTCCGGCGCATGTTGTAAAAGTTCAACACCAGTTCCGGATTACGGTCCCAGGCCTCCGGAGTAGCGACCTCCTCGATCCGGTGGTTTTCCCATAAACCATCGGCATCACGGAAGGTCTTGATTCCGCTTTCGGCACTTATCCCCGCACCGGTAAGTACGACCAGTTTTTTCATCTCATGAAATGCTTTGTACAGTCGGAAAAAGAATAGAAAAGATGGACTGATAATCAGAATCCCAGATTAAGCTGACCATAGATACGGTTGAACTGATTTGATTGTTCAAATGTCCCTTCATAATAAACCGACATAGAGATTTTTTTGTAAATCCGCCAGGTAAGGTTAAGTTCGCCCACATTCTGAATAATGGTAGACTCGGCGCTGTAATAGTTGTACCTCACATATCTGTAATTAATTCCCATAAACAATTTCCCCGGAACAAGATCACGGGAAAGATTTACACCATAAATATTACCACCAAGATAGCTGGTTTCCAGAAGAACAACGGAAGCGGTAGCTGAAACGTTTATACCAGGGATCTGGCTGTATGTAACATACCCATATAGATTTTTTGTCTGCTTCGGATCGTTCTTCTCATACCTGTATGATGTAGTAACGCCGATGGAAAGTTTATTGATTGGCCGGTAAACAACCTGGAAAATATATCCCTGCAACGTTCCGGGATCAAGAAGCTTGTCGAGGTAGCTTTTATAGGTCTCATAATAGATGATATTCTGCATCGCATTATATGATAACGATAATGTGAGTTGTTTGATGACGCGGTAATTCAACGACAGATACAGGTTTGTCAGTCTTGGATTGGTACTGGATTTATAGGTACTGTCTGTTTGATTGAAATCCAGCCGGTACAGGTCAACTTCGACTGATCCGAAAAAGGTCAGGTTTTTGATCAGGGAATTGATGTGCTGAAAATATGCGAATCTACGGTCGGTTTTCCATGAATTCATCTGTTCAACATAAGCAAGTGTTGTCGTCATGTTACCGTTTTTACCTGAATACTGATTGAACAGGTATGCTCCGTATTGAAAGAGATCGGAATTGAAACCGTAGTCAGAATAGTTGGGTCTGAAACCCGCAATGATCCCAATGGTGACAGGCTTTGTCTTTATCTCTAACTGAAGCCCGTCATTCGCACCCATATTGGAAAGTTTCGGATTAATCTTGCGGCCTGCCAGCATGGAAAAGCTTTTGCCGAAGTCGTAACTAAGGTTCAGGTTATATATTTTTAAACCGTTAAAAAGGTTTTGTTGGATTTCCCCCCAGGTTTTATTGCTATGTACAAATGAAATATAGCATTCTGCCGAGAGATTTGAGTTACCGATATTTTTAGCCAGCATTGAAAAGGTATATTTCATCCTTTGTGAGTTAGTGGCGCTGTTATCAGAAAAATTAGTATAGGAAGCAATATTAAGATAACCATGGATACGCTGGGACCTTGGACTCGTAATCTTTTCAGGAGGTTCAATACTGTCTGTTTTATGAAGAGGCGGAGGGGTGATAGGCGGTTGACCGGTTACCTCAATTTCAGCTTTTGAAATAACCGACTTACGGGAAAATACCCTTTCTGAAAGATTCAGCTTAATGTCTGAAATGGCCACACATACACATGATATCGACGAAAGATCTGTAACAACTAGCGCCGGGATGACATTCTCATTCCGTACTACAAAAAGTGTATCTCCCTTACTAATGTTTTCTGTTGACTGAAACTTGACATAAACATTCTGGGAGGTGATGAATGAAATAGTTCCATCAATTCCGGGTATGGGGGGTTGACCCTTCAGGGACTGACCTGAAAAGGCAATTAGTAAAAGGACCCAAAAATATCTCATCGAATAGGATTAATCTTTTTGAATTGGATTTTTCGGTTTCAGCATTTTACCACCGGCATTTCCGGTCGGGTGGCAGGTATAGCAGGCGATACTGTTATATTGATATCCGGAAACGCCGTTATGTTCACTGTCCATATCGGCCTTATTATGTTCATGGCAATCAATGCAGCTGAAAACCTGATAATTGTTCGGATTGGTATGACAGTCGGCGCACAGGCTCCATTCTCCTTCATGTTTTCCGGAATAGATGGGGAAGTATTGCTGATCATGCTGGAATGTTGAGGGTATCCAGGCATTTTGTGTATGGCATAGCTCGCAATTTGTCGGGAACTGGGCAGATGCGTGAGGTGGATTATTTGTCTGGTTGTAATCTGTCTGATGGCAGCCATAGCAAGTATTGGGAGTACTGTTATAATTTCCATGATGGCAGCTGTAGCAATCAACAGATACATGAGCGCCCTGAAGCACATAATAGTTGCTGTGGATCGGGAAGGTTGCAGGATGCCAGTCAGGATTTGTTGTATGACATGTAGCGCATGTGGTCGGGATACCGATTGCAGCATGATTTGGATTAGTTGTCTGGTTGTAGTTAGTCTGATGACAGCCTACACAGGTATTGGGAGTATTGTTATAGTTCCCGTTGTGGCAACTGTTACAGCTGACGGAGGTATGTGCTCCTGTCAGAGGATAATATGTATTATGTATGACGAATGTGGCCGGCGACCATCCCGGATTGGTAGTATGACAATCGGCACAGGTCGTGGGAATCCCTGCAGCGGCATGGTTTGGATTTGTTGTCTGGTTATAATTATTCTGATGACAGGCAACGCAGGTATTCGGAGTATTTGAATAGTTCCCTCCGGGGTGACAGCTATTGCAACCAATCCCAACATGTCCTCCCGTAAGCGGGAAGTAATTATTATGGATTGCAAACGTAGCCGGTGACCATCCGGGGTTTGTTGTATGACAGTCTGCACATGTTGTTGGAATTCCGATTGCAGCATGATTAGGATTTGTCGTCTGGTTATAATTATTCTGATGGCAACCTACACAGGCATTTGGTGTATTGTTGTAGTTGCCGTTATGACAGAGAACACAATTATCGGCAACTGTTGCATGTCCGCCGGTTAACGGGTAATAATTTGAATGGATAGTAAAAGAAGCCGGTTTCCATCCAGGATTTGTTGTATGACAATTTGAACAGGTGTTTGGAATTGCCAGTTTAATATGATCAGGATTTGTCGACTGGTTGTAAACTGTTGAATGACATGCCGAACATTCCGTCGGTGTACCGCTGAAACCACTTACATGGCATTCGGAGCATGGTGTTGTTAAATGTGCACCGGTTAAAGGGAAAATTGATGTGTTGTGATTAAAACTTCCTTCACTGCTCCCGGTTGGATGACATTCATAACATGCAATGCTGTTATAGGAATATCCTCCAACATCAGAATGCTTGTCGTTCATATCGGGCTGATTATGTTCATGGCAATCGATACAGCTGAAGGTATTATAACTTGCCGGATTGGTATGGCATTCTGCACAGCTATTCCATGTTCCCTGATGTTTTCCTGAATAAACCGGAAAGAATTGTGCATCATGAATCGTGAATTCGGCCGGCTTCCAACCAGGAGCCAGGGTATGACAATCGTTACAGGTAGTCGGAATGTTGGCGGTCTTATGGTTGGGATTTGTGGTTGCATTGTAATTCGGCATATGGCAGGAGTTACACTCCTTTGAAATGTTTGAATAGTTACCCCCGGTATGACAAAGACTGCAATTTCCAATTGCATGGCCTTCCACAAGCGGAAAGAAAGAATGGTTTATGCCTCCACCTGTCCATGTAAAACTGGTTAAAAGGTGACATTCAGTGCAATTTTTTGAATAACCTCCTTCAACATGATTCGGGCTTGTAGTTGCCAGATAATCGGCTTCATGGCAATCAAAACACTCCACACCTCGAGGTTCAAACAGGAGCAACGAGGCAGACGGATGACATTGGTCACAGTCGGCAGTATAGTGCGGACCTACAAGAGGGAAACGACTTCGCTGATGAATTTCATTAATATTTTCAATGATCCATGATTTTGGAGTATGACACCTCCCGCAATCAGGGCCTACAGTCTGGTTATGCATATCGGTATGGCAATCGACACAGGTTTTTTTTGCCTCTGAAAATATCAGAGTCGGATGACACTGTTTACAGTCAATAACATCATGCTGACCTACTAACGGGAACGCAGTTTTATTATGGTCGAAAGCATAGATTGACCTGTCGAGCTTCCAACCCTTGGAACTGTGACAAAGGTCACAACTCAGTTTAAATTCTTTTCCATGCGGCGAATCTGCTGACAGTCTCCCTGAAACTGATACAAATACAAACACCGACAAGATATTTAATGACAATTTTCGCATCTTGTGTCTTTAATTTTGTATAGAACGAATGTATTCTGTCCTATGGTAACTGGTTTATGGCATTTAGCACATGCCACATTTTGGTGTTTACCATCAAGTTTGTAGGAGGTAGTATTATGATTAAAATTAACGATCTTCCATAGGTCTGTAGTATGGCATCTCAAACATTTTGTTTCACCATCACTTTCAAATTGTTTGTAATGAATATCCGGATGACATTGTACGCAAGTTGAATTCAGTGATGAAAACTGCTGAACCTCCCGTCCATCGTCCTCTTTCTTTATATGACATTTCCTGCATGTCGTTTTTGCGTGGACGCCGGTGAGTTCAAAACCAGTTTTAACATGGTCATAAGTCAGGTCATTCCATTTTGATGTGTTGTGACACGTCTCGCAACTGGAATTCGGGTAAAATTCCTTGCTTATATAAGATTCGTGAATGTCCTTATGACAATCAACACAACGTGATCCTATCGATTTGAAACTCCACTTTGCCTGCTTTTTATGACATGCAAGGCAGGGTGTGGCTAAGTGAGCTCCTTCCAGTCTGAAAGTTCCGCTGTTATGTTGTTCGATCGTATAAGTGAACAATGTAAATCCTTTTGTATCATGACAGTCAGAACAGTCCTGAACTGTACCGTTTTTAACAAACTGTTTATTATGGTAATCCTCGTGACAATCCAGGCAGCGGGCATATTTCAGGGGGGCAGTGATACTTGCTTTATGGCACTTCTGGCAGGGAACTGTTTTATGCTTGTTCAGCAACGGAAAATCAGTCCGGTCATGATTAAAGTTCGTTATTCCTTTAACGGTATGGAATGATTCGGTGACATGGCACTGAGTACATTGTTGTCCGAATTTATTCTGATGAGGATCTGCATGGCAGTCAGCACAATTCTGGAACCTGATTCCGGCGAATTCCTGGAATTTCATTCCATTTCTTATAGTTACCTCGTGACATTTATCACATGTGACAGTCTGATGCATCCCCGTTAAAGGATATTTGGTGGCAGAATGGTCAAATTTTACAGCTGGTTTGAATGCGTCGGCTCCATGGCAATTCGAACAAACTGATGAAAGGGTTTTTTGATGATAATCGGTATGACACGAAAGACATGCGGGAGATAATCCGAGATAGGTAAATTTTTTGGTTTTGATCTTACTATCTGTAATATGTTCCGTCCTGTGACAATCTTTGCATTCTTTCTTCGAATGTGCTCCTGTTAATTTGAAGCCGGCCAGGTCGTGATTAAACTTCTCCTTGTCAAATCTTAATATCTGGAAATTTAATCCATGATGATCATTATGACAACTGACGCAATTTTTTCCACGGATATCCGGTGAAGAATGATATCCTTTACCTTGTTCAACACGTGATTTAAGTTCAACATGGCATTCCAGACATTTTGCATTTGTAACCTTGTCGCCAAGAGTATGGCATTTGGTACAATTTGAAATGCCTTCCAGATGAGAATGAACAGCAGCCAGTTTCCCCGGAGAGATCTGGGCAACCGCAATGGACCCTGCTGACAGCGTCAGAACATAAAAAAGTAAGGCAACTACTTTTTGCATGCTTAAAATACAATGATTATTTTAAAGGTTTATCGGTGTTTTAAAATTGCCTCTCCAAATTTTTTCGTAATCTTTAAGCCAACTTTCATCAGGAACTGTGTTGGAAGCTCGCCACCTGCAAAAATATACACAAGGTCATTCTTTATCCTCTGAGGTTCTTCTTCCTTATTAGTTACGGAAGCAATGGTTATGGTTTCTTTATCGATTGCGACAAGGTTCGTATTGAACCGCACTTCAACAGTCCCATCGTTTGCAGCGGCACTGATCTTCTCCAGATTTTTGGGCTTAATTCTGCTGAAAGCCTCGTTCCGGTAAGAGAGGATCACTTTGTTATTACCTGTGAGCAATAGAGCCGATTCAATTGCAGAATCGCCACCTCCCACGACAACAATATTCTTACCTTGAATAAGTTCTGGTTCCAGAAGGCGATAGGCAACTTTTTCCATCGACTCACCGGGGATGTCCAGTTTCCTTGGAGTGCCCCGTCGTCCTATTGCAAGTAATACATTCCTGGCAGAGTATTTTTCTCCCGAGAGTGTTTCCACCTGGAAATGTTCATTTACAGATGTGATGGCTTCGACTTTGGAGTTTTCTTTGACTATAATATCGTTTTTCTTAAGTACTTTATGCCACAGATCAAGTAGTTCCGGTTTACTTGTCTCATATAACTTCACTTTCCCGAAGAGGGGCAGATCCATAGGAGAGGTCATGACAATTTTTGACCTTGGAAAAGTAAAAACAGTTCCCCCCAGAGTATCCTGTTCCAGAGTGATACAATTGAGATGATGTTTTTTTGCAGTAAGGGATGCGGAAATGCCGGCGGGTCCGGCGCCAACCACGACAAGATCGTAATCTGCCACATGTTGTTTTTTCCCGGCTTTCACAATATTTTCAACAGCCTGGCGTCCCTGTTCAACGGCATTTTTTATAAGCCCCATTCCTCCTAACTCACCGGCAATGAATATCCCCGGAATATTGGTTTCAAAATTCTGGTTTACATGGGGTAGATCAACTCCCCGTTTTTCGGTGCCTATACACAAAGTTATTGCCTGTGTAGGGCATGCGTGAAAACATGCTCCATGACCGATACAATGAGAAGCATTGATTGTTGTTGCTTTCCCGTTTTTAATACCGAGGATATCTTTTTCAGGACAGGCAGAAATGCAAGCTCCGGTTTGTATACATTTATTAACATCCACAACAGGATGTAAGGAGACAGGTTCAAACAGCCCTTCCTGTTTGGCCTTTATAATTTTCGCTTCGACCCGCTTTGAATTTCTTCGTTCCCTTCGCAGGTATAAGATTACAATTGCAAGGCAAATAAGGAAGATGACCGAATAAACTAAAATATTCTCAATAAGAGTTTCCATACTTTAAAATATCCATCTATAACCTAAAACAATTGTCACGGCAACATGAACTATCATAATAATAAGCATTACAATCGCAAAAGGTAAATGAGCTACATGCCAGTATTTGAACAATGTCTGTAAGGTAGTTAGTTGGTCAATTCTTCGGTTCAGCGATATTTCATGTTTTACAAGTTTCATGACCTGCCGCAGTTCCGAATGAGGAAACTTATGCTTTTTAAGAACAGAACTTACACCGTGAATTGTCTTTCTGTCCTCAATATATTTCATTAAATATTGGACAATGAAGTTTTTCCGATATACTCCTACCTTTTTCTTGGTGGATTCAATTATCAGGTTAAAACTCTCTTCATCTACCTTATAGGTTTCTGAAAGCATCAACCCGATATTGGTTTTCATATCTCTTACTTCATTTAAACTCAATTCCCGCCCTTCTATTGTCCTAGGTATCTGAATATATATAAATCGACCGATTATTCCACTAAGAAACACCGCTACCATACTCCAGAAACTAACAGCCACAAGACCCCCGAATTTAAATGCGGTGTGCGACAGAACAAGAATCGGACCAATTGTGCAAAGAAAAATATGAAATTCCAGCCAGTGTTTTAAAATTCCCCACCGAGAAAATGCCCTTATTCTTTTCCGTACCATATATAACAACACACCGAATATCATGCAAAGTGATCCCAGAATTCCGACGCCATGTCCCAGGTATCCGGCCGGTCTCAACAGATCATGGTTCTCATGGAAAAACCTTTCTTCAATGGGGGTGGTATAATATGAAAATCCAATTACACCAAGAATAATGAAAACTAATACAACTATGACTGTTAACGTGATAATATAAATTTTGTGACCTGTTGACATAAATCGGAATTTAATAAAATTTATTAAATTTATAGCGTTATATATCGAAAGATATTGTACGCAGTTAATTCCAAAATTATGAAAATAAAATTAATCTATTTTGCTCTTCTTGTTGGATTTACAGCAATAATTTGTTCCTGTAATCCGTCGGACAGGAAAAAAGCGGAAAATCTTGCTCCAAACGCGCATGAGGTAATTGCCGAGGAGGTGATCCAGACTTCAAGGTACACTTATGTAAGAGTCTCGGCTGACAACCAGGATTACTGGATCGCCATAAACAAGACTGACGTAAAGGAGGGGGAAACCTACTACTGGTCGATTGGTTCGGAAATGAAAGAATTTACAAGTAAGGAATTGAAAAGAACATTCCGGAGTATATTCTTTGTTCAGGATTTTACTGATCAGCCTATTACTGAAACTGTCCAGATGCCGGCTCCTGCAACAGGCGCCCAGCAATCACCAGTCGAACATAAAGGCATTTCAGTTCCTCGTGCTGAAAACGGAATTACTATTGCTGAGCTTTACTCAAATAAAAATTCTTATGCTGGTAAAACCGTTCAGATCAGAGGTGAAGTTGTTAAATTCTCCGGAGGGATAATGAAAAAAAACTGGGTACATATCCAGGATGGCACCAGAGATGGCGATAAATTTGATCTTACAATAACGACACGGGATTCGGTAAAAATCGGAGATGTCGTACTTTTCCGGGGCGTAGTTAATATTGATAAGGATTTCGGCGCCGGATATTTTTATGATGTTATAATGGAAGATGCCGTTCTGAAATCCAAATAGTATACCAATCCAAAAAATTCCTTCTTGTTCATCACTTGATTAGGGAAAATATTCTCCAATTTTAATGCTTTGGCACCATATTTGAGCCTCCCCCTGAAAATGACGGATCATTAATTATTTCATAATTGACCGTTTCCCTTGCGTCATTTAACCCGGTAAGTTAAAATTAATGCGTTATTCCTGGAAAATATTTGTCGGTTTAATATTTACTTCCTGTGTACATGTTGCACATACACAGAATGTTGAGATGACGTCAAATGATTCTGTGTACAAAAATGCATCAGTCACCTGGGTAAGGCAATTTCCTTCCGTCCTGAATGACAAAAATAGCCGGAAGGTTGGAGACAGGATCATTGAATTTATATTCGGGAAGAAGAACAACACTGAATTGACCAAGCCTGTTGCGGTCCTGGCTATGGATTCTGAAATCTCCTGGGTACTTGATCAGGAAAACGGTGTGATCTTTAAATTTCAGGGCGAAGTGGGTGAAATCACCCACTTTAAAAATAAAACGTATAAATTTTTCAGATCGCTGGTCGGACTTTGTACTTTACCTGACGGGACAATTCTATTTACAGATTCGTATTGGAATAAAGTATTTTCATTCCAGGCAACCGGAAAATATTTAAAACCGTTAAATGATTCGCTGGTATTCGACCGTCCTACCGGAATTGCTTATCTGGTGGGCAAAAAACAACTATGGGTTGTGGAAACAAATGCACACAGGATCACAATACTTGATATCAATGGGCACCTGGTCAGAAGAATAGGGCAAAGAGGTACGGGGCCCGGTGAATTTAATTATCCCACATCCATCTGGATTGATAAGACAAACAAAATTTTTATAGTCGATGCAATGAATTTCAGGATCCAGATATTTGACAAGGAGGGAAATTTTATCTCCATGTTTGGAAAGATAGGGGATGCAACCGGATATTTTGCAAGACCAAAAGGGATAGCAACCGATTCGTATGGTCATGTTTATGTTGCCGATGCTCTTTTCAATGCGGTTCAGATTTTTGACCAGGGAGGACATTTTTTGTACACTTTCGGCACACAAGGACACGGGCAGGGTGAATTCTGGATGCCTGCCGGAATTTACATCGACAATAAAGACAATATCTATGTGACCGATAGTTATAATTCCAGAGTTCAGGTTTTTCAACTTAATTACAGGAGTCATCAATGAAAAAATCAATCCTATCATATTTGTTCGTTTTTATGGGGATTTCCATAATTGCTGACGGACAGTCGATCGTTTCAACCGTTCATAACTTATCGGTTAGCGGCCCTGGTTCTATCAAAGCAACAACGGAATCTGAAATTTGTCTTTTTTGTCATACACCGCATAATGCAAGACCTGATCATCCTTTATGGAACAGGAATGATCCGGGTCTGAATTATACCTTATATAACAGTTCGACCACTCAGGCTTTGCCTGGACAGCCTGACGGTTCTTCCATTTTATGCCTCTCGTGTCATGACGGGACAATTGCACTGGGTAATGTAATAAGCAGAACCACTCCGATTATCATGGGGGGCGGAATTACAACCATGCCTCCGGGAGTCAGCAACCTGACCCAGGACCTCTCGAACGATCATCCTGTTTCCTTTATCTACAATTCTGCATTGGCTATGTTTGACGGACAACTTAAAGATCCTGCCGGACTTACAGGTCCTGTAAAACTTGAAAATAACAAGGTACAATGCACTACCTGTCACGATCCTCATAAGAATATTTATACTGATTTTTTAGTTGCCACTACCCAATCTTCGGAACTATGCCAATACTGCCATCAACCTAACTATTGGCCTGGATCAAGCCATAAAAGTTCTACAAAAACCTGGAACGGGGTAGCGCCCAATCCGTGGTTTCATACTCCTTATACCACCGTTGCACAAAATGGCTGTGAAAATTGCCATAATCCGCACACTGCAGCAGGGAAACTCCGGCTGATGGATTTTTTACCTGAAGAAAATAATTGTCTCGATTGCCATAATGGAAATGTGGCTTCCAAAAACATACAGGCACAGATAAATAAAACTTCCCGGCACAACGTTTCAGGGTATCTTGGTATACATGATCCGGTTGAAAGTGCTTTGGTGGGTACCAAGCATGATGAATGCACCGACTGTCATAATTCGCATGCAGTGAACAATTCGACTGCCGTAGCCCCGAATGTAAATGGTTTTACTATGGGTGTGAAAGGTATAAATCAGAGTGGGAATCCTGTAAATCCTGCACAATATCAATATGAGATATGTTACCGTTGTCATACCGAAACACCTGGTATGCCTCCAAGTCCGACAAACAGGCAGATTTCGCAAAATAATGTCCGCCTTGAGTTTGCTACATCAAATCCTTCATTTCATTCTGTCGTCGGACCCGGTGTAAATCCAAATGTACCAAGCCTTATCGCTCCTTATACAACCGCCACTATCATCTATTGTACTGCATGTCATGCCAGCGATGGAACGGGTGCTCCTGCAGGACCACATGGTTCGATATACCCGCATATCCTGAAATTACAGTATCTTACCGCAAATAATACTCCGGAATCAGCGGCTGCTTATGCACTTTGTTATAGCTGTCACAACAGGACTTCAATTCTGAACGATGTGTCTTTTGGTGAACACGACAAGCATATACGTGAAGAAAGAACCCCCTGTAATGTTTGTCACGATCCTCACGGGATAAGCAGTACCCAGGGGAACAGCACCAATAATTCGAATCTTATAAATTTTGATATTTCAGTCGTTTCCCCTTCATCCAGCGGAATACTAAGATTTGACGATCAGGGTTTGTATCATGGAAGATGTTATCTTACCTGTCATGGCGAAAATCATAATCCGGAGAATTATTAAACTTAACCGACCTGAGATGAAAAAATGCCACCGGCTGCAAAGCATTTCTGTTATTAACGAATTTTATAAATTTACGTCAGGTTTTGGAACTACCCTGGGGAACTCAAATACATAACGAAAGCCATAGTGTCAAAGAAAATGAAAATAGAGATTAACTTCTCTTCGTTCCGGTTCAGGATAATTGTGACACTTATCGTGGTTATAACATCCATGTCATTCCTCTCTTTTTATATCTATACCTATTACCTGAGTAAAAAATTATATAAAAATGCGGAGGAAGAGATAAGTTCAGTCTTGTATTTTTTCAGGGATCAGATTGTTGCAGTTCATGACGGAAGGGTGATCAAACCGGCCCTGAAACAGATGAATGCAAACAAGCGGATTTTACGATCCTATCTGCTCGATCCCACCGGCAATATCTTATTCCCGGCCGATACAAATCCGGTTGATAAAGGAGTTGTGGACATGAAGAAGATTTCTGCCCTGAAAGAGGATATAACAATGACCACTTTTAAATCAGATAGTAATCCTTTTACCAGGGCAGTCATACGCTTCCAGAACGGGCCGACTTGTTACAGCTGTCATTCCCAGACTTCAAAGATACTCGGGTACATAGTGATGGATGTTTCGATGGCCGATTCGGAAAACACGGTAGTCTTCACCCGGAAATTCAGCTTTGTTTTCACTATCATCATGCTTATACTTATCCTGGGTTTTGTCCTTGTGCTTCATTATAATATCATCCGGAAATCATTATCGAAATTCCAGACGGCCATATCCAGTATCAACCAGGGAAATCTTGAAACCCGTATACAAATCCCCAGATCGACCGAGTTGGGGAAACTCGGAAAAAATTTTAATGAAATGGTTGATCAGTTCCAGAAGACTCAGAAAGAATTGCAGAAATATCATCTCCAGGAAATAAAAAATTCACAACGGCTTGCATCCGTCGGGGAAATGTCGGCACGACTGGCACATGAGATCAGGAATCCGATAACCGGGATAGCTAATGCGATAGAGATTATCATAGATGAAATAAAAGACAAAGAAAACAAACATGTCCTGGAAGAAATTCAGCGGCAGGCATATCGTGTCAATAAGGCGGTATCAAACCTGCTTAATTACTCCCGCTCCAGGGAACTGAATGTTCAGGAGGGAGATATTAATGAAATAATAAAATCCGTTGTCTTCTTTCTTGAGAATCAGGCTCTGAATAAGCAAATCCAGTTCATGCTCGATCTGGATACCAGGATCCCGCTTTTTGAATTCGATCCGGAACAAGTTGAGAATGTTTTATTGAATCTCGGACTGAATGCGATTCACGCATGCGATGTTAAAGGATTGGTTAGCTACGAAACACACTATATTCCCGATAAAAGAGTTGTTAAGATTGATGTGACGGATAATGGTGTCGGGATACAGGAAGATAAAGTGAATGATATTTTTAAACCGTTTTATACCACCAGAACACATGGCACAGGTCTGGGGCTGGCAATTGCGAAAGAAATAGTGGAAATGCATAAAGGTGAAATCTGGGTTGATAACAATCCTGGAAAAGGCTGTACTTTTCATATAACCTTACCAACGTTTGTATAACGACTGACCTATGAATCCCTTAAGAATTTTAGTTATTGATGATGAGCAGCTGATCCGGTGGTCGTTTGAAAAAAAACTGAATTCACTCGGATACAAGGTCCTAACAGCCGAAAACGGCGAGGAAGGTTTGAAGCTGTTTGAGACATACTATCCGGATGTAGTATTCGTGGATAACAAACTGCCTGGAATCCAGGGGCTCGAAGTTATTTCAAAGATCAAAGCAGTTCATTCCGAGACAAACATTGTATTCATGACCGCATTCGGTTCAATCGATACAGCAGTAAAGGCCATGAAACTGGGTGCCAATGAATATGTAAACAAACCGTTTTCATTTAAGGAAATATATGCCATTCTCGACAACATCAAAGAAAAGATCAATATAGTCAATGAGATCCAGCTTTTGCGCCGGCAGCAGAAAGATAAAGTAACTTTTGATCATATCATAGGGCATTCGCCATTGATGAGAAACATCATACAGGTTTCAAAGAAAATTGCAAGGATAAATACAACCACAGTCCTTCTATTGGGTGAAAGCGGAACCGGAAAAGATCTGTTCGCAAAGGCAATCCATAATGAAAGTAACCGCAGCGGCAAGCCTTTCGTTACCATAAACTGTGCATCACTGCCTGAAACCTTGCTGGAAAGTGAATTATTTGGTTATGAACAGGGAGCCTTTACAGATGCAAAGAAACTAAAAAAGGGTTTGTTTGAGATGGCAACAGGCGGAACCGTATTCCTTGATGAGATCGGGGAAATAAACCTGGCTACACAGGTTAAGTTGTTGGGAGTAATTGAAAACAGGGTGGTCAGACGTCTCGGAGGTACCACAGATATACCTGTTGAGATAAGAATTATTGCAGCAACCAATAAGGACCTGAAAAAGTCAATTGAAGAGAAACACTTCCGGGAAGATCTCTATTACCGGCTTAAAGTTTTCCAGATAAATATCCCGCCTTTGCGTGAACATGAAGAAGATATTCCGGTGTTATCGGAATATTTTCTGACTCAGTTTAATGTGCAATTCCGGAAAAATATTAAGGAGATTGATCCTGCAGCCAAGGAGTTGTTGGAAAAATACAAGTGGCCAGGGAATATCAGTGAATTGAGAAATGTCATTGAACGGGGAGTAATCCTTGAAAATAATGATGTACTACAGGTTGAAAGCCTTCCGGGAGAAATAATTAATCTCCACGGAATAAAGATGCCAACCTCAGGTACTGATGAAAAGGCAGCTGCCGCGCCTCAAGTGGAATCTTTTCCCGAAGGGGCCTCACTGTATGAGTTGGAAAAGCAAACCATCATTCAGGCGCTCCAGAAGGCAAAATATAATAAAACAAGAGCTTCAAGACTTTTAGGAATCACAAGAGACACCCTTCGGTATAAAATGAAAAAGTATCAGTTGTAAAAGGTGGGGCATTTCACACATTTTTATTGGGGCATTACACCCACTTTCTTCTGATCCTGAAAAATCCAACCGGAATCACTTACCATTATCCATTGTTAAAAAAAAATCTATTCCAGGGAATTTTTTAATGGAATTGGTGAATATCAGGAATGGTGAGAACCTGCCAACCGGGATTTTCATTTCCCATCATTATTGTGATTATATAAACATATAAATATGAATATTTGTTTGTCTTTGGCATACTATTTGAGTTGCCGGGATAATTCTATGACTTTTGCCGGAATCTGAACCGGAAGACGAAATTTTATTATTCATCCAAAACCAAAAAAAAATTACGATGGAACTAAAAAAAACCTTGTTCAATGTATCTGTGGGCGTATTCCTGGCCAATGCTGGTTTAGCACAAACCATAGTCGGATCCGCTCATGATTTTTCAACTCAAAGCTGGAATCTGAGCGGGGAAATTTGTATTTGTTGTCATACACCACATAATGCAAATATTTCCGTACCGGAAGCTCCGTTGTGGAACCATATGCTGACCACCGCTACATTCCAGATATACACAAGTCCGACATTTAACGGTGCGGCTACGATCACACAGCCAAGCGGAAATTCCAAATTGTGCCTTAGCTGTCATGACGGTACAGTGGCTCTTGAAAACTATGGTAACACTACAAATGGTACACATTACATCACCCCCTTGAATAATCTGGGGATCGATCTGAGAAATGATCACCCGATTTCATTTATCTACGACGCTGCTCTTGCAACGATTGATCCTGGGCTCTGGGATCCGACAACACATCTGTCCGGGATCGGAAATGGTACAATCACACAAACAATGTTATTTAATAATAAGGTGGAATGTGCTTCCTGCCATGATGTTCACAACAGTACCGGTTTTGCCCACCTGCTGAGGAAATTAAATACTGCCAGCGCTCTTTGTCTGACCTGTCATAACAAATAAAATTTCGCCAAAAGTCAATAGAAATAAATTGGAAGGGAAATTCTAAAACCCTTCCAATTTATTGTTTATGAAAAGCTTAAAAATGAATAAAAAAATATTTATTCTCTGTATTCTTTTGGGAGCCATGCTTTTGCTGTTCTCTTCCTGTTCAAACAATTTGACTAAAACCAGGAAGAAGACGATTGTTATGTATCCGTCGCCACCTGATACTGCCAGGATACAATTTCTTACAAGTTTCAGCAACTCTGTTACTACCATAGGGAAACAATCGGGGCTGTCCAAATTCCTTTTTGGGGAGTCTGACCCGAAACCTATTAAAAAACCTTACGGGATAACAGTTCACAACGGGAAGATATATATATGTGATACAGGGATCGGAGGACTGGAAATTATCAACCTTGAAAAAAATACTTTTGAATATTTTGATCCGCAGGGGCAGGGCCAATTAAAGCTCCCTCTTAACTGCTGTGTTGATGATAGTGGTAAGATATATATTGCCGACGGACAACGGTGTCAGATAGTAGTTTTTGATCAATCGGGCAACTATATCGAAAATTTTGGCGAATCCACAAAATTCAAACCTACCGATATATTTATCCATGACGGAAAGATATGGGTTTCAAATGTTACTGGTAATAAAATTAATGTTTTTAACAAGGCAACTCATGAACTGATGTTCTCATTCCCGGATGCAGACCAGGGTTCGGAAAGTTTTCTTTACTCGCCCACAAATATTTACCTGACCGCGGATAAGATATATGTCAGCGATATGGGAGATTTTAAAATAAAAATGTTTGATCATAATGGTAAATACCTTAGCTCGGTCGGAAGCACTGGTAATACCATCGGGCAGTTCGTCAGACCCAAGGGCATTGCAGTTGACAAAGATTCAAACCTGTATGTGGTTGATGCCGGATTTGAAAATGTTCAGATATTCAATAAAGAGGGTAAGGTACTTATGTTCTTCGGAGGCCCATATAAAGAAAAACCCGGAGATATGTGGCTTCCGGCAAAAGTCACAATCGATTATGAAGATCTGAAGTACTTTCAAAAATATGTCGCCTCGGGTTTTGACCTGAAATACCTCGTGTTTGTTACCAATCAGTATGGCCCCGACAAAGTAAATGTTTATGGATTCATTGAACGTAAAAAGTAATTCCGGCTGTTGATGCAATCTGTTAAAAGTAACATATATTTTACTCTGATAATTCTTGTATTCTCATTTTTGGTAAGCTGTTCGCATAAGGTATTATCTGTATTTTTTGATGGTGTACCTGAAACAAACGATTCTGTCAGAGTAGCGGTAAAAAAATCACCGCCCAAATCAGACAGTCTGGTTAAGGTAGAGGCTACCGGAGATTTGGCCGGGATACAGAATTCAGTCCATCCACCCTTTCAGAATAAGAAATGCGGCCTTTGCCATGATCAGAATGCAAAAGGGAAACTTCAGATGCCGCAACCGGGACTTTGCTTTCTCTGTCATGATGATTTCGGCCAGAAATTCAAATATATTCACGGGCCAGTGGCAAGCGGGTATTGCAATTCCTGCCATAATCCTCATAAATCTGAATTCAAAAAGTTGCTTTTAAGAGAGGGACAGGATCTTTGCCTTTACTGCCATGATTCAAAACAAATCTTCAGACTCGCAGCACACGAAAAAATCGGGAATAATGATTGTATCAGTTGTCATGATCCGCATGGCGGAAACAAACAAAACTTACTCGCAGACAAATGATATATAGGATGAAAGCGCTGAGGTTTATATATATCATATTGTTTTTCCCTGCCCTGTGCATCGGACAGAATGGGTATATTTCCCATAAATTCTGGCAGCTCACTTCACTTTCGGGAGCTATACAGTTAGGAGGGCACTACCGTTATCAGGAAGGAACTACGAACGAAATCTATAATTATCAGAAAAGCTCCCGGTTCTATGGCGGAATATCATTAAATACAAACAGTTACTTCTATCATCCAAATCTTCTGTACCTTGATCTTGGAGTTGAATGGAATCCTGAATTCGGGAAAGATCTGTTTCTGGTGGTTCCCGATCAGGCGGAAGTACGCACAATGCAGAAGATTAATATCGCGGCAACATTGTTCAGGCAAAAGTCCTTTACACTTGGAGGATATTTTAACTACAATATGGTATATACAAACAGGGAGAACTTATCGAATATCAAATCGAATGGAACAAGCTGGGGAGGGAATCTGACATATTCAAATAAAATTCTGCCGTTCCAGGCAAGTTACCTGCAGGGAAAATGGTATGAAACAGAAATTCTGACAGGCCGGACTTTCCTTACAAACCAAAGTAATCTTCAGAGTAAGATAAACAAATCATTCTCTGCCCACGACAACAGTGAATTAAGTTATTTTCATAACGATTATATGCGTCAGGATGCAACGCTTTTCAGTATAAGAAATATTTCAGATAACCTTAATCTGAATAACAGCATCTATTTTGATAATAAGAAGAATTATTCTCTGATATCAATTGTCTCAGGAATAGATCAACGAGGTGATGATGCCTTTCGAAGATACCAGGTGGATGAAAATTTAAATTTCATTTTGCCACTAAACTTTACCCTGACAACCAATTACAGTTATTATAATTATCAAAGGGCTACACAAAACCTGCATCAGAACAATGTCGTGGGGATTCTCAGGCACAAGCTGTATCTCAGTCTGAATACAGGTATATCCTTTGAATATAATAATATAGTGCATACTTTTTATAAGGAACAGAACACAAAGTCGGGGATCGACATTCAATATGAAAAGAAAATCCCTCTTAATGGAAGATTGGCATTATCGTATGTATTTAACTGGCAAAGACAAACCAGGCAAAGCGATCCCGTGATGCTGCCTATAATAAATGAAGAACATATATTAACCGACGGCAGGATCGAATTGTTGGATAAAGCATTCGCTGATCCTTCAACCGTCGTGGTAAAAGATGTTACCGGAACGATAATTTACCAGTTGAATCTGGATTACCTGATCATTCCGAGGAGTGACTTTCTGGAAATTCAGCGTATTCCCGGAGGGCAGATACCAAATAAAGGGAAAGTATATGTGGATTATATTTCAATGCAGCCCGGAGCCTATCAGTATGATGTGAGTTTTAATAATATAAATGCGGGCATTACGCTTTTCAACCGGCTGCTTGAAGTTTATTACAGATTCTCCCAGCAGGATTATTTTAACCTGCGAACGACAGAGTTTCTGACCCTTAACTATTTTACACAGAATGTCGTCGGATGCCGGCTTGAATTCAGATTTGCAAGCGGTGGAGCTGAATATGAAACCTATAACAGCTCGGTCATTCCGTACAGGTCGATGAGGTACTTCGTTACATTTCAGGGAAATATCAAAAGCAAGATGACCTTTTCCTTAAATGGAAATATGAGGCAATATAAAATGTTAAATGACAGCACGAACCAGACCTACCTGGATGTGATCGGAAGTGCTGGTTACAACTTTTCACCAAAGACCAGTGTAAATCTTGAACTTGCATACCGGAAACAGGTCGGTCAGCAAATGGACCTGGATCTTCTTACAGCCCGGGCCGAGTTCTCGACTGTATTCAGACAGGTATTCGTTAAGATCGGCATGGAAATATATGGTCGTAATTATTTAAATGAAAGGACCAATTTTTTAGGAGGTTATATCCAGATTGTAAGAAATTTCAACTGGTATAAAAAATGAAAAGATGAGGATTATTCTAAGTATAATTTTATTACTGACATATGTTGACGTTATTAATGCTGATTATAACGGTCAGGTTGATCCGGCCGGAGAAAAATGCCTCGACTGCCACGCAACCGTATTGCAGGAGAAAATCAAACATAAACCTGTTCAGGAAAATTGCGGCAATTGTCATGTTTCCACTGGGAAAGAACACCCCGGTGGCAAGGAAAAAGGGTTTAAGCTGATAAAAGATATTCCACAACTCTGTTATTCCTGCCATGAGGTACAAAACAATAAAAAAAATGTCCATCCGCCGTCTGTTAAGGGTAAATGCATGAGTTGTCATACGCCCCACAGCTCGGCTGGTCCCGGTTTGCTTATCATGTATCCGGTGGCGACATTATGCCAGGAGTGTCACGATGTTGATATGACCGGAAAAAAATCACAGCATAAGGCAGTAACCGACGGTAACTGTCTGAACTGCCACAATCCTCATCAATCTGATTTTAAAAAACTGATGAAATCCGACAGACCATTCCTATGTATGACCTGTCACGAAAAAATCAAGGAGGAGATAAAACTTAAAACCGTTCATCCCCCCTTTGAGAGGAATTGCCTTATCTGCCATTCAGGTCATAGTTCCGATGAAGACCATCTGCTGTCGGAGAAGGCTACCGACCTCTGTTTCGGCTGCCATGATGATGTACAGGCTGATCTCGCAGAACTGGCTTATATACATCCCCCCTTAAAAAATGAGAACAGTTGCTTCTCATGTCACTCCCCTCATGCGTCGGCAGATAAAAAATTATTGCTCACCAATGAAAAAAATACCTGTCTGAATTGTCATAATAAATCCTTTTCAGCCGGTAACAAACCTATCGTAAATATTGCACAGTTATTACAAACCAGCAAGTTTGTACATGGAGCTATTGAAAAAGATGGATGTTCTTCATGTCATCGCCCCCATGCCTCAAAGAATCAGTATTTGCTGGCGGCTGCATTCCCGGTAAGCAATTATTCAGTTGCGAAAAAAGACACCTTTGCATTATGTTTCACATGCCATAAAAGTGAAATGATCGAAGAGAAATTTACAAATACGGCAACAGGTTTCCGGAATGGAGCGACAAACCTTCATTATGTTCATATTCATGGCAACAAAGGAAGAAGCTGCCTTTTCTGTCATAATGTTCATGCCGCCATGAACCAACATCTTATTACCGATAAAGTTCAATTCGGAAACTGGTCAATGCCTGTAAAATTTGACGAGGAGGTAGACGGCGGCACCTGTTCTCCCGGCTGCCACGAAGAAAAACATTACAAAAGGTAAATTCCTTTACAGCCTTCATCATCTATTTCTCTATTCAGAAATCATCGGAAATTGATATATTTGACATTAATCTCCGAAAGCGTGATCAGGACAGTAAACTTGTCAAAAATCTTCCGTGCCGATGAAATTGAAACGACGGCATTAAATGATATCACCTTTGAAGTAGGGAAAAAGGAATTTGTAGCGATCATGGGTCCATCGGGGTGCGGTAAATCCACCCTTCTTAATATTCTTGGCTTGCTTGATAATCCCACTAAGGGTGAATATTATTTCCTGGATCAGAATATTAATCCGTTATCGGAACGACAGAGGACTAAACTCCGGAAAAACAATATCGGTTTTATTTTTCAGAATTTTAACCTGGTCGATGAACTTAACGTTTTTGAAAATGTGGAAATGCCCTTATTATACTTGGGCATGTCGGTCAGAGAACGCAGGTCAAGGATAGATGAGATACTTGACAAAGTCGGGATCGGCCACCGAAGAAAACATTTTCCGTCGCAACTTTCAGGCGGACAGCAGCAAAGGGTTGCTGTCGCAAGAGCCCTGGTAGTCAACCCATCGCTTATCCTTGCCGATGAACCCACCGGTAACCTTGATTCCGCGCATGGCGAGGATGTGATGAACATGCTGACAAAGTTGAATGAGAACGGTACAACGATCATTATGGTGACCCATAACTCCAGGGACGCCAAATTCAGCAAACGCATCATCAACCTGTTCGACGGACAAATCGTAAGCGAAAACCGGTAAGCGGGAATTTCTTTGACTTTTCTGTTTTAAAACAGTATCTTTGGTTCAAATCATCTTCATCCATGAAAACCTTGTCCCTCCTATTGTTGGAATCTGTTCTTATTTTATTGTCAGCTTCTCTTTCCGCGGGAAATATCAATCCGATCCAACCTTCTGACATTCCTGATGCACTGATCACAACGACAGATACCTACAACCGGGAAACGGTTTGGAACTACAACAGCAGCCGTATGGATGTTCTGACCGAATTCGGATTTAACTCGTTGCTGGTCCAGGAACTCTCAATCGGCCATGAAAAGATCAAAGCGGAGATTTACCAGTTGGATTCCCCTGAATCGGCATTTGGGATTTACTCACTTTCAGTGATTAGTTGCGATAAAAGGGATACACTTTTTCCTTTCGATTGTGTCTCCGGGTTTTCATACCAGTTTGCATACGGTAACCTGTATGTAGTCGTGACAAGCGAATCAGGTCTGCCGGAAGCCTGCGGGTTATACTTTACTGTTGCGAGAGCCATCCGTAACAATAATCCGCAATCCCTCCTTGTGTTACCGGGAATTTTCAACCTGCCGCAGTTACTTAAATCGCGGGGAAATCTTGTTTATGTAAAAGGACCCATTGGAATGCAGAATTGCCGGATACCGTGGCAGGAATATTTTCTTGGTATGAAATTCTCAATGTATGCAATTTACCTCCCCGGATTTGACAACAATGTTTATTTTGGACGGATATCCTTTCCAACACCACGCGACCAGTCGCTTTTCATGTATGCCGCCGGACTTATGCGGGGAACATCACCTATCCCAAACTGCACTACTGCCGATCAGCTATACCATGAATATACGCAGTTAGACACCCAGACAATTTATTTCCTTCAATGCCAGGAACCATATACAATTGAGGCAATACTTAATTCACCAAGATAATTATAAACGCTTGAAATCCATCTTTGCAACTTTATATGAAAAAAAAATGTCTGTTATTACTGACCAATCCATACAAATTATCTGATGTTATTAAAAACTCAAAAAAATATTGTCTTATGAAAACGCTACTAACATTAACAGGTATTTTAACAATTGCCGTTCATTTTACTTTCGGACAGGGAATCGCAATTTCCGATCAGTCAAATCCGACTGTTTCAACAGGTGCTGTGCTCGATGTAAGTTCCGGAACAACACAAGCCAAAGGTTTTCTGCCACCCAGGATAAGTAATGAGAAGAAGGCAGTGACAAATAAAACCAGTGGCTTACTATACTATTTCTCCAATTCAAAATCTTATGGATACTGGACGCCGAACGGTTGGTGCTCCTTTGTGATATCAGGGCCATACTCCGAATCAGAATCGGAAAACGATACAATAATTCAACCTATAATGTTTACCCCGCTCGGAGGATTGGCAGTAAGGATGATAAATAAAACTGGCAGCACACTTTCGAAAGGAATGCTGGTAGCTGCATCTACGGCCTATGATATGGCAGTAGTGCTAACCTCGTCGGAGTTTTTGGATCCAACTACTGAGGCAATGGGAGTTGTTTATGAGTAAAGGGTTGGTAAACTACACCCCACCTCCAATGCTTGATTGATTTGCGCCAATTGAAGTGTGCATGGTTTTCCAGACTGATGGAAGCAATACTGACAGATCATCCGACCGTTTAAAATAT
>Ga0172371_10003160_pt1 | contig 25698 bp, 20 predicted proteins | sample Lak12m_FD_114543 | JGI IMG/M metagenome (GOLD analysis project Ga0172371, IMG submission 114543) | Freshwater microbial communities from Kabuno Bay, South-Kivu, Congo - kab_022012_12m | ecosystem: Environmental > Aquatic > Freshwater > Lake | place: Democratic Republic of the Congo: South-Kivu... | reverse complement strand
TTGTTTGTTCTTTGAATCGCCGGTGCGTGTCGCGCGTTCGCCGCCTTCAGAGCCGGTCTTCCGCAGAGGTCTCGCAGCAAGCGGCGGATGGTCGCGCCGGATAAGTCCCTGACGTGAGCGCGCGTGGTGCTTTTTTGCGGCAAGAGGGTGCAGCCGGATTGCGGCATTCAATCGTGGGACCAAGGAAGGGGATCCGATGTTGATGGCCAACGTATCGCTGCTCGATACGCTTCAGCCGCGGGCACAGACGGCCCTCCGCAATAGCCCGGTCTCCGAGCTCCGTGCTCTCGGCGTGGAGCGGCGCGACGGCGCCCTCGTGATTTCCGGTACCGTGTCGAGCTTCTACCACAAGCAATTGGCGCAGGAGGTCGTGCGGGCAGTGTGCAAGGATTCTGAAGTCGATCTGGTCAACACGCTCCAGGTGAGCTAGTCGAACGCCGGCCTATGCGCGGCGTCTCCTGGGCGAGCCGGCTCGACATGATGCGAGTGGTTCGGAGAGTCTGCGAGGAGTAGGAAGCGTTGGGGACACGGAGGTTCCCGGACCGTGTCGTGGGTGGCGACGTAGGGAGACGCACGCTTGGCCAGCCACGAGGAGGGAGCCATGACTCATCGCTTTTTCGGCGGCTTGCCCCTTGCCGGTCCGTCTGCCCTCGACTCGTACCCCTTGCCGGAAACGGTCGAGGAGGCCGAGAGGCTGGCGGCTTCGATCGAGCGGGCGGTCTCCCGCGAAACCTGCGGCGGCGTGCGCAATCTGCGCGTGGAGGTGAGCGATCAAGGCATCTTGCTCACCGGACGCTGCACCTCCTACTACACCAAGCAGAAGGCGCAGCACGCCGCCATGGGCGTGTCGGGCACCGAAGAGCTCACCAACGGGATCGAGGTCGTCTGAACCGCGCGGGCGCGCCTGCGATCCGGCCTCTTCTTCGCCCGTCAGGTGCTAGCACCGCTAGCACCCCAACTTCACCATCTGTAGGGAACGCCCTCCGTGGCGTTCCGTTGAAGGTGATGCCGCGGAACGCCACAGAGGGCGTTCCCTACACGGCGTGGAAGCGGGCCTCCTTGATCTGTTCCATCGCCCACTCGGTTTGGCGACGCAACTGCTCGACGCGAGCGCGCCGACCCGCGCCGGCCGACGGGTCGGCCCGCACGGTTGCTTCCTCGCGCGCCAGCCGCTGGTGCACCGCCTCCAGCGCCGCCATGAGGGCCCCGTCGCGCTGCGGCAGATTGAGCGCGAAGCGGAGCTCCGCATCGGCCAGGTCGGCCAGGTCGGCGGCCAACGGGTCGAGCCAGCCCGGCTGCGGCGCCTCGTAGTCGGTGAAATGGCGGACCCGCCCACCGCCGAGACGCCCTCCACACTCCAGGAGCCGGCGCGTGTCGGAGTCGTACAGCGGGATGGTAAACGCGCTGGACGCAATCCGCATGCGCCGCCGGCGGAAGGCTTCGAGGATCAACAAGCGCAGCGTCTCGATCACCTCTTCCGGCGTGGAGTCGAAGTCGGTCAGCAGGATGAAGACGCTGTAATCCTGCCGGGTCGCATCCAGGGCGTCGAGCACCGTGCGGAGCTGCGGGACTGTGTGCCGTTTGTGCCAGCGCCGGAGTATCTCGGAGTGAAACGACTCCGCCCCCAGTTGGACCATCGGCTTGACGCGGTCGATCCACTGGAACAGCTCGGCGTGCGCCTTTCCGGCGGCGTCCAAGAGCGAGCACGGATTGGTCTGCACGCTGACCCGATACCGCTCCCGCAGCGGGCTCTGCTCCCACAAGCGGAAAAACTCCACGGCCCGGCGGCGGTCGAGGAAGAAGTCCTCGTCGTAGATCGCGGCCCAAGCCACCTGGCGGTGCTCGCGGTCGGGGTCGTCGACGTGCTGGAACAACTCCCAGCGGCTCACGCGGAGGGCGCCCTCCGCAATCTTGGCATCGGCCGCCTCGATCTCCTCCAAGACCTGCTCGGCACTCTTGACGCGGACCTCCGGCCCGTGGAGCTTCGCGCAGAACGAGCACCCCCCCGGACACCCCCGTCCGCCCGTAAAATACAGGCTCTCGAACTGCTGCTCGAAACCTTCCAAAAGTGACCAATCGAGGCGGTTGGCGCCGACCACCTCGCGCGAGGCGGTCGGGCGGATCGCGTCGCGAAGGCAGCGGCGAATCTGGGCAGCAGAAAAGGGGACTGGCTCCGTGGCGCCAACCGGTGCGGCGCCGGCAGAGACGTCACCGCCACGGTGCCTGTCCCCTTTTCCGGCGCCCCCTTTTCCGGCGTCATGGATCGGGCAGCCTTCTGATGCCTTTTCGGGCGCGTCGAGCGCGGTCTGTTCGTATCCGTCGCTGGGCAGGGTGTTGTGGCACACCCGGCCGCCGTAGCGGTACACGAGGCCCGTGATCTCCGGCAGAAGGTCCCGCGAATTCCGCTCCCAAGCCAGGCGGAGAAACGTGTTGAACGGCTCCTCCGCCTCGCCGGCAAACACGTAGTCGGCCCCGGAGTCGACGAGCACGTCGACCGGATGGCTGGTGGCCGTGGGCCCTCCGAGGACGATCTCGGCATCGGAGAACAACCGCACGGCCCGGACGAACCGCTTCACTTCGTCCATCTGTCCCGCCTCGACGCGGCGGCCCACCACGTGCGGCCGCATGGCGATGAGCTTGACGAGGAAGCGGCCGCCCACGGTCATCAGGGCCTCGCGGGCCTCGGCGCGAGGCGACCCGTCGGCCCCGAGGAGGCGGCCGCGATCGGCTCGCGACTCCGCGAATTGCCGCACGGCGGCGATGAACTCCGGACGCTCGAAACGCTCCGGCAAGGTGACTTCCAGCCCGTCGCCGCAATCGCAAATGCGGTAGTGAACCGAGCGGCCGGGGTCGCGGATCTCCCACACGCCGGCGGCGGATTGCATCACCTCGGCAGCGGACGGCAGCGGTTTCCCTTGCAGGACAAAGGACTCGGCCAACTCCGGGTGGACGCGCCCGGCGCGGACATACTGCCGATCGGCCGTGTCGAGCCGGAAGGCCAATCCCGGCTGCAACTGGAAGACAACCGCCTCGGCCAGCCCCTGGCCCTTGGCCCAGGAGGCAATCTCCAGCACCCCGCACGGCCAGCCGGCAGAGCCGAAAAGAACCCTTACCTTACGCACGCTTGTGTCTTTCACACCTCGATAGCGGCCACAGATGCCACACCACCGCCTCCTCTCCGATTGAAAAGCAACCGGAAACGCAAATCCTCCTTGCCCGAACGGGCACGAGACCAAGACCTCCGCCGCCACCAAGGACGGCAAGCTGCTGCAATCGCCATCTTGGCCGTCACCCCCCCCACTGTCAAGTAATTGGGCACGGCAGACAGAAGGTGATGATCAGGTTCAGCCCCGAAGGGGCGTCCTATGAGAGCCCAGGGCAACGCCCTGGGGAGAGAGCCCATCACGAGATCAGGAGCCCTGAAAGGGCGGAATGGAGGCCCGTGGGAGCCTGAATTTCGCCCCTTCAGGGCGTCGGCGTTGTTCTCGACTCGCTTTCCCAGGGCGTTGCCCCGGGCTGTCGTACTTGCGCCCCTTCGGGGCTGAGCAGCGACGCTCTTCCTTTCGTCAGAGGAGCTGGGAAAGCCGCCGTCGCATCTACCGAGTGGTCAAAATCGCGGGTAAACTGACTATCGTCACCGACCGCTTTCGGCCGCGTCGGTCCTTCAGGAGCCTATCGCCATGGCGGGATGGGTCCGACGAATTCCCTGGCGTTACGTTCTCTCCGTCCTTGTGCTCTGCGGGATCATCGCGCCACTGATCCCGGCCGTGCGTGCAGCCCGGCAGGCGGCCTGGCGGGCCCAGCGATGCAACGATCTGAAGCAAGTCGGCTTGGCCCTTCACAACTACGCGGACGCCCAGCGGACCCTTCCGCCGGTAGTCATCCGCGATGCCCAGGGGCGGCTCACCACGAGTTGGCGTTTGCGCATCTACCCGTTCGTCGAGGCATCGGGACTTTACGCGTATGCAGCCAATAAGCGCTGGAGCGATACAAACGCCTTCGCCTTGCTGCTGCATCCGCCCTATGTCTTTTGCGACCCCGGGGGAGAGTATCCGAAATCGTTTTCGGAAACCAGCATTGTCGCTGTCGCGGGACCGGGGACTGCCTTCGACGATGGTCACTGCCTTTCCATCGCGGACCTTTCCCCTAACACGATCCTCGCGGTTGAACTCAGGCACTCCGGGATCTACTGGGCGGAGCCGCGTGACCTGGATGTCTCCGAAATCCCCGACTCGATCACCAGCGGCTTCGACGGCGACGGCGTTCACGTGTTGTTCGCCGATGGCACGGTCTGGTATCTTCGCAAAGAGGTGCCGTTGGACGATTTGAAGAAGTTCTTCACGGTGGAAGGCGCAAAACACTTCGACCGGGAGCAGGTCCTGGGGCCCTACGCCCGTCGCTAAATGACGTTGCACGATTCACGGATATCCGAGCCGGGCCGTGTCGGCCCGGGGATGCGCGGCGAATGAGCCATTGCGGGACACTAACCGGGTTCATCCGACCCAAGAATGCGAGGAGCCGTCTCTCGTGAATCCGCGGAAGTATGGTGCCTCTTCTCTGTTCACCATGAACCCGTGAAGAGAGGGCGGAGTGGAGAAGAGGCATCATACTTCTTCCCTCACGTGGGGTCGTATCGCACGTGATCACTGACTGACGCGAGAGAGAGTCGAATGAAACGCAAACCGGGCCGACACGGCCCGGCTCGGACTTTCGGACTTTCGAGGTTTCGATCTGTGCCGAAATCGTGCAAACCTGACATGAGGAGTCGTTCACGGAAAGGTTTCGGGCGATGAAGGGCCTCGAAGTGCTCAGCCTGGATTCGGGCGCAGCGACCGAGCGCATGGTGGCGGAGCTCAAGGAACTGGCAACCCTGAAGACGGTCCTCGTGAACGGCAAGGGCATCTCTATGCCGGCCAGAACCGCGGGGCGAAAGTATTGACAGGGAGCCAGGGACGGGCTATCCTGGCCAACTGGTCATATAAGCATACCTGCCCGGAGCGTGCCACGTGGCCATTGCGGAAACCCTGCCCATCCCCCGGCATCCTACGGTCGTCGAGGCCATCGCCGAGGGGCTGATCCGGTACATCGCGGAGAACCGCCTCCAGCCCGGCGACCGGCTGCCGTCGGAACGGAGGCTCGTCGAGATGGTGGGGGCGAGTCGCCTTCCCCTGCGCGAGGCCCTCTGCGTGCTCAAGGGGCTGGGACTGGTCGAATCGAAGCACGGGAAGGGCGTGTTCATCAAGCGGATCGACCTGGCCGCCTTGTTCGGCATGTTGTCCCCGCTGTTGAAGACGCAGGCCGACATCGAGTTGGGGCACCTGTTCGAGGCCCGGCTCTATTTGGAGGGGAGCATCGCCGAGGTGGCCGCCGCGCATCGCACCGCGGAGAACCTCGAAGCCCTTGCCGAGACCTTGGAGGGAATGCGCCGCAACCTCCGCAACCGGCGGGCCTATGTGCGGCACGATCTCGATTTCCACCAGGAACTCGCCCGGAGCACGGGCAATCCGATCTTTCACGTTTTTATGGGCTCGATCCTGGACCTGCTCCGCGAGCTTCAGTTCCTCTATCAAGATTCCGTCGAGATCCGCGAAGCAGCCATCGCCGAGCACCAGGAAGTCTTCGACGCCCTGACCGTGCGCGACGGCCAACGGGCGAGCATGGCCATGCAGAAACACATCCGAAACGCCGTGCAGCGAACCTAGGGCGAAGGAGGGTCGTCTCATGTTGTCAGCTCGGAGTGCGTCGCGAGCGGGCCTCTTGGCGACATTCCTGTTCGCAGTCGCCGCCGTTGCCTTGGCCGGCGAGGCGAAGAAGGAGGGCGGCCGCCCCGTCGAGCCGGTCAAGATCGAAAAACCGCTCATCGCCTATTGGACGTTCGACGATGACTTCGGGCCCAAGTGCCTCGATTCCAGCGGCAACGGCTGCGACGCCTCGTCGCGGTCGGCCCAGTCGGCCGGGCTCGAGCGGATTCCGGGCGTGTTCGGCTCTGCCATGGGATTCTCCGGCCACCACTTGCTGTCTGTCCCCGAGAAGCCCGCCTTCGGCACGATCAAGAAAATCTCCTTCAGCGTCTGGACCATGCCCACGGAACTGAGCAGTTACCGCGAGATCTTCCGCAAGGAAGACGGCGATCAGCGGGTGCTCTTTTCGTTCCAGGAGAACGGCACCGTCCTCTCGCTGGGCCTGAACATCGGTGGCTACGTGGAGTGCGACGCGAAGATCGACCCTGCCCGGGTGCTCGACGGCAAGTGGCACCACACGGCCGCCACGTTCGACGGCCAGGTGATGCGGGTCTACCTGGACGGCAAGGAAATCGGCTCGCTCAACCGGCCCGGGCAGGTGCTCGCCGGAGGCCCAGCCCCTGGGTGCATCGGCTCTTTGGGCGGCGGTGAATGCTTCCAGGGGGCGATCGACGACCTGCGGATCTACCGCGACGCGCTCACCGCGGAGGAAGTCGCCCGCCTTCACCGAAACGGCCTGGATGCGCTTGCGAAGACGGCGGAGCTGGTCGACGCGGGTGAGCCGAAAGGGCCCCGGCCGCTCCTGGCGCACTGGACGTTCAACGAGCAGGCGCCCGCCGCCGTGCTCCGCGACGCCTCCGGTCACCCGGACATGGACGGCAAGGCGACCCGGCCCGTGCGGCGCACGCGCGGGGTCCACGGCACGGCCGCCGATCTCCGCGGCGAGCACGCCCTGCGCTGCGGAGGAGTGAAGGAGCCGGAACTGGCGAAAATCACTCTCTCCGCGTGGACGATGCCCAGCGACCTGAGCGGATTCCGCGAGATCTTCCGCCAGGAGTGTCCCAAGCGTCTGCTTTTCTCTTTCCAGGAGAACGGCACGGTCCTTTCGCTCGGCCTGAACATCGGCGGCTACCTGGAGTGCGACGCCCCGATCAATCCCGCCCAGGTGCTCGACGGCGCCTGGCACCACTGCGCAGCCACGTTCGACGGGCGGATGATGCGGGTCTATTTGGACGGGAAAGAGATCGGGTCGCAGGAGCGGCCGGGCAAGATCGCCGTCGAGCCGGGCGTGCCCGCGTTTATCGGTTCCTCCGGCGGGGCCGGCGAGTTTTTCCAAGGCGCGATCGACGATTTGAGGATTTACTCCGACGCGCTTCCGCCCGAGGAAATCGCCTCGCTCTGCCATAGCGGCGTTGCCGCCCTGGAGCGGTTCTCCAAGGAGATCCAACAGGTGGTCGAGTCGGTGTACGTGCCGGGGAAGACGTTTGCCGAGGCCCTGGCCGGCACGCGCAAGCACATCCAAGAGAAGGGCGTACACCTGGATCGGGAAACGGCCGGGGCCGTCCTCACCCGGCTCAAGGCGGCCTTCCCCACCGAGTACAACAGCTTCCTGACCTTGGCCGGCCCCAACCCGGCCGAGTATCTGAGTGCGCGGGATAGCGCGATGCAACTCCGCGCCGCCAGCCGGCTCATGGATTTGCTCTTGGAGTATAAACCCCTCACGCAAGCCCAGTGGAGCAAGCAGACGGCCGCCGACCGCCGCCGGTGGGAAGAGGCCGACGCGATTGCCCGCCGCTTCGAGGCCCTCAAGGCCCGCGGCGACGCGGCCCAGTTCTCGCCGGAATGGGTCGACCTGATTCTCGAAGCGGGCCGGCGGATCCAGTTCCGGCCGGTGGTGCAGGAAGCGGTCGCGCCCTACGTCACTCCGGAGACCCCGCCGACGCGCAGCCTCACCGCCGACGAGGCCCGCGAGGCCTACAAGCGCGACTGGCTCCACCAGGCCGACCAGAACCCAACGCCCGAGCGGATCCAGCGCGAGATCGGCTGGGCCCGGGAGCTGGCCGAGCGAATCCAGTCGTCGCGCTGCGGGAAGGTTGATTTCTCGAAGGAGCTGGCCGAACTGAAGGAACTGGAGAAGCGGGCGGCGGCGCTCGCGAAGGACCCTTCGCAGAACCGACTTGTGGCACAGCCGCCCTCGGCTGTGCGGAACTCCCTAGCACAGCCGAGGGCGGCTGTGCCACAGATAGGCACGCCCGACCGGGATCTGTACTTCCGCGTCCGGGCGGTGAAGCGGGCGATCATGTTCAAGAACCCGGCGGTCGATTTCGACAAGGTGCTCCTGGTCGACGGGCCCTATCCGCAAGGCTCCGAATGGCCCCACGAGACCCGGCACCGGCTGGGTTACATGGCCGTGCCGGGCGGGCGGCTCCTGGTGCTCCAGGGGCTCTCGCCCGACGGCAAACTCACCCAGCTTGCGCCCCAGGCCCCGCTTCACGGCTCGTTCTGGCGGCCGGATCTTTCCTGGGACGCCAAGAAAGTGGTCTTCTGCTTCAAGCCGCACAACGAGAAATCGTTCCATCTCTACGAGGTCAACGTCGACGGCTCGGGCCTGGTGCAATTGACCGACGGGATCTTCGACGACTTCGACCCGATCTATCTGCCCGACGACCATATCCTCTTCTCGACCACGCGGGCCCACACCTACGTGCGGTGCATGCCGCCGACCAACGCCTACGTGTTGGCCCGGTGCGATCGCGACGGGAAGAATATCTACCTGGTCTCGTGCAACAACGAGCCCGATTATCTCCCCTCGGTGATGAACGACGGGCGCGTGGTCTACACCCGCTGGGAATACACCGACAAGCCGCTGTGGCGGGCGGAGAAGCTTTGGAGCATGAACCCCGACGGCACGCAGGTGATCATGTACTGGGGCAACCAGAGCGTGTGGCCCGACCTGCTCAAGGACGCCCGCTCCATCCCCGACAGCCGCCGCGTGATGTTCACCGGCAGCGCGCACCACAACTGGTTCAGCGGCTCGGTGGGGCTCATCGACCCGGACAAGGGGCTCAACTTCCCGCACGGGCTGACGAAGATCACCGCCGACGTGCCCTGGCCGGAGTGCGGCAACGGGCCGATCGATCCGGTCGAGTCGCCCCGCTATCACGCGAGCGGCCATTACCCGGCCTACTACTCGCCTTACCCCTTGAGCGAGCAGGACTTCCTCGTGTCGGCCCAGCGGGGCGGCAAGTTCCTGCTCTATTTGATGGATGTCGACGGCAACCGGGAGCTGGTGTACGAGGGGGTCCACAACGTGTTCCACGCCCAGCCGCTGAAGCCCCGCCCGAGACCCCCCGTGGTGGCCGACCGCGTGGCCTGGCCGGAGCGCAAGGACCGGGCGCACCCGAAGCCGGGCGTGGTGTTCAGCGGAAACGTATACTACGGCGCCCCGGCGGAGCTCAAAGGGAAGGCCAAGTATCTGCGAGTGCTGCACATCGACCCGAAGACGTACACCTACTGGCACAAGCGGCCGTACCTTTCGACCGGCCCGGTGGTCTCGACCGTGCAATCGGAAGGGGTGAAGCGGATCTTCGGAACGGTGCCGATCGAGGCCGACGGCTCGGTCGCCTTCTACGTCCCGCCGATGAAGGCCGTCCACTTCCAACTGCTCGACGAGCAGTTCCGCGCCCTCCAGACCATGCGGAGCTTCGTGGGCGTGATGCCCGGCGAGCGCCGCGGCTGCCTCGGCTGCCACGAGTCGCACAGCCGGACGCCGGAGATCCGGCAGGAAAAGGGGACAGGTCCAATTTGCCGGGACGGCCCGAAGGGTGCTGCGCACCAATTGGACCTGTCCCCTTTTCCTCTGGCGCTTGGCAAGGAGCCGCGGACGATCACGCCGCCGCCGTGGGATGACGACACGGTGAGCTACCCGCGCTACGTCCAGGTCACGCTCGACAAGTATTGCGGCAAGTGCCACCAGGGCAACGGCGAGGCCCGCAAAGTGCTCGACCTCACCGAGCGCCCCAGCGCCCCGGTGTTCCCCGAGCCGTACCACACCTTGATCGGCCGGCCCACGTGGGGCTCCCCCTATGTGAAGCCCGCCACGCCGATTCCCGGGTTCGGGATCGCCAACGTGCTCATGGTGGAGGGCTACAGCACGGTCGATCCGAAGGCGTACGTCACGCCCAAGCCCATGACGTACCTCTCCTACAAGAGCCGGCTGGTGGAACTCGCCTCCAGCGGGAAGCACTACGACGTGAAGGTCGATCCGGTGAGCCTCCGACGCCTGATCGCCTGGATCGACGCCATGTGCCCCTACATGGGCGACGAAGAAGTCCGCCAGATCGACGACCCGGTCTTCCAGGGCGTGGACTGGCTCGCCATCCGGCCGAAGATCAAGACCGCCCCGCGGATCGTCCGGCCCGGTCCGGTGGATTGAGACGCGGAGGGGGAAGACACGGAGACACGGAGACGCGGAGACACGGAGAAGGGGAGACACGTGGAATTGAAGGTGTCGCACGAAGTCGGGTACGTATTGGCCGGCACGGAGGGGTCGATCGATGACTCGGCCGAGGCGTTGTTCCTGGAGTATCTTCATCCGCTGCTCGGCCAGAAGGGGACCAAGCTGGTGCTGGATCTCTCCAAGTCGAATTACATCACCTCCAAGGGATTGGGCCAATTGGTGTCCCTGGCCGCCCATGCCAATATGAACTCGAGCAAGGTCGCGTTGGCGGCCTGTTCCCCGTTCATCTCGGTGGTGTTGGACCGGAGCAAGCTGGCGATGTTCTTCACGGTGTCCGCCACGGTCCCCGACGCCATCCGTGTGCTGACCGATTAGGGTGGGAGCGGTGTGTGGCATGCCGTCACGCGGCTTTAGCCGCGGGTCGGCATGGAAGCAGACAATACGGTCTTTCATCTCGCTTGGCAACATGCTCACCCGCCGCTGCGCGGCGTGAGAACATGCCACCCGGCCGAGACCGACACCAGCGCGTCACGGGGTGACGCGGCCACGCGACGCGCGGACGCAGCGGAAGCCGTAGGCCTCGTAGCCGAAGCAGACATCGGCCAGGCCCGGCGTCTCGCCCTTCCGGGCGGCCGAGCGGCAGGCTTCGTCGCCGGTGTTCCAACTGCCGCCTCGGAGCACTCGCTCCTCGCCCCGGTCGGGTCCGCGGGGGTCTTTCGACGGGCCGCCGCTGCCGTAGCCCTCGGCGTAGAAGTCGAGGCACCATTCGGCCACGTTGCCGTGCACGTCGTAGAGGCCCCAGGTGTTCGGCGCCTTCTGCCGCACCGGGTGCGTGGTCTTGCCGGCGTTGGCCTTGAACCAGGCGTGTTTGTCGAGCTCGGCCGGATCGTCGCCGAACGACCACCGCGTGCGTCCCCCGGCCCGGCATGCGTATTCCCATTCCGCCTCGGTGGGCAGCCGGTAGCCGTCGGCCGAGAAATCGCAGGCCTGGGTCTTGGGGTCGTAGCAGGGTTTGAGACCTTCGCGCGCGGAACGCATGTTGCAATGGAGCATGGCCGCGTGCCAACTGACCCGCTCCACAGGCCGGTCGGCGCCGAGGAACTTCGCCGGATTGCGGCCCATGAGGGCCTGGTAGTCCGCCTGGGTCACTTCGCTGGCGTCGATGTAGAAGGCGCTCAGTTCGACCTCGTGGGCCGGCTTCTCGTCGTCCTCGCCTCGATCGTCGCCCATGACGAACTTCCCGGCGGGAATCAAGACCATCTCAACCCCGGTCTTGGTGACGATCTTCGTAAGGCCGGCGGTTTCGGCCGGTTTGGCGGGCGGCACGAGGGGGTTTGGGGTGTCCCCGCCGCGGCTACACCCGGCCAACAGGAGGCCGAACATCGCCAGGATAAACATCGGTTGACGCATCAAGGCGTCTCGTTCCCACGCTCTGCGTGGAAACGCACGCCGGGCCGCTCCGCGGCCGTCGATTCCCAGATCGTCGCGGGGCTCATGGGGCTCGCTCCGTCTCGCGGGGAGCCACTCGCCGCGGAGCGGCGGGGCTTGCGTTCCCACGCGGAGCGTGGGAACGAGGTGGGGACTGCGTCGCGTGGTTCGCATGGGGGTCAGTGCCTCGGGGCCTCGTAGGATGCGGCGTTGCGGAGCACTTGCTGGGTGCGGCGGCGGATCTCCTTGGCGATCTCGGCCGTGCGGGGATCAATCGCCATGGCCAGCCCGGCCCGCTGCCGGAGGACCTTGACCGCCATGCGGCTCTCGCCCACCAGCTCGTCCTGGTTGCCGCCCACCACCACGATCGCATGGGTGATCGCGTTGCACTTCGCCAGGGCGTCGCCGCCTTCGTAGTCCATCACGGTCTTACGGAAGCGTTCGGTGAGGTCGACCACGTACTGCGGCGTCTGGATGCTCGCCTTCCGCTTGTCGTAGTTCGTCTGGATCTGCCTGGCCAGCGAATCCATTTCGCCGAGGAATTCGGCCAGCTCGGGATGGTCCTTCTTCTGCGATGCCAGGTACTCCCGCATCTGGCGGCCGAAGGCGGCGTACTCTTCGATGCGGCTGCGGATGTGCTTGACGAAGACCACCACCTCACCGAGGATCTTTTCGACTTCCGCCCGGCGGGCCTTCTGCTCCTTGGCCGAGTAGATGGCCTTCAGGGCGTCGCGGGTCGCGCAGGTGGCGCGGCCGCGCATCGAGGCCGACTGCCCTTCGAGGTCCAGAATGTACTCGCAGGGGCCGACCCCCAGCGTGGCCCGCACCAGATCGACCACGGTGAACCGGTCCAGCGGCGTGGCCCGGATCCGATTGATGGGATAGACGATGGCCGGCCCGTCGAACCGCACGACTCGGGTGAGCGGCTGCACGAAGCCCTGCCCGTGCTGGTCGATGAAGCAGGGATACTGGAATCCGCCCAGCACCGTGTTCCAGTGCCTCCGGTTGCCCGGCAGGGTGCCGGGGCTGCCAAACCAGCCGCACTTCTCAAACTCGCCCGACTTCCGCTCCATGACCATTTCCCAACTGCCGGTCAAACGATCGGCCTGTCGCCAATCGAGTCGCCACTGGGCCGGGAACGGCATCTTCCAGCCGAGCGGCACGATCTTGCCCGCGTCGTTCGGCCGCACGGCGTGCTCGTGCCAAATGCCCTCAGCCTCCAGGATCGCAACCCAGGTCTTGCTCTTTTTTGCGTAGGGGATCTCCGCGCGGCGGACGCGCCGATCCGCCCCCTCGCCTGCCAACACGACCTTCACGTCCTGCTCCCGGGAATCGGTGACGCTCATAAGCAGCGTGCGCCGGCCCGGCAGCATCTCGATCAAGAAGTTTTCGCTGGGCAACTCGGCGGCGGCCACGGGGATTTCGGTGGGGTCGATGACGATGTCGTCGGCGAAGAAGTCGGGCAAGACGAGGTAGCGGGCCGGGGCCTCCAGCGCGAGGGCCGTCGTGCCTTGCCGGGCCTCGGTGCGGACGAACGTCTGCCCCATCCCCAGCGCGTACCGCAGGCCGAGCCGGCGGCCGCCGGACGCCGCGAACTCGGCGTCGACGATCGCTTCCGCCGGGCCATTCTCCACGATGGAGACCCCTGCGAGCTTGGCATCCGGCTCGCCCGCCGGAAAGAGCTCGGCGCGGCGATGGAGCTGCTTCCCCTCGCAGGCATAAAGCTCCGCGCCGGCAGCCCCGCGGCGGAGCACCAGGGCGAGGCGATCGTTTACCAGCGCGGCCGCGCCGGTGAAGGCGTGGGCGGTTTCGTCCTCGGGGAGCCTGGTCCAGCCGGCCTTGGCGGCGATCGCCTCGCCCGCAAGCGGTTCCGTTGCCGTGGCGCCGGTATCGTACAGATTGACGGCCACGGCTCGGGCCGCCTCCTGGGCCGCCTTCTCGTAAGGAACGTACGGGCCCTGGACCAGACGGAAGCTGTCGAGGCGGAACTCGGCACGGGCCTGCTGGCAGCTCACGTAGGCGAAGCAGCCCTCGGAGAACGGCTTGGCCACGCGGAAGGTCACGTGCAACTCGGTCCAGCGGTCGCCGGAAAGCGTGAAAGGCTCGCTCGCGCCGGCCCGGTCCCACGGCTTCGCCGCCCGCTCGACCTCCAGGCGCACGGCCACGGGCCCCTTGGTCGCTTTGCCAACCACCGCAAAGGTGTACGTCTTGCCCTGCTCGATCCCATCGATCCTCTGTCCGAACTGCACTCCCCAACTCTCGACCGAGTCGATCGCCAGGCGAGCGCTCCGCTTGCCCGCCGCGGCTTCGGCATCGTCGACGGCGAACCGGGCCGTGGTCCTGCCGGCCAGGTCCATGCGCCACGAGTCGCGCCCGCCCTCGAAGCTTGGATTGGCAAACAGGTTCTCCGGCGGCTTCGGCGAATCGGCGGCCCGGGCGATGGGAAGCCCGGCGAGCGCGATGACCAAGGCAACGATCATCCAACGGTGCGCGACGAGAATACGTTGTGGGGACATGAGCCGTTCTCCTGGTGTTGCGGTCGTCAGAGCGTGATCCGGCCGGCGCGGCGGACCAAGCCCACGGGCTGCAGCCCGTGGGCTTACTTCCTTCCCAGAGTCTGGTCGATCCGGGCCTCGATCTTCTTCGCCAGCCCGGCCGTATCCGGCGACTGAGCCGGCCACAGCGCTGCCTGCTGTCGCATCCAGCGGGCAGCCATGCGGCAGTTGGCCAGGGTGCGGTCCTGCAACGCGCCCAGCCGGCGGACCTCCAGGCCCAATCGCCGGCACTCGGCCGCCGCGTTCTGCCGGCCGATCAGGGCGGCGACCTCGCCGGCCAGCCTGCGGACCTGTTCGACCGGCTGGGCAGCGCCCGAGACCGACCCGACGGCCTCCTCCAGGCGATCCAAGGTCGGGCGCAGCGATTCGGCCGCGTGAGCGGCGGCCGAACCGGCTGCCTGGTCCTGGCAGAGCCGGCGAACGTCATGGCCCAACTCGCCGTATTGCGCGATCCGCTTCTGGGCGTGCTCCACGTGGTTGGCCATTTGGAGGAGCATGTCGCGGATTTCGTCGGCCGCCTTCTTTTCTTTCTTCTTGCTGAACTGCTTTTCGACGAAAGTCATGACGTTATCGGGCGTGGGGTTGGCGTCGGAGGCCAGGCCCTCGGTCTGGAGGATGTACTGGCACGGCCCCACGCCCAAGGTGGCCCGGAGGATGTCGATCGGGCAGAAGGTCGTCAGCGGCGTGGTCCGGCTCCGGTCGATCGGATAGACCACTAGGGAGCGCGGCTCGTCCCGGGCCGCCTTGCCGAGCATAGCGGGCTGGAACTGAACCATGGCCCGCTGGGCGTCCAGACAGCACGGCGAGGGCTCGCCGGCGAGCCCTGCGGTCTCGTTCGCGTCGTCGCTGCCGCGGAAGTACCAGGAGGGCCCGATGCCGGACGTTCCGACCAGGCTCGCCCGCCACTTGGCGGGAAACGGAGGCTTCCAATCGAGGATCGTTTCGCGTGGGGCCTCGGCGGCGGCAATGGCCTGCTCGTGCCAGATCCCCGGGCCCACCAGGGCGGCGATCCACACGCTCTTGCCCGGCATGCACTGGATCTCCGATCCAAGGATCGTCCGCTGCGGGCCTTGGCCGCCCAGCAGGGCGGCGGCCTGTTGCCGGCTGGAGGGCCAGACACACATCACCAGACCGTTGCCGCCGTCGACGAAGTGCAGCAAGAAGTTCTCCGCCGGCAGTCCCAATCGCAGACCGGAGAAGCCGGCGGCTTGGAAGACCATGTCGTCGCCGAAGAAGTCGGGCACGGCCACGTATCGGCTGGCGGCCTGGATGCGAACTCTTGCCACGCCCTCGCCGGGCCGGAGTTCCAGGACCACCTGGCCGGTGGTTAGACGAAAGGAGAGCTTGGCAACGCCGCCGTCGGAGGTTTGGAAGCTTGCCTCGACCATGACCGCGCCGGGCGTGTTTTCGAGGATGCGGAAGGTCTTCAGGTTTGTTTCACTGCCCGCCGCAGGGACGGGAGCGATGACAGGCTGGAAAGCCTGTCCTACTTTGGCAGGCTGGAAAGCCTGCCCTACGGGAGCCTGCGCGTAGAGCTCCGCACCGCAGGCCTTGGTCCGCAGGACGACCGCCAGGCGGTCGTTGAGGAGGACCGCATCGCCGGCGAATCGGTGCGTCACGTCGTCCTCGGCCAGCGCGGTCCAGCCCTTCTTGCCGCGGATGGCGGCGGGCGAGAGCGGGTCCGGGGCCGTGGCGCGGGTATCGAACAGATACGTGTACGGCATGCCCGGCTCGTATTCCGCCGCATGCGCCGCGCTGACGGCGAAGACGATCCAGGCGACCAGCGCAATTGCCCCTCGTTCCCACGCTCTGCGTGGGAACGCTCGTGGGGCCGCTCCGCGGGAAGTGAGGGTGCCTGTTTCGAGGGGCCGACGTGCGGACACGCCGCAGAGCGGCGAGGCTTCCGTTCCCACGCAGAGCGTGGGAACGAGGCTGCGGATACTCTTGTCGTTCATTTCCAGTCGGGGTTCATGTCGGAGGCGCCTTCGGTGAGCTGTCGCGGGGCGCCGCCCTGCGTGGGGATGATGTACAGCTCCCAAGGGCCGCGCTCCGAGGCCCCTTGGCAGTAGACGATCGACTTGCCGTCCGGGCTGAACCGCCCGTAACGCTGCACGCCGCCGAAGTAGGTCACCGTGCGGTTCTTCTTGCCGTCGGCGCCGATGATGCAGATATTGGTTTCGGTTTCGTAGACCAGGCGCATCGCGTCGAGCGACCAATGCGGCTCGCACGCCGGCTTGCGGTCATAGAGCTTGGTCGGCTCCCCGCCGCCCGCAGGCACGAGAAACAGGGCGTTGCCCGCATCCCAGCGGCATGCCAGAGCAATGCGTTTTCCGTCCGGGCTCCAGGCGGGGCCGGAGCAGTGCGGCCAGCCCTTGGGACTGATTTGCCGCTCCGCGCCGCCGGCCAGTTGGCGGACGAGAATCTTCTCCTGTCGACGGAAGACGATTTGTCCGCCGTCGGGCGACCATTCGGCCTGGTCTCCATCGCAGACCCGCTCGGCCGGGCCGCCGTCGCGCGGCATTCTCCAGATGCCGGTTGTGCCGCCCCGCGTCGAGGTGAAGAGGATCGACTTCCCGTCCGGGCTGAACGCCGGATCGACATCGTGCTCCGTGCCGGCGTCGCTGGAGAGTTGGCGCAGGCCGGAACCGTCGGGCCCGATGCACCAGATCCGCCACGGCCCGGCGCGATTGCTGGAGAACACGATCCGCTGCGAACGCTCGCCGGCCGGTCCTGACGGACTCTCGCCGGCGAAAACCAACGCCGCCGGACCCAGGACCGCCATCGCCGCAAGAAACCAGACTGATCGATATTGCACCGCGCGCTCCTCCTCTGTGTTCCTTCGCGTCCTCCGTGGTGAATAGGGGACTCATCCACGGAGGAGGCGGAGGCACACGGAGGCGACTCCAGGCGGTTGGTCCGGGCCGTCGGTTCAGGTTAACACGTCCAAAAGGCAAATGCCATACGCCGGGCATGACCGTGGATGAAATGGAAATCGAGTTCCCGGACCGCCGCTCACTTGGCCGCGTTTTCCAGATACTGAACCGCCTTGGCGAGCTGGGGATCCATCTCCGTGGAAAGTTTCCGCTCGGCGGCTTTGGGCGGCGGGCTGGGGCCGGCGGCGGGCGGCGACACGTTGCGCTCGCGGCGCCAGCGGACGAAGCGGGCGAGGGAATCGCCTTCGAGCTTGACTTCGTAGCCCGGGTCGGGCTTGACGCCCCACTCGTCGTTCTCCTTCGCATCCTTGAAGCGGTTGATGTTCTTTTCGCTCGGGCGCCAGTAGCTGGCGGTGGTGACTTTCAGCAGGCCCTCCCCGCCCGGCAAATCGACGATCTCCTGCACCGTCCCCTTGCCGAACGTCCGCTCGCCGACGATCACGGCCCGGCCGTGGTCCTGAAGACACGCGGCCACGATCTCGCTGGCGCTGGCGCTATAGCCGTTGACGAGCACGGCCAAAGGAAAGCCGGGGAGGGTCGCTTCCTCCACCGCCTCGAAGCTCTGCCGTACCGTGCCGTCGCGCGTGCGCGTGGTAACAATCAGGCCGGAAGGGAGGAAGAAGTCGCACACTCTCACCGCCACCTGGAGCACGCCGCCCGGATCGTCGCGAAGATCAAGGACTAGCCCCCGCACGTTCTGGGCCACCAGCCGGCGGAGGACCGCTTCCAACTCCTCGGCGGTCTGCTCGGCGAAGCTGTTGACCCGGACGTACCCGATCCGGTCGTGCCCTTCCAGGAAGTAGTTCCAGGAGCCGTCGGCGTTGCGGGTGTCGCCGAGCACGGTGGTCACGCGGATTTCCGCGCGGACGATGCGGATCTCCACGGGCACGGTCTCTCCCTCGTGCTGCACGGTGAGCACGACGGCGGTGCCGGGCTTGCCCTTCATCAGTTCCGCGGCGTCCTCCAAGGAAAGGCCCTGGGTGCTCCGGCCGTCGACGCGGAGGACCTTGTCCCGGGGGCGCACGCCCGCTTCGTAGGCCGGGGCCCCGAACAACGGCGAGGCCACCGTGAGCTGCTTGGTGGCGGGGTCCAAGACGATCTCCACCCCCACACCGGCGAACTTCGGATCGAGCGCCTGCCTGAGCTTCTGAACCCCCTTGGGACGGATGTAAATCGAGTGCGGATCCTGCAACTCGGTCATCATCCCGTCCAGCGCGCCTTCCAGCAGTTTCTCTTCGCTGACCGGCTCCAGCGAACGCCGATGGACTTGGTCCATGGCAAAGGAAAAGATCTGCCCGTAGCGGTGCGCCCTGATGTGGCACGCCAGGCATACCACCAGGAGGGTCGACATCAACCAGAAATTACGTCGCGGCATCGCCGGGCTCGACGTGGGGATGGGGGGCCGGAGACAGTCTCATCATCCTAACGTGCCCGCGTCCATGGCGGCAAGGGTTGGACGTTATCCAAATCCACCCATGTAGGGGGAAGAACCTTGCAGGTTTGCCCGCGCCGGGTTATGCTACAAGGCACGCTCCACGCCGTACGCGTCAAAGGCTGAACCTATGGCAACGATCCTCGTAGTAGACGACTCGGCGGTTGATCGTCGACTCGTGGGGGGACTAGTGCAGAAAGTCCTCCCCTGCACGGTCCAGTACGCGGCCAACGGAGTGGAGGCCCTGGCCCAGATGCACGGCGACCTGCCCGACCTGATCCTCACCGACCTGAACATGCCGGTGATGGACGGCCTGGAGCTGGTCAACCACGTGCGCGACCACCATCCCGAGGTCCCGATCGTGCTCATGACGGCCTATGGGAGCGAGGCGCTGGCGGTGGAGGCGTTGGCCAAGGGAGCGGCCACCTACGTTCCCAAGTCGCAGTTGTCGGCGCGCCTGCCGGGCACGATTCAGAACGTGCTCTCCATGACGTTCGTTCACCGCAGCTACGAGCAGTTGATCCACTGCTTGACCAAGGCGGAATTCCAATTCGTCCTGGAGAACGAGCCGAACCTGGTCGACCCGCTGGTCGACCTGGTCCAGCAGATGGTCGCCAGCGTCGCCCTGTGCGACTTCACCGGCCGGCTGCAGATCGGCGTGGCGCTCAAAGAGGCGCTCTTGAACGCGCTGTTCCACGGCAACCTGGAGATCGGTTCGGACGAGATTCAGCGCGTGCAGCAAGGGTTGATCGAGGAGAACGACCTGAGCCTGGTGGAAGAGCACCGCATGCGGCCGGAATTCAAGGATCGGAAGGTCCACGTGGAGATCCGCATCAGCGACGAGGAGGCCCGATTCGTCATCCGCGACGACGGCAAGGGCTTCGACGTGGCCAAGGTCTTCGACCCCAAGAAGCGGCTGGCCGTGGAGCCCGAGGGCCCGCGCGGCCTGGCCCTCATGCGGACCTTCATGGACGAAGTGGTCTTCAACGAGACCGGCAGCCAGGTCACGATGGTCAAGCGGCGGGAGGTCCGCATCGAGAACAGCATGCCGCCGGTCGATCTGTAGCCTGCGACTTAGGTTGCAGGTTTATTGCGACGGGCCCTTCCCGACGATCGAGTCGAGCGTGATCTTGGCCAGCGCCTCGGCGATGTCCTTCTCCTCGACGCCGAACTGAACGACCACCGAGAACCGCTTGCCCTTGCTCTCCAGGGCGTAGATGCGGCACGTCTGCTCCTCGTCGTCCTCGTCCTTATAGGTCAGGGCCGTCGTGAAACCGCCGGCGCGTTTGAGCGGGGCGGGCTCGTCGGGTGATTTTTTGAAGTCCTTGCACACGCCGCGCTTGAATCGGGTCTCCATCTGCTCGGCCAGCCGGGCCAGCGTGGGCTTGGGGCCGTCCACGTCGTCCCCGCCGAGCTCGGTGATCACCAGCGACGCCGAACTGCCGTGCACCAGGGTGACCCCCCGGTTCTCCTTGCGGAAGTCGTCGCGGAGCGAGAGGGACCTGTCGTAGTCGAACTCGATGGCCTCGGTCGCGTAGTGCTGGATCGGCTTCAGACGGACCGTGGCACGCACGCTCTTCCCCTCAATCGTGAACTCGACGGCCTCGGACTCTTTGATCTCGACGGTCTGGCCGCCGATCGTCAACTCGTACACCCGCGGCGACGCCTGCGGCTCCGCACCCGCGAGCCGCGCCGCGCCCAAGCCGAGAAACACGACCACGGAAAAAACCAAGAATCTTGCGTTCATGGGTACTCCATCTAGATCGAGAACACGTCGGCAACCGGGAGCGAAAACCCCGGCAGGAGGTCCCCGCAGGCGAGCACGTCGGCCTCTCTCAGGACTGCTCCCTTTCCATCGGCGCGGTACGTGGTGATGCTCCGCGCGTCGGGATCCACGACCCACACGCCACGGCAGCCGGCTCCGAGCCAATCTTGCACTTTCGAGAAAACTTCGCTGGCGCGGTCGCTTGGGGAAAGCACCTCCACGGCCAGATCGGGCGGGCCCGGGAAGAAGCCTTTGGGAACCCCGCCGCCGACACGCTCCGCGCGGACGAAGGCGACGTCCGGCGCACGCACCGTGTCGGGGTCGCGAGCAATCTGGAAACCGGTCTCGGCGCCAAACACGCAACCCAAGCGGTGCCGCTTCACGAACGTCGCCAACGGGGTGGCGATATTGATGACCACCGAGCCATGCTCCGATCCCGAGGGCGACATCATAACGAGTTCTCCCCGGACCAATTCGCACCGCCCGAGCCCGGAGGCATCGAACAATTGGGCGGCCGTCGTGATGGGTTCCGTGGTTGCCATGTCCGTATGTTACGCCTTCCGGGGCATAGCGTCAAGTTTGTGCGTGCCACCCCTTCCCGCCGGGGTCCTTGAACCGGCCACTTGTTTTCGCTATTCTGAACCGGGAAAGCGTGGTGCGCCGGCACTTATTGACTGTCGGGTGCCACAGGGAGTCCGTCCGCCCTTGTGGCTTGCACGGGCGGACGAGCAGCCCCACGGCACCCAGCCCGAAACTCGAAGGAGCGCAGCGATGTTCAGGAAGATGGTCACGTGTTGTGTGGTCGGGATGGCTGTCGGCGCCGCGTCAGTGGCGCAGGGGGACCTGTGCCTGAAATGCCGGGGCAAGGTGTACATCGAGACCGCGGGCAAGTGTATCGCCTGCGGCGAACCGACGTCCAGCGGGGAGTTTAAGCTCTGCCCCGCGTGCAGCAAGAAACAAGGGAGGTGCGAGCACTGCCTGTCGCTCCTCGATGCGAGCAAATTGGCCCTGCCGCCCAAGCCCGCCGATGCGAAGCCCAGCCCGGCCAAACCCAGCCAACCCAGCCCCGGGTCAAGAAAGATGCCCTCCATCGACCTGAAAAGAGCCGGCCCCTACGTCGCCGGTCTGTGGCAATACGAACTGGAAATCGCCGACCCGGGCACGCGCGAGGAGTCGCGCGTCGGCCGGCTGGCGTACGCGGAGCATCGGGCGGGACCGGCCGAGATGAACGACTTCCACAATACTCCTTGGGGCCCGATCTACTGGGTCGGAAACCTCAAAGGGCCCGGCGACCACGGCTGGATGCCCCGCCCCGCCGAAGGCGCGGATCGCAAAGGCACGCTGCTCCCCCTCCCAGGCAACGGCCCGAAACTGCTCGAACTCAACGAGGCCGACAGCGGCAAGTCGGTCAAAGCGATCGCCGGCGCGCGGATCTTCGTCCGCCTGCGAGGCAATCCCACCACCGGATACAACTGGCAGCTCGCCAAGCAGCCCGACGCGGCCCTGACGTTGCTTGGCGACGCGGACTACGCTCCCGACCGCCAAACGCCCGTGGCCATCGGCGCCGGCGGAACGTTCACGTTCTCTTTCAGAGCGGCCAGGCCCGGCGCCGGCGCCGTCCAGCTTGTCTACCGGCGGCCTTGGGAAAAAGACAAACCGCCCGCGCAGACCTTCACGCTCACGGTCCAGGTCGTTTCAGCCTCCAAGCCGGCTACGGAAAAGTAGCGCGCTGTAGGACGGGTTGGAAACCCGTCCTACGGTGAAAGCGGCTGCTATTCTTTAGCCGCCAGCTTGGCGGAATAGCCCTTCCAGGCGCGGATCGACTCCTTGAGGTTCTCCGCCGCGTCGCCTTTCACGGCGTAGCACTGGAGCCCGATCGGGCCCCGGTAGCCGGCCGCCTTGAGCTTCTTGAGGAACCCGCAGACGTCGAAGTCGCCCCGGCCGAGCGGCTGGATCAGGCGGTCCCAACTATAGCCCGCCCTCTTGACATCGGCGCCGTTGATGGATACCAGGAAGAGGTGCGGCGCCGCCTCGCGAATCGTGGCATCGAGCTTCGGCCCCTGATCGGTCATCAGCTCGTGACAGAGGTTGATCGTCGCGCCCACGTTCTTGCGGTCCACTTTCTTGACGACACGGAGCGCATCGGCGGTCGTGGCCACATAGAACCCGGTGTGCGGATAGAGCGCCACGCGGAGGCCCGACGGCTCGGCTAGATCGGCGATCTCGCGGACCAAGGCCGCGGCCTTGTCGTCCTCCCGGCCGTGCTTGCCGCCGAGGACCGTCAGCCAGAGGATGACGCCGGTCCCCTTAAGCTCTCGAATGGCCTCCTTGAATTGCGGATCGTAGGGGGGCGTCTTGTCCAGACGGCAACCGACGTAGGTGCTGAAGACCTTCAGGCCCGCCGCCTGATAACGATCCACCAACCCCTTGACCTTCAGCCCGCTCGCGCCCATGCCGGCATAGCCCAGCTCCTTGAGCAGCTTGGGCGGGTCCTGGATGCCGTGCAGGCCGTTGTCGAAGACGAACAACGGCGAGCCCGCGGAAGCCTTGACGCCCGCAGAAACCGAGGGCTCGGCGGTCATCGAGGGACTGGTAGCCAGAACGATGGAAGCAGACAACAAGGTCAAGAAGACGATCGTGTGACGCGAATTCGACATAGAGTTCCTCCTTATCAGCGGGTTGTCAAACTGGGGCACGCCCAACGGGGTTGGGTGAAAGAGTGAGCGTCTCGATGGATGCCGGCTCTGTTCTGAAGGAGAGGATCGGTCGAAATGCACATGACAGAGCATAGTTGTTGGCCGCAGTCGCCTTCAGCCCCGAAGGGGCCTCATACGGCAGCCCGGGGCAACGCCCTGGGGACAGAAGCCCATCACCTCATCGGCAGCCCTGAAAGGGCGGAATCGAGGTCCGGTGGTCCCTGAATTCCGCCCCTACAGGGCTTGGCGTTCAGTTCCAACTCGTTTCCCCAGGGCGTTGCCGTGGGCTATCCTATTCCGCCCCTTCGGGGCTGATGAGGATCGCCAGGGCCGAGTTGCCTGAAACAACAAGCGGGATACGGGCGGCACGTCTCTAGCCTCCACTTATTACCCACCCACACTCGACCCCTTTCCGCCGCTATAGTCTCCACGGTTCCCGCATGCTCCGCCCGCACATCCGGTTGGCCTCCTCGTCGCCGGGGAACTCCTCTTTCGCCGGATCCCAGCGGAGCGGGCGCTGGAGCCGGTAGGCGATGTGGGCCAAGTGGGCCACGGACACGGTGCGGTGGCCGATTTCCACGTCGGCCCCGGGCCTCGCCCGCGTGCGCACGGCCGTGAGGAAGTCGCCCCGCTCGTGGCCGCCCGGCGGGCAGACGTGGAGGCGGACCTCGTTGGGCCCGATGGGGTCGTGGGCCAGCGACGGGGGGTCGGTCTTTTGCAGCCCGCCGTACCCGAACCCGACCCGCCCCTTGCTGCCGACCGCGGTGACGTACCCCAGCATCTCCACGTCGGGCTTGCCGCTCAAGACATGGTACACTCGCACGCCGCTGGCATAGATCATCGTGAGAAAGCGGTGCTCTTTCCCGTCGGGCGGGATGATTTGGACCGGGCCGGTGTCGTCGGTGCCCATGGCCCACTGGGCCAGGTCGAAGTGATGCGCCCCCCAGTCGGTCAGACCGCCGCCCGAGAAATCGTAATACCCGCGCCAGCTCACCGGATGATACGCCTTGTTATACGGCCGCCAGGGCGCGGGCCCGAGCCAGAAGTCCCAGTCCAGACCGGCTGGGATCGGCTCGGCGGGGAGCACCACGTCGCTCGACGGCCCGCCCACCCCGCTCACGTAAACCTCCTTGACCTCGCCGATCCGGCCGCTCCGCACGAGCTCGCAGGCGAAGCGGCAGCTCGGGTTGGAGCGGCCCTCGCTGCCGGTCTGCACCACGCGGCCGTAGCGCCGGGCCGCCTCGACCATCGCCCGCCCCTGGCGGATCGTCAGCGAGAGCGGCTTCTCGATGTGCACGTCTTTGCCCCGGCGGCAGGCCTCGATCGTCGGGATGGCGTGCCAGTGGTCGGGCGTGGCGATGCTCACCGCGTCGATGTCGTCCCGATCGAGCATCTCGCGGAAATCGTGGTAGACCTTGCAGTCGTGATTCCCATAGTGGGTATCGGCGATCTCCTTGGCGGCGGCGGCCTTCGTGGCATCGACGTCGCAGACGGCCACATTCTGCGCCTCCGTGCCCTGGAGGAAGGTCTTGAGATCGACCGTCCCGAACCAGCCCATCCCGATGTGGGCCATGACGATCCGCTCGCTGGCCGCCGGCCGGGCGCCAAGCCCTAGCGCGGCGGCGGGGACGATCGAAGGCGCCGCGACCACTCCGCCGGCAACTACGGCCTTTTGCAGGAAGCGGCGGCGGGTCCATGGCATCGGCTCAACAGGTCTCATCGCATTCACCCTCCAAGGCGACAGTGCTTCACGCCCGGAAATTCGCAAAGGGCGTTGCAATATAGTATGCGCATCGGCGGGCTCCCCTGCAACAGAGAGGGCGCGACCAACGGTCGCGGCTTTAGGGAATTGCGAACGCGGACGAACGTCACCTTCAGGGATTCGCCTGGCTGGCGGGAATGCCAAGAGGGACCAGGATGCCGATCGCCCGCATGGTTCGGGCAACCAGCTCGCGGACTTGCGGGTTCGGATCGGCCAGAAGCGGGGCGAGGGCCTGAGCCGCCTCGGGCCCCATGCCCGCCAGGGCGTGAGCGGCCGCGCTGCGGACATAACCGTCGCGATCGCACATCGTGCTCGCCAGGGCAGGGATGGCGGTCTTGGCCTTGGGGCCGACGCGTCCTAAGGCATCGGCAGCAGCCTCACGCACGGCAGCGTTTTCATCGCCAAGCGCTGCGGTCAGCGCGGGAACGGCGGCCGCTGCCTCGGTCCCGAGAGACCGCAGGGCCACAGCGGCGATTCGACGAACCTCCTTATTCCCGTCGCAAAGCAGCTCTACGAAGCCGGGGACCGCCGCGGCGCCCATGTCCACGAGGGCTCGGGCGGCTTCGCCGCGGACGATCGCGTCGCGGTCACGCACGGCGTCCACCAAGGCGGGAATCGCCGTCTTTGCCTGCGGCCCCATCCGTCCAAGTGCCAACGCCGCGGCCTCGCGCACGGCCGCGTTCTCGTCGTGAAGCGCTCTCGCCAGCGCGGCCACGGCCAGCCCGAAGTCCGGTGTCGCCGGCGCCGCTTCCTGCCCGACTGCGGGGGCCTGATCCCGTGACGGGGCCTGCGGCCCATTCCTGGAGGCGCCTTGCGGTTCGGGTGGCTGCCCTCGGCCGGCGGATGCGACAAGAACCACAATGCCCAGCGAAATCGCAAGAAGCCTCATGGCTGACCTCCTTCGACATCCGAATGCGCCGTTCACGG